>Ga0255336_100619_pt1 | contig 47263 bp, 42 predicted proteins | sample MeOH1_35cm_T3_17_FD_189102 | JGI IMG/M metagenome (GOLD analysis project Ga0255336, IMG submission 189102) | Sandy soil microbial communities from University of British Columbia, Vancouver, Canada - MeOH1_35cm_T3_179 | ecosystem: Engineered > Artificial ecosystem > Sand microcosm > Unclassified ... | reverse complement strand
GATCCCCAAGGGCCACTACCTTCCGGTCTTTCGCCCCGCCGCGCACATCTCCCCGACATCCACCCTCGTTGAGCCTTCTCTCCATATAGAGTCCGATCCTGTAGACCCTTCCCCAGAGATTGCATCCGATCCGCCCTCTGCGCCGCACCGCAAAATCCCCTGGAAGAGCATTGCAGCTGCACTCGTCTGCCTCGTCGTTGGCGGAATCCTCGGCCTCATACTGGGCCGTCGTTTACCGTCCACGGCACACTCCGAAGTCGACTCCTTCTGGAAGCCCTTCTTTGGCGGCGAACCGGCCCTGGTTATCTACAGCAATCCTTTATTTAAAGGCACACCTTATACAGGACTGAAGCTCGTTCCCAAAGCAAGTCTGGCCGACTCGCCCGAATACCCCGGCATCCCCGACGAGACCTACACCGGAACCGGCGAGGCCACAGCCATCTACGAGCTGACCAAGGTCTTCGATACGCACCATGCCGACTTCACCCTGAAACGCAGCCGTCTGGTCACCTGGGACGAGGCCAAGCTGCGTAACCTGGTCTTCGTCGGTGCTCCCAGCCAGAACGGCGCCCTGCAGGATCTCCCCACGACCTCGGACTTCGCCATCGACCTCGACGGCAGCAACAAGGGCTACATCATCAATCACCATCCGCACGCCGGAGAGCCTCAAAGCTTCATCCCCTCCGACGCGAACGACGAGTACGCCATCATCGCCTCCATTCCCGGTATACAGGCCAATCGCCGCATCGCCGTCTTCACCGGCCTGACCACCAACGGAACCCAGGCCGCCGTCGAATTTGCCTGCAATCCCGACACCGTACGCCAGCTTCTCGACCGTGTCGGCCAGACCAATGGCACACTCAAACCCTTCGAAGCCGTCCTGCACATTAAACTGAGCGGAGGAGTCCCCCTGCAGGCCGAGCTCGCAGCCCTGCATTCGCGCTAATCGCCCAGAACAACTCCCTCTGAATCCACGAAAGATGTCATTTAGGGGAGCTGCCTTTACACTATGCAAGGCATGCCTGTAACTTTGAGCATCCAGACACAGAAAGGGGGAGCCATCATGGACGACATCGCTCAACGCTGTATCGCAATCATCGCCAAGGCTAAGAACATCCCCACCGATACGATCACCTTAGACACCAGCTTCGAAGCCCTCAATATCGACTCGCTCGATAAGATCAACATCTCTTTCGAGGTGGAAGAGGCCTTCGACATTGCGATCCCCGACGACTCTCTCGGTTCTCTCAAAACCGTCGGCGACGTCGTCCGCGGCGTGGAACAGCTCGTCGCGGCCAAGGCAGCCTCCGGGTCAGCCACAACCACCACGTCCTGACCCAGAGGAGCGCAACTTCGACGTGAATCGTGTCGTCATTACAGGTCTTGGCTGCATCACTCCCATCGGGTCCACCGTCGACTCCTTCCGGGAGTCGCTCTTCGCGGGCAAGACCGGCATCGCTCCCATCGCAGCCGTTCCTGACGCTCCAGACGGCAACCCCGGCGTCCGCTACACTCAGTCCGCGCAGGTCTTCGACTTCGACCCCGCCCAGCACCTGGACTCAGGCGTCATCGCGGCCACCAACCGCAACACCCACTTCGCCATCGTCGCCGCGCGTCAGGCCGCCCAACAGGCCGAGCTCAAGAAGCACCACCAGCCCGGCGACATCGCCATCATCATGGGCTGCGCCTGCGGAGGCCGCTCCTCGGAAGAGAGCGAAGTCAAAAACCTCTACACCCGCAACGCCCGCGCTCACCCACTGACCATCGTCCGCACCATGTCCTCTGCGGGAGCCAGCAACATCTCCATCGACCTCCGCATCACCGGACCAACGCTGGACATCTCCACCGCCTGCGCCTCGGCCACGCACGCCATCGGCCTCGCCTTTCACATGGTGCGCTCCGGAATGTCCACCGCAGCCCTCGCCGGAGGCCACGAAGCTCCTCTCAGCTGGGGCTTCTATCGTGCATGGGACTCTATGCGTGTCGTCTCTCCCACCCGCTGCCGGCCCTTCGCCGCCGACCGCGACGGCATGAGCCTCGGCGAAGGCGCAGCCATGCTCGTCCTCGAAACCCTCGAATCCGCGCAGGCCCGCAACGCTCCCATCTTCGGTGAGATCGTAGGTTTCGGCATGTCCGCCGACGCCAACCACATTACCCAGCCCCAGGCCGAAGGAGCCGCAACGGCCATGCGCAAGGCCCTCGCCGACGCGAACGCCGCCCCCGACGAGGTCGGCTACATCAACGCACACGGCACCGGAACCCAGGCCAACGACGCAACCGAATCCGCCGCAATCCACCAGGTCTTCGGTTCACGAGCCTCACAGATACCGATCAGCTCCACCAAGGCCCTGCACGGTCACGCCATCGGAGCCAGCGGTGCCCTCGAAGCCCTCGCCACCACCCTCGCCCTGCATGAAGGTCGTCTGCCACAGAACGGTGACATCACAAATCCCGATCCATCGCTCAACGTAGACCTCATCGTCAACGAGCCCCGCCCAACCGGCCCAACGCTGGCCCTATCGAACTCGCTGGCCTTCGGCGGACTCAACGCCGTAATCGCCATGCGCTCCTGGCGTACCTAAAACCCCAGAGCCAGCCGAAAAAATCCCGTCATTCTGAGGCGAAGCGAAGAATCCCTGTATTTTTCCACCCAATCCGCAAACTCGAATGCCCGAGCCTCATACAAGACCCGGACATTCAAACAACACCAGCCTAAGCAAAGTTCGTATCCAGCAGCTTCTCCAGCCGGTCGTAGCTCGCCGCCACACCCGTCTCCATCGGCGAACGCAACACACCATCCCGAGCCTCGGTCGAGTCATACACAACCGTAGTCTCTACGGTCGTGACTCCATTCTTTTCGGCCAGCGTCGTAGTAGTAACCGCTCCTCCCGGATACCATGCCGCATCGAACTCCTCCGTCACCACCAGCCGCTCGTTGGGAACGATCTCGCGGTAGATACCTCCCATTCCCATCTCCTGGCCGTTCTCATGCTTCCACTCATAGCGGTACGATCCGCCGATCTCAAGGTTGATCACGCACACCGTCATGGTCCATCCCACCGGCCCGGCCAGCCATCGCTTCAACAGCTCAGGCTTCGTCCACGCATCGAACACCAGCTTGCGGGGTGCATTGAACTCCCGCGTCATCACGATGCCACGATCGCCCGACGCTGCAATCTTCAGCTTCCCTACCTCTTTCGTCATCGTCATCTCTAGTCTCCTTCGCTCGAAATACTCCCGTTCCTATTGCCTCTTGTGAACTCTTCTCTTTTGTCGTGTCTTCAGACTCGTAGTTCGTTCGCCCTCTGCCTTCATCTCCTCCAGCAGAGCATCCAGCCTCTGAAAGTTCTGCTCCCAGCACTCCCGATAGCGCTCCAGCCACTCGTTCGCCTCTGCCAGTGGCAGCGCCTCCAATTTGCACGGCCTTCGTTGCGCGTCCCGCCCCCGCGAGATCAGCCCGGCCCGCTCCAGTACCTTCAGATGCTTCGAGATCGCCGGCTGGGACATGGCAAACGGCTCTGCCAGCTCCGCCACCGAAGCCTCGCCCGTCACCAGCCGCGCCAGAATCGCGCGCCGCGTCGGATCGGCCAACGCTGCAAACGTCGCATCCAGATGCTGTCCCTGCAAGCCCGCAAACTGCATTTCATAACTCATAAGATATATAACCTAATGGTTAAATACAGAAGATAACTCTCCCCTGTCAATCCATTCCGGAAAAAATCTTTTCCACCGGCCCCCAAGCCGGCCCTTTTGAAGGACATCGCCGAACCATGTAGGGTGGGAGCATGAAGGAGTTGCGTAAACTCGCGATTGCAGTTCCGGCCCTCGTACTGATTGCAAGCCTCATCGGCATCTATCTCACCCGCGATGCCATGAGGAACCTGCCCTTCCTCAGCGGCAAGAACCGTGGCCCTGGCGTCCGTAGAAGCACCGACCTCGTCGACCAGCGCCCCTGGCAGACCATCGAAGCTCTCGCTCCTCTGGCCGTCTCCGCGGAAGAGAAGCGTCTGGCCCGCGAGGCCCAGCGGCTGGCGGATCACGAGGTCGATCAGGCCTTTGCACAGGCCCTCCGCCAGGCTACGCTCGACATCCGCACTCTCAGCGGTGACGCCCTCAAGCTTCAGCAGAAGATCACCAACTTGCAGGCCGTCATCAAAGACGACCAGGCTAAGGTCGACAGCCTCACCGCAGCCGCCAAGGGAGTCAACCCTCCCGGCACCGACGACCTCGATATCGCCAAGGCGCAGCTTCAGCTCGACACCGACGAATTAAACGACTCCAGCGAAGATCTCGCCCGCCTCACCGGCGACAAGCGTGGCCAGATCCAGCAGGAGCTTACGACGCGCGAAGCCGCGATGAAGAAGTTCGACGAGCAGGGCGATTCCTCCGCTCCCTCCGCCATGCAGTCGGCCAAGCGGTACGCTACACTCGCCGGTCGCATCTCGGCCTGGTTCGATCAGCGCACCCGCATGGACTCCATCGTGCAGGCCCAGGCGCAGGCCAACGCCGACGCAGCCTCTCTGGCCGCAGAGAAGGCAGACATCGAAGCCAGATTGAAGACTGCTGGCAATGCCAACGACGTCGGAAAGCCCCGTGTCGCCCGTCTGGCTCAGATGCATGTTCTGTCACAGATTCATTCCATCCTCGACGACCGCGTTCAGAGCGAGCAGCAGCTCTCGGTCGTCTATGGCCGCTGGTTCGATCAGGTCCAGCGCCAGCGTGGAATCGTCATTCATCTCATTCTGCAATCCGTCGCGGCCATAGCTTTCCTTCTGCTCTGCTCCGCCCTGATCACCTCTCTGGCCCGTAAGCTCCTCAACCGCCTCAGAACCGACCAGCGCACCCTGCACACGATGCAAACCATCGCCACACTCGTGCTGCAGGCCATCACGGCGATCCTTGTCCTGCTCATCGTCTTCGGCGTTCCCAGCCAGATGCCCACCATCCTCGGTCTGCTGACCGCCGGTCTCACCGTCGTCTTCCAGGACTTCATCCTCGCCTTCTTCGGCTGGTTCGTCCTTATGGACAAAAAAGGCATTCGCGTCGGTGACTGGGTCGAGATCAACGGCGTGGGAGGCGAGGTCATGGAGATCGGTCTCTTCCGCACCTCTCTGCTCGAAACCGGCAACTGGACCGACAAGGGCCATCCCACCGGCCGCCGCGTCACCTTCATCAACAGCTTCGCCATCCGGGGCCAGTACTTCAACTTCTCCACCTCCGGCCAGTGGCTCTGGGACGAGATTCACGTCAACATCCCCTCAGGCCCCCGCAGCTACCAGATCATCGAGGCCATTCAGGCCGAGGTCCAGCACGAGACCGAAAAGACCACCAAACTCGCCGTCGCCGAGTGGCAGCGAGCCACCGGAACCCACGACCTCAGCCACTTCAGCGCCGAGCCTTCCGTCGATCTTCGTCCAGCCTCATCCGGCGTCGACCTCATCGTTCGCTACATCACCCGCGCCGGGGACCGTTTCAGCATTCGCAACCGTCTTTATCAGTCCGTAATCCGTCTCATGCAGGAAGAAGATGAGGCCAACACACTCAGCACGCAAAAGAAGTAGCCGTAGCCTCATCCTGAGCCCACGGAGGCACCTTGAACCTGCTCGTCCTCAATAGCGGATCATCCTCCATCAAGTTCTCCGTCTTTGCCACGGAGAACTTATCTCCGCGATCGCTCTTCGAAGGTGAAGTCTCCGGCATCGGCTCCGGCCATGCCACCTTCACCTTCCACCCAACCGGCCGGAAATCTCCGGAATCCAACATCGACGCTCCGAACCCCCTCTCGGCCATCGGCCAGATCGTCGACTCCCTCTCTCAATCCGGCGTCCCCTCCATCGACGCCGTCGGCTACCGCGTCGTCCATCCCGGCCCAAAGCTCGACCGCCACGTCCGCATCACCGCAGAAGTCCTCGACGATCTGGACCACGCCGCCCTCTTCGCTCCTCTGCACGATCCCGCGGCGGTCAAAATCATCCGCGACACCATGGCGCGCTTCCCCGACATCCCGCACTTCGCCTGCTTCGACACCATCTTCCACCAGACCATGCCCGAGACCGCCACCGCCTACGCGATTCCCTCCGTCTATCGCGAGCAGGGCGTCCGCCGCTACGGTGCCCATGGCCTCAGCTGCGAATCCATCGTCGAGCAGCTTCGCAGCTCCGGCACAGCCATCCCGCAGCGCATGGCCATCGCTCACCTCGGCAGTGGATGCAGCGTCACAGCCCTCATGGAGGGCCGCTCCATCGACACCACCATGGGTCTCACCCCCACCGGCGGGGTCGTCATGGGAACCCGCCCCGGCGATCTCGACCCCGGCCTCATCCTCTACCTCCTCCGCCAGATGCAGGGCGACCGCGACCAGGCCCTCAACGCCGTCGAGCAGCTCCTCAATCACGACTCCGGCATCGCCGCCCTCTCCGGCCTCCCCAACGACATGCGCTCCACCCGCAAGGCCGCCGCCGAGGGCAACCCACGCGCAAAGCTCGCCATCGATGTCTTCACCCGCAGCGTTCGCAAAGCCATCGGCAGCTTCAGCTGGCTGATGAGCGGCCTCGACGCCATTGTCTTCACCGGCGGCATCGGCGAGCGCGACGCTCAGTCCCGCTCCGAGATCCTCGAACAGCTCGAGCCGCTTGGCATACACCTTGACCCAGAATTAAATGTTGCTGAAAAGAAAGACGGAGAGAGTCCCATCCAGCGAATCTCCGCATCTGAATCGAAGACTGAGGTCCTGCTGATTCCAGCCAAAGAAGACTGGATGATCGCCATACATCTCCAACGCATGCTCGGTCACTCTTGATCGCTTGCAGCCCTACCCGTAGAAGTTGATCCCACTCCAAGGAGATTGCACATGCCGGCAACACGCCCAGAGAAGACGAAGAAACCGAACACCGGGATCCTCAGCCACGATGAGCTGCGCAAGATGGACGCTTACTGGCGTGCCTGCAACTACCTCTGCGCCGGCATGCTCTACCTGCAGGAGAACCCCCTCCTCCGCCAGCCCCTCAAGCCCGAGCACATCAAGAACCGCCTGCTCGGCCACTGGGGCTCCGACCCCGGCCAGACCTTCACCTGGGTGCATCTCAACCGGCTCATCAAGAAGTACAACCTCGACCTGATCTACCTCTCCGGCCCCGGCCACGGAGCTCCCGCCGTCCTCTCCAACTGCTATCTCGAAGGCGTCTACTCCGAGGTCTACCCCGACAAGAGCGAAGACGAAGCCGGAATGCAGAAGTTCTTCAAGCAGTTCTCCTTCCCCGGCGGCATCGGAAGCCACTGCACCCCTGAGACCCCCGGCTCCATCCACGAGGGCGGCGAGCTCGGCTACTCGCTCTCCCACGGCTTCGGCGCGGCCTTCGACAACCCCGACCTCATCGTCACCGTAGTCGTCGGCGACGGCGAGGCCGAGACCGGCCCTCTCGCCACCAGCTGGCACTCCAACAAGTTCCTCGACCCCGTCCGCGACGGAGCCGTCCTTCCCATCCTTCACCTCAACGGCTACAAGATTGCAAACCCCACCATCCTCGCCCGCATCTCGCACGAAGAGCTCGAAGCCCTCTTCCGCGGCTACGGCTGGACCCCCTACTTCGTCGAGGGCGACGACCCCGAGCTGATGCACCACACCATGGCCGAGGTCACCGAGCGCTGCATCACCGAGATCCGCGACATCCAGTCCAGGGCCCGCAGCAGCAAATCCAAATCCCCCGAGCGCCCGCGCTGGCCAATGATCGTCCTCCGCACCCCCAAGGGCTGGACCGGCCCCAAAGAGGTCGACGGCCACAAGGTCGAAGGCTTCTGGCGCGCACACCAGATTCCGATCCTCGATCCCAAAACCAGCCCCAAGCACCTCAAGCAGCTCGAGCAGTGGATGAAGAGCTACAGGCCCGACGAGCTCTTCGACAAAAATGGCCGCCTGATCGAAGAGCTCCGCGAGCTCACCCCCAGGGGCACCCACCGCATCAGCGGCAATCCCCACGCCAACGGCGGCCTTCTGCGCAAGCCCCTCGAGCTTCCCGACTTCCGCAAGTACGCCATCGACGTCAAAAAGCCCGGCCAGACTGAAGTCTCCTCCACCTACACCCTCGGCGGCTTCCTCCGCGACGTCATGCGCCAGAACATGACCAGCTTCCGCGTCTTCGGCCCCGACGAGACCGCATCCAACCGCCTTCAGGTCATCTACGAGGCCAGCCCCAAGACATGGATGGCCAAGATCCTCCCCGAGGACTCCGACGGAACCGACATCGCTCCCGACGGCCGCGTCATGGAGATGCTCTCCGAGCACACCCTCGAAGGCTGGTTCGAAGGATACGTCCTCACCGGACGCCACGGCTTCCTCTCCAGCTACGAGGCCTTCGTCCACATCATCGACTCCATGTTCAACCAGCACGCCAAGTGGCTCGAAAAGAGCAAGCTCGAGCTCCGCTGGCGCGCCCCCGTCTCATCCATCAATCTCCTCATCACCTCGCTCGTCTGGCGTCAGGATCACAACGGCTTCACCCACCAGGACCCCGGCTTCGTCGACGTCGTCTCCAACAAGAGCCCTCACGTCACCCGCATCTACCTTCCGCCCGACGCCAACTGCCTGCTCTCCGTCGCCGACCACTGCCTGCGCAGCACCAACTACGTCAACGTCATCGTCGCCGACAAGGCCCCGCACCTCCAGTACCTCAGCATGGACGACGCCATCAAGCACTGCACCAAGGGCATCGGCATCTGGGACTGGGCCTCCACCGACGCCGGCTCCGAACCCGACGTCGTCCTCGCCTGCGCCGGTGACATCCCCACCTCCGAAGCCCTCGCCGCAGCCGCCATCCTGCGCGAGCACTGCTCTCAGCTGAAAATCCGCTTCGTCAACGTAGTCGATCTCTTCCGCCTCATGCCCGAGACCGAGCACCCCCACGGCCTCTCCGAGCGCGAGTTCGACTCACTCTTCACCCTCGACAAGCCCGTCATCTTCAACTTCCACGCCTACGCCTCGCTCATCCACAAATTCACCTACCGCCGCAAGAACCACAGCAACATCCACGTCCGCGGCTACAAGGAGCAGGGCAACATCAACACGCCACTCGAGCTGGCCATCCTCAACCAGATCGACCGCTTCGATCTCGCCATCGACGTCATCGACCGAGTCCCCAGGCTGCAAGCCTCCGCCGCTCACCTCAAAGAGTGGCTCAAGGACCAGATCATCGAGAGCGTCAACTACGCCCACGAAAACGGAATCGACCGCAAGGAGATCACCGGCTGGAAGTGGCCCTTCTAAACTCATCAAACCATCAACCCGAAGACCTCTGCGGAACCTCGCAGAGGTCTTCTTTTATCCCTCATAACCATTTTTTCGTTCTGACTTCACCCTTCCACCGAGGATCGAACCGCAGCACGCCTTGCCGACCGCCATTCGGTTTTAGTGTGCGGGCACTTCCGGCGCTGTCGCATGGCAGTAGGAACAGCCGCGATCAGGTACAGCCAGGGGAGGATCATTCGACGAGTCACCATCGGCATAAAGTGCCGCCCGAGCATTGAGATCGGAATTCGCAACCTGCTCCAGGTATCTCCGATAAGGCCACTCTGCATAATGATCGGCATATCGGGCATTTGCGAACATAACCTTGGCAGCCTCTGTCTGCCCGGCTTTCACCAATCCACTCCCTAAATTGAGCATGAAGCCTTCAAAGCTATGGGGTGCGAGTGTTCCTTGAGACCAGCAGGCCTTCTTTCTACCCGTTGCCGTCTGGAGGTAAAGATAAGGCTTGAGATCGGGATGAGCTCTGTCAACCGTTGCTCCTACACACGCATCCAGAGCCTGCCACAGGGAGTCGAGTGCTTTCTTGTAACTGTCACTGTCTCTCGGATCGGTATTGTGCGCAGCCCAACGATTGAAGTTGTTGAACTCCGGAAACTGGTATGCCGCCATGTCCAGCGTCTGATCTCCCTTCGCAATCGTATCCGGGTCCTTGTTCTGTTGACCAAGGTGCACCGTCGTGATTCCCAGATACCCAGGCAAATGGTCGTCATTGACGTAACCGATCAAATGCCTGCCGTAATAGTCGATATCCAGGGCTTTGCCAAAGAGGCGTACTGCGTTGGGAAGATCTTGCTGCAATACACTCGGATCGGGATGAGAATCCCGCGTATATTCGCCGACATGCCAGAAATGTGTAGCTCCGAGCAAAGCATACAACGTAGCGTTCTCAGGATCACGGTCGATCGCATTCTGCAGTTCCTCCTGCACCCGTGGAATTTGATCGTATTCATTGCCGTGATAGACCTTCCAGAATCGCTCGATTGCTGCTGAACTGCCATCTCTTTCACCATAGCGATCATCTTCCGTGGAGCCCTTCGTAAATCCAGTGATCATACCCAGCGCTGCGCTCAGGAGCAGAACCAGAACGATCGACTTCACAGGGTGGCGGCTACGAATGATCTGACGAAACAAACGCGTTTTGTTCATTGCGGACCCCTTTCAGATTGGAGATGCAAAAAGTAATGTTGACACAAGCAACACTGACCGCCTTTCATCATGCAGATTAATGTTGCTCTAGTCAACATTACCGAAATTAAATTCTGTTTACGGAGATGTTGCTTGCGACAACACCGCGGGATAGAATCCTGGCACCGGAATGAAGAAGCCCAAGCCCTACCATCACGGCAACTTACAGGAAGCTCTCCTCGAATCTGCCATCTCCCTCATAGCCGAGGTCGGCCCTGCCGGGTTTACGTTGCGTGAGGTGGCGCGACGGGCCGGAGTCTCACACAACGCGCCCTATCGTCATTTCCGTGATAAGGAGGAACTGCTGGCGAGGGTGGCAGCTCAGGGGTATATGGAGCTGGCAAAGGCGATGACTGAGGCGGCGGGTCGGCAAACTCAGTCTTTGGAAGGTCTGAAGCAGGCAGGTCTGGCCTATGTCTCTTTCGCCTTGCGCCGGCCTGAGCATTTCACCGTGATGTTCGATGCACCTTTTTCGAAAGATTCCTATCCAGAGGCTGCCGAGGCCTCAGAACATGCGTTCTCCGTGCTGGTGCGGCTCGTGAAGGACTGTCAGGAGAAAGGACAGATCGCCGCTGGAGACCAGCTGGACTTTGCGCTGCTCGCCTGGACCATGGTGCATGGCATCGCGAAGCTGGCTATAACTCAGCGATTGCCGTACGGCTCAAAGTCGAGAATCCTGACATTCGCACGTTTCGTGATCGACGAATCTCTCCCCCTGAAAAAGCGGGGAGCCTAATCTCTTTAGAGAGACCGCCTTGTTAGGTACAAGGGACTCAGCCGGGTGCAGAGGGGTGCCCCATTCATGACGCAGTCTCATCGCGGCATGAGTAGGCCATTCGAGCGAAGCTCGAACCACACTCCAGCGCTAAAAATCTAAGCCCCGCCGCGCCGAAGCTCCTTAGTCTTCAGCACAATCAGGTATTCATAGATGCTGGCGATCGTCGCATAGGTAAACCCCGCGCTTCCATCCAGAAACCCGCGCTTCAGAAAATACAGCACGCAGAACTTCACCAGAGGACGCATCGGCATCTTGTAGAAGAGCTCCTTCTGGTGAAACCGCCGCGCATGAAAGTCCTTCTCGAAGAAAGCCGCGCGAATGCTGAAGGGCTGCCCACCGGAGTCCGCATGCGCCCTCCGGTTCTCCACAATCTGCATCGCCTCCAGCGTCGAGTACTTGTTATGTCGGTCGAACCAGTGGCTCATCCCTTTGCTGAACGGAAAGTGATCCAGATACCCCCTCGCCTGCCCCACCGGACCATCCGCAATCGAGATCGGATTCACCAGCCGCTCGTACCGCATCTTCTCCGGCCGGAACAGCCGCATGTAGAACGGCGAAGCCTGCACATGCTTCAGCCATGTGCCATACATAAAATCACGCCGCTGCACGCGAAAGGCAACGTTCTCCCCCGCCGTCTCCACTGCCCGCCGCAGCCCCTGTATCAGCTCAGGAGTCACCCGTTCATCCGCATCCAGATAAAACACCCACGGATACTTGAACGGAAGGTTGGCCAGTCCCCAGTTCTGGTGCGCCGCCCAGTTGTCGAAAACCCGCTGCGTCACCCGCGCTCCCGCGGCCTCGGCAATCTTCACCGTATCGTCGGTCGAGTACGAATCGAAGACATGCACATCATCCGACCATGCCACCGACTCCAGACACCCCGGCAGGTCGCTCTGCTCATTTTTGGTAAGGATGAGGACTGAGATCATCTCTTTCATTAGACCATCCCCTCCCGCATCGAACCCACTTCAGCAGCTAACCCAAAAGTCCCATTTTTCCCGGCATCAAAATCCGCTAACTGCATCTACACTCATCCCATGTGTGGAATCGTTGGCTATATAGGTCCGCAACCCGTCGTGCCTGTCATCATCGAAGGCCTGCGCCGTCTCGAGTATCGCGGTTATGACTCCGCAGGCATCGCCGTCGCCGGCGGCCCCAGCATCAACGGCCACGGCTCGCTCGAGCTCCGCCGCGCCCCCGGCAAGCTCCGCAACCTCGAGACCGTAATCGCCGACAACCCCATCCACGGCACCTTCGGCATCGGCCACACCCGCTGGGCCACCCACGGACGCCCCACCGAAGAGAACGCGCACCCGCACCGCGACTGCACCGGCACCCTCGTCGTCGTTCACAACGGCATCGTCGAAAACTACCTCGCCCTCAAGAAAGAGCTCACCGCCAAGGGCCACAAGTTCGTCACCGAAACCGACACCGAGATCATCGCCCACCTCATCGAGCAGGAGCTCAAAGACACACCCGAGCTCCCCCTAGAAGAAGCCGTCCGCGAGGCCGTCCACCGCCTCACCGGAGCCTTCGCCATCGGAGTCCTCTCCGCCAACGACCCCGACAAGCTCGTAGCCGCCCGCATGGGCCCGCCCGCCGTCATCGGCCTCGGCGACGGCGAGTTCTTCCTCGCCTCCGACGTCCCCGGCATCCTGCACCACACCCGCAACATCCACTTCCTCGCCGACGGCGAGCTCGCCGTGCTCACCCGCGAAGGCGTCGCCCTCTCCGACTTCGAAGGCCGCCCCCTGCCCCTCAAAGTCCAGCGCATCGCCTGGGACCCCATCCAGGCCGAGAAAGCCGGCTACAAGCACTTCATGCTCAAGGAGATCAACGAGCAGCCCCGCGCCATCCGCGACACCACCCTCGGGCGCATCTCCTTCGACACCGGCCAGGTCTTCCTCGACAACCTCGACCTCTCCCCCGACGACATCCGCCGCGCCTCCCAGATCACCATCGCCGCCTGCGGAACCAGCTGGCACGCCGGACTTGCCGGTAAGTTCATGATCGAGCGCCTCGCGCGCCTCCCCGTCGACGTCGACTACGCCTCCGAGTACCGTTACCGCGACCCCATCCCCAACCCCAACGCCATCGGCCTCCTCATCACCCAGTCCGGCGAGACCGCCGACACCATCGCCGCCCAGACCGAGCTCATCGACAAGGGATCCAAGACCCTCGCCATCTGCAACGTCGTTGGAGCCGCCATCACCCGCCGAGCCTCCGGAACCATCACCACCAACGCCGGTCCTGAGATCGGCGTCGCCTCCACCAAGGCCTTCACCTCGCAGCTCACCGCCCTCTTCATCCTCGCGCTCCACCTCGCCCAGACCCGCGGCACCATCACCCCCGAGCACTCCCTCCACCTCGCCAACGAGCTCTCGAAGCTCCCCGGCAAGCTCGAGTCCATGCTCTCCCTCATCTCCTCCACCACCACCGGCATGTCCGAAGGAGTCGCAGCCCCCACCCCATCTTCATCCAGTGTCCTTCCGAGCGCACTGAATCGAGGGACCACCGGACAAATCGAAAGTGTCATCCTGAGCGAGCGTAGCGAGTCGAAGGATCCGCGGTTAACCCAACCCTTCACCCACACCTGGACCGGCCCCGACCGCCGCCGCACCCCGCGCCTCTCCCTCGACGAGCAGTGCCAGCACCTCGCCAAACTCTTCTACTCCGCCAACGACTTCCTCTTCCTCGGCCGCGGAATCCACTACCCCATCGCCCTCGAAGGCGCGCTCAAGCTCAAGGAGATCTCCTACATCCACGCCGAAGGCTACCCCGCCGGCGAGATGAAGCACGGCCCCAACGCCCTCATCGACGAGTCGCTCCCCGTCGTCTGCATCGCCACCAAGGACCCCAACGACCCCGCCAGCGTCCTCAAGTACGAAAAGACCCTCAGCAATATACAAGAGGTAACCGCCCGCTCCGGCCGAGTCATCGCCATCGCCATCCAGGGCGACGAAGAGATCCGCAACCTGGTAGAACACACCATCTACATCCCCCAGGCCCCCGAACTCCTCCTGCCCATCCTCGAAGTAGTCCCCCTACAACTCCTCGCCTACCACATAGCCGTAAGAAGAGGCTGCGATGTGGACCAGCCGAGGAATTTAGCGAAGAGCGTTACTGTCGAATAGTACCTAGCAATGAAAGATCGCTGAGACCATGGCCATTTTCGAAACTTTCTCTAAACGCCAAAAGAAGATCATAGGTGGCTACAGTGACGTATTCACCTATGATTCGATTCCCGACCAATTGCGAATCCAAATTTGTCACATCTGGAATCAGAGCCTCGGAATAGGGCGAAGAGACTACATGGGAGAGAATCCCGTCTATAGAAAGTTGGAAGAAGACCTCGCAGCGGAGTTTGGGCTATTTTCGTTAGGGAATAAACTCCGTGGGACGCAGGAAGCATTTATATCTTTCTTCGTGGAATCTGCGACTACAGAACAGGCGCTTGACATGATCGAGATGTCATTTCGCATCCTGATTTATGCGAGCCAGCAATACAACTGGAAAGATTCTTGGGAGCAACGAATTTCGGCTGAAGAAGCAATCGAAGACCTGAACACGCGTTTCTTGGAAAATAGCATCGGTTACACTTTTGTTACCGGCGAGTCGCCTCAACTCATCCGAAAAGATAACGAGCATCTTCATCAAGAAGCTGTTATGCCCGCTTTGCATCTTCTACATGAAGAGGGATTCAGTGGTGCCAACGCTGAGTATCGCAAAGCGCACGAACACTATAAACAAGGCCACTACAAAGAGTGTCTCAATGAATGCCTCAAAGCTTTTGAGAGCACCATGAAAACAATATGTACAAGACAGAAATGGTCATTTAAGGAATCGGATTCAGCAAGTTCCCTCATAGATATATGCCTGAAGAATGATCTTTTGCCCAGCTTCACTCAAACCCATTTAAACGCAATCAAATCTTCGCTTGAAAGTGCTATTCCCACACTACGTAATAAGTTAGGTGGTCATGGACAGGGTGTGCAGCCTAAAGACGTTCCTCCTACTATGCTGAATATCTGCTACACGAAACTGCATCAACAATCCTCTTTCTCATAGAAGCATACAAGGCGCTTGAGTAGTTGTTTTATAGGCGGTGGGTGGCCCATACATCAAACCAACACCGTTATAATTTCCCGCATGGATCTGCCATCATTACTCGATCGGAAAAGCTCCCTCATTGCATTGATCGTAGGCATTCTCATCGGGATATCAGTTCTCTCTCTCAAACACCTGGAAGGCGGAGGTGGGGTTGGAGCGTTTCTCATCCTTTGCATGTTTCCGGGAATGATCGTAGCAATGATTCTCAGTGGCAACGTCCATGCCTTTTCGCTTTGGGTTGCCGCAATTGCCAATATTGTCTTCTACTTCGCATTAGTGCGAACTGTCTGGTTCGTCGTCGATATCGTCAAACGAAAACTCCGACGGCGGGTGATCCATATCTGACCTTGATCCGCAACGTCGGGTGTCCCATATCTCGATTTTGAGATGTGGGCATTCGAACATAGCTTGAACCGCTCATGCTAATCTTTCCGAATCAATCCAAGAGGTGAAAGAAGCATGGCCGAGGCATTCAGCCTTTCTTCAGCGGTCCAGGTATTCCCATGCCCCAACTGCAACGAAACCATCAACACCTCCATGCAGCAATGCGCCTTCTGCTCCGCCCCGGTCGATCATGCCGTGGCCCTGGAGGCCGCTGAAAAGACCGCAAAGATCGGCCAGGCCTGCAGCGACGCCAGCTATCTCAAGATCATGCTCGGCATCCTGATTCCTTTCGCAGGGACGATCCTGGTTCCTTTTCTCGGACTCGCTGGCCTCATCGGCCTTGTCTTTATCAAGTACGCACTCCCGCTGATGATTATTCGCTGGTGGATCAAGTACGGTCGCATCCAAACCACCGACCCGGATTTCGCTAAAGCTCGTAAAACCGCCATCCTCGTCAGTGTGATCTCAGGACTCGTCCTGTTCTTCCTGCACGTCCAGCTCTTTGGCCTGTCCCTCTAAAGTTCTCGCCCAACCGAATTGAAAAAACCTGCGACTCTTTCAGGGCGGGTGGCCCACCCATTAAATCCAACCATAAATGGGTGCCTCATTCATGCGGCCTCATCGCATGAATGGACCACCGAGCAAAGCTCAACTCTCCTTAAGCGAATCGATTCGAAGTCATCCGCCTGATCTGCCCACCAAGCAGCGCAATGCCTGTCACCATCAGCAGCAGCGACGGCGGCTCTGGGATCGTCGAAGAAACCTCGAGACTTCCTGGAGTGCGAAGTATGTTGGAGCCGGTGCAAGGAGAACCGGCGCAGGAAAGTACCGCGTAGCCGAACTGATCGTGGATTAAGTCGTAATAAACAATATTGCCCGCAAAGAAACTGATTCCGAAAGAATCGACGTAAGGCTGGGTGGTAAAAAGCAGGTTGTCGTTGTTAAGCACTCCGTTAAATTCTCCGGGGTAAACGTAATTTAGCTCGTTGAGTGGTGGCTCTTTGCCCGGATTAATCGTTCCCGTCAAGCCGTTAATAAAGTACACGCCTGGACTGACCAGATTCCCGTAGAAAGTGCCGGATACGGTAAACCTCTGGCTCGCGAACGAGAAGTTAAAGCTGTCAGCTCTCGCACCCGTGGCAAACAACAGCACCATCGCAATTCTGAAAAGAGTACGCATGAACTCCTCCGAGTTTCGATTGACGTCAAATTGTCGCAGGGGCCCTATACAAGTCTATCAAGTGGCAGATGGCCACTCTCTAAACTAGTTCTCGGGCGGGTGGCCCACCCATTAATCTCCAACCATAAATGGGTGCCCCATTCATGCGGCCTCATCGCATGAGTGGGCCATTCGAACGCAGCTCGAACCCGGGGCGACCCCGGCCCCTCCGACCCCACCGCTGATATAAGAACGCCCCCTACTTCTTCACCTCACGACAACTCGAAGACCCCTTCAGCCCCGGAAAGTCCGACGCGAACGTAGTCCCGCGCCCGCCCGCCTCCCACCACGTAAACTGCGCCGCCGCATACTTCGCCCCCGACCCCGAAGGCACCGTCACAAACACCATCGAGTTCCCCTTCACCGGAACCACCGCCAGATGGTTCCCTGCTCCGTTCAGATACTCCACCTCGAACACCCCGTCCGGAAGCCCCATCTTCGCGCCCTGCGCATCGCACTGATACCTCACCGTGCTCCGCTTGACCGTCTCGGTCCCCTTCAGGTGAATCGTCAGATCGCTCGCCGCCGCCAACCCGCTCGACAGCACCACTCCCACAGCCGCCAGCCGAACCCCTATCGATCCCATAGCCGCCTCCTGCACGCCTTTATACCCCTTCCACGGGAGTCAAACCCGAAAACTGCTCATCCCGCTGATTCCACACGACATCGCCGCTGCCGATCAGTTTCCACCCATCCACTAAACTGGAATCAGGTCGAAAGAAAGCCCTCGGAACCCGAGGTACCCAACTAAGTCATTATTTTGGAATACTTTGCGACATATCATAGGGGGGGAGGGGCCAAATAGAAACAGCAGAGACAGGAACCCCGTCTCTGCTGCCACTTATCTATCACTATCTATATAGATAGCTTCACTTACCTCGACACAGCCGCGCTCACCAGATCGAGCACATCGGCAATAATCCGGGTCGTCGGATCGTAAGCCACCACGTACCCCCCGTAATAGCCATACTGATATCCCGGAGGCGGAGGTGGAACTCCCTGCCAGTAAGAACGAGGCACCGCGGTCACCACATAACCGCGAGGAATCGGCTGACCTGCCACGAACACCGGCCGTCTCCGTCCTCTCCAACGGTCAGCATCCCTCCGATAGTGCGAGTAGAAGCGCCCACGATCCTCGCCCCGAAACCTCCAGTCATCATATTTCTTAGCCTGTCCCGGCGGCACGTGACCATAACCCTGCTTCTTCGCCTGCCCCGGAGGAATCCCTCCATGTCCCGGCGGCGGATTATAGGGATCGCGTCCTGGGGGGCCCTGTGCAAACCCCGCACCTGCAGTAGCAAAAAGAAGAACTGCGCTAAATAGAAAACGAATCAGGGGAGTCATCGTAGAAGGGCTCCTTTTGGCCCCCTTCATCCTAGCAAAGCCGCTAAACGCCGATCCTCTAACGAGTAGCCAGAACAACTCCCGCAAACATGATCAAGGTTCCCACCACGCTCCGCACCGAGACCGGCTCTCGCGGCGACCCCAGCCAGCCGTAGTGCGAGAGCACAAGTCCACCCACAATCTGACCTGCCAGCATGATCAGCGTCAACCTGCCCGCGCCGATCCGTGGAATCAGGAACGCAATCCCAAATACAAGGCAGGCTCCCAGAACACCAGCCAGCAGCAATACCGGATGAATCTCACGCAAAGGCTTCAGCGCGCCCGCCTGCCACCCCGAAAGACCGATCAACAACGCTGTAGCCGCTCCAACGCACCAGAACAAAGCGTTGCCCACGCGCGGGTTATTCAGCGCCGCTCCCACCTTGCCATTCATAGCCAGATGAACCGTCAACACAATACCGATCAGTACCGTCAGGGCGTAATAGGGCAGTTTCATCGTCACCTTCTCCGTTGAAAACGGACCACAACATCACTCATCAAAACAGTAGTTGTGTTTTATGCAATATGCATTGCGTATTACGCGGAGAAGTACACCATCTGTCCAAACCCACTGTCAACGGAAAATTTAGAGAATCGGCGGCTACGGCTTATCGAGTCCCGAAGTAAACCTGAACCTCCCTGACCTTCCCATCCTTCAAACGAAAGAACTCCACGTTCCGAAAGCTCTCCCCCTCGATCGGGATCAGCTGGTATCGCACAAACGCCTCTTCTCCCTGCACAAATATCTTTTCCAGGCAGAGATCGAGAATTCTTTCGCTGTTCGGCCAGCACCGCTCGAAGTATGTCTCGCGGTCGATGTGATCGTCCCATGGACTGGTGAACGTAAAATCCTCTGCGATCAGCGGCTCCAACGCCGCCCGGTCCTTATCGACATAAGCCTGATAGCACCACCGAATCACATCCTCGACTCTCGCTTCTGACATAGCAATCCTCCCGCTCGATTATCTGCTTCCAGTTTGAGGTAGATTTCAAGACCAAAGTGGCATTTGATGCTGAAATCAGGCGATTTCCTCTTTGTCTCCAAATTGTCAGAAGATTGTCATTCCCTGACCGTCCAATCTTCACGGAAGCCAGAACGGGGTGAAAATAAGGTTATGTTGCAGAACGACAAGATCGTGATGGATGTCAAAGCACCGGAGGTTCCACCTTCTATGTCCGGAACACAGATCCTCGTCATCGAGGATGACCCTCGTATGCAGAAGGTCCTTCATCGGATGTTCCGCGAGCAGGGCTACAGTGTGACTCTCTGTGGTGATGGGCAATCCGGGCTGGATGCCTTTCGCACAATCAAGCCATCCGCCGTCGTTCTGGACCTTCTCCTCCCCAATATCTTCGGGCGCGACCTATGCAAGATCATCAAGGCTGAGCATCCCGAGACACCGGTCATCGTCGTCAGTGCCGTCAGCGAGGTCGCCGACAAGGTCCTCCTCCTCGAACTCGGCGCCGACGACTACGTGACCAAGCCCTTCAGCCCCCGCGAGCTGATGGCGCGTGTACAGGCGGCGCTAAGACGGCGCCACAAGCCTGCCGCTACCGTCACCTACTCCTTCGGCGACTGCGAGATCGACTTTGCCAAGATGAGTGCCCGCCGCGCAGACAAGGCAGTTGCCCTTACCGCGCATGAGTTCAAGCTTTTGAAGTACTTCGTCGAGCATGCCGAGCGTGTCCTCAGCCGCGAAGAGCTCCTCAACGAAGTATGGGGATATCAGTCCTATCCCACCACCCGTACCGTCGACAACCATATCCTGAAGCTGCGACAAAAGCTGGAGCCGGATTCGGCAGAGCCGCGCTACCTGCAAACGGTGTATGGTGCTGGCTATAAGTTTGTCCCGTAAGAGAGGTCTCTGTGCTAAGCGATAGCCATGGACCAGGGGTCCGGACCCGCGTTCTTTTGCTGACCTCGCTGGTCCTTATCATTGCCGCAACCACCTGTTCCAGCCTGTTCATCATCCGCAGCCGTCTGCGCCAGCGTGCGCAGGAGATACTGGCCTCCGAGCTCCAGAACTCCGTCGCAACCTTTCAGGATCTGGAGTCGCGCAGGCTTACCTCGCTCGAGCAGGAGAACGCTCTCCTGGCCAGTCTTCCCAGCCTCAAGGCCCTCATGACCACCAGTGACTCCAGAACGATTGCCGATGGAGCCGTCGATTTCTGGAAGACCAGCGGCAACGACCTCTTCGCGCTTGCGGACGCTGACGGCAACGTCGTTGCCGCAAATGCGCAGAGTGTAGACAGCAACACACTGAAGCGAGACCTTCAGAACAGAATTGCAGACCCGGCCAAACACTACCTTCTGAGCGAAGGGCGCATGTACGAGTACTCCGTCCGCCCGTTGTACTTCGGCAGTCAGACTACCGGGACTCTTCTGGGCCATGTGATCAGCGGCTATGCCGTCGATCGGCAGTTTCTTCTCGAGATCGGGCGCGGAGCCGGAGCAGAGGCCGCCTTCGTCACAGGAGATCAGATCGCCGTCACTACCCTGCCGAAGGAGAAGCAGGGTTCCCTGCGCGCTACGATTCCATCGTTCGGACGCAACAACGATGTCATCATGCGGGCCGGACGCGAGCGATTTCTCGCCATCAGTCGGGACCTTACCTATGTCGCAGGCTATCCCCTTCGCCTTGTAATCATGAAGTCGTTCGACGCCACGGACCGGGCGGAGCGGGAGATCAACCGCCTCGTCTTCCTCACGGGTCTTCTGGCCATGCTGGCAGGCAGCGGCCTGATGCTCCTGCTGGCGCGCATGGTAACGCGTCCTCTGGAGCTTCTCGCCACGGGCGTACGAGCCTTCGGCGAAGGCAATCCGCGCTACTCGCTGCCGCAGGGAGGAACCCAGGAGGTCCGCTACCTCAGCAGAGTATTCGCACAGATGCGCGACGAGATCCAGAAGACCAACCGTGCCCTGCTCGAATCGGAACGGCTGGCCACCATAGGCCGCATGGCCAGCTCTGTCTCGCACGATCTGCGGCATTACCTCGCTGCCGTGTATGCCAATGCCGAATTTCTTGCCTCCCCCATGTTGCCGGCGGAGGAGCGCTCAGAGCTGTTTGAGGAGATCCGGCTTGCAGTCAATGGAACAACCGATATGCTCGATACCCTATTAATCTTTGGCCGCACCGGCGCCGGTTTGCAGCGCGTTCCCATGGCAATGGAATCCCTTGTCGACCGCGCAGTCGCGTTAGTACGTACTCACCCTGATACTGAGGGCGTAACTCTACGCATAGAAAAATATAGCGATGAATCGACAGCCGCACTCGATGCGAAGCAGATCGAGCGAGCCCTTTATAACCTTCTGCTGAACGCCTGCCAGTCGGCTCGCCAGAGCTCCGGCCACCGCGAGGTCGTCGTCTCCGTCAGCTCCGACGAAGCCAATGTAAGTGTCACGATTACAGATAGCGGACCGGGGGTTGCAGAAGGAATCCGCGAAAGTCTTTTCGATCCTTTTGTGAGCCAGGGTAAACAAAAAGGCACCGGCCTCGGTCTAACACTGGCCTGGAGCGTAGCGCGAGAACACGGCGGCGATGTAAAACTGGTAAGCAGCCAGCCTGGCAAAACCGTATTTCGCCTTATGGTTTCTCGACAGATGACCCAGGGGCCAAACCATACACGGAGTCCTTTGCTCACGTCATGAACCGCAACGCGGCGCACATCAACGCGATCAGAAAGAGCTTCCACCTGGAAGCTCCCCTTATGCGGTGCGCGTTCGGATTCGCTTTTATGTTTGGCGTTCTCAGTCTCCCCGTAAAAGCTCAGGCTTATGGTCAGGCGCCTGCCACGGAGACTACCGAAGAGAAGGTGCAGCGTCTGACCTCCGCAGTGACACAGGCACAGGCACAGATGAATGCGTATCAGAACCAACTGCTCGAGCTGCAAAAACAGCTCGTCGCTCTGCAACAGCAACTGGCAGCCGAGAAAAAAGGAACCCCTGCTGTGCCTGCTCCTGTCGCCGCGCAACCTTCCGAGACTGCTGAGTCCACTTCGCAAGGCCCGTCAGCCACCTCTCTCGATGAGTTAAAAGAGCGTCAAGCCATGGACGAGGCTCAGATTGCAACGCATGAGCAGACGAAGGTAGAGAGCGAATCGAAGTACCCGGTCAAGGTGACCGGCCTTATCCTGTTCAACGCATTTGTGAATACTCGGCAGGTCGATGTCCCTGAAAGTCCCACGTATGCAATTGCGGGCAGCGGCAGCACCGGACTCTCCCTTCGGCAGACCGTGCTGGGACTCGATGCGCGCGGTCCCAGCCTGTTCGGGGCGACCAGCGACGCAGACATCCGGATCGACTTCTTCGCCAATGGCTCGCAGGCCAACTATGACGTCAACGGTCTGCTGCGCCTGCGAACAGCGCATGCTGGACTGAACTGGAATCATACCCGCGCTTACATTGCACTCGATCGCAGCGTCATCGCGCCCTACACGCCGAGCTCTCTGGTGGCGGTGGGCACGCCTCCACTGTCCTGGAGCGGAAATCTCTGGTCATGGGTTCCTCAGGCAGGCATAGTGCAGCGAGTCCCTCTGCACCACTCCATGCTGAAGCTCGAGGCCGGACTGGTGGATGTCCCCAACCCGCCGCGCCTCAATGCAACGACTCCCAATACTTCGACTGCATGGCAGTCCGAGCGCAGCCGATGGCCCGGAACCAATGCGAGAGTCTCCTTCGCCAAAGGAGACAACGGCGAAGGCCCTGAGTTCGGTGTAGGCGGATACTTCAGCCCGCACATGACCAGCGATGGAACACGATTCAACGCATGGGCAGGAACGATGGATCTGCGAGTTCCGCTCGGCCGTCACCTTGAGTTTCTATCCAATGTCTACCGCGGACAGGCTCTCGGAGGCCTCGGCGCAGGGGGTTACGTGGACTACGTCTACAAGTACAAAGCCTCGTCGAGGGAGCTTTACCCCCTGGACGATATCGGCGGCTGGGCGCAGCTCAAGTTCAAGGCCAGAGAACGGCTGGAGTTCAATGGAGCCTACGGCATCGACAATCCGTTCGCGAACGATATCCGCCTGAGCGTGGAGACCGCGCCGACAACCTACAGCGGGCTCTCGCGCAACCGCACGGTCTTCGGCAACGTCATCTACAGCCCGAGCGCCTATCTGATCTTCTCGCTTGAATATCGAAGGCTGTGGACAAACTTCGCAACTGGGCCAACAGCACCAAGTGATGTAATCGGTCTCGGCGCGGGGTACAGATTCTGATGGCACGTTCAATACGACTCCTGCTTCTCGCCCTCATAAGCAGCCCCGCTCTTATCGGGAGAGGATCCTTTCTGTACGCGGCAGAGGTCTCGGCACGTCTGCTGACGCCACGCACCCCGGCGCCGGATTCGCATCCCGAGAAACCACCCGCCGCAGTCATCTGGCTCAAGCCTCTGCAGCCCGATCCCCTGCGTACGGTGACTCCCGGCAGGTTCACGCTTCTGCAGAAGAACAAGACGTTCACGCCGCACCTGCTGGTCGTGCCACTGGGAAGCAGCGTCGTCTTTCCCAACGCGGACCCCTTCTTTCACAATGTCTTTTCGCTCTTCGACGGCAAACGCTTCGACCTGGGTCTGTACGAGGCAGGATCAGCCCGCAGCGTTGTGTTCTCCCGCGAAGGCGTCTCCTACATCTTCTGCAACATCCACTCCGAGATGAGCGCCGTCATCATTACGCTGGGCACACCGTTCTACGGCGTCGTCGACAGCAAGGGAGCCTTCCGCATCGCAGGAGTCCCCGACGGAGACTACGACCTGCACGTGTGGATCGAAGGACAGCGTCAGAGCGCGCTCGACAAGCAGACACGCCGCATCCGCATCACCGGCGAGACTGCCGACCTAGGGGAGATCTATTCGGATCAGCCCGATCGCGAACGACACCTCAACAAGTTTGGACGCCCCTACGATGCGGATACCCACCCGCTTTACTAGAAGGGCTCCCGAGAGATACGACGAACTCAGCGATGAGCGAGGACCGGTTTACAGACCGGACCACAACTCCTGCTCTGCCCGGAGCCAGTCCTGGTCATGAAATCCATGCTTCCATCCGCGTTCGACAAAGTAGAAGTAGGCCCGCTCCGCAATCTGCGCGTGGGTCGGTGGCGTCTTCCGAGTCGCAATCGGATCTGCAACCTCTGCTTCAATAGCGGGAGCAGCAATTGCGGTCCCGCTCACGGACTTCGCAGCAACCTTCTTCTTAGGTGGCGCAGCTTCCTTCGGCGTCTTGGGAGCGGGGGCGGCCTTCGGCGCAGCAGTCTTAACTTTCTTTTCCGTTGCGCTCTCTGAAGACGCTACCGCCTTCTTTGCCGGGGCTTTCCGCGGCTTCTTTTCCTTCTCGACACTCATCGTAAATTCTCCTCCACCTGGGAATTTCGACATCTACGTGCCTGACGTCTCTACCCAGTCTAGAAGACTGATGCTCCTGAGCTATGTGTCGTGGATCACTTTCCGAAAAACTTAACGATCAAAAACGACCGGATTCCGCTCTACCCACCAGCACGGGCGTCCTCCCGCCTGTGGAAGCCCCTCCGGCAGCAAAGATCTCGTACAACGGACCTCGGATCGCCCATCGGAGTAGTACTCCTCCTTATGCCCCTTCAGGGGAGCCACGACAAACCGGTCGACCGTTACCACCCCATAGCCTCCCCCGGCCAGCGTCCGACCCTGCCAGATCAGCCAGTCCGCAGCCCACACTCCCGCTGCCGCCACGAGCACCCATGCCACTGCCCGAGCCACGATCCTACCCAAGCCTGCCTCCCGCATAGGCGGCGTTTCCTGCTACGCCCCTTGCAGGTTCATCCTATCGTGAAGAGGGGAACTGCCCCTGAGTCTTGACAAATTCCATCGACACGACTTTCCTTGCACCATGCGCACATCCAGAACTTTGCCGGGCCTCCTTTGCCTGTGCCTGCTTTCCCTGGCCGGCTGTTCCCTGTCTCCACTGGCGCGCAACACTGCCGCCTTCTCCAGCGCTGCAAGCCTGGTCACCGACAATACCCAGAACGCCTACCGCATCGCCGTCAGGCTGAATGAGGAGGCCCAGGCCTCCCTGCTGGTCGCGCGATTCGACAGCCCCCAGCCGATGGATCCGCACTCCATCCGCCCCCTGATCGACGACAAGGGACTCAGGGCCCGCACCGACGTCCTCGACGGACTCCGCACCTACGCCCAGACCATCGCCGATCTCTCCAGCGGCGTCTCCTCACCTGAGCTGGACGCGGCAGCCGCAGCCTGCGGTACGAACATCAAGTCCCTTGGCGATGCGCTCGCCTCTTCCACTCCAATCGGCATCAACATCACTCCCACCGAGTCCAATGCCGCCAGCACCGCCCTCAAGGCGCTTGGCGAGTTTTTGACAGCCCGCAAGGTCAAATCCTCCGTACCCGCCATCATTCGCGACATGGACCCCACCGTCGCCTCGCTCTCCAGGCTGCTCTCAAGCGACATCGACATCCTGCGCGATCAGGCAGGCCGCGACTACGAACAGATCCTCGCCCAGGAGGACAGCTTTATCCGCCACGCCGGATCCTCGCTCTCCCCCAGCGAACGGCGCGCGGAGATTCAACGCCTGCCCCGGATTCTGTCCAGCAAAAAGGCTACCGACGATCTGCTCGCCGATCTGCAGATCTCCATCAACAAGCTGGCGGTCACCCATCACGCTCTCGCCGCGGCTGCAACCAGCAAGGACACATCGTCGCTCCAGGCCCGCATCGCCGATCTCCGCGCCTCGGCCAAAGACCTGACCAGCTTCTACGACTCTCTCTCCGCCAGCTCCAAATAAAGAGGACGAGCCATGCCACCTACCAAGTCATCCGCCCAGAAGTCCACCGCAACCCCGCGCACAGTCGCCGCACCTGAGGCCCCGCCAACCAGCCTGCCACCTGTGCTGTCGAACCCCGACACCATCGAGACCTACAAGGCGCTCTACGATATCCTCGGCCGCGCCTACTGGGAGGCCTCCGACCTCAACGCCAAAGACACGATTCAGGGAGCACGTGACGCGATCTATCAGATCCTCACCGACCTCAACGTCGCCAAGCTGGAGGCCAACACCGCTCTCTTCCTCTCCCTGAAGTCGAAGATCAAGGACAGCAACAAGGCTCTCGACAAGATCAAGGACGACATCAACAACATCACTAAAAACATTGCTACGGCCTCAAGCGTGGTCGCCGCCATCGCAAAGGTTCTCAGTCTCGCTCCTGCTCTCGCATGAGAGAGACATCGCGTCTCCCTATAATGAGAACCGGAAGGTAGCAGAATGGGTTTGTTTAAAAAGAAGATCAAGCAGGAGCATAAGGTCATGCTCCAGGCAGAGCGCGCCGGCGGCGCCCTGCTGCCCGAGTACCATCGCCCCACCCCCGAGTGCCCCAATCCCGAACGCTGGCACATGTACGACTCCATGACCGCCGAAGCCGAGGTCCTCGAGTTCCTCTACACCCTCGTCACAACGATCAAGCCCACGCTGGTCGTCGAGACCGGGTCCTTCCTCGGCGTCTCCACCCTCTGGATCGCAAAGGCTCTCAAGGCAAACGGCTTCGGAAAGATCATCTCCTGCGAGTTCGATCCCCTCGTCTTCGCGAAGGCAAAAGAAAAGATCGCCGCCTCGGACCTCTCGGAGTGGATCGAGCTTCGTAACGAGTCCTCTCTCGAGATGCGCGTCGAGGGCACCATCGACCTCTTCTTCTCCGACTCCGACATGCCCATCCGTGAATCTGAGGTTAAACGTTTCCTGCCCCAGATCCGCCCCACCGGCGTCATCCTGATGCACGACGCCAGCTCTCATCTGAAAGTCGTCCGGGATGCAGCCCTCAAGATGGAATCCGAGGGCCTTTTATCCTGCATCCTACTTCCCACGCCGCGAGGTCTTGTGCTCGCGCAGAGACGCGAGGGACGGTCGTAACCCACTGGACCGTCAGCACAATCTCAGTTATCTTCATCTCGCGACAGATGTTTGCGACTTACAAAGGAGATCTTCCATGGCTCGTCGTCCAGTGTCCTGCCTCGCGGCTGCTCTTCTCTCCCTAACCCTGTCAGCTCCAACCTTCGCTCACGCACAGAACCTGCAGCAGCCAGGGCCCGCGCTCTCGCAGGAAGATGGGATGCGTATCGTCGCCGAGGTTCGAAAGCGGCTGGGTAACCTTACCAACTACGCCGTCTTCGACTGGATCACCTTCGGCTTCCACGGCAAAACTCTTGTCCTGAACGGTTACGCCTCGCGGCCCACCCTCAAGGACGATGCCGGGCGCGCGGTAAAGGATATTCCGGGGATCGCCGGCGTGGATAACGAGATCAAAGTCCTTCCGTTATCTCCCAACGACGACCGTATCCGCGCTGCCGTCTACAACCGCATCTATACCCAGCCCACACTGCGAAAGTACAACGCCAACCAGGGATCGCTCGCACAGGCCATGGGCCCCGGAGGCCGCAGCTTCACCATGATGTCCGGAGGCATCACCAACAATCCTCCCATCGGCTACCACGCCATTCACATCATCGTGAACAACGGCCACGTCGCTCTGTATGGAGTCGTCCTCAACAAGATGGACTCCGACATCGCTTTCATGCAGGCAAACTCCGCACCCGGAGCCTTCAGCGTCGACAACGACCTCGTCGTTCAGGGCCAACAGCCGGGCAAAGAGCCAAGGTAACGAACCGGTTCACTCCGTACGCAGCGCCTCGATCGGGTTTACGCTCGAGGCCCGCCACGCAGGCGCTGCGCTCGCGGTCAGAGCGACCACCATCAGCATCCCGATCATCGCCGCAAATACCGTCGGCTCCAGCGGCTGGGTCCCATAGAGCATCGACCGGATCAGGAAGCCGACGCCAACACCAGCCACAATCCCAATCGTTAGCCCTATGGCTACAGGACGCAGCCCGTCCCGCAGGACCATCCGCAGGACCTGGCCACGCTGGGCTCCCAGTGCGATTCGTATCCCGATCTCCGTTACTCTCTGCGTTACCAGGTATGAGAGAACGCCATAGAGTCCGACACCGGCCAGAATCAGGGAGAGCGTCGCAAACGCCAACACCAGCGAAGCGCTCAGACTCTGGTTTACCGTCGATTCACCCACGATCTGCGGAATCGTCAAAATATCTTTGACCGGAAGTTGCGGGTCCAGCCCCGCGATCTCTTTCTGCACGGGAATCGCAAACCGGAGAGGGTCGCCGCTGGTTCGTACCACCAAGGTGTAGTGGAGCTCCTTCCCCCCTGAAAGTGCGGGGAAGTAGGTTGTAGCCTTCACAGTTTTTCCAACTTGCCAGAGGGTATCGCCCACGATGCCTACAATCTCATAGGTTCGCTTGGCATTCGTCAGATCGGTCCCCATGACGATGTGCCGTTGTAGAGGGTTCTCACCGGGGAAATAGCGTTTCGCCAGCTCCTGGCTGATGATGACCTTCTGCGACTGATCCAGCCTGTCGTGAACATTGAAGACCCTGCCTGCAATCAACGGTATCTTCAACGCATCGAAGTAATTCGGATCGGCTACCCGGTAAGCCGCATCCGGCTGCCTTCCGGGCTCATAGTTAGGCCGCTCCGGGATGATGAACACCTGATCGCCTCCCCAACCCGCTCCCGGAGCCATCGATCCCAATCCTGCTGACTGCACTCCCGGCAGCCTCCGCACCCTCTCCAGCAGCGACTCCGTAAACGCCACTCTCTGCTCAGGCTTGCCGTATTGACTCTCAGGCAGGCTGTAGCTCATCGTAAGTACGTTTTCGCTCGCAGATCCAAGGTCCGTCGTTCGCAGACGTACAAAGCTCTTCAGCAGTAGCCCGGCAGATACGAGCAGCACAACCGTCAGAGCAACCTCCGTCGTCAGAAGAATCTTTCGCAGCCACGCGCGAGAAATTCCTCCACTCACAGAGCGAGCTGTGTCCTGCAACGCAGTCAGCACGTCTTTGTTCGTGGCCGAAAGAGCGGGCAGCAGTCCCGCCATCAATGCCGTCAGGCAGACGACTCCAGCCGAGAACAGGATCACCGTCCCATCCAGATGAATCATCTCGGTCCTCGGCAGTCCCCTCCAGTGCGTGGCCAGCCATCGCGTCCCCGCATACGCCAGCAGCAGACCCAGCGCTCCCCCTGCTGCGCAGAGCAGAATCGTCTCGGTCATCTGTTCGCGAACTAGAGCTAATCTTCCCGCACCGAGCGCTCCCCGAATCGCCACCTCTTTCTGCCTGGTAGCACCGCGAGCCACCAGCAGGTTCGACAGATTCAGACACCCGATCAGCAGCATGCACCCCACTGCGGCCATCATCAGCAGCAGGGGAGTCTTCACCCCATCCACAACATCGTCAATCATCGACCGCGGCAGCACATCCTCTGCGATAGGCTGGGCCAGATCATTCATATGAATGCGATACTGCAGCGCGCCTATCTCATCAATCGCGGTCCTCGGACTCACATCCGGTCTTATCCGCGCGACGACGCTGGCCCAGTGATCTCCATGCCGTCCGAGCCATTCGCTCGTCCTCCCATTTGAGAACGGCACCCATAACTGCACGTTGGCATAGGGATAGGAAAACCAGCTCGGCAACACTCCAACAATCGTGTAGGGCTTTGCGTCGAGACGGATCTGTTTTCCGAGAATCGATGCATCTCCCCCGAACCTTCGCTGAAAGAAGGCCCACGTCAGCATCGCAACCGGAGCCTGCCCCGCTCTGTCTTCGGCCTCTGTAAACGTCCTTCCCAGCGCCGGCTCTACACCCAGAACATGAAAAAGGTTCCAGCTTCCGGCAACGGCATCCACAACCTCCGGAAGCTCACCCTGCTCCCCGCTCACATTGAAGTTCCAGGGATAGAACGCTCCCATGTCCTCAAAGCCATGAGTCTTCGCTCTCCAGTCGTAAAAATCTCCCGGTGCGACAGAATCGTAAGGAGACCCGGAGGTGTTGGCCCGGAAGTGCTCATAAACCATCACCAGCTTATCCGGATCGCGAAACGGAAGCGGCTTCATCAGCACAGCGTGCACCACTGTAAACAGAGCCGTCGTCGCTCCGATGCAGAGTGACATCACCACAATCGCCGTCACGCTAAATCCCGGCGACCGCTTCAATCCTCGCAAGCCGAAGCGAACATCGCGCACAATCGTCTCCACCCAGCCCCAGCTCCATCCCTGTCGAGCTTTATCTCGCAGCAACGCTGGGTTTCCGAACTCCCGCCTCGCCTCTCGCCGGGCCTGCTCGGGCGTCGCCCCCTGACGGATTCGTTCCGCCTCCTCCTGCTCCAGGTGGAATCGCATCTCTTCATCCAGCCTCGCCGTCTCACTTCCGCGCCGAAACAGCGTCGCCATCGACTTCCATACTCGATTCACCCAGCGCATATATCGCCTCCTCGACTCAGCTCTCAACGACAAGATCAATCGCCGCCGACAGTCTCGACCACATCTCGCGTTCCTTCTCGAGTTGTGCCCGTCCCGCCGCAGTCAGCGAGTAGAAACGCGCCTGACGGCCCGTCTCCGTCTCCGCCCACTTCGACTTGATCCAGCCCTGCTGCTCCAGCCGCTGCAACGCCGGATACAGCGAGCCCTGCTGCACCTGCAAAACATCGTTTGAGATCTGCTGGATCCTCTTCGCAATCGCCCAGCCATGCTTCGGCTCCAGCGACAGCGTCTTAAGGATCAACAGCCCCAGCGTCCCCTGCACGAGATCATTCGGTCTTCCCATACTATGTTTATCTACACAACATGATTGTAGATAGTCAAGGCATCAATACGCAAATGCACTTCCAGCAGTTCCCCAAAAAATTCACCTGAAGAAAAATATCCATCGTCATTCTGAGCCGAAGGCGAAGAATCCCTGCATTTTGCTCAAACCAGCGCAAAGATTCGGGATAAAGGAGAAAATATCCCCGTCCAAACGACTAGAGGTTGAACAGCTCTTTAAGCCGCTTCGTCTGAGCACGGCTCACCGGAATCTCCGTCTTCTTCGGATCGTCCATGCGAAGCTGATAGCTCGACTTGAACCACGGCACGACCTCGCGGATGTGCTGGATGTTCACCAGATACGACCGGTGCGCCCTCCAGAACGCCTCCGGATCGAGCTGATCCTGCAACTCCTCAATCGTCCGGCAGTTCGAGTGCCCTTCCACCGTCGGCGTCACCACCGTAATCGTCCCCTCGTCGATCGTGGCGAAACAGATCTCCTTCTGATCCACCAGCAAAAGCCGATTCTGCGCTCTCACTATCACCTTCCCCGTGTTCACCTTCGCCACCGGAGCCTGCGCCTGCTCTCCAATCAGCCGCAGAAGCGCATCCAGCTTGGAGTCGGTATCGGCGGAAGAACTTCCCTCCGAACGCTCCTGGGATATCCGTCCCTGTGCCTTCTCAATCGTCTGCATCACGCGCTTACGATCGAACGGCTTCAGAAGATAGTCGACGGCGTTCACCTCGAAGGCACGCACGGCATACTGGTTATAGGCCGTGGCAAAGACCACCTGCGGCAGCGGAACCTTACGGTCCAGCAGCTTCTTCAGGACTCCAAACCCATCGAGGCCGGGCATCTGCACATCCAGAAAGACGACGTCGGGTCTGTGCGTCCGGATCAGCTCAACGGCTTCGATGCCGTTCGTTCCCTGTGCGAGAATCTCCACACCTCCCGCGCGCTCCAGCAGATACTGCAGCTCCTGCCGGGCCAGCGGTTCATCGTCGATAATCAGCGCCGTAAGAGACATTTCGACCAGTCAAAGTACGCAGGAACAAGCGCACCACTAGTCACTATACGCCCGAAGCCTCGCCGGAGAGTGATCCTCAGCCAGGTCGTGACCGCACTGCGTGCAGTAAACATCCGTGATCTGCACTCCGCGGAAGCACCGTCCGCATACAGGAGCCATCTGGAACTGACACTGCGGGCAGAAGTGGCAGCTCGATGGTATCTCCGTCCTGCAGTGCGGGCAGGGACGCAGCAGAGGCTGGCGCAGAAGGAAGTACACCACCGCGCCGATGCCTCCCGGCATCAGAACCACAATCAGCATCCACAGTGCCGCAGGCATCCGGCGACGTTTGACGTCGCGGCTCACATAGCCCACCAGCAGAACGTAGCTCGCAAACGCCGTGCCCCACGAGTAGCCCATCAGCAGCCGCATGGGCAGCATCTCGTGCTTATGGTGAGGCATCACCACGTGAAACAGATATTGAATCGCCGCAAAGACCAGGGCAGCCAACACCACCGACCATGCCGGAATCAGGCTCAGCTCATCTTCGCTGCCTCCCTGAACCTCCTGCACGCGGTTTTCATTGGAAGCCGAGGGCATGGTCATCGCGCCATCTCTCCTTTAGACCGCTTGCCCTGGGTACGGCGGAACCACACCATGGCAAGCAGCGCGCCCGAAGCGGGTAAGAACCACAGCAGAAGCACCATGTACTGATAGCTCGAGTCCGGTGCGCCCGTCGGAGTCAGATCGTACTCATCCAGCAGACTCCAGACAGCGGTCACCAGAATCACGAGCATCGACGCATAGATCGCCATTGGAGCCCACAGGCTGCGCATCCGGCTTCGACGCGCCGCCATCTGTGCAGCCCGTTCACGCACCACCCTGTGCGTCCGGTTCACCAGCGATGATCGCGCCCCCACATTGAGCGATGCCATCGCCTCACGAGCGACCTTGCGATCCGCCCCACCCCAATCGATCATTCTCTTCATCCTCTCGCCTCCACCACCGGGCGATAGTTTCTGAGCTTTTCCAGCTCCGGCTTCAAGGAAGCCAGCCCACGGTACAGCCTCGACTTGACCGTCGAAAGCGGTGCCCGGGTCACTCCAGCTATCTCTTCCAAAGACAACTCTTCGTAGAACCGCAGTACAAGCACCTCGCGGTAAGAGGCATCCAGCGTCAGAAGAACCTCGCCCACCTCAGCGGAGTCCTCCCGGGACGTAAACTGATCCAGCGGCGAAGGCCCCGTCGTCGCTACTTCGAACGGACGATCGTCCTCGTCGCTCTCTCTCATCTCATCCAGGCTCGACATCGTGCGCTTCCGCGACAGGTCGATCACCAAGTTACGGGCGATTGTAAACAGCCAGGTATCGAACCTCGCCTTGCCGTTGTACTGCGCGCCGCGAACCAGTACACGCATCCACGTCTCCTGGAAGAGGTCTTCGGCAACCTCTCTCCGTCCAGTCAGGAACAGAAGATAGCGAAGCAGGCGGTGCTGGTACTGTTCGATGAGATGGTCGAGCAACTCCGCATCCTGACGCTTCAGGCCGTGCGCAATCGCTGCGTTCTCTTCCTGGGTCAGCGCGACCTGCGCTGCCGTCATCGATAGGGCTCCGCTGTTCACTGTGGTAGTGACGCGATCTCCGCCCAAAAAGTCTCGCTCCTGGGGCTCGCGATTTGAAAAACCTTGCTTTGTCTCCGAACGGCCCATCTCTCGAATCCCTCAGAAAGCCCGGGAATTGTCTCTATCCTGTCATTGTATCGTCCGCCCGCTCCCCCGCTCGAACAAAGGGGGACGGAAGACGACCCGAGGGGCCGATCCTGTCCCCTTCTGCCTGACCCGGTAAACTGGGACTTATGGAAGTTCTCTATGGGCTGCACCCTGTCGAAGAGGCACTTCGCGCCGGGACCGGACGCCTCGACCGCATCTCCGTCGCCCGCGAGCGCCGGGACGCCAAACTCGACCGCATCTCCTCCCTGGCCCGATCCGCGGGTGTCCGCGTCTCGCTCGAATCCCGCGACCAGCTCACCCGCGTCGCCAAGACCGAATCCCACCAGGGTGTCGTGGCCTACCTTCGCGAGCGGGCCTTCCTCTCCCTCGAAGACCTGCTCGTACCCGCTCCCGAAGGTCGTAACCGCTTCTTCCTTGCTCTCGATGGCATCGAAGACCCCCACAACCTGGGAGCTCTCCTTCGCACCGCAGATGGTGCTGGAGTCGATGGCGTGATCCTTCCCGAGCGCAGAAGCGCTCCCATCACCGCAACCGTGGCCAAAACCTCGGCCGGCGCCTCCGAACACGTCCGTATCGCCCGCGTTACGAACATCGTCCGCTCCCTCGAGCAGATGAAGAAGTCCAACATCTGGGTCGTCGGCCTCGACGAGCGTGGAACCCCCGACTACACCGACTTCGACTTCACCATCGACTGCGTCCTGGTTCTGGGACGCGAAGGCGCGGGCCTGCACGATCTCGTCAAGAAGACCTGCGACCATCTCCTGCGTATTCCCATGGCCGGACAGGTCTCTTCGCTTAATGTCTCCGTCGCCGGAGCCGTCGTCATGTACGAGGCCATGCGGCAACATCGAGCGGCGTCCGTCCAACCAAAGACCGCCTCCACTCCTGCGGTCGCTAAAAAGCGCAAAGGCCTTGGCAGTATTTAAATGATTCGTTCCCCCTTCTTCGTCGTGCTTCTCGCTGCTACGGTAGCCTCGGCTCAGCCCCCCGCAGCCTCCGATCCTCAGGGTCAGGTGCTCTTCCATCGCAACGAAGCCCAGGCGAATCAATCCCAAACGGGCAAGCCCTCTCGCACCTCGGAAAAAGCCGTCGCCTCCATCACCGACGCCGAACGCTCCGCCATCGCCTTCACCGCGTGGGACCTCGATCTCCACCTCACCCCGGCTACCTCACTCCTCGCCGCCCGCGCTCGATTCACTGTCCGCAATACCACCTCCGCCCCCATCTCCCGGATCGTCCTCCAACTCTCCTCCACCCTGCACTGGGAGAGCCTCACCGCCCCGATCCCCCTCACCTTCACCGAACACGACCTTCCCACCGACGCCGACCACACCGGCCAGGCCACCGAAGCCCTCGTTCTCCTCTCCCAGCCCATCCCCCCCGGCTCCACCCTCGCTCTCACCGGCTTCTACTCGGGAACCATCACCGCCTCAGGAGAACGGCTCACCCGCATCGGTGCGCCACCCGAACAGGCCGCCCACGCCGACTGGGACCAGATCTCTCCCGACATCACCGCCCTGCGCGGCTTCGGCAATGTTCTCTGGTACCCCATCTCCTCGCCCCCGCTCTTCCTCGGTGATGGAGCAAAGCTCTTTCAGGCCGTCGGCCTCTCCCGCCTTCAGCAGGCCCCCGCAACATTCCACGCCCGGCTCTCCGTCGAATACGTTGGCGATCCACCCGTCGATGCCTTTCTCAATGGCCGCCGACAGCCTCTCGACCGCATCACCGAAGAGCCCAACGCTGCCGTGGCCGAGTCCCACGGCGTTGCCACTGCGGACTTCCCCTCCTCCCCCCTCGGCTTTCGTACCCCCAGCCTCTTCATCACCTCACACGCCTCGCGCCCCTCCGACAACCAGCTTCTTTCCATTACGACCGACCGCCCCGAGGCCATCTCCCCCTACACCGCCGCGTCCAGCGACGTCGCCCCTCTTCTTCGCGACTGGCTCGGTCCCGCTCCTCTCACCACGCTCACCCTCATCGATCACTCCGGCCAGCCCTTCGAGGACGATGCCTTCCTCGCCGTTCCTCTTACCTCCACCGACGCCCGCCAGGTCACCCCGGCGATGGTCCACTCCCTCGCTCACGCATGGTTTCGCTCTTCGCTTCCCTGGCTCAACGAGGGCGTTCCCCAGTTCCTCGCGCTTCTCTACAGCGAATCCACCGATGGCCGCGACAAGGTTCTCTCCGAACTTCGCCAGCTCATCAATCCCCTGACCCTGGTCGAGCCTGAGAATCCAGCCGACTCTCAGGCCTTCTCTTCCAGCTCTTCGAGCTCCTCCGAATCCAGCAGCGCCGAACAGCCGCCGATTCTTCCTTCGACTCAGCCCCCTCCACCCGGCCAGCCCGGACAGAGCCTGATCGCCGCCCACGACGAGGTCTACTATCGCGCCAAAGCCGCTGCCGTTCTCTGGCTGCTGCGCTCCATCACCGGCGATGCTCCCCTCAAGAAAGCTCTCCAGCTTTACCGCGACGAGGTCCGCCACGCCGCTCCCGACGCCTCCGAAGACCCACGAGCCTTCCAGCGCATCCTCGAGCAGACCTCACACAAAGATCTCGCCTCCGTCTTCGACGACTGGGTCTATCACGACCGCGGCCTCGCCGACCTCTCCATCGTCAACGTCACCCCCCGCGACCTCCCGGCTCGCAACGGCAAGGGCGTAAGCTGGCTGGTCGCCGTCGAAATCCGCAACAACAGCGCGATCACGGTCGATGTTCCGGTTACGGTCCGCTCGGGAACCCTTACCTCAACGGAGCGGGCTCACATCGGTCCCCACTCCAGCGTCTCCACCCGCATCCTCTTCGAAGGCGTCCCGCAGGAGGTTCAGGTCAACGATGGAACCATCCCGGAGACCGTCGATCCCATTCACGTCCGTGCGCTCCGCCTCGCATCATCTTCTTCGGCGCAGTAGCTGTCGTCGGCGTTTCTCGTCGAGCAGCGCCTCAATCTGCCCGATCCGCCTTCGGTTGTTCTGCTGCTGCTGTAGAAACAAAACTTCCTTCCAACTCCATAAGGGGAAACGATAAACAGCGGGCTTCGCCGAAGCGAAGCCCGCTGTTTATACCGCATGGAATGTAGCAATCGATCAGAACTCGATACGAGCCTTGAGCGAGAGCATGCGCCTGCCGGAACGGCTGCCCACATAGTCCTGAACGACACTGGTGTATTGCCCGGCGGTCGCCGAAGACAGCGTCGTGCTGAGACTGTTGAAGTGCGCGCGGTTGAAGACGTCCGATGCCGCACCCAGCAGGTTGAACCGAACCCGCTCCGTCAGCGCGAACGACTTGTTGATGCTCAGGTCCGACGAGATCAGCGATTGCCCCTCGATCGAATAAGCACCCGCGTTTCCGAAGTGTCCCGGCTGGGGAGCCGTGAACGCCGCAGGGTTGAACCACGAGCGCGGCCCCTGGCGCTGCGGATACAACGCCACTCCCTGCACACGATCCGGAATGCCTCCGAACGTATTGGTGTTCGAAGCATCCACTCCCGAGTACTGCGGCGTAAAGTACACGCCCGACCCGAAGTAGCTGATCGTCTGCAGCGACCACCGTCCCAGCACGGCATCGACCCACGCAGGAGCGGCGCTCATGTAGTGACGGCCCCGCCCAAAAGGCAGCTCGATGGCCGAGTTGATCACCGCATAGTGCCGCCTCGTCGTCGAATCGTGCGACCACTGGTTGGTGATGTTGTACGGATTCTCCAGATTGGCGTAGTTGTACAGGTTGCTCGCCCAGGTGTAGTGCGCGTCGAAGGTAAACCATCCGGTGCGACGCATCACCTCGGTCTGCAGAGCGTTGTAGTGTGTGCTTCCGTTCGACAGCCACTGATTGACCTGGTTGAATTGCGGGAACGGGTTGCGCGAAGGATCGTACTTAGTCAGGCTTGGCTGCTGCTTGTTGATGTTCGCCTGGTAGTTCATGCCGCTTCCTCGCGACCCGATGTACGAGATACGGAAGCCAAGCTCGCCCGGCAGCTTCTTCTCGACCGACACGTTGAACTGACGGATCACGCCGTTGTCCGTGCTGAGCGGATACCCCGTAACCGACTGCGAGGGGCTGGCCGCCAGCGCAAGGCTCGATGGAAATGGATTCGGAAAGCTGAAGAAGGTCGGAGTTCCATACGCTGTATTCGTATAGCTCTCGCCGATCGCGAAGGGACCGCCGCTGCTCGCCCGATCCTGAATTCCAAATCGCTCCGTGAACTCTGCGTAGCCTCCACGAACGACCATATCCTGTCCGATGCGATACGCCGCCGAGATACGCGGACGCAGATTGCTCAGCTTCGCGTCTCCCGGCACCTTTCCGCCGACGACCGTAATCGTCTTGGGATAGAGCGGGCTGACCTTGCCGATCAGCGAAGGATCGACCACGATATTGCCCGTCGAGCGATCGAAGCGATAGCTCAGATTGCTCGTGAGAAATGGAAGACCGTAGTAGTCCCACCGCAGGCCGTAGTCCAGCGTCAATCGCGGAGTGATCTTGAAGCTGTCCTGCGCGAACAGACCGGCTTCTTTGGAAGCAGTCAACTGGTTATAGTTCGGGTTAGACCGTTTGCTCGTGCGCGGAACTCCCAGCAGAAAGTCCGCATACGCATTGCCTGTATAGGAGCCATCGAAGGTGAAGGAACCGAAGTCCGGAATGACGCCGGAGAGACTGTTGTAGTTGATGAAGTTGCCGCCGAACTTGAATACGTGTCTGCCGGTCGACCATGAGATCGAGTCCTGCACCACCCAGTCATGTTCTTCGATCTGCAGACCTCCGGTGTTAGTTGAGAGAGACGCAAAGCCCGTGACCGACATCGCTGGAAAGCCTGCGATTCCCTGCGTGCCGTTCGTATTGATGCCCTGCAGGCCCAGCTGCGAGATTACGTCCGCTCCCTTGACCGGCGTCTTTCCGCCTTCTGTTTCGCCGTCATACATCCGCAGATAATTCCGCGCGAGCTGAAACGCGTTCACGACCGAAGGCGAAAAGATGTGCGTGTCTTCGATGGTGTACTGATTGTTGAAGCGCTCACGCGTACGGAACAGGTCCGGCAGCGAAGTAGCCAGCACATACGGCGCGCCCTTCGAGCTATACCGGAAGCTCAGTGAGTTCTTCGAGGTGATCTGCTGATCGCCGCGCGCGAACCACCAGTCTCCCGCGAAGATATCCCCGGGGAAAGGATGCGTCCATCCAAAGTTGTTCGCCGACGAGTTCGCATTGCCCTGATTCGGCTGCGGATAATAACCATTCTGCGCGGCCAGCGAGACACTGCTTATCCTGTTCTGCGGAATTGTGTTGTTGGCGAACGGCTGGCCCGTCGCAGGATCGACGATCTTCCCCGGAAACACTCCACCGCGCATCGCCGTCGTCGGGACCGATGCCTGATTGAAGGTTCCCGCGTAGTACAGCTGCTTCATGTAGCCCACATAGAAGAACGTCTTGTTCTTGATGACCGGGCCGCCGATCTCGCCCAGCACCTCGTCCATCAGCGAGTGAGTCTTCCTCGGATCAAAGAATCCCTTGGAGTTGAAGGCGTTATTGAACATCCGGTACGCCACGCCTCCATGAAATTCATTCGTTCCCCGCTTCGAGGTAGAGTTCTCCGCGACCGCGCTGGCCGATTCCGCACTGGCATTGCTCGAGGTCGCCGTGAACTCCTGGTAAAAGTTGATATTTACGTTCTGATTACCCTCGCGATTCTGCAAACCGTCATAGTTCAGAACGAGCTGGTTCGCGCCCTGCCCCGCAATCTGCACAGAGTAGCCCGAGGCCTGAATCCCCGGCAGCGAGCTAAGCAGAGCCTCCGGCCCCGGATTCTGATCGTTGGTCGGAGTCGTAAGCACCCGCTTGTTATCGAACAGCGACTGGAGAACGCCGGTGTCGGTCGTAATCACATCCGGCCTTTCGTTGACCGTCACCTGCTCCATCGTTCCACCCAGCTGTAACGAGACATCCCTGACGCTGACGCGTCCGTCTTCCAGAAGAAGATTTTCGAGGACAGCTGCCTTGAAACCCTCCTTCGAGACCTTCAGTTGATACTTGCCAGGATTCAGCGCGCCGAACTCGTAGTGCCCGTTATCCGGCGTCTCGGCCTTCCGCTCAAGCCCGGTAGAGGGATCGATCAGAAACAGTGAAGCTCCCGGCAGCGTCGCTCCGCTGGAATCCATAATCGTTCCGCGCAGAACCGCGAGTCCCTTCTGCGCAAAGCTCGTCCCTTCGAGGACGAACAGGCTGATCACCAGAACAAACAAAGGAAGAATGACGCGTGTGGTGTTTTTGGTTTGCCGGAACCGTGAAGCAGGAAGTCTTTTGCGCCGGCCAGATGGAAAGCAAGAGCCGCAGATCGAGCTATTGCGAGGCATGATGGGTCGCTCCAATCAAAGTGAAAGGTTGTTGAGTCTGGTTTTGGTTTGTGCTGAAGAATTAAGCGCAGTCCGCGAACCGGCGGATCGCCTTTAGCCGTTTTTGTGCTGCACCGCCGCCGTCCACGGATAGGTCACATACGAGAGGTGAATCTGGTCTCCTCGAACCTGACAGATCGTGTAGCCCTCAGGAGTACCGTGCATCGGTCCCTCCCACCACGCCCCCGAGACAGCGCCGCTGATGAGGTACTGCACTCCCTGGTACTCCGACTTCTGCCAGACATGCAGATGTCCCTGAAGGATCGCCTTCAGGTTGTGTCCCGCAAGCAGGTCATGCACCGCATACGAGTTCGAGCAGATCGGCCCCGGCCCTCTTCCCTGTCGATGCGAGATCGTCCCCAGAACCGTTGCAATCGGAACATGCGTGACCACGACAATCGGAGTGGTCGGCCCGACCGCCGCGAGGTCGGACTTGAGCCACGCCAGCTGCTCCTCGTCGAACTGCGCTTTGAAGATCTTGTAATATTCGATCCCGATCGAATCGAGCACGATGAAGTGCCAGCCCTTGTGGTCGAACGAGTAGTACCGCTTGCCGAAGTAATCCTCGTAGAGCTTCTTGCCGTACTCCTGGTCGCCCGGCTCCACCGGACTCTTCTGGTTGATCCCGATCACGTCGTGGTTTCCCACCGTGTAGTAGACCTTCCCGTTCAGTTCGTTCTTCTCCGTCTGCTGGTAAGTTTTGAAGAGGATGTGTGCGCGATTGAGGTCCTGCTCGCAGACATCGAATACCTGATCGCCTCCGGAGATACAGAAGTCAGCCTTGGCCAAGTTGATCTGGTGAAAGCACTTGACGCAGCCCTCGACCCCCGAAAGCTCAGGCTCCAGATGACAGTCCGTAAAGAAGACGAAGTCAAAGTCGTTGTGACCCGACTTTGCCGGAGCCGCACCAACAGGAAGCGCCTGTGCCAGGGCAAGTGGATTTTCTTTAAGGAGAAGTGAGGCGGCTGGAAGCGTCAGCGCCGATCGGAGAAATGACCTTCTTAACATAGAGAACGCCTTTCATGGTTCTGTTACAGCGTGGCGACTTCTTTTCACCCTGCTGTGGGCAAAGACATGGGAATCAAATTTCGCGATGGATGATTACAGGAGCGATCTTAGGAACGGCAGCCGTTTTATGTCCTAAAGAGGCCGCCAAATAAATTCCAAAGAAACTTCTAAAGCCTCGGCAGGCCTTGCAATCCCACGTACCAACGGTCGAAGTGGACCGGGCTCTGTAATAGCCAGGTAACAAACGGTATCTATTCTTGGGGTACTGACACCGCAATTCAACTGGCGTTGGTGAATCGACTCCTGAAGATGCTGCTTTCTCAACAAGAGGAAGGACAGGGATCACCTCCTGTCAAAACGATCTCCAAAGAACTCCGAAATCGCCACAGTTCCCAGGAGACCCGGCAGATTTATGTCTTCGGCGAGTATCGGCTGGACAGTCAGGACCGGCGCCTCTGGCACCGCGAAACGCCTGTGCTGCTGGCCCCCAAAGCCCTCGATCTTTTGCACGCCTTCCTTCAGCGTCCCGGCCAGTTGATCACCAAGGAAGAGCTTCTGCGAACCATCTGGCCCAGCAGCTTTGTCGAAGAAGCCAACCTGACCGTCTATGTATCGGCCCTGCGGAAGGCCTTCGGAAAGATTGACCCCACCGTTGAGTTCATCGAGACCATCCCGAAGTGGGGATATCGTTTCACCGCGCAGGTGACGCAGGAGTGCGCCGAAACTGAAGCCATCTCCTCCGAAGAATCAGCGGAGATTGAAGTCGATGCAAACGACGAGCATGGTGAAACAATTCCGACTCCATCTCCCGCGTTCCGGTCGAAGTACCTCTGGCTCTCGCTGGTCCTTCTGGTTGCCATCGTCTTCGGTGTCGTGCTCCTTCGTCCCGGCCGGACCGTCCGAGCCTCCACGGTCCTTGCAAACAGCCGCGCTTTGGCGGGCAGCCGACCTCTCACAGGCCCAACCGGAATCTTCTCCCAACCGGCATTCTCTCCCGACGGCGCAAAACTGGCTTACACTTGGCGCACTACCACCGAAGATGAGCCAAGCATCTATATCCAGAGCATCAACAGCAACGATCGAACGCGAATAACGAACTCAACCGGGCGCGATCTGTCCCCGGCATGGTCTCCCGACGGCCGTCAGCTTGCCTACTTTCACTTCGAAAAAGACTCTGCCCCTCTCCAGCTCATCCTTGTCGATCTCGCCCGGCCATCCGTGAGGCGCCAGACAGCGAGTGTCGGCGGTTTCACCTCGGCCTTTCGAATCGCTCCTTCCCTGGGCTGGTCTAAAGATGGAAAGTGGCTCCTGACCACGGATCGCGAGGACGAGAACGACACACCGTCACTGGTCCTTATCGATCCCGCGACCGGACACAAGCGCCGCCTGACGCATGCTCCTCCTCGAAGCGTCGATGACAACGCGACCTTCTCCCCGGATGGCACCCTCGTCGCCTTTCGCCGCTCCTTCGGCAGCTCCCTAGACGATGTCTTCGTCATCGCCGTCAATGGCGGCGACGCAAGGCGGCTGGCCTTCGAGAAGCATTGCATCATCGACGGGCTCGCCTGGAATCCCGATGGACAGAGCGTAATCGTCTCTTCCGGTCTTGCCACCAGCGTCGGCAGTCTTTGGAGACTTCCCATCGACGGAAGCGGCCCTGTTCCCATTACGGCTCCCCTCATCCATACCTCCTCTCCCGCCGTATCGGCACAGGCACGGCGGCTGGCTTACGTCGATCGTCTGCAAAACGTCAGCACCTGGAAGATGTCGACCGATGGTCGCAGCAAGGCAGCGCAGTTCATCGCATCGAGCTTCCTCGACTCCGCAGCCGATTACTCTCCCGATGGAAACTACATCGCATTTCGCAGCGACAGATCGGGCGCAAATGAGGTCTGGATCTGCCGAAGCGATGGCACAGGGCTGAAAAAAGTCACGTCGTTCAACGGTCCCATGACCGGATCCCCGCGCTGGTCCCCGGACGGCCAATGGCTGGCCTTCGACTCCCGCGCCGCCGAACGCGCCGACATCTATCTCCTCAAGATCTCCGGTGGCCCCCCCGTTCGCTTTACAACAGGCGGGGCCAGCGACTCCGACAATGTCGTCCCCAACTGGTCCGCCGACGGCAGATCAATTTATTTCAGTTCCAACAGGACTGGAACCTGGCAGATCTGGCGGAAGACCATCGCCACCAGCTCCGAGGAGCAGGTTACCCAGAGTGGCGGATTCAACGGAATCGAGTCCCCCGATGCCCGGTATCTCTACTACGTTCGCGATGCAGACAAGACCAGCATCTGGCGCCTGCCCCTGAACGGCACCCGTCAGGACGAGGAGATCGTGAAGGAGCTCGGACCCGGAATGTGGGGTTACTGGACCCTCGCCGGAGAGAATATGTACTACCTTCGCCGACCGAGCTCCGGAGACCCGCAGGCCAGCATCTTTCGCCTGAATCTTCGTACAAACCACGCCGAGGCGCTCGGAACCACCCAGTACGCCGTCAATCACAGCGATAAAGGACTCTCCGTATCTCCCGATGGACGCTGGCTGCTTTATGCACAGCGCGACGTAGACCGAAGCAATATCATGCTCACTGAGGGCTGGGAGTAGCAGGGGGCATCTACCTCACATCCTCCCCCTCACGAGATACCCCGCAAAAAGACGCGCTCTTCAAAGGAATCTCCATACAAATAAAGGACTTCGTCCGCTTACCCGATCGAAGTCTTGCACAGCCTGCACCACTCCCCTAAACTCCACAGGAAGAGTCAAATAATAAAGTGCTTTTTTCCTACAAAACCGCAGCATCCCTCCTTCTGGCAGCCTCGTTCCTCAGTGCGAACGCCCAGACCTCCGGCTCCTCCAGCTCAAGCTCCAGCTCCGGCGCTTCGTCCACGATGGAAAACGACCATCCGCGAATTGCCGTGCGTCCAAGAGTCTCCCAGCCCGAAGCGGGCGGAGCCGCCGTTACCCTCGAGACCAGCGAGCCGCTCTTCGATCTTGCCGTAGCTCTCAACGCCTGCGGCTACGACGCAGACCTCGATAACTCCGCGCCGGTTCGCAAACAGATTCGCGACGAGATCAACCAGACCCTCGCGGCAGCATCGCCTGCCGCCCGCGACCACCGCGACGCTCTCTGCGGCTACATCCGCGACCACACTCTCTCTGAGCCCGGCCTCAACCTCGCGCAGTACATCTCGCTCTCTCTTTACCTCAACCCTCCTCCGCAGCTCACGCCGTCGGTCGAAGAGACTGAGCTTCCCCCAGACTCCACACAAGTCGTCAACATCCTTCCCCTGCTCCGCACCTTCGCCGAGGACATCAACCTCCACGCCATCTGGGTGACGCACCGCGCCGAGTACGAGCAGCTCGTCAATCTGGTCCACGATCCACTCACCAAGACCATCCTCAACACCAACATCTACCTTCGCCTGCCCGTCTCCAGCTACGATGGCCGCCGTTTCCTCGTCCTGCTCGAGCCCATGCTGGCCCCTTCGACGACCAACGCTCGTATCTACGGCAACGACTACATCGTCGTCTCGTCTCCAACCGGCGAGCCCCTCGGTCAGGTCCACATGGACCAGATCCGCCACACCTATCTCCACTATGAGATCGAGCCTCTCGTCTATGCCCGCGCCAGCGCCATGGACCGCCTCCTGCCACTGCTCAAAGCCGTTCAGGACGCCCCCCTCGACTTCACATACAAGTCCGATATCTCCGCCTTCATCACCGAGTGCCTCATCAAGTCCGTCGAGGCCCAAACCATGGACACCGGCTCCCCTAAACCCAAGCGTCCCAGCCAGATCAGGCAACGCGCCGACGCCGCAGCCTACGAGGCGGAGCTGAGCGCATGGGAGCGGCAGGCCGAGACCGTCCGCCGCAAGCAGGTCGATCTCGACATGCGCCAGGGATGGGTTCTCGTCGGCTACTTCTATAACAAGCTCGGAATAATGGAAAAGGAGGGCGTAAGCCTGAAGGAAGACATCGCCGAGATGGTCTACGGCATGGACGTCGACCGGGAACGCCACGCGGCCGAGCAGGTCACCTTCCTCCCCGAAGGCACCCACGACCTCGTCAAGCGATCTCCTCGTCAGCTCAAAGGTCTCGACCTCGCGGAGATGAAGCTCATCAAGGGAGACACCGACGGAGCCGGAATGATGGCTGACGAAGCTCTCAAGGCTAACCCCAACGATCCACAGGCCAACTACCTCGCCGGCCGCATCGAGCTGATCCAGGGAGACCCCGACTCCGCCCTCACCCACCTCAGCAAAACCCTTACTTTAGCGAAAGATCCGCGGACTCTGGCGTGGGCGCACATCTATCTCGGCCGTCTGTACGACATCGCCCGCGACCCCGAGCGCCCCGAGCAGGAACATCCTGAACGAGATAAGGCCCTGACCGAATACAAGGCTGCCCTCGCCGTCCGTGACTCCCAGCCCGACACGAAAGCCGCAGCAGAGAAAGGACTTAAAGAGCCTTTCATGCTCCCCCGGCGCTCCACCGGCAACGACGACGACAACCGGCCCCTGGACCCCAGCGGCAAGGCAGAGAAGAACGCCTACCGGCCTTCTTCCCCACAATGAGGATCAACTCTTCTCTCCGGAACGTCTAACACTTCGGTAAAGTTAATCCCGAGAGGGGAAGCATGCCGACGCGCCGCAGAAAGTCAGCACGGGTCACATCCAGCGATCTGCTCGCTCCCCCCTGGGAGCACCGCTTCAGGCGCCCCGACCTGCTTACGCTCGCACTCACCCACCGCTCCCTCGCCTACGAGACCAATCCCGAGACCCTTCTCAATCCGGCCACCGACAACGAACAGCTTGAGTTCGTCGGCGACGCCGTCCTCGGTCTCGCCGTAGCCGAAAGCCTCTATCGACGCTTCCCGCAGGCCCGCGAAGGCGAACTCACCCGTCTGCGCGCCTCGCTCGTCAGCCGCCGACACCTTGGAGACGTAGCCCAGTGCATCGGCCTTGGGGCAATGCTCCGCCTGGGCCGGGGAGAAGAACAGAGCGGAGGCCGTCAGAAGCCCGCTCTTCTGGCCAACGCCCTCGAAGCCGTCATCGCCGCGCTCTATCTCGACGGCGGACTCGAGGTCGCTCGCAGCTTCATCGAGCGTCACATCATCGAGCCGTCCCTGCCCGATCTTCACGGAGCGCTCAAAGCCGGTGACACCTTCAGCGGAGCCATCGGCGATCACAAGTCGGCACTCCAGGAGCACCTTCAGGCCTCGGGCCGCGGCCAGCCTCAGTACGTTCTCACCGCCCAGAGCGGCCCCGATCACCAGAAGCTCTTCCGCGTCGAGGTCCGCATCGCCGACGGTCTCGGCGGCTCCCGGGCTCTGGCCGAATCCGAGGGCTCCACCAAGAAGCAGGCTCAGCAGCAGGCGGCCCGCATCGCCTTCGAGCGCCTTCTCGCCGAGCAGAATCCTGCCCCTGATCCAGCCGAAGAGCCACCCGAACACCACCCAGACAGCATCGGAGTAGTCAGATGAGCTCCCCCGCTCTCACCTCCGGTCCTCACACACGCGAAGGCGACCACCTCGCCGCCACCGCTCCGGAGTCTGCCCAAACCCCTCGAAGACCTGATCCTCCGCAGTCCCCGGATCCCATCCAGCCCGGAATCCTCCCCTCTGTGCAGTCGCTGATCGCCATCATCGTGGTGGCCGTCTTCATCGTCACCTTCACCGTGCAGCCCTTCCGCATCCCCTCAGGCTCCATGGAGCCCACCCTGCTCGTGGGAGATTTTCTTCTCGTCGACAAGCAGGTGACAGCCGACTCCGCCGACGCCCTCTTCCTGCCGACGCCCACCATCCATCGTGGCGACGTCATTGTCTTTCACTTCCCCGTCGACCCCGACATCCACCTGGTCAAGCGAGTCGTGGGAATCCCCGGGGACCACATCCGTCTCCGCAGCGGTCATGTCCTTGTTAACGGCCTTCGCCTCGAAGAGCCCTACGCCATCTACAGGCCCTCCGGCCCCGACAACTTCCGCGATAACTTCCCGAGGCTCCAGAACGCCGATCCCTCCATCGACTCCCGCTGGTGGATCCGCATGCGTAAGCTCATCGATAACGGCGAGCTCATCGTTCCCGACGGCAACTACTTTGTTCTCGGCGACAACCGCAATGACAGCGAGGACAGCCGCTACTGGG
>Ga0255336_100617_pt1 | contig 47324 bp, 42 predicted proteins | sample MeOH1_35cm_T3_17_FD_189102 | JGI IMG/M metagenome (GOLD analysis project Ga0255336, IMG submission 189102) | Sandy soil microbial communities from University of British Columbia, Vancouver, Canada - MeOH1_35cm_T3_179 | ecosystem: Engineered > Artificial ecosystem > Sand microcosm > Unclassified ... | reverse complement strand
GCCCTGCGCGACAACCAGCTGCACCGCCTCGGCCCTGAATTCGTCGGTTATGTTCCGTCTGCTCATTTCTCACCTCGGTTGGAGATTATCCCCTTTAGAGGTGTCCAGAGTCATTGGACCACTACAGGTGCCGCCCCGCACAGGGGCAACGCTAATAGACCACTAACAAATCAAGCAAAGGCCAAAACAACAAAACAGCAAAACAACAAAACCACACCCCAACCCGCCGACCAGGCAAAAAAATCAAACCTGCCGAAGGCAATACTCAGCCACAGCATCCAAAACGAGATCATCCTCGCCAACGGCGACAGCACACCGAATCTCGGCAGAAGGAAACAACCCGCGACACCGCTCGACCACCGCAGGCAAATCCCGGCGAACATGCCCACCTTGCCCAAAAAAAACCGGCACAACGGTAACGACAGAACACCCGTCAGCGACAAGAACCCCAACAGCCGTCGGCAAATCAGGCTCCATCAACTCGAGAAAGGCCAACAAAACCGGCCCGGCCTCGCCGCGAGATGCCCGCGCGGCCCGCAGTTTGTCGGCGAGCCGCTCGAACGGCTCGCGCCAGCGCACATCGCGCGCGCCATGCGCAAACAACACCATCCCATGTGTAGCCATGACAAGGCTCCTAATGGCGATCGACCCACTTCAATCCGACTAACCCGAGCACCAGGTACACGAGCCCCGGAGTGGCCGCGGTCAACGCCGCTGGCCACGTATTCAACGTGCCGATATGCGAGAACAGCGTGTTGAACAATTGGAAACTCATCCCCAGCATAATCCCGCCGAACACCTTCACGCCCACCACGCCGGCGCGTGTATGCAGATAAGCAAACGGCAGCGACAACACCAGCATCACGAACACGGCGAACGGATACAGCAGCTTGCGCCACAGCGCGATTTCATACCGCTGCGTGTCCTGATGATTCTCCGTCAAATGCTGGATGTAGCGGAACAGGTTGAACATCGACATGCGGTCCGGCGACACCAGCAGCACCGACAGAATCTGCGGCGTCAATTCCGAACGCAGCGAATACTCCGGCAAGCTCACCTGCTTCGCGCGGTACACGGGGTTCAACGCATCGGCGGGCGTGCCGGTGGGCGGCGCTACGTCGATCAACTGCGTATCGGTCACGCCCGTCAGTTGCCAATGACCCGGCGGCTGGTACTTGCCGCTCTTGGCCATGCGGACGTTCGACAAGCGGAACTTCGAATCGAATTCGTAAATGCGCACGTTGCTGATCGTGGCGTCGGGCTTCAATTCGCCGACGTTCACGAAACGCGTGACCTGCTCGCCGTCCGAGCGCGCCGTGAGCGTGTCCTTCACCCACACGCCCGACTCGAAATTGCTCGATACCGACGAGCCCATCGCCTCGAGCCGCACGCGCTCCGACAATTGATCCGTGTACGGGCCGACCACTTCGCCGATCAGATACGTGAGGAACACGAGCGGAATGCCGATCTTCAGCAGCGAGCGCAGCGCCTGATTGGTGGCGAGACCGGATACGCGGAAAATCGTGTACTCGGAGTTCGCCGCCATCTGCGCGAACACATAGATCGCGCTGATCAACGCGGCGACCGGAATGATTTCGTAGAACCGCGAAGGCGTTTGCAGCGCAACCCGCAGCACCGCGTACTGGAACTTGTAGTTGCCGTGGCCGACGGAATTCAGTTCGTTGATCAGGTCGAAGAAAAAGAACAGACCCGAAAACGCAAACAGAATGAAGATGAACGTGAGGTAGATCTGACGCGCGAAATACCTTTCATAGATGCGCATCGCTCAGCTCCCCCGCGAACGGTTGAACATCGCCCGCGTGAAAAGCGGCCGGTTGCGCACGCGCAGCCAGAAAATGAACGCGACGATCGCCGCCACGACGACGTGCAGGCTCACGAGCCCAACCCCGAACGACAGCTTGCCTTGCTCGATCCACGCCTGCACCACGTTCAACAGATTCGAATACGTCAGATAGATGAGGACCGCCATCACCAGGTTGATGGTGCGGCTGCGTCGCGGATTCTGGTGCGCAAGCGGAATCGCTAGCAGCATCAGGTTGATCGCGATCAGGGGCAGTCCCGCGCGCCATGCGAATTCGGCGAGGTTCTCGCGGGTCGGATTGCGCAACAGCGTGAGCGTGGGCGTGCCGGTGGTGGTCGGCTTGTTGACGACCGGCTGGCTTTGGATCTTCACGCCATAGCGCTCGAATTCCATGATGCGGAAATCGGGGTGCCCCGGTTCTCCGTCGTAGCGGCGGCCGTTTTCCAGCACCACGAAGCGGTCGCCGTTCTTGCGCGTCTCGGTATGGCCGTTCTTCGACACCACCACGTTGACCTTGCCGTTCTCGGTGCTGGTCACGAACACGTTCTCGACATGCCCCTGATCGGGCGACATCTTCTCGATGAAGAACACCCGGTGGCTGCTGGCCGACTCGCGGAACTGGCCCGGCGCGAGCAGCGAAACCTCGTCGCGCTGCTGGAAGCGCGCGCGGATCAGTTTGTTCTGCTGGTTCGACCAGGGCCAGCCGACGAACACGAAGAACATGATGAGGAGGATGATCGGCGTGGCAAAGACGCCGATCGGCTTGATGAATTGCGTGAGACTCACGCCCGACGATAGCCATACGACCATCTCGGAGTCTTTGTACCAGCGTGTGAGGACGAACAGGATCGACACGAACAGGGTAGCGACGAGCATGATCGCCAGATAGCCGATCACGGTCAGGCCGATCAGGACCAGCACGTCGCGCGGGTCGATCTCGCCCGAGGCCGCGAAGCCGACGATGCGGATCATCATCGTCGTCAGCACGAGCGTGAGCAGAACCATGAACACGGCACCAGCCGTGTACGCGAGTTCGCGCTGGAGGGAGCGTTCGAAGATCATTATTGATGACGAGAGGGGGCGCTCTCGGCGGCGCGCGGGTTGCTCCCCATCACGCCCCCGGTGCAGCCGCCGCGGGAAAAATAGCGGATAATTGCGGCTTTCATCCTAAGCCCAGATTTTATCCGAGGACAAGCGCGATGGACTTTAGCATAAAAGCCTGTGATTGGACCAAAGGCTCGTCAAACGGTTTCCTGACCGGGAAATCGGATTGCATCGTAATCGGCGTGTTCGAGTCGCAGACGCTCTCGGGCGCAGCGCTGGAAATCGACGCGGCCACCAAGGGCCTTCTCACCCGCATCATCAAGGCGGGCGACATGGAAGGCAAGGCAGGCACCACGCAGTTCCTCCACGAAGTGTCGGGCATCGGCGCGTCGCGCGTGCTGCTCGTCGGTCTCGGCAAACAGGACGCGTTCAGTCAGAAGGCCTACGGCGAAGCCGTGCGGGCCGCCTGGCGCGCGCTGCTCGGCACCAAGATCGTCCAGGTCACCTTCACGCTCGCGCAGTTGCCGATCCAGGAGCGCTCGGCGGAATGGGGCGTGCGCGCCGCGATCCTCGCGCTGCGCGAACTGACCTACAAGTTCACGCAGATGAAGAGCAAGCCGGAGAACGGCGCGCGCGCGTTGAAGCGCATCGTCTTCAGCGTCAACACCGGCGACGAGAAGGCCGCCAAGCTTGCCGCGAAGCAGGGCGCCGCGCTCGCCAACGGCATGGATCTCACGCGCGACCTCGGCAATCTGCCGAGCAACGTCTGCACGCCCACCTACCTCGCCAACACCGCGAAGAAGCTCGCCAAGGACTGGAAGCTGAAGGTCGAGGTGCTCGGCGAGAAGCAGTGTGAAGCGCTCAAGATGGGCTCGTTCCTGTCGGTCACGGCAGGCTCGGTCGAGCCGGCGCAGTTCATCGTGCTGCAGTACCAGGGCGGCGCCGCGAAGGCCGCGCCGGTGGTGCTGGTCGGCAAGGGCGTCACGTTCGACACGGGCGGCATCTCGCTCAAGCCGGGCGAAGGCATGGACGAAATGAAGTACGACATGTGCGGCGCCGGTTCGGTGCTGGGCACGTTGCGCGCCGTCGCCGAAATGGGCCTGAAAATCAACGTCGTCGGCATCATCCCGGCGGTCGAGAACATGCCGTCGGCCACCGCCACCAAGCCGGGCGATATCGTCACCAGCATGAAGGGCCTGACGATCGAAGTGCTGAACACGGACGCCGAAGGCCGCCTGATCCTGTGCGACGCGCTCACCTACGCCGAGCGCTTCAAGCCGGCGGCGGTGATCGACATCGCCACGCTGACGGGCGCCTGCATCATCGCGCTGGGCCATCACAACAGCGGCCTCTTTTCGAAAGACGACGCGCTGGCGGGCGAGTTGCTCGACGCATCGCGCGAAGCATCCGATCCGGCCTGGCGCCTGCCGCTCGACGACGAGTACCAGGATCAGCTCAAGTCGAACTTCGCCGATGTGGCCAACATCGGCGGGCGTCCGGCGGGCAGCGTGACGGCGGCGTGCTTCCTGTCGCGCTTCACCGATGCCTATCCGTGGGCGCATCTGGACATCGCCGGCACGGCCTGGAAGAGCGGCGCGGCGAAGGGCGCCACCGGCCGTCCGGTGCCCTTGCTCGCGCAGTTCCTGATCGACCGCGCCGCGCAATGACGCATTGCTGTAAGGTTGAAAGTGCGTCTGTGGAAGCACAGCGGAGCCGCCGATGACGAGAATCGACTTTCACTCGAACGTCGGCGATTCGCTGCTGTATGCGTGCCGCCTGGTCCGCAAGGCGTATCAGGCGAACCAGCCGACCATCGTGCTGGCCGAGCCCGCGCGCCTGCGCGCGTTCGACGAACAGTTGTGGACGTTCTCGCCGCTCGACTTCGTGCCGCACTGCATGGCGGGCACGCCGCTCGCCGCGCAAACCCCGATCGTGCTCGCCACGAACCTCGACGATGTGCCGCATCATCAGGTGCTGCTCAATCTCGGGGCAACGGTGCCGCCGCAGTTCGCGCGTTTCGAAAGATTGCTGGAAGTGGTCGGTAACGCACACGACGAACTCGCTGCTGGCCGCGAACGCTATCGTTTCTATCGCGATCGCGGCTATGCTTTGAACAATTACAAGCAGGGCAGTTAGGTCTTATCACGCCCGCGTCGCGTTGTGTCGTTGTCTTAGGATGCGGCGTGCGCGCGGCCTGCCTCGGCTTCGACTCAAACACGGAGAGCGCACGTGTCCGATTCCAACGACAATTCGATCCCGGTGCTGCACGAGGTTCTCGTACCGGGCAATCCTGCCCAGGCGCGTCCCGCGGCGGCCACGCAACCGGCGGCCGAGCCCGGCGCCCCGCGCGAACCGAGCTTCGCTGTCGAACCGGTGCTTGCGCCCGAACCGGTACATGCGGCCGAACCTGCTCTTGCCCGGGACTCCGCGCAGGCGGCGGAACCCGCGCATCACGCTCAGCCGAGAAAGCGGACAAGAGCGCACCCCGCCCTTGACTCGCTGCACGAGCGCGAAGCCGCGCTGGCTGCGCAACCCGGCGTGTTCGACCGAACCGAGCCGTTTGCGCCGCTAGAGGCCGGCGCGACCGTGCCGCCGGACATCGCTCGCGAACCCGTCGACCAGGCACAGGCGGGCCTCGATGCGGATGCGATTGCCGAACGGCTGCGCGCACGGTTCGCGGGTTTTCTGGCAGGCGAGGGACGGGGCATCATCGAAGCGCGCTGCCGCGATGCATTGCAGGACCACACCGCCAGGCTCGTCAACCAGATCACGCGTGAAGTGGCGCTGAGTCTGGAGACCGAGATGAGCGGCTGGGTACGGGACGCGGTGGAAGAAGAAATGGCGCGGCGCTCAGGCAACGCCTGATGTGATGAAGCAGGGGCGCCCTTGCTGGCGCCTTCATTTGGCGCCTTCGTTCGGCGCTTTTAGCAAAGCGCCTTCACTTGAGCGTCATCACCCAACTCGCGAGCGTGGCCGCCTGGTCAGGCGTGAGTTGCGTGTTGGCGGGCATCGGCACCGGACCCCATACGCCCGTGCTGCCATCCAGAATCTTGCGCTTCAGATACGTGACGGCGTCTTCGCGGACGGCATATTTCGCCGCGACGTCGTGCAGTGCCGGTCCCATGAAAGAACGGGATACCGAATGGCAGCTCATGCAGTTCTGCTGCTGCGCCAGCATGAGTCCGGCGGCGGCCTCCGCGTGCGCCGCGGGACTGCCGACGCTTAGGATCGCGCCGAGCACGCCGGCTATTGCAAGCGCTGCATACGACATTGATTTCATTCTGGTCTCCACCGGTGCAGGTGCCCGGCTTGTGGTGCAAGCATTATAAAAGCAAAGGGGCGCACGGTTTTCCGTGCGCCCCTTTGCGCTTTTACGTAGCCGCTTGTCGCTCACCGCTCACGATGCACACACGACCCGGAGCTTCAGCTTCGCCCCGCAACCAGGCCGAATCCGCGGCGTGCCCAACGGCGTTGGATCAGCCCGTCACCGCGCCCTTGTTGGCGGGCAGCGCGAGTGCCGAATACTTCGCGAGCACGCCACGCGTGTAGCGCGGCTTCGGTTGCTGCCATGCCGCGCGGCGACGCTGCAATTCGGCGTCGTCGATGTTCAGTTGCAGCAGCAGCTTATGCGCGTCGATCGTGATCGAGTCGCCTTCCTGCACGAACGCGATCGTGCCGCCCACGAACGCTTCCGGCGCGACGTGACCGACCACCATGCCCCACGTGCCGCCCGAAAAACGGCCGTCGGTGATCAAGCCGACGCTTTCGCCGAGACCCTTGCCGATGATCGCGGAAGTGGGCGCGAGCATCTCCGGCATGCCGGGGCCGCCCTTCGGGCCGAGATAGCGCAGCACCACCACATCGCCGGCGACGATCCTGTCGGCCAGGATCGCTTCCAGCGCGCTTTGCTCGTCGTCGAACACGCGGGCCGGGCCGGTGATGACCGGGTTCTTCAAGCCGGTGATCTTGGCGACCGCGCCGTCTTCGGCGAGATTGCCCTTCAGGATCGCGAGGTGGCCTTCGTTGTACAGCGCCTGCTCGATCGGGAAAATCACCTGCTGGTCGGCGCGCGGCTTGCCCGGCACGTCTTTTAGTTCCTCGGCGATCGTCCTGCCGGTGATCGTGATGCAGTCGCCGTGCAAAAGACCCGCGTCGAGCAGGATCTTCATGACTTGCGGAATGCCGCCGGCCTTGTGCAGATCGGTCGCGACGAACTGGCCCGACGGCTTCAGGTTGCAGATCACCGGCACCTTCTTGCGCATGCGCTCGAAGTCCTCGATGCTCCATGCCACTTCGGCCGCGTGCGCGATCGCGAGGAAGTGCAGCACGGCGTTGGTCGAGCCGCCCGTGGCCATGATCACGGCCACGGCGTTTTCGATCGACTTCTTCGTGATGATGTCGCGCGGCTTCAGATCCTTCTTGACCGCTTCCACCAGCACGCGTGCCGATTCGGCGGCCGAGTCGACCTTTTCCTGATCGGGATTGGCCATCGTCGACGAGTACAGCAGCGACATGCCGAGCGCCTCGAACGACGAACTCATCGTGTTGGCGGTGTACATGCCGCCGCATGAACCCGTCGACGGACACGCGTTCTTCTCGACCCCTTCGAAATCTTCCTGCGACATGCGGCCGGCCGTGAACTCGCCCACTGCCTCGAACGACGACACGATGGTCAGGTCCGTGCCCTTCCAGTTGCCCGGACGGATCGTGCCGCCGTACACGTAGATGCTCGGCACGTTCGCGCGCAACATGCCGATCATGCCGCCCGGCATGTTCTTGTCGCAGCCGCCGATCACGACCACGCCGTCCATCCACTGGCCTTGCACGCAGGTCTCGATGCAGTCGGCGATGACTTCGCGCGACACGAGCGAGTACTTCATGCCTTCGGTGCCCATCGACATGCCGTCCGAGATCGTCGGCGTGCCGAAGATCTGCGGATTCGCATCGGCGGCCCTGACCGCGGCGACGGCCGCGTCGGCCAGACGCTGCAGGCCGGCGTTGCATGGCGTGATGGTCGAATGGCCGTTGGCGATGCCGATCATCGGCTTGTCGAAGTCTTCCTTCTGATAGCCGAGCGCGTAGTACATCGAGCGGTTCGGCGAACGCGCCACGCCTTGCGTGATGTTCTTCGAACGACGGTTGTATGCCATGGGGAACTCCAGTCTGTTTTGTTTTGACCCGGGCTGCAGGTTCGCCGCGGACCTTGTCGATGCGCTTGCCGGCGGGTGCCGCCGGCGCGTCAGTTCAGTGTAGTTCCGACGCGTCGCGCAAGGATGCGGTTTTGCAAAGCGCCTGTCCAATATATTATTCGGGCTCGACTAGGTCGTAAAATCTATTAATCATGCTGCCCGCCATTCCCGACTTGCGCCAGTTGCGCTATTTCGTCACCGTCGCCGAAGAAAAGCACTTCGGCCGCGCCGCCGCGCGCCTTTCGATGACGCAGCCGCCGTTGTCGCAGGCGATTCGCGCGCTGGAGGAGACGCTTGGCGTCGAACTGTTCGCGCGCACCAAGCGCTCGGTCGAACTCACGCCGGTGGGCGCCGATCTGCTGCCCGAGGTGCAGCGCCTGCTGGCGAGCGCCGAGGGCTTGCGGCCGCTCGCGCAAAGCCTCGCGCGCGGCGAGGCGGGCGTGCTGTCGCTGGCGTTCGTCTCCACCGCGGACTACGGCTTGCTGCCGCTGCTGCTGCGCGATTTCGGCGCGAGGCATCCGCGTGTGCGGCTCGAATTGACCGAAGCCACCAGCGACGTGCAGGTGGACGAACTGGTAGCCGGGCGCATCGACGCAGGGCTCGTGATCGCGCCGCTGCCGTCGCGTCATGCCACGCAACTCTCGTGGCTGCCGATTGCCCGCGAGCCGCTGGTGATTGCGATGTCGACGGAACTGGCGCAGCGGCTAGGCGCCGCCGCCGGGTCCGATGCGGACCCGCAGGCCGAGTGGCTCGACACGCCCGTCAGCCTGCGCGACGTCGCCGACGCGCCGCTCGTGATCTTTCCAAGGCGTTTGGCGCCGGGCTTTTATGACATCATTATGGATTGCTACGGCGTGGCGGGCCTCGCGCCCCGCGTCGGCCAGGAGGCGATCCAGATGCAGACCATCGTGAGCCTCGTCTCGGCGGGAATGGGTGTCGCACTGGTGCCGCAATCGTTGCGTAATCTGCGCCGCACCGGCGTCGTGTACCGGCCGCTCTCGGAGTCGGTGCCCGCGATCGAAACGGGGCTGGTCTGGCGCACCGCGGAGGTGAGCCCGGTGCTCGCGGGCTTCATCGAAATCGTGCGCGCGCATGCGGCCACTGTCGAGGCGCAGTCCATGCCGCGTCTTTAGCAGCGGGGCGGCCGCGAACGCATTGCGCGCCGCACCGTCCAACGCATGCGCCGCCCGCTGCGTGCACCGCTTTCCGCCATTCGACAATCGCTTGAACAATCCGCTTCTGAACCTGAACCGCCCATAACAACACGATGCTCATTCACCCGAATTTCGACCCCATTGCCATTCATCTGGGGCCGCTCGCCGTGCGCTGGTACGGCCTCATGTACCTCGTCGCGTTCATCGCGGCGATCGTGGTCGGCCGGCTGCGGCTGCGCTTGCCGTATGTCGCCGCACAAGGCTGGACCGCGAAGGACATCGACGACATGCTGTTCTACGGCGTGCTCGGTACGATTCTCGGCGGCCGGCTGGGCTATGTGCTGTTCTACAAGGCGAGTTTTTATTTCGCGCATCCGCTCGACATCTTCAAGGTGTGGGAGGGCGGCATGTCGTTTCACGGCGGCTTTCTCGGCGTGACGGTGGCCATGGCGCTGTTCGCGCATCAGCGCAAACGCTCGTGGCTGCAAGTCACCGATTTCGTCGCGCCGATGGTGCCGACGGGGCTCGCGGCGGGACGCCTCGGCAACTTCATCAACGGCGAGTTGTGGGGCCGCGTGACCGACCCGGCCGCGCCGTGGGCGATGCTGTTTCCGGGCGCCGCGCCGGAAGACGCCGCATGGCTCGCCGCGCATCCGCAGCTTGGCGCGCAATGGCATCTGAGCGAAGTGTTCACGCAATATCACATGCTGCCGCGTCATCCGTCGCAGTTGTATGAGATCGCGCTGGAAGGTGTCGCATTGTTCTTCGTGCTGTTCTTCTTCTCGCGCAAACCGAAGCCGCTGGGCGCGATTTCGGCGGTGTTCCTGATCGGCTACGGCCTCGCGCGTTTCACGGTGGAATTCGCGCGCGAACCGGACGACTTCCTTGGGCTGCTGGCAATGGGGCTGTCGATGGGGCAGTGGCTGTCGCTGCCGATGATCGTCGCGGGCATCGCGATGCTGGTGTGGTCTTATCGCCGGGCGCGACGCGAACCGGCGGTGGCGGCGGGCGCGAACTGAGCGCCGCCCTATCTGTTGTCTTCGTAGTCAATTAAAAAGCCACGGCATGCCGTGGCTTTTTAACAGCGGTGCGTGAGATTCAGCGCAAAACGCGTTACTTCATTTGCACCGAACCCGATACGTTGACCGTCACGGTCGACGTGCCGCCTTCGATCGGCATGGGCGCCGAGACCTTGGCGTCGGCGCTCATGGCGCGCGCGCTCATCATCATCATGGGGCGCGGAATGACGCCGTTGTGTCCGACGTTGACCTCACGAATCGAATAACCGCCGTAGCCGAACGCTTGCGCCGACGAAGCGGCCTGCTCGCGGAACGACTTGATGGCCTCGCCGGTGAGCTTCTGTTCCGCGGCGCGCTGCGCTTCGGGCGACAGCGAGAACTGTACGTTGCCGACTTGCATGATCGATGCCAATTGGCCCGCGAGCTTCGAAGCCGCGGCGAAGTCGCGCGACTTGAGCACGACCTCGGTGCGGCCGCGCCATGCGGAAATGCGCCCGTCACGATCGGTGGACGGATAGATCGAGAACGAACCCGTGCGCGCCGTCACCTCGTTCACGCCCTTGGCTTTTTGCAGCGCCGAGTCGGCGCGCTGATTCAACGTCGACGTGAGCGCCGACGGATCCTTCGCTTCCTGCTCGTAGAACAGCGTGATGTCGACCACGTCTTGCGGCACGTCCGCGCTGGCCTGTGCGTTTAGCGACAGCACGCCCGCCGGCTGATACTGCGGCGCGTTCTGCGCGCGAGCCACGGCCGGCGTGAGCGCAAGCGCGGTGGGAGCGATGCATGCGAGAGCGAGCGCGATTGCACGTGCGGTGTTTTTCTTCATTGTTGGACTCCTTGCCTGAACAGGTGATGCACGATCGGAGCGAACGCCGCGCATTGGCGACGCCATCGGCATGAGCCAATGGCACGGCGTTTGCGGTCCAGCGTTTGCGAGTCCGTTAGGCGCTTGTAACCTGAGCTTGGTTCCCTAATTTGACGTTGCCTGACAGGCTTGATCCTTGCTGCGCGCAGTTCGGCGCATGGATTGCGCCGTAACGTGCCGCGTGCACGTGCAATGTCAAATGAGTCGTTGGGTGATGAAGCGCCATTCGGCTTCGGTCACCGGCGTAATCGATAGGCGGTTGCCTTTGGCGAGCACGCGCATGTCCTTCAACCCTTCGTGCTCGCGCAATGCGGCAAGCGGAATCAGCGGAATCTTCTTCTTGAACACGACGTCGACGAGCATCCAGCGCGGCGTTTCCTGCGACGACTTCGGGTCGTAGTAGGGACTCTTCGTGTCGAACTGGGTGGGGTCCGGATAAGCGGTGGACGATACCTCGGCGAGCCCCGCAATGCCCGGCTCGGGACAACTCGAGTGATAGAACAGCACGCCGTCGCCGACCTGCATCATGTCGCGCATGAAATTGCGCGCCTGATAGTTGCGCACGCCGGTCCACGGCAACGTGCGGTGCGGTGCGTTGGCGAGATGGTCGATGCTTGCTTCGTCCGGTTCGGACTTCATTAGCCAGTAGCGCATGAATCGAATTGGAACGTTAAGGGTTTGAAGATGCGGAAGAAAATCGAGGCCCAAAGAAAAACGGCACCGAACCGAAGTCCGATGCCGTTCCAAATAAGGTCCCCGCCTTAGCCGCTAGGCCGGCATCCTGAACCGGGGGTTCAGAATTGGTCGCAGTTAGCAACACTTCGGGTACATCAGACAGAGTGACGCGCACACCCGTGCTACAAATTTCCGCAACCGTGCACATGGCATTGGTTCAAGGAATATATGACCTTGGCGAACCAGGCAGGGAAGCTAAACCGATGAAACTAAAACGATGGAATTCAAACGTTTGCCGAGTCTTATTGACTACCGCTCATGCACTTCGCTTGAATCCGCAGCCAATCTCGCGACCGGCCACTAGATAGTTATTGCATGCTGTACTGCTCGATCACAGTACCCAGTTGCTCGTTCATTTGATGCATTGTACGCCGGATTTCCTCAGCGGGAAATGCTTCTCCGTGCCGCACGCTGCTTTGCAGCTTAAGCAGTTCCGATGCCAGCGACAACGCAGCCATGACGGCAATGCGATCCGTGCCGCGCACGTTGCTGTTATTGCGGATCTTCGACATTTCGGCGTCGACACGCGCGACCGCTTCAAGCAGTGCGCCTTCTGTTTCAGCCGAGCAGGCGAGACGATAGGGCACGCCGAGAATCGACACTTCGATCTGCTTCGTGGTCATGCGTTTTCTCCGTGGCGGGTCACGTCGCTCCCGGTTTCGGCTTGATGCTGAGCGGGCTCGAGCAGATCGAGCTGGTTGTCCGGCTCATTGTGCGCGCGTGCCCGCGGCAGTTTCTCGAGAATCGCATTCAGCCGCACCTGGGCGTCGTCGATCTTGGCCGACAGTGCGTCGCGTTCCGCTTGCAGCGCATCGCGTTCCTCGCGAAGCATTGCAAGTTCCGTGCGCGTGGCTTCGACTTCGGCGCGTGATTGGGCGAGCTGCTCTTCGAGCGCGAGGCGCGCTTCGTTGTGGCGCTGGCTGATCGCGATCAGCTTGCCGATGTTCTGTGAAAGTGTTTCGAGTTCGGTGAGCATGTGCTGCGTCCTCTAAAGACATCGCATTTTAGCGCGGAATATCGCGGGTTCCGACATTTGTCTCGTTTCGAGACGTAACAACCTCGCTTTATGCAGGCATTGATCGACCATATGATGAAAAAGTACTCGCGCATCGGACAATAACCCGCACTTAACCGAACAGATCGCGCAACGATCAACGATTCTTGACGGGCTCGGGGGCCGCTCCTAAACTGGCCGCACTCTGGTGCCCGCGCGCGCTTTCATAGTGCGCGCAGTTAAACGGGAAGCAGGGCGCGTCGTTCGCCAGAACGCGCGAACCTGCGCTGCCCCCGCAACGGTAAGCGACCGCATTCATCATGCAGGTCGGTCCTGATCGCGTGTTCGAAGCTGAACGTGCGAGTGTGCCACTGCGCGTCACGCGTGGGAAGGCGGGATCGATGTGTCGCCAGCCCGGATACCGGCCAGAGGGAGAGGAACGTCCGCGAAAACGTTGAAAAGCGCGGGCGCCTCGTTACGCATCGGCCTGCGGGGAAGCGGGCCGCGCACGTTACCCACAGGAATGTCATCCCATGCTGTCCCCCATCGCTCGCGCGGCGTGGCTCGTTTTTGCGGGCGTGCCGCTCGTCGTGCACGCTCAGGCCGCTGCTGTTTCCACCTCTTCCGATGCGTCTTCTTCCACCTCGTCCGCGGCTGCCGCGGCTGCAGGTTCATCGCCCATCGTGTTGTCGCCGGTGGTCGTCACGGCGGGGCGTGGCCCGCAAGCGCTCGCCGACGCGATTCCGCCGACGGCGCTGTTCGATCAGCAGGACATCGCCGACAGCACCGCGACCGACTTGCCCGGCCTGCTGCAACTCGCCCCCGGCGCGCAAATCTCGCGTACAGGTGGCCCTGGTTCGACCACGAGTCTGTTTTTGCGTGGCGCGTCGTCGACGCAATCGCTGGTGCTGATCGACGGCGTGCGGGTCGACTCGGTGAGCCTCGGTACATCGCAACTCGCGCAGATCCCGCTCGACCAGATCGATCACGTGGAAGTGGTGAACGGCAACGGGTCCGCGCTATACGGTTCGGGCGCGATCGGCGGCGTGGTGCAGGTGTTCACGAAAGACGGTGGCGACCATCCTCCGCGTTTCAACTTTTCGGTGGGCTACGGCAGCTATCACACGCAGACGCAGCAGGCCGGCGTGAACGGCGCATTGGATAAGGACGGCGCCACCACCTTCAACCTGTCGCTCGCCCGTTCGAAGGACGACGGCTTCTCGTCGCTGAATCCGCGCGAGGCGCCGCAAGCCAATCCGAACGCAAACGGCTATCTGAACGAAAGCATTTCGGCTTCGCTGCGTCACAGGTTCAACGACCAATGGAACGCGGGCGTCACGTATTTCCAGTCGAACGGCAACAACAGTTACGACAACGCGTATGGCGTGCCGACCGATTCAAACAATCTGTATAGCAAGGTGCGTCAGATGTCGGTGTTCGCGAACGGCAAGCTGACCGATTGGTGGACCACCCACTTCATCGTCTCCGAAGGCGACGACCGCAGCGTGTCGAAAACCAACGGCATCTATAACGGCCGCTTCGATACCGACAATCGCCAGTACACGTGGCAGAACGATTTCACGTTCGCCGCGCAGCAGAAGTTGCAGGTGGGCTATGAGCATCTCGATCAAAGCCTCGACTCGGATACGTTCGCGGCGCCGGATCGTCATGTGGATTCGGGTTTCGTCGGCTATACGGGGCGCTTTGGGCGCAACCAGATTCAGGCCAATGTGCGGCGCGACCAGTATTCCGATTTCGGCGGAGCGAACAGTTACTATCTCGGCTACGGTTTCGACATCACCGGCCATTGGAAGGCGACTGCAAGCTATTCGGATTCGTTTCGCGCGCCGAGCTTCGACGATCTGTACTATCCGTACAGCGGCAACGCGTCGATCGAGCCGGAGCGCAGTCATTCGATCGAGGCCGCGTTGCAGTACGCGTCGAACGCGCTCGGCGTGATGCGCCTGAGCGCGTTCCAGACGCGCTATTCGAATCTGATCGATTATCAGCAGGTGACGCCCGGCATCTATCTGGCCGAGAACGTCGGGCATGCGAAGGTGCAGGGACTCGAAGGATCGTGGAGCGGCCATGTCGGCAAGACGGACGTGCGCGCGTCGTTGACGCTGCAAAATCCCGTCGACCTCGACAAAGATGCCGACCTTCTGCGGCGCGCGCGGCGTTTCGGATCGCTCGCGGTGAATCGCAGCATCGCCGGCTGGCGCGTGGGCGGCGAGTGGATCGTGAGCGGCGCGCGCGAAGATAGCAGCGGCAAGCTGGGCGGCTACGGTGTGGTGAATCTGTCGGCGCGCTACAACATCACGAAAGCGTGGTACGTGGCCGCGCAAATCCACAACCTGTTGAACAAGGACTATGAAACGGCCTACTCGTATAACTCGCCCTGGCGCGGTGCGTATGTCACGGTTGGCTGGCAGCAGCAGTGACGAACGTTCCTGCATGAGCACGCGCCGATGAACCGCGGTTCGAGTTCGACCACCCCAACCACGAGCACGATGCGCGTCATGAATGCGAAGCGTGCCGCCGCGATCTGGCTTGCGCTCGCGGTGGTCGCGCTCGTCGTGTTGATGGCGTCGCTCGCACTGGGCAGCGTGGCGCTTCCGCCCGGCCGCGTGTTGGCGGCGCTGATGCCCTCGTCCTCGGCGCATGGCGGGTCCGCCGATCTGACCGCCGAGATCGTTCGCACGCTGCGTTTGCCGCGCGCGTTGGCGGGCTTCGCATGCGGCGCGTTGCTCGCGTTGGCCGGCGCGCTACTGCAAGTGCTGTTGCGCAATCCGCTGGCCGAACCCTACGTGTTAGGCGTGTCAGGCGGCGCGGCGACGTTCGCTCTCGTCGCGATGATCGCGGGTGGCGCGTGGTGGATCGTCGACGCCAGCGCATTCGCCGGCGCGTTCGTGTCGATCCTGCTGGTGCTCGGCCTCGCGCGCCGCGAGCTGTGGCGCGGCGAGCCGCAGGATACGTCGCCGCGTTTGCTGCTGACCGGCGCGGTGATCGCGGCGGGCTGGGGCGCACTCATCACGTTGCTGCTGAACCTCGCGCCCGACAATCGCTTGCGCGGCATGCTGTTCTGGCTGACCGGCGATCTCAACGGCGGGGCGATGCCGTGGACGGCGCTCGCCGTGCTCGCCGTCGCGCTGCTTGCGATCGTGCCCGCCGCGCCGCGGCTCAATGTCCTGTTGCGCGGCGATGCCGCCGCGCAAGCGTTGGGCGTCGCCGTGGTGCCGCTGCGCTTGCGCGTGTACCTGGTGGCGTCGCTGGCGGCGGCTGCGGCGGTGACCACCGCGGGCACGATCGGCTTTGTCGGCCTCGTGGTGCCGCATATGCTGCGGCTCGCGTTCGGCAACGATCAGCGCATGCTGCTGCCCGCTGCGGCGCTCGGCGGAGGCGTCGCGGTGATGGGCGCCGATCTGATCGCGCGCACCGCGATAGCGCCGGCGCAGTTGCCGGTCGGCGTGATCACCTCGATCATCGGCGTGCCGGTGTTTCTGTGGATGCTGCTGCACAGGCGCCGATGATGAAAGCACACGACGCCTCCCACGCCGCGCTCAGCGCGCAACGCCTGACCTTGCGTGCCGGCACGCGCACCTTGCTCGAAGCGTTCACGCATACGTTCTACGAAGGCGAACTCTGGTGCGTCGCCGGCCCGAACGGCGCGGGCAAGACGACGCTGCTCGCCACGCTCGCGGGTCTGTTGCAGCCGTCGGCGGGTCAGGTCGAACTCGACGGCGTGCGCCTGGCCGACTGGCAACCGCTGCCGCTCGCGCAACGCCGCGCGCTGATGCCGCAAAGCGCAGCGGACGCGTTCAGTGCGAGCGTGCTCGACATCGTGATGCTGAATCGCTTCCCGCATCTGACCGGCTGGGGCTGGGAGCGCGAGGCCGATCGCGACGCCGCGCATGCCGCGCTGGAATTGCTGGGCCTCGCCGCATTCGCCACGCGCGACGTGTTGTCGCTCTCGGGCGGCGAGCGTCAACGCGTGGCGCTCGCCGCGGTGTTATGTCAGGACGCGCCGTTGCTGCTGCTCGACGAACCGCTGTCGCATCTCGATCTGCACCACCAGATCGATTGTCTCGAAGCGCTGGGCGGGTGGGCGCATGAGCCTGGGCGTACAGTGCTGTTTTCCTGTCACGATCTGAACCTCGCGCGCCGCTTCGCGACCCATGCGCTATTGCTCGACGGTGACGGCGGCGCTTACGCCGGACCGGTGCACGACGTGCTGACCCCCGCGCTGACGAGCCGCGCATTCGGCTATCCGTTGATCCTGATTCGCGACGGCGAACACGAGGCGCTGATTCCCGCGCCGCGCTGAGCGCTTTGTCAAAACCTTCCTTTTAAAAAACCTTATGACTTCCTTGCCACGCTCGTCGGGATTATTCGAAGTCGAACCGCTCGATCAAACGCTGCGCGACGACCTGCAACACATCATCGACACCAAGACCAAGCCGCCGGGCAGTCTTGGACGGCTCGAGGCGCTCGCGCGCCAGATGGGCCTGATTCAGCGCACGACGCATCCCACCGTCGAGCGCCCGGCGCTGATCGTATTCGCCGGCGACCACGGCATTGCCGATGAAGGCGTGAGCCCCTATCCGCAAGCGGTGACCGCGCAGATGGTCGCGAACTTCCTGGCTGGCGGCGCGGCGATCAACGCATTGAGCCGCGTTGCCGGCATCGAGCTCGAAGTGGTCAACGCCGGCATTGCGACACCGTTGCCGTCGTCGGAAGGTCTTGTCGACATTCCGGTCGCGGCCGGCACGCGCAACTTCGCGCGTGAACCCGCGATGACCCGCGACGACGCGCTGGCCGCGATGCAGGCGGGCGCGGCGCGCGTGCGGCATCACGCGGCGCTCGGCAGCAACGTGATCGGGTTCGGCGAGATGGGCATTGCGAACACCTCGTCGGCCGCCTGTCTGATGAGCCGTTTGTGCAACGTGCCGATCGAAGAATGCGTCGGCCGCGGCACCGGGCTCGACGACGCGGGGCTTGCGAAAAAGCGCGACGTGCTCGCGTCGGCGCTCACCCGTCACGCCGTTTCCTCCGATCCGCTCGACGTGCTCGCGACCTTCGGCGGCTTCGAGATTGCGATGATGGCGGGCGCGTATCTCGCGGCGGCGCAAGCGCGCATGACGATTCTGGTCGACGGCTTCATCGCCAGTTCGGCCCTGCTGGTCGCCGATGCGTTCGCGCCGAACGTGCGCGAGTACTGCGTGTTCGCGCATGCGTCGAACGAGGCGGGGCATCGGCGCATGCTCGATCATTTCGGCGCGCAGCCGTTGTTGTCGCTGGATATGCGTCTCGGCGAAGGCACCGGCGCGGCGCTCGCGGTGCCGCTGCTGCGCGCGGCGGCGGCGTTCGTCAACGAGATGGCGAGCTTCGAATCGGCCGGCGTCGCGAATCGCGATGCGTGATCCATCGTCTCGAAACCTGCCTCCGGCCCACCCATGAATCCGCTCGCCGAACTGCGCTATTTCTTCACCGCGCTCGGTTATTTCACGCGCGTGCCCGTGCCGCGCTGGGTCGGTTATGAGCCGCACTATCTGAATGCGGCGGCGCGTTATTTTCCGCTCGTCGGTTTGTTGGTCGGCGGATCGAGCGCGCTGGTCTATCTCGCGGCGCTGCGTGTGTTTCCAGCGGGGGTCGCGGTGCTGTTGTCGATGGCCGCGTCGCTGCTCGTCACCGGCGCGTTTCACGAAGACGGTCTCGCCGATTGCGTCGATGCGTTCGGTGGCGCCTATACGCGCGAGAACGTGCTGCGCATCATGCACGATTCGCGCATTGGCGCGTTCGGCGCGATCGCGCTCGTGATCGCCCTGGCGCTGAAGTGGCAAACGCTTGCCGCGTTGCCGCCGATGCGCGCCGCGGGCCTGATGATCGGCGCGCACGCGGCGAGCCGCGCATTCGCGATCAGCTATCTGGCCACGCTCGACTACGTGCGCGCGGAAGGCAAGGCCAAACCGGTCGCGCAGCGCCTCTCCGCGCCCGCGTTGCTTTGTGCGGCGCTATTCGGTTTGCCGTGGTTGCTGTGGCCGAATGGACCTGCTTCAGCGGATTGGCGTTTCGCGGCCGTGACGCTGCTCGTCCTGGTGGCGCTGCGCTTCGCAATGGGCCGTTATTTCGTGAGACGACTCGGCGGCTATACCGGCGATTGCCTCGGCTTTGCGCAGCAGGTCTTCGAATTGAGCATCTATCTCATGGGGCTCGCATGGATATCGTCCTGATTCGTCACCCCGCCGTCGTGGTCGATGCCGGCGTCTGTTACGGCCAAAGCGACGTCGCGCTCGTCGAGGATGCCGACGTGTCGTCGGCGGCGCTCGCGTTGCGGCTCGCCGCGTTGCAGGTGCCGGCGCCGCGCGTGTTGATGTCGAGTCCGTCGACGCGCTGCGCGGCGCTCGCGGCGGCGATGTCGAACGATTTCGGCTGCGCGCTCAGTCACGACGATCGTCTGAAGGAGATGAACTTCGGCGACTGGGAAGAGCGGCGTTGGGATGCGATCGATCGCGAGTTGCTCGACGACTGGGCGGCCAACTTCGAGCACGCGCGGGCGCACGGTGGCGAAAGCGTGACGCAATTCGTCGCGCGGGTGCGCGCGTGGTTCGACGCGTTCGCGCAAACGCGCGAGCTGACGCCGGCTTACGTGGTCACGCATGCGGGCGTCATGCGGGCCATCGCGTCGCTGGTGCTGGACGTGCCGTTGGAGCGCTGTCTGCGGTGGTCGCTCGATATGACCGGGATTGTCTGGCTGCGTCGCGATGACGAGGCGCGGCAGTGGTCGTTGGTGCGGTGGAATGCGTGAGCGGATTCGAGCAACGATTAGTCCGCGCCAACGCTGCATTCAAATTGCGCCACCTCGTTTTGACTTGCGTGCCACTTTTCTCGAAAATTTGTCACGATATCGCGTTTCGTGCCACTTTGTGCCGCTGGATTTGGCACGAAACCCGTGTTCCGTGCCATAATTCTTGGAAAGGTGGCGCTATTCCGTGCTAATCGCGCCACTTCGACTGCACGGTGGCGCGTATGAACAGCAATGGCATCAAACAGGAACTGGATCTGATCGAGCAGCTCATCGCCGCAAGCGCTGAGGGCCAAGGCGTGCGCGCGCTCGCCGCGGCCGTTGCCGCACGCGGGCATCCCATGCCCCGGCGCACGCTGCAACGCCGGCTCGACGGGCTGCTCGAAGCCGGCCGCATCGGCTCGGAAGGCGCGGGACGGGCGCTCGTCTACACGCGAGTGCCCGCTTCCAGCGACGCCGTTCTTCCGGCGCAGCCCACCGGCAGCGCAAGCACCGCGAGCGAGGCTTATGTGCCGGTCTCGAGCGACGGCCTCGAAGTGCGCGCGGAGGTGAACCGGCCGCTCCACGAACGCCGGCCGGTCGGCTACAACCGCGCTTTTCTGGAGCGCTATCGTCCGAATCAGGATGCTTATCTATCGCAGTCACAGCGCGAGCGGCTTCACGAGTGGGGGCGCACGTCGGCGGATGCGCGGCCGGCGGGCACTTATGCGCGCGACATCATGGGCCGGCTTCTGATCGATTTATCGTGGGCGTCGTCGCGGCTGGAGGGCAATACCTACACGCGGCTCGATACGGTGCGGTTGATCGAGCAAGGGCAGATCGCGGAGGGCAAGGACGCGCAGGAAACGCAGATGATCCTGAACCACAAGGCCGCGATCGAAATGATCGTTGAGAGCGCCGACGAGGTGGGCTTCAACCCTTTCACCGTCCTGAACCTTCACGCGATCCTCTCCGACAACCTGATGTCGGACCCGTTCGCGAGCGGTCGCTTGCGCGTGCGCGAAGTGGAGATCAGCGGCACCGTGTTTTTTCCGCTCGCCGTGCCGCAGCAGATCGCGGAATGCTTCGAGGCGCTGCTGAACAAGGCCGCGCAAATCGACGATCCCTTCGAACAGGCCTTTTTCAGCATGGTGCACCTGCCGTACCTGCAACCGTTCGAGGACGTCAACAAGCGGGTCTCGCGTTTGACCGCGAACATTCCGTTGATTCGCGAGAATCTGTGTCCGCTATCGTTCGTGGACGTTCCGCGGAAGGCGTATATCGAGGGCACGCTCGGCGTCTACGAAACCAATCGCGTCGATCTGTTGCGCGACGTTTTCATGTGGGCCTACGAGCGTTCGTGCCAGCGCTATCTGGCGATTCGCCAATCGATCGGCGAGCCGGACGCATTTCGGCTCAAGTATCGCAATGCGTTGATACAGGTGGTGCAGGAGGTGATTCGCGGCGGCCTCGCGGGCTCGCGGAGCGAGGTTGAAACACTCGCGCGCGAGCGGGTGAGCGCGGGCGACCTGTCGTCGTTTGTCGACGCGATCCAGTCCGATCTCGATCACCTTTATCCCGGCAACGTCGCGCGTTACAGGCTTCGGCTATCCGAGTTCGAACACTGGCCGTTCAAGCGCGCCGAGACCGCGTTACGTTGATGTCATTTCCGGCGTGAGCGCGCCACTTCGAGGTCTTCGCACAGTTGCCTTGCGCCTTGAGCGATACGCGGCGCCGGCCGGTTGATCAGATCGCCGTCGATGGCGAACAGGTTGTTGTTCGCCACCGCGCTCAGGCTCGGCCAGGCGCGCCATGCGCCGAGCTGCGGCAACGTGGTGTCCGGTCTGGTCGCGCCGGGCGCGGCCGTGACGATCGCTTCCGGGTTCGCGGCGAGCACCGCTTCGGTCGAGACGGTCGGCACCAGTGGTTCGAGTTTGGCGAATACGTTGCGGCCTCCGCATAGCGCGATTACGTCGCTGACCATGTGCTCGCCGTTGAGCGTCATCAACGGTTGATCCCACACCTGATAGAACACGCTGACGGGCGGCCGGCTCGCATATTGCGCGCGCAATCTCGCGATGTCCCGGCGGTATTCGGCCGCCGCTTTATCCGCAGTGGTTGAGGTGCCCAGCAATTGCCCGAGCCTGGTCAGCGATACGGCAATGTCGTCGAGATGATGCGGCTCGCTGAAGTACAACGGCACGTGCATCTCGCGCAACCGATCCAGTTGACGCTGCGCATTGCCATGCCGCCACACGACGATCAGATCGGGCTTCAACGCGACGATGCGTTCCAGGTCGAGCGCCTTGTTGTCGCCGACGCGCGGCACTTGCTTCGCTTCAGGCGGATAGTCGCTGTAGGAGACGGCGCCGACCAGTTTCGCGCCGCCGCCCGCGGCATACAGCAATTCGGTGACGTGCGGCGCCAGGCTGATTACCCGTTGCGCGGGAGCGGCAAGGGTGACGCCGGCGCCGGTGTCGTCGGTGACGGTGATCGCGGCGTGGGCGTGCAGCGTGGCAACGCAGAAGAAGACGGTGAGGGCGAAGCGGGTCATCGAGTGGCGGCGCGTTGGTCGCGCGAGGCGGGTGAATCGGACAACGGTTCCTGTTATTCGCATCGTTGGCTTTGATCCGCTGTCACGGGGAATCGATCTCTCGAACCGCCTCGCGCAAGCTTTCGTCGAAGCGCGCCCATTCCGGTTCGTTCGCGGGCAGGCCGACACGCACGCTGCCCGACGGCGTGAACAGCCGCGTCCACACGCCGCGCCGGGCCAACGCTTCATGCAAGGCGGCGGCGCGTGCGTCGTCGGTCCATGCGAAGAGCGGCGTGCCGCGCGTGTTCAGACCTTGCGCATGCAGCAGTTTCACGAGGCGCGCGCTTTCGGCATCGAGCCGCGCGCGCATCTCGCGTTGCCACGCCTCGTCGTCGAACGCGGCTTTCACGGCGTGACGCGCCGGACCGCTGACCGTCCACGCACCGAGCGTGCGGCGCAACGCATCGAGCAACGCGGGCGCGGCGAGCACGAAACCCGCACGCACGCCCGCGAGGCCGAAGAATTTTCCCGGCGAGCGCAGCACGATCAAGCCGTCGCGATTCGTGCTGGCCGCGAGCGATTGCGAGGGCATCGTATCGGCGAACGCTTCGTCGACGAGCAACGTGCCGCCGCGCGCGCTCAATTGCGCATGCCAGTGCAACAGCTTGCCGGCGCTCAGATGCTCGGCGGTGGGATTGTTCGGATTCACGATGGCGACATGCGTGAGCGCGTCGGGCAAGATTTCGCGGGACGCATCGAGCGGCATGACCTCATGGCCGGCCCGCTCGAAAGCGGGCGCGTATTCGCTGTACGTGAGCGCCGCGATGCCGACGCGTGCGCGTGGCAGCAGCGAGGGCAGCGCGCGAATCGCCGCCTGGCTTCCGGCAACGGGCAGCACATGTTCCGCGTCCGGCGCGCCGTAATATCGCGCGGCGCAGGCGGCGAAGCCGTCGCCTTCGTCGGGTAGACGGCGCCAGGCGTCGGCGGGAAGGGGCGGCACCGGATAGCCGTGCGGATTGATGCCCGTCGAAAGATCGAGCCACTGCGCGTACGGAATGCCATACCGTTGCGCCGCTTCGTACAGATTGCCGCCGTGAACCACGGCATGGATGGCAACGCCGCCAGCGGTGATTGAATCGAGCATTCGATCAGCCATGAAACGGCACGCTCAGCAACGCCAGCACGATCAGCACCGCCAGCCAGAGGACGAGCGTGCGTTCGACCAGCATCAATGCCGCCACGATGTGAGCGGCTTTCGCCGGATGTCCGAAGCCGAGCGTCGGCCTGTCCTCGAGCACGCCGTGATAGACCGCCGGCCCGCCGATCAACACGTTCAGGCTGCCCGCGCCCGAGGCCATGACCGGTCCGGCGTTCGGGCTGTCCCAGCGCGCGGCCTGCTCGCGCCAGCAGCGCCATGCGGTGCGCGTGTCGCCCAGCAGCGCGTAGCTCGCCGCGGTCAGCCGCGCGGGAATCCAGTTGAGCACGTCGTCGAGGCGCGCGGCCGCCCAGCCGAAGCGCAAATAGCGCGGCGTGCGATAACCCCACATCGCATCGAGCGTGTTGGCGAGACGAAACGCGAGCGCGCCCGGACCGCCCGCGATGGCGAACCAGAAGAGCGCGCCGAAGATCGCGTCGTTGCCGTTTTCGAGCGCCGATTCGACGGCGGCGCGCGAGAGCGCGGCTTCGTCGGCCTGACTGGTGTCGCGCGACACGATGCGTGAAGTCAGCAAGCGCGCCTGCGCGAGATCGCGTTGCGTGAGAGCCTGCGCAATCGGCGCGATGTGATCGTGCAGGCTGCGTGCGCCGAGCGCGAACCACAACAGCACGACATGCACCGCGCAGGCCGCAAAAAACGGCAGCGCCGCGACCAGCCACCAGGCGATCAACACGGGCGGCATGACCGCCAGCGACCACGCGAGCAGTCCCTTGAGCCGCAAGCGCCGGCCGCGGTTATGACGCGCTTCGAGCCGCATCGCCCATTTGCCGAAAACCACCAGCGGATGCGCGGTGCGCGGCTCGCCGAACCAGCGGTCGATGACGACGCCCGCAGCCGTCAGCGTGACGATGAGAGGCAGCGACAGCATCACGCGCCGCCGGCTGTTTTCAGCGCGAGCGGCAAGCCCGCGACCATCATCGTGACGTGGCGGCTCAACGCGGCGACGCGCTGATTGAGCCGCCCGAGTTCGTCGACATAGAGGCGCGTGGCCGCGCCGAGCGGCACCACGCCGAGGCCGATTTCATTGCTGACCACGATGAGCTTGCCTCTTGCGTTGACGAGCGCCGTTTCGAACGCGGCGCAATGCGCCTGATAGCGGTCGACGGGCAGGCCGTCGCCTTCGGGCGGACACAGCAGGTTGGCGAGCCACAGCGTCAGGCAGTCGATCAGAATGCAGTGGCCAGGCGCGTCGAGTTGCGCAACCGCGCCAGCGAGATCGACGCTCGCTTCGTGCAACCGCCAATGCGCCGGACGCCGCTCGCGATGATGCGCGATGCGCGCGCTGAATTCGGCGTCGCCGGACACACGCGCGGTGGCGATGTACGTGACGGGCAGGGCGCTGTCGCTCGCAAGCCGTTCGGCGTGCACGCTCTTGCCCGAACGGGCGCCGCCGAGAACGAAGGTGAGGTCGCGGGAAGTCATCGCGTGATTGTACCGGCGCGATGGGATAATGCCGCGTTCAAGCGCGCGTTGCTGCGTTGCCGTGGGCCGATGCGTCGCCGGCTATCGCGCCGTCGTTCGCCGCCGCGTTGCTGCGAAGTTGCCGCTTCATGTGTTCTTCACCGCCGAGCCCGACATTCACGTGACCACCAATTCGACCCCGCATGACGCCGTACCCGTGCCGCGCGGCACGCTGATGATTCAGGGCACCACCTCCGATGCGGGCAAGAGCACGCTGGTCGCCGGATTGTGCCGGCTCGCGCGCCGCGCCGGGGTGCGGGTCGCGCCGTTCAAGCCGCAGAACATGGCGCTCAACAGCGCGGTGACGGTCGACGGCGGCGAGATCGGCCGCGCCCAGGCTCTGCAGGCGGTAGCCGCCGGCATCGCCGCGCACACCGATCTGAACCCGGTGCTGCTCAAGCCGACGAGCGACCGCGGCGCGCAGGTGATCATCCACGGCAAGGCGCGCATGAATCTCGATGCGCGCGCGTATCACGACTACAAGCCCATCGCGTTTGAAGCCGTGCTGGCATCGTATGCGCGTCTGCAGGCGGCGTACGACACGATTTTCGTCGAAGGCGCGGGCAGTCCCGCCGAGATCAATCTGCGCGAACGCGATATCGCCAACATGGGTTTCGCGGAAGCCGTCGATTGCCCCGTCGTGCTGGTGGCCGACATCGACCGCGGCGGCGTGTTCGCGCATCTGACCGGGACGCTCGCGTGTCTGTCGGCAAGCGAGCAGGCGCGGGTGCGCGGCTTCATCATCAACCGTTTTCGCGGCGACGTCGGTCTGCTGAAGCCGGGGCTCGAGTGGCTCGAGGCGAAGACCGGCAAGCCGGTGCTCGGCGTCGTGCCCTACCTGCACGGACTCACGCTCGACGCGGAAGACATGCTGCCGCCCGAATTGCGCGCCGCGAACAGCGACGCGGGGCGCATGCTGCGCGTGGTCGTGCCGGTGCTGCCGCACATCAGCAACCACACCGATTTCGATGCGTTGCGCGCGCACCCCCAAGTCGATTTTCATTATGTGCGCAGCGGCACGCCGCCGCCGTCCGCCGATCTGATCATCCTGCCCGGCTCGAAGAACGTGCCGGGCGATCTGGCGTTTCTGCGCGCGCAAGGCTGGGATGCCGTGCTGCAAAGGCATCTGCGCTACGGCGGCCGGGTGATCGGGATTTGCGGCGGCATGCAGATGCTCGGGCGCGAAGTGGCCGATCCGCATGGCGTGGAAGGCTCGCCGGGCACCTTCGCGGGCCTCGGCTGGCTCGATTACTCGACGGTGCTCACGCGCGAAAAGACGCTGAGGAACGTGACCGGGCGCCTCGCGTTGCCCGGCTCGCCGGCGGTGGCCGGCTATGAGATTCACATGGGCGAGACGCAAGGCCCGGCGCTGGAGACGCCGGCGCTGCGGTCGGTGCAATCGGTGCAACCGGTGCAACGAGACACGGCGCATGGGACGCAAGAGGCGCACTCCGACGGCGCGTTTTCCGCCGATGGCCAGATTCTCGCCACCTACGTGCACGGTCTGTTCGACACGCCCGACGCATGCGCCGCGCTGCTTGCGTGGGCCGGTTTGAGCGATGCCGCGGCAATCGACTATCCGGCGCTGCGGGAGGCGTCGTTGGATCGGCTGGCGGATACGCTCGCCGAGCATCTTGATCTTTCGAAGCTCTTTGCGGCGATCGGGTGATTTGGAATCGGGTGAGCGTCGCGATTAGATCTTCACGGGAAATAATCAAAGCCTGAGTGGCGGTTTTTCGCTGCATCCGGTTCGAATACAGTCCTCGTGTTAGCGGCCGGTCGCCGGCCGCTTCTCTTTCAAGGATCTCTCATGAACCCGAATCGCTCCGCCGACCTGGCCGCTTTCATCCTCCGGCTCGCCCTGGGCGTGCTTTATCTCGCGCACAGCCTGCAAAAGATCTTCGTTTTCACGCTGCCCGGCACGGCGCAGTTCTTCGTGTCGCTCGGCCTGCCGGGATGGCTCGGCTACGTGACGGCGTTCGTCGAACTGATCGGCGGCATTGCGCTGCTGCTCGGCGTGCAGGTCCGCTGGGTCGCGCTGGTGCTGCTGCCGTTCATGCTCGGCGCGACCTCGCAGCATCTGCATAACGGATGGGGTTTCGCGTCGCCGCACGGCGGATGGGAGTATCCGGCGTTCTGGGCGGTGACCTTGGTGGTGCAGTCGCTGCTCGGTGGCGGCGTGCTGGCGCTGGGTGGGCAGAAGGCGGGGCGCGTGGCGGCTGCTTGATGCTTTGGGTGACGGTTGTTTTGATCGGCGCCCCCAATGCGCCCGCGCCCTCAACCGCGAGACAACAAAAAGCACGCGCCGTGAGGCCGCGTGCTTTTTCCAATGGCGCCGCCTTGCCGCGCCGCCCCTATCCGCCGATCAGTACAGCACGATCTGCGTGCAGCGAAACAGCGCCATCGTCTTGCCGTCGGGATCCGTGACCGTGGCGTCCCACACCTGCGTGCTGCGCCCCAGATGCACACCCTTGGCGACCGCGCGGATCGTGCCTTCGGTGGTCGTCCCAAGAAAATTGCTTTTCAGCTCGATGGTCGTGAAGTTGCGCGCGGTCGGCGGCAGATGCGCGAGGCAGGCATAGCCGCAAGCGGTGTCGGCGAGCCCGATCACCGTGGCCGCATGCAAAAAGCCGTTCGGCGCGAGCAATTCGTCGCGCACGGTCAACTCCGCGGTCAACGTGCCTTGCTCCAGCGACAGCACATGCACGCCCAGCAAGCCCGGCAGCCTGCCCTCCTGGCGTTCGTGCAGACGCTCCACGGTGTATTCAGGGCGAAGTTTGCTCATGAAATTCGGTCCTCGAAGGAAAATCGGCGCTGCCGGAGTGATCAATTAGCCGTTGCGGGGCTTCGACCCCGCTGCATTTGTCGATATTATCAACGGCTGGATCGGCGGGTGAACCTGAATCCGGTCAGGATCGGGGCTCATCGGCGCAAGTCAGAGCAAACAGCGCGGCAAACCGGCTGGCAGTGTCCAGCCTTCTTTCCGGGAGAATTCATGACGGTGATCGTGGTGGCGAATCCGAAGGGCGGCGTGGGTAAAAGCACGTTGTCGACCAATCTGGCCGGCTATTTCGCGGCGTCCGGCGAATGGGTCGCGCTGGCCGATCTGGACAAGCAGCAGTCCGCGCACGCCTGGCTGTCGCTGCGGCCCGACACGCTGCCAGCCATCGAAACCTGGGAAGTCGACCCCGAAACGCCGGCCAAGCCGCCGCGAGGATTGGAGCACGCGGTCGTCGACACGCCGGCCGGCTTGCATGGCAATCGGCTGGGCATCGCGCTTGATCTGGCCGACAAGGTAATCGTGCCGCTGCAGCCGTCGATGTTCGATATTCTCGCCACGCAAGAATTTCTTGAGCGGCTGGCGAAGGAAAAGGCGGTCAGGAGAGGCGCGATCGAGATCGGCGTGGTCGGCATGCGGGTCGATGCGCGCACGCGCTCGGCGGAGCAGTTGCACCGCTTCGTAGAAGGTTTGAAGCTGCCGGTGCTGGGTTATCTGCGCGACACGCAGAATTACGTGCAACTGGCCGCGCACGGCCTGACCTTGTGGGACGTCGCCAAAAGCCGCGTGGAGAAGGATCTGGAGCAGTGGCAGCCGATCCTCGAATGGACCAGCAAGACGGGCAAGAAGGCTTGAGGGCTTGAGGGACAAAGAGCAGGCGGCGTGGCCGCCCGCTGCATGTGGCTGTGTGGCGTTGAGAAGCGGCGCGAGTGAACTACGGCCTCAAGTCCAGTTTTGCGTCGGCACGTGATCGCGGCTGCCCTTGATCTTGTTGTGCTCGTCGACGAACACGAGGTCCGGCTTCCAGCCCGCCTTCAGTTCCGCTTCATCGACCACCGCAAACGCCGCGATGATCACCAGATCGCCGAGCTGCGCGCGCCGCGCGGCCGAACCGTTCAGCGAAATCATGCCGCTGCCGCGTTCGCCCTTGATCGCGTAGGTCGAGAAACGCTCGCCGTTGTTGATGTTCCAGATGTCGATGCGTTCGTTTTCGACGATGTTCGCCGCTTCCAGCAAATCCTCGTCGATCGCGCACGAGCCTTCGTAGTGCAGTTCGCAATGCGTGACCGCGACGCGGTGGATCTTCGACTTCAGCATGTTGCGTTGCATGACCAATCCCTTGTGGCTTCCTGTCCGTTTCTACGCGACGTAAGACGATTTCAGATTTCGAGGTTGTCGATGAGGCGAGTCGTGCCGAGCTTGGCGGCGGCCAGCACCACCAGTTCGGCGTTGGCGTCTTGCGGTCCCGGCGGGAGCAGATTCGAGCGCTTGCGCACCGCGACGTAATCGGGCTGCCAGCCGCGCGCGGCCAACGCCGTCATCGCCGCCTGTTCGAGCTTGGCGAAGTCGCGCTCGCCGGACAGCACCGCGTCGCGCACGCGATTGAGTTCGGCGGCCAGCCTCGGCGCCTCGGCGCGCTCGGCGGCCTGCAAAAAGCGGTTGCGCGAGCTGAGCGCGAGGCCGTCGGCGTCACGCACGGTTTCGGCGGCGATGATGTCGGTGGGCAGCGCGAACTGGTGGCACATGCTGCGCACGATCATCAACTGCTGGTAATCCTTCTTGCCGAACACGGCGACGCGCGGCTGCACGCACGACATCAGTTTCATCACCACCGTGCACACGCCCTGGAAGAAGCCGGGGCGGAATTCACCTTCGAGAATGTCGCCCAGATCGTGCGGCGGATGCACGCGGTACTCCTGCGGCTCCGGATAGAGGTCTTTTTCCGTCGGCGCGAACAGCACGTAGACGTTTTCCTTTTGCAGCTTCTCGATGTCGGCTTCGAGCGTGCGCGGGTATTTGTCGAAGTCCTCGTTCGGGCCGAACTGCAGCCGGTTGACGAAGATGCTCGCCACCACCGGATCGCCGTGCTGACGCGCGAGACGCATCAGCGACAAATGGCCTTCATGCAGATTGCCCATGGTCGGCACGAAGGCGGTGCGATTCTGGCCGCGCAACTGGTCGCGCAATTCATGGATCGAGCTGATGACTTTCATGATCGGACTGGAAATTCCTGGCGCGACGCGAGACTGGGTTGGTGCGAAAAATCAGCTTTTCGCGCGGCCCGCCGCCTCACTGGTGATGAAAGGTTCGGAGCGCGGGATTGTAGTGGATTTGCGCCGCTGGCGCACCGGAACGAGGCATGCGGGCCGCGCGTGGTGCACGGATCGGCGCATGGCTCGCGGCTTCATGCCGGCAGATAGGCAAGGCGCACATAGATCGGCGCGAACGGCTCGGCCTGAGTGATTTCGACGAGCGACTCGCGGCACAGTTCGAGCACGGCAATGAAATTCACGACCACCACCGGCACGCCCTTGCTCGTGTCGAACAGGTCGGCGAACTCCATGAAGCGCGCGTTCTGCAATTGCCGCAGGATCGAGCTCATATGCTCGCGCACCGACAATTCCTCGCGCGAAATCTTGTGATGCTGAACCAGCTTGGCGCGCTTGATCACGTCGGCCCACGCGGCGCGCAGGTCTTCGCTGTTCACGTCCGGAAAGCGCGGCGTGATGCTTTGTTCGATATAGACCTCGGCGCGCAGGAAGTCGCGCCCGAGCTGCGGCAACTGGTCGATGCGCTGCGCGGCGAGTTTCATCTGCTCGTATTCCAGCAGGCGGCGCACCAGTTCCGCGCGGGGGTCCTCGGCTTCCTCGCCGCTGTCCGCCTTCTTCACCGGCAGCAGCATGCGCGACTTGATCTCGATCAGCATCGCGGCCATCAGCAGATATTCCGACGCGAGTTCGAGATTGGTCTGGCGCAACTGCTCGACGTAGCCCAGGTACTGCACCGTGACGTCCGCCATCGGAATGTCGAGCACGTTGAAGTTCTGCTTGCGGATCAGGTACAGCAACAGATCCAGCGGTCCTTCGAACGTTTCGAGAAACACCTCGAGCGCGTCCGGCGGAATGTACAGGTCGGTCGGCAGCTTGAAGAGCGGCTCGCCGTACAGGCGCGCGAAGGCGATGCCGTCGACGGTGTCCGGCGTCGAGTCGGTGGTGGGCGCGGCAAGCGCGGCGTCGCCGGCGGCCGGCCGTGCGCCGTGTGCCTCGTCGGCGTGACTCACGCGCTTAGAAGTTTTGATAGTACGAGTAAGGCGTCTGTTCGACGCGCGAGGCTTTCTGCTCGGCGCGTTCTTCCAGGTCGATCGGCTGTTTGTCCCACAGCAGCGCGCGGCCGCGGCGTTGTTCGGCCTCGAGGCTGGGCTTCTGTTGCTTGAGCTGGTTCAGGAACTGGGTGATGTCCGATTGATACATGGCTCGACGTCCGTGGTGTGGGAAATGGCGGCGGCCTGGCAGTAAGAGGGGAGCGGCGCCGCAGCTATTCCATAATTTTACCGCATGCGCCGCGCGCGGACGAAAAACGGCGGCCGCGCGAGAGGGCGGTGTGCAAGAATTCCTGGAACCCGCGCGGCGCGGGGCGCGTCAAAGGCGGGCATCGCCGATACGGCGGCGTCTGACGCATGACACGGTATTCGGCGTGCATTCCCCGAGCCGATCGGCGCGCACGGCGTTGGGCCGACGGCATCGCGCATTGCGCATGCGTTGAGCGCCCATGCGCTGCGGCGTCGGGCGAACGCTTGTGAACCGATTGCGCGACGTCGCCGATGTGGTCAAATAGCGAGCTTCGGCCGCCGCGGCGCGCCTGAGCGACAGAATTCATCAACCACGTCCGGAGGATTGTTTGGCGGGATGTGCGATCGAAAAGCCGCATCCGCGGCGCGGCGAGACCGGCCTCGGGCGCGGGCACATGGCGTCCATCCGGCGCTGGCTGCGCGCGTGGCTGGCATTCGGCATCGTCATGTCGATGCTGGCCGTGACCGACGCCCACGCGGCGCGGCGCGCGGCCGCCAGCTACAAGGTCGAGATCGAAGCCACGCCGCGTTCGCTGCGCAAGCTGCTCGAGGAGCATCTGGATATCGCGCGGTTCGCCAAACGGCCCGACATCAGCGACGACCAGTTCCAGTTTCTGATTACCGCCACGCCCCAGCAGGTGCGCGACCTGGCGTCCACGCAGGGTTATTTCACGCCGGTGGTACGCACCGACGTGCGAACCGTCGACGATAAAAAGCGCGTCACGGTCAGTGTCGATCCCGGCCCGCTCACCACCATCAGTTCGATTTCGATCTCGTTTCGCGGCGCGGTGCTGACCGAGGACCCGGCGCAGGAAAATACCGCGCGCTTCGCGTTCTCGTTGCACGAGGGCGATCCGTTCTCGCAGGGCGGCTGGGACGACGCCAAGAACGCGGCGCTCAAGGCCTTGCAGGCGCGCCGCTATCTCGGCGCGAAGATCTACCATTCCGAGGCGCGCGTCGATCCGCGCACGCACGAGGCGACGTTGTCGGTCACGTATGAAAGCGGGCCGACCTTCACGATGGGCAAACTCGACGTATCCGGCACGCGGCGCTATCCCGAGCAGATCGTCGACAACGTGAATCCGATTTCGGTCGGCGACATCTACGACGTGCAGCGCGTCGCCGAATTGCAGCGGCAGTTGCAGAACACGCCGTATTACGCGAGCGTCGCGATCGACGTGGACAGCGACCCGGCCAAACCGCTCGAGACGCCGATGCACGTCAAGGTGTCGGAGTACCCGTACAACAGCGTGCGTGGCGGCGTCGGCTATTCGACGGACAACGGCCCGCTGATCCAGGGCGCGTACTCGTATCTCGACACCTTCGGCAAGGCGTGGCCGTTCACGATCGAGGGCCGCGTCGACCAGAACCAGCAATACGGACAAATCCAGTTGGCGATGCCGCCGGGGCGGCGCGCGTGGACCAACAGCGTGCTGGCGTCCTACACCACCACCGACGTTTCCGATACGCGCATCTACAGTATTCGCGCCGGCGTGCAGCGCGCCCGTACCTCGCAGTTCATCGACTACAACTACTCGATCCTCTTCTATCAGGACCGTCTCGACCAGAATGCGATTGCGCCGACCACCAGCCGCGCGCTGGTGCCGTCATGGTCCTGGACCCGCCGCCATACCGACGACCCGTTGTTTCCGCGTTCGGGCAACCTGCTTCACGTCGAGGCGGGCTTCGCGGTCAAGGGCGTGCTGACCGACCAGACGTTCATCCGCGGCTACGCGCGCGGTCAGCAGTATCTGCCGATCGGCAAGGAAGACATCGTGCTGCTGCGCGCCGAACTCGGCGGCGTGTTCACGAGCGGCAGTTCGAGCGGCATTCCGGCTTCGCTGCTGTTTCGCGCCGGGGGTTCGAATTCGGTGCGCGGCTATGGCTACCAGAGCATCGGTAATAGCGTCGCCGGTTCGGTGCTGCCCACCAAGTATCTCGTGACGGCGACGGCCGAATATCAGCACTGGTTTACTCACGATTGGGGCGCCGCCGCGTTCTTCGACATCGGCACCGCGACGGATACCTGGGGCGAAAAAGTTTTTTATCCCGGCGTCGGCATCGGCGCGCGCTGGCGCAGCCCGGTCGGTCCGGTGAACGTGGACGTCGCTTACGGCATCCGCAACCAGAGCGTGCGGCCGTATCTGACGCTCGGCATCGCCTTCTGATGGACACCTGCTTCTACATGATCCACGCATGACCACGGACGTTTCCGCTCAATCTTCCGCGCAGCCGCCCGGCACGCCTCCGCCAGGAGAGCCGCCCGGACAACCGCCGCCTGCCGACGCGCCGCCGCCGAGGCGCCGTCTCGGCCGGCTGCTGCTGAAAACGCTCGCGTGGACGGTCGCGGTGTTGGTGCTGCTGCTCGCGCTGGCGCTCGGTCTGCTGTACGGCGCGCTGACGACCGAGCGCGGCACCGCGTACGCGTGGCAGGCGGCGGTCAGGCTGCTGGGCGGCAAGCTCACGGGCACGCTCGAAGGCGGCGCGCTCGCGAACGGCGTGCAACTGCGGCAAGTACGCTGGCGCAGCCTCGACGGCAGCGGCACCGACATCCAGATCGACCGCGTCGCGGGCCGCTGGGGACTCACGCGCGAGCCCTGGCGCTTCGCGATCGACTATCTGCATGTCGGCACGATCGACGCCCGGGTGGGCGCTTCGTCGAAGAGCAGCGAACCGCTGACGCTGCCGCAAGACTTGCGCTTGCCGCTGCAACTCGAGGTGCGCGACGTCCGGGTCGATAAGCTGTTGTTGCGCCAGGGCGGGTCGACGACCGAGTTCTCGCATTTCGCGTTTCATGGCCGCAGCGACGGGCGTCATCATCAAGCCGCGATCGAGCGGCTCGACACGCCGTTCGGCGCCTTGACGGCGACGGCCAGGCTCGATGGCGCGCGGCCGTTTCCGCTTTCCGGCGACGTCGGCTATTCGGGCAAGGTCAACGAGGAAGCGGTTCAGGTGGACGGTCATTTGAGCGGCTCGCTGGAAAATCTGGTCGCCGAACTCGACGCCACCGGCATGAAGCTCGCCGGTCATGCGCGGGTCGAGGCCACGCCGTTCGGCGCGGTGCCTTTGCAGCGCGCCACGCTGACCTTCGATCACGTCAATCCGCAGGCGTTTGCGCCGGGTGCGCCGCTGGCGGATCTGGCGGTGCGGGCGGAGTTGCAGCCGGTAGGGCACGAGGAGGCGCCGGGCGGGGCGGGCGCGGTCGAGCTGGTTCCGGGCGCGGCGAGCGGGACGATGGCGGCGAGCGCTGCCGAGGCCGGCGGAGCTTCCGGTGCGGTGGGCGCCGGCAACGGCCGCGTTGCTCCCCACGCCGCCCAAAAAAGCGCCGCCGGTTTCGCCGTGGCCGGCCACATGTCGATCGTCAACGCCAAACCCGGCGCGATCGACCAGAACCTCCTGCCGCTGATCGACGCCAACGCCGACGTGCGCCTCGACGCCGAGGCGCAGCGCATCTCGAACCTGAACGTCCGGCTCGTGAAGAACGCCACGCTGACCGGCGGCGGCGCGCTGACCGGCAAGCGCGGGCGATTCGATCTACAGGTCGCCGGGCTCGACCTGAACGCGCTGCAGGCAACCGTGCGGCCCACGCAGCTTTCCGGCCCGATCGGCGTCCGTCTGAACGACGACGTGCAAAGTCTCACGCTCGATCTCGTCGATCCAAAAGCGGCGCTGCGCGCGCAAGGCAAGCTGATATTCGATCCGGCCCGCATCGCCTTCAACGACGTGCGCATCACGTCGGGCAAGGGCCGCATCGATCTGTCCGGCGCGCTCAAGCACGACGCGAACTCCAGCTACAACCTGAAAGCGCAACTGACCGATTTCGATCCGTTGACGCTGACATCGCAGATGCCATCGCGCACGCCGGTGACCGGGGCGACGCCGGCGTCGAGGGCCGACAAGGCCAAACAGGCCGCGGCCGAAGCGGGCAGCACGGCCGGCGCCAAAAGCGCGGCCCCAGGCGACAAAGCCGCCGCCGTGGCGAAAAACACCGCGAAGGCCACGGTGAAGTCGGAAGTCGTTCAGCGCAAGACACCGCCGCCACGACGCGGCGCGCCGCCCGTCCGCAAGATCGAGGCACGCGTGAACGGCACGCTCACCGCGGCCGGCATGCTGGCTCCGGTCTTCACCACCAAGGCCGAATTCAAGCTCGGTCCGAGCGTCTACGACGGCCTGCCGCTGACCGGCGGCGGCACGATCCAGCTCGCCGGCTCGCGGATCTTGCCGAGTCGCGCGAATCTGTCGGTGGCGGGCAACCAGGTGGACCTGCAAGGCAGTTTCGGCGCGCGCGGCGACCGGCTGCGTTTTCGTGTCGACGCACCGCAACTGGCGCGCCTCGGTTTCGGACTCGCCGGCCTGGTGGCGGCCGACGGCGATCTCACCGGCTCGTTCGAGCACCCGAATGTCGTGCTGAACTACAAGGCTGACAGCGTGGTGTTCAGCAGCAACCGCGTCGGTCATGCGGAAGGTCATGCGGAACTGCGCGACGGCGCGAACGGCGCGCTGGTCTTCAGCACCGACGCGCGCAACGTGAGCGCGGGCGGCGTCGACCTGGCCACGCTCACGGCGCGTCTGTCCGGCACGCGCGCCAATCACACGCTCGAGGCCGCGGCCACCGGCAAGCTGCAGGACCGTCCGCTCGCTCTCACGCTCGCCGCCAACGGCAAGCTGACCGAAGCCCGCGACGGCACGCGCTGGGACGGCACCGTGACCCGTTTGCAGAACCGCGGCACGCCGGCGCTGAATCTCGAAGCGCCGCTCGCGGTGAGCGCCGGGCCGAGCCGCCTGACCCTCGGCGCGACCCGCCTCACGCTCGAAGGCGCGGTGCTGAGCCTGAAATCGTTCGCCTTCGACCACGGCAAGATTCAGTCGGCGGGCAGCTTGACCGATATTTCGCTCGCGCGTTTGCAGGATCTGCGGCGCGAGGTCACCGGCACGCCGCCCGCCGTCAAGACCGATCTCGTGTTCGACGGCGAGTGGGATTTCTCGCTGGGCAGCACGGCTAGCGGCCACATCCAGTTGAAGCGCCGCGCCGGCGACGTCACGGTCGAAATCGGCCGCGGCCTCGCCTCGCTGGGCATCACCGACCTCAGCGCGCGCGCCGACTTCACCGGCGGCAACCGGCTCAATGCCACCGTGCATGCGCAGGCCAACCGGATCGGCGTGATCGATGCCGACGCGCACACCACGCTCGCGATGCGCGACGGTTTCCTCACCGTGAACGAAGAGGGCCCGCTCACCGGCAACGTGAATGCGAACGTGCCGTCGCTCAAAACCACCGGCGGCCTGTTCGGGCCGAGTTATCTGCTCGACGGCCACCTCGCGCTCAAGCTAGCGCTCGGCGGCACGGTCGCCAAGCCGAACCTGACCGGGTCGCTGATCGGCGACGGTTTGTCCGCGACGCTGGTGGACCAGGGCGTGCAGTTGAAGGACGGCGTGGTGCGCATCGCGCTCTCGCACAATCTGGTCGATTTCCAGCAGGTCGAGTTTCACGGCGCGAGCGGCACGCTGCGCGCGACCGGGCGCGTGCGTCTGGACGGCGCGGAGCCGGACCTGACCGCGAGCATCGTCGCGGACAAGCTCGAGCTGTTCGCGGCGCCGGACCGGAATTTGTCGCTGTCGGGCAGCGCGAGCGTGGCCAACGCCGGCGCACAGGGCGGCATGGCGATCAACGGCAAATTCGCGGTCGACCATGCGTTGTTCGACATGCCGGAAGAGTCCGCGCCGAAACTGGGCGACGACGTGGTGGTGGTGCGCCCGGACGGCACGGTCGCGGGCGAGCGGCCGAAGCCGGTGCCCGGCACCAACAAGCCGGTCGGCCCGTTCGCGCCGCGCGCCAATATCGACATCGACCTCGGCAAGGATTTCCGTTTCCGCGGACAAGGCGCGGACCTGGGCCTGACCGGCACGATCACCGCGATGAGCGCGCCGAATCTGCCGCTGCGCGCGGTCGGCAATGTGCGGGTCACGCCAGGCTCGACGTATACGCAGTTCGGCCGCAAGCTCAACATCGAGAACGGCTTTTTCACGTTCAACGGTCCGGTGGCGAATCCGGGCATCAATATTCTGGCGATGCGCCGCAATCAGCAGGTCGAGGCGGGCGTGCAGGTCACGGGCACGGTTCAGTTCCCGGTGGCGAAGCTGGTGTCGGAGCCGAACGTGCCGGATAACGAAAAGCTTTCGTGGCTGCTTTTCGGCCACGGCACGGACCAGGGCAACAACGTCGGACAGCAAAGCACCATGACGACGGCGCTCGCGCTGCTCGGCAGCGCGAGCGGCAAGCGGATCGCGCAGACCTTTGGGCTCGACGAGTTTTCCATCGGCCGAAGCGAGGTCGGGCTGACCGATCCGCAGGTGGTGATGGTGTCGAAGGCGATCAACGAGTGGCTCGTGCTCGGCTATGAGCAGGGGCTGCAGTCGGCGAGCAATGCAATCAAGGCGACGGTCAATCTGACGCGCTACTGGTCCGTTGCGACTTACGGCGGCACTTTCGACGGCGTCGAACTGCTGTATACGCGGCGCTTCGACCGGATCCGGTGGTGATGGCCGGATCGCCGCGAGAGCGGCGCGGCGGGCAACGCCACGTCACGGCATAAAAAAACGGCACGCCTTTGCAGGGCGTGCCGTTTTTTGTTCGTGCCTCCCGGCTTTGAAGCCGGGCGCCGCGCTTCCTTCGGGCTTACTTCACGTTTATTTCACGCGCATGCCCGGCTTTGCGCCGCTGTCCGGCTCCAGCACGTAGAGGCCCGGTTCGGCTTTCTCGTCCGTGGCCGACGCCGCGAGCACCATGCCCTCGGACATGCCGAACTTCATCTTGCGCGGCGCGAGATTCGCGACCATCACCGTCAGCTTGCCGACCAGTTGCTCCGGCTGATACGCCGACTTGATGCCCGAGAACACGTTGCGGGTGTTCTCCTCGCCGACGTCGAGCGTGAGTTGCAGCAATTTGTCCGAGCCTTCCACCGCCTTGCAGTCGACGATCTTCGCGATGCGCAGATCGATCTTGGCGAAGTCGTCGATCGAGATGATGGCGGGTGCTTCGTCTTTGTCGGCAGCGGCGGCCGCTGCTGCCCTTGCCGCCTTCGACTTGTGCTTCGCGTCGGCCGGCGCCGTTTCCGGCGTGGCTTGCAGCGAATCGCGATTGGCCGCCAGCAGCGCCTCGATCTGCTTCGGATCGACGCGCGTCATCAAATGCTTGTACGCGTTGATGGGGCGCGCGGAGGACAGCGGCACGTTGGCGTCGGCCCACACCAGCGGCTCGATGTCCAGGAAGCCTTCGACGGCTTCGGCCAGCTTCGGCAGCACGGGCTTGAGCGCCAGCGACAGCAGACGGAAAGCCTCGATGCTCACGCTGCAGGTTTCATGCAGCGCGTCCGGGTTTGCCGCGTCTTTCGCCTGATCCCACGGCTTGGCGGTGTCGACGTAGGCATTGACCGCGTCGGCCAGGTCCATGGTTTGACGCAGCGCGCGGTTGTACTCGCGCGCCTCGTAGTTCGCGGCGATCTGCGGCACGGCGGCGCGCAGCGAGGCGAGCAGCGGATGCTGCATCGCGCTGTCCCGCACGCGGCCGTCGAAACGCTTGATCAGGAAGCCGGCGGCGCGGCTCGCGATGTTCACGTACTTGCCCACCAGATCGCTGTTCACGCGCGCCTGGAAGTCGTCGAGGTTCAGGTCGAGGTCTTCCATCGTGCTGTTCAGCTTGGCCGCGAAGTAATAGCGCAGCCATTCCGGATTGAGGCCCGTGTCGATCACGCTTTGCGCGGTGATGAAGGTGCCGCGCGACTTCGACATCTTCGCGCCGTCCACCGTCAGGAACCCGTGCGCGAACACGTTGGTCGGCGTGCGGTGGCCCGAAAACTCGAGCATGGCCGGCCAGAACAGCGTGTGGAAATACAGAATGTCCTTGCCGATGAAATGGTATTGCTCGGCGGTCGAGCCTTGGCGGACCCACGCGTCGAAATCCAGCCCGCGTTTTTCAGCGAGGTTCTTGAAGCTCGCGTAATAGCCGACCGGCGCATCCAGCCACACGTAGAAATACTTGCCCGGCGCGCCCGGAATCTCGAAGCCGAAATACGGCGCGTCGCGCGAGATGTCCCAATCGGCGAGCTTCGCTTCGCCGGCGTCGCCGAGCCATTCGCGCATCTTGTTGGTGGCTTCGGGCTGCGCCAGGCCGCCCACCCACGCGCGCAGGAAATTCTCGCAGCGCGGATCCGACAGGCGGAAGAAATAGTGCGTCGACGTCTTGCGGATCGGCGTGGCGCCGGAGACCACCGAATAGGGATTGACCAGTTCGGTGGGCTGGTAAGTGGAACCGCACACTTCGCAACTGTCGCCGTATTGGTCTTTCGCGCCGCACTTCGGACACTCGCCCTTGATGAAGCGGTCCGGCAGGAACATTTCCTTGACGGGGTCGTAGGCCTGTTCGATATCGCGCGCGTCGATCAGGCCGGCTTCTTGCAACGCGAGATAGACGTTCTCGCTGAGAATGCGGTTCTCTTCGGAATCGGTCGTGTAGTAATTGTCGAAGGAAATCCCGAAGCTGTCGAAATCGCGCTTGTGCTCCTGCCACACGCGGTCGATCAACTGTTTCGGCGTGAGCCCTTCCTTTTCCGCGCGCAGCATGACCGGCGTGCCGTGCGTGTCGTCGGCGCCCACGTAATAGACCTCGTGACCGTGCATTCGCAACGTCCGAACCCAGATGTCCGTCTGGATATATTCGACCAGATGGCCAATATGGATTTGCCCATTCGCATACGGAAGGGCCGACGTGACGAGAACCTGGCGACGGCCTGACGGCGCGCCTGCGGAGAGATCGGTTGCGGGTGCTGACATAAGGATGGTGGGAGCCTGCGGTGGGACGAAACGTTGATTCTAGCAGGGCAGGCGCCCGGCGCGGCGCGGGCTGGATCGGCTGGAGGGGCCGTGAAGAAGCGCGACGGTGTATACCGAGCGCCCAAAAAAAACCGGGGCTATTAAACCCCGGAGCAACAACGACAAGAGGAGAATGGTGACGCGGCGGCGATTGCCAGCCACGTACCGTAAAGAGAGACAGCGGATTTTCAGCAGAGTTCGAAATTTTTTACGTTCTCGTGCAGGTTTTCTCCCAGCTCGGTTTTACGGTTCGCGGACGCCCGCGGCACAAGCCCGGCGCCCGCTTCCTCATCCTCTTTCGAGCCGTGACGTCATTGCGTGGCGTGCTGCGCCGTGGCGCGCAGATAGATTTCCACGCGACGGTTCGCGGCGCGGCCGGCTTCGGTGTTGTTGTCGGCGATCGGCTGGTTCGGGCCCATGCCTTGTGCCGACAGGCGTTGCGGCGCGACGCCACGTTGGCCCAGGTAGCCCGTCACGCTTTGCGCGCGGTTGACCGACAGCGTCTGGTTGTACGCCGGCTGGCCGGTGCTATCCGTGTGGCCGACCACCTGAGCGATCAGTTCCGGGTTCTGCTGCAGGGTCTGCGCAAGCTGATCCAGCACCGGCGCAAACGACGGCTTGACCGCGTAGCTGTTCGTGTCGAACGTGACCGAGCTCGGAATGTTCAGCTTGAGCGAGCCGTCCGGCTGCTCGGTGATCTGCGTACCGGTGCCCTTGGTGGCGCCGGAGAGCTTGTTGTGAATGGCTTGCCAGTTGTAGCCGGTGATGCCGCCCACCGCTGCGCCGACGCCTGCGCCGATCGCCGCGCCCTTGCCGCCGCCGAAGATCGCGCCCAGCGCCGCGCCGGTGCCGGCGCCCACGCCCGTACCGACGGCCGTGTTAGTGCCCTGTTGGCTTGCGCAGCCTGCCAGCAGGGAGCCGGCAACGGCGAATACAGCCAGGCGAGTCATGATTTTTGCATTCATTTTTGATTCCTCTTGAGTGAAGCGAGTAACGCGGCGGTTAGCGATCAATCCATTTCGGCTAACGTGACGCGAGTAAAGCGGACTGCTCGACAATACGGAAAATCCTACGCTTTCTAAGTCCCGGTCCGACAGTGAAGCAGGGTCTTGCGGCACGGCTTGGCGCCAGCCACTACAATATTAGCTGGTGTACGCAGCGATGCGACCCCTTCGGCGTTCCGCCTGCCGGAAGGGTGCCCGGCAGGCCGGGTTTTCGCAATGCTGTCTAACAATTTCTTTCAAATTCCGGCGCGCGCGCAGACCCGATTCGCGCCGCGCCGCAAGTGTTCCCACGGAGTGTCAATGAGTATCGATCGGGCTTTGATCGACGCTGCCCTCGCAGCCGTCACCGACCCCAACACGGGCCGGCCCTACGCCGCTGCCAGGAACATCAAGAACGTCGCCGTGGAAGGCGACACGGTCAGCCTCGAGGTGGTGCTCGGCTATCCGGCGAGACGCCAGTTCGAAGCGGTCCGCGCGCAGTTCGCGGACGCGCTGCGAGGCGTGCCGGGCGTGACGAACGCGCGCATCGAAGTGTCGCAGCAGATCGCGGCGCATACCGTGCAGCGCGGCGTGAAACTCTTGCCGAGCGTGAAAAACATCGTCGCGGTGGCGTCGGGCAAGGGCGGTGTCGGCAAGAGCACGACCGCCGTGAACCTGGCGCTGGCGCTAGCGAGCGAAGGGGCGTCGGTCGGCATACTCGACGCGGACATTTATGGTCCGTCGCTGCCCATGATGCTCGGCATCGTCGGCCGCCCCGAGTCGCCCGACGAGAAGTCGATGAACCCGATGACCGGCCACGGCGTGCAGGCCAATTCGATCGGCTTTCTGATCGAACAGGACAACCCGATGGTGTGGCGCGGCCCGATGGCCACGTCGGCGCTCGAGCAACTACTGCGGCAGACCAACTGGCAGGATCTCGACTACCTGATCGTCGACATGCCGCCTGGTACCGGCGACATTCAGCTGACCTTGTCGCAACGCGTGCCGGTGACGGGCGCCGTGATCGTCACGACGCCGCAGGACATCGCGCTACTCGACGCGAAGAAGGGTCTCAAGATGTTCGAAAAGGTCGGCATTCCGATTCTCGGCATCGTCGAGAACATGGGCATGCACATCTGCTCGAACTGCGGCCATGAAGAGCACATTTTCGGCGCCGGCGGCGGCGAGCGAATGGCGAAGGAATATGGCGTCGAGGTGCTCGGCAGTCTGCCGCTCGACATCGCGATCCGCGAGCAGGCCGACTCGGGCCGGCCGACCGTGGTGGCGGACCCCGAAGGACGCATCGCGGAGATCTACCGGTCGATCGCACGCAAGGTCGCGGTTCATATCGCCGAGCGGGCGCGCGACATGACGTCGAAGTTCCCCAACATCGTCGTGCAGAACACCTGACCGGGCGTTTGGGCGAGGCGCCTGTCCGCGCCTATTTGCGCCTGTTTGCGCCTGTTTGCGGCTGGTCTCGCGGTATCATGTCGGCTTCACAAGTTCGGCTCGGCGGCCGCAGGGGCGGCCGCCAGGCCGGCAAGAGGATCGCATGGGAAAACGAATCGACGGGCAGGCGGTGCATGCGTTCATCGTCCTGGCTGCCAGCAGTCTGCTGTTATGCGGCTGTAGCGCGTTCCTGAGACCACAGGAAAAGCGCGCCGACGCGCAGTTGCTGCCCACCGTGGGCAACCAGGCGCGCGGCCTCGTTACGTTCATCGAGCGCTCGGACGGCGTGCAGGTCACCTACAATCTCGCCGGCTTGCCGCCCAACAGCGACCATGCGCTGCAAGTCCACGAGCGCGGCGACTGCAACGCCGCCGACGGCTCCAGCGCCGGCCAGGTGTTCTCGCCGGCCGCCGAGCGTCTGAAAGCGGGCGCGCGGGTCGAAGGCGATCTCGGCAATATTCATGCGGATGCGAACGGCGTGGCGAGCGGCTTCATCGTCGCGCCGGACGTGTCGCTCGACGGTATCCGCTCGGTATTGCAGCGCGCGGTGCTGCTGCATCACGATGCGACCGACCCCTATGCGTATCCGCAGCATGGCGCGGGCTCCGCGCTCGCCTGCGGTTTGATTCGCCAGTGAGCGGCGGGAGTTCGATCTCCTTGCGGGCGGCCTTTGGAAGCGCGGCCGGTCATGTCTGATCGCGCGTTGGATTGTTTCTCCGGCGCACCCGCGGCAGTCTTCGTGATCGCGTAAAATGAGCGCCTTTCGTTGAGGCCGCCTGGCCCAAGGCGCGTAGGCGGGAATCCAGCCAGGCTCCACATGGCGCGGCGGCGCGGCGCTTGAAGCCCGCGGTAGCCCGCCAGTAGCCCGCCGCGAAAGTTACCCGTTGAAACCGGGCCGTTATCCGTCACCCTGTCATTCACGTCGAGCAGCGTTCACCTATGACCATCAAATCCGACAAGTGGATCCGGCGCATGGCCGCGTCGCACAACATGATCGAGCCGTTCGCGCCCGATCAGGTCCGCGTCTCCGAAGACGGCCGGAAGATCGTCAGCTACGGCACGTCGAGCTACGGTTACGACATCCGCTGCGCCGACGAATTCAAGATCTTCACGAACATCAATTCGACCATCGTCGATCCGAAGAACTTCGACGAGAAGTCGTTTGTCGATTTCAAGGGCGACGTCTGCATCATCCCGCCGAATTCGTTCGCGCTCGCCCGCACCGTCGAATATTTCCGTATTCCGCGCAGCGTGCTGACCGTGTGCCTCGGCAAGTCCACCTATGCGCGCTGCGGGATCATCGTCAACGTGACGCCGTTCGAACCGGAATGGGAAGGACACGTCACGCTCGAATTCTCGAATACGACACCTTTGCCTGCCAAAATCTACGCGAACGAAGGCGTCGCCCAGGTGCTGTTTTTCGAAAGCGACGAGATTTGTGAAACGTCGTACGCGGATCGCGGCGGCAAATATCAAGGTCAGCACGGCGTCACGTTGCCCAAGACGTAACGCCGGCAGCGCACTGATCCACCAGCTATACGGGGTGACCGCTGCAATTGACAGAATGCAGCGGTCGTTCTTTTTGGAGAATCGCCCATGAAGTTTCGTTTTCCCGTCGTCATCATCGACGAAGATTTCCGCTCCGAGAACATCTCGGGTTCCGGCATCCGGGCTCTGGCCGAGGCAATCGAGAAAGAAGGCGCGGAAGTGCTCGGGCTGACGAGCTATGGCGATCTGACGTCGTTCGCGCAGCAGTCGAGCCGCGCCTCGTGCTTCATCCTCTCGATCGACGACGACGAGCTGCTGCCCTACGTCGATAACGTCGTGGTGGAAGGCGAGACGCCGGAGCTGGCCGCCGCGATCGTCGCATTGCGCGCGTTCGTGGCCGAAGTGCGCCGCCGCAACGCGGACATTCCGATCTTCCTGTACGGCGAAACGCGCACCTCGCGCCACTTGCCGAACGACATCCTGCGCGAGTTGCACGGCTTCATCCACATGTTCGAGGATACGCCGGAGTTCGTCGCGCGCCATATCATCCGCGAGACCAAGGTGTACCTGGATTCGCTCGCGCCGCCGTTCTTCAAGGAACTGGTGCAGTACGCGGAAGAAGGCTCGTACTCATGGCACTGCCCCGGTCACTCGGGCGGCGTCGCGTTCCTCAAGAGCCCGCTCGGCCAGATGTTCCACCAGTTCTTCGGCGAGAACATGCTGCGCGCCGACGTGTGCAATGCCGTCGACGAACTCGGCCAGCTGCTCGACCACACCGGGCCGGTCGCCGCGTCCGAGCGCAACGCCGCGCGCATTTTCAGCGCCGACCACGTGTTCTTCGTGACCAACGGCACGTCGACCTCGAACAAGATCGTCTGGCACGGCACGGTGGCGCCCGGCGACATCGTGCTGGTGGACCGCAACTGCCACAAGTCGATCCTGCACGCGATCACGATGACCGGTTCGATTCCGGTGTTCCTCACGCCGACGCGCAACAATTTCGGCATCATCGGCCCGATTCCGCGCAGCGAATTCGAGCCGGAAAATATTCGCAAGAAGATCGAGGCGAATCCGTTCGCGCGCGAAGCGCTGGCGAAAAACCCCAATCTCAAGCCGCGCATCCTGACCATCACGCAGAGCACCTACGACGGCGTGATCTACAACGTCGAGATGATCAAGGGAATGTTGGGCGAATGGCTCGACACGCTGCACTTCGACGAAGCGTGGCTGCCGCACGCCGAATTCCACGAGTTCTATCAGGACATGCACGCGATCGGCGCGGGGCGCCCGCGCATCGGCGCGATGGTGTACGCCACGCACTCCACGCACAAGCTGCTGGCCGGCATTTCGCAGGCGTCGCAGATCGTCGTGCAGGATTCGAAGAACAGCCGCTTCGACAAGCACCGCTTCAACGAAGCGTATCTGATGCACACGTCCACCAGCCCGCAGTACGCGATCATCGCGTCGTGCGACGTGGCCGCCGCGATGATGGAAGCGCCGGGCGGCACCGCGCTCGTCGAGGAATCGATTGCCGAAGCGCTCGACTTCCGCCGCGCGATGAGCAAGGTCGACGCCGAATACGGCGACGACTGGTTCTTCAAGGTGTGGGGCCCTGACCAGTTCGCCGAGGAAGGCATCGGCTCGCGCGAGGACTGGATGCTGCGCCCGAACGACCCGTGGCACGGTTTCGGCCCGCTCGCCGACGGCTTCAACATGCTCGACCCGATCAAGGCGACCATCGTCACGCCGGGTCTCGACATGGACGGCGGCTTCGGCGAATCGGGCATTCCCGCCGCGATCGTCACGAAGTACCTGGCCGAGCACGGCATCATCGTCGAGAAGACCGGGCTGTATTCGTTCTTCATCATGTTTACGATCGGCATCACCAAGGGCCGCTGGAACTCGATGGTGACCGAGTTGCAGCAGTTCAAGGACGACTACGACAACAACCAGCCGCTGTGGCGCGTGTTGCCCGAGTTCGTCGCGCATCATCCGATGTACGAGCGGGTCGGCCTGCGCGATCTGTGCCAGCAGATTCACAGCGTCTACCGTGCGAACGACATTGCGCGCCTGACGACCGAGATGTACCTGTCGAGCATGGAACCGGCGATGAAGCCCTCCGACGCGTTCGCCAAGCTCGCGCACCGCGAGATCGACCGGGTACCGATCGACGAACTCGAAGGCCGCGTCACGTCGATTCTGCTGACGCCGTATCCGCCGGGCATTCCGTTGCTGATTCCGGGCGAGCGCTTCAACCGGACGATCGTCAATTACCTGCGTTTCGCGCGTGAATTCAACGAGCGCTTCCCCGGTTTCCACACGGACATCCACGGGCTGGTCGGCGAAACGATCAACGGGCGCATCGAGTACTTCGTCGATTGCGTGCGCGCCTGACGATGCGGACGATGAGGTTCCTGTGGAGCGTCGACGGCTGGCGGCGCGGGTTCGGCGCGCTGGTTGTCGCGTTCGCGCTCGGCCTCGTGCTCGGCGCCGCGTCCTCGGCGGCGCGCGCCGAAGTCGCCGCGGCCGATCCGATCGACGCGTCGATGCGTACCTGTCTCGCGCGCAGCGACATGTCGTCGGCGGCGGGGCAGGTGCAGTGCATGGACACCGCTCGAATCGCCTGGAAAACCGCGATGGACAACGCGTGGCAGCAGCTTCAGCAAGGCTTGCCGCCGGCGCGGCGCAAGCAGTGGGAAAAGAGCCAGGCAAGCTGGCAAGCGTCACGCGATGCCGAGAAGCAATTGCTCGCGGCGGTGTTCGCGACGACGCGCGGCACGAGGTATGTGCTGGCCGAAGCCGACATGCAGTTGCAGCCGGTGCGTGACCGGGCGCTCGCGCTGCGCGGCGCGGTGGCGGGGATCAACGCCGGTGGCGATCCGCCGCGCCGTCCGCGTGCGTGCGGCGCGGATGCGCGGTGCGAACATGCGATGTTCGATCTGAACCGTTATTACCGTCGCTTGCAGTCGAAGATGCCGGTGCATTCGCGATCGACGCTGACGCGGGCGCAGAAGGCGTGGACCGTGTATCTCAATGCGAGTACGCCGTTGCTCGATGAGCGTGGCCGGATCGATGTGATTGGCGCGAGAGTCGCGACGATTAAGCGGTTGTCGGAGACGGTGGGGAATGATTAAGGTGGGTGGTGCACTGCGGGCGGGGGGCTTGCTGTGTTTGGGCCTTTTCTTGATTTGTTAGTGGTCTATTAGCGTTGCCCCTGTGCGGGGCGGCACCTACTTTTCTTTGCCGGCCTGTACAGACCGGAGACATAGCTGACAGGTGTGCGAGGACATGGTTGACACTTCCGGGTACGAAAACGCCCGGTCCCGACCATGCCCTGGAACGCAAGAGACACCATGAGCCTCAGACAGGAATTTGT
>Ga0255336_100616_pt1 | contig 47531 bp, 59 predicted proteins | sample MeOH1_35cm_T3_17_FD_189102 | JGI IMG/M metagenome (GOLD analysis project Ga0255336, IMG submission 189102) | Sandy soil microbial communities from University of British Columbia, Vancouver, Canada - MeOH1_35cm_T3_179 | ecosystem: Engineered > Artificial ecosystem > Sand microcosm > Unclassified ... | reverse complement strand
CGGAGGGGTTGGAGCAAGCCCGCGCGGTTCGTCCCAGGGTCGTTTGCCTGCTGTGGCTGGTACTCGGTACCGAGCGAGGGCACGGCGTCAAGTGGCATGTCGCGGCCCGCTCCTGGCGTCTGACAAAAGAAGCATCTGTATCATTCGCATGGGATCGATCGGCTTGATCCTATACAGCTAGTGATGCGCGGTGGTGTGGTGGCCCACGGTCTCTGTCATTGACTCATCAACACATCTGATGATATTGTGGTGCTGCATCTGCCCCGGCGAACAGGCTAGGCGGTGCACCACTGTGATGCTTCAGCAGACGCAGTCAAACCAGGGGGGGAGGGGGCAGGGGTCACACGCCAATCCTGGCCGAACCCGCCTCGCTATTCCTCAAACGTGGCAAATCCCTTCCTGTGGTACCCAACGGGCCACGGGAGGTGCAGAGAAGAAGCCAGTGGCTGCATTGTTCAGCCATTCGCTTGAATCGCCCCCCCCGGTGGTTAACAGAAGGTTTGTTGTTCCCCCATTGTTGCACAAAAGATGAACGGTCGACCCGGCCCTGCTTGGAACCGCGTTAGGACCACCCACCAGCACTACTCGACTCAGCTGGACTTAATTCGCGCGCATTCGGAAAGCAGCCGCCCAGAGCAATCTGGCGCCAACGATGGTGCTGATGTCGACACGTGCCCACGTTGGGCCCGCGCCCTGTTGCGATTGACCTGCAAGCAGGCATGCGTTTTGGCCGCTGCTCTGGCCGTGTTTCCAGCAGCGCGCGGAACCGTCTCCTGGAGGGTTAGATTCCGCCGCGGCGGTCGAGCATGTGTGCCTGTCCATGTGGCAAAGAGACATCAACCCGTTGTGGACAGGACGGCCCAGGCTGGGCGCACAAGGGGACCTCTGTCGAAAGAGCTCGCGCCTCCCAGCGGGCAGCACAAGTGGTCACCTCGCCTCTCGACGTAAACTCTGTCGCACAGAGCTGTCCGTTCGCCGCCCACCTCGCTTAGAAGGGGCAAGGTGCCATGGGATGCGTGGTGGGGCAGTCTACGGGCCAGGTAGAATTAAGTTGTTGGCCAGTCTGGACAACCTCAGTCCACGTCGAGATGTGAGGCTCAGAAGTCGAGTTCAAAAACTAGGAACACCACGGGCGCATAGGGATCGGTCCCTCAGAGTTGGCTCGTTGATTCATTCCAACCATCCTGGCCTCTGTTGTTTCCTGTTGGTCTCTGGCCTGCTGGTCTCTGTCCTGCTGGTCTCCGGTGTCAGTCTCTGCGCGGCACCGTGCCTCCTCTCTCAGATCGCAAAATATGTCCAAGACGGTGGAGCTAACGATCAGACAAGCGCTTCAGCTGGCGCAGAACAGCCCATCCGGCCAAGTTGATTCCCGCCTTCTCCACATTCTCGAGAGCGCGCTCGGCCAGATATGGAACAAAATCCAGGCGCATCCCAATTCCTACGTGATGACGGAGCTGGAGTTTGCGGTCTTCAACTACTACCGCGGCCGCCCCGAATTGCAAAATGAGACCGCTCGGAAGGCGGTCTCGCGATACTGGAATAGCCGAAGAGCTTCAAACAGCCAATAAAGCACGGGCCGGAATGTCGGATTTCACAACCACGAATTATGCGGCCAAGTCTCACGCCATCCACGCCCACCACCACCATCTTTCGCTCCCCTCCTTCTGACGCCCTGGGACATGTGATTTATATGAGTGTGAGGAGCACCGGGTTTGCTCACGGTCACTCTGCTTGTCGGCGAGACGCCCATACCGCCTCCGTTTATTTTTTTTTGGACGACGAGCCAAGGAGGAATATGACGAGGGTCCAGCATGCAGGTTGGGACGGATTGACTGATAGGGGCTTAATATCTCCCGCAGGGGTCATGACTGTGGCCAATTGGTTGTTCGTCTCGGGTCATGCTCGCAGGGCCAATTGCCCGGCACAATACCTGCCAGGCCACCTCAATTCTTTTTTTCTTCTTTTTCTTCTGCTAGTCAATCACTCGTGGTGGGAAAATATGGTCACCCCTCTTGCCACGAATCAGTCAGCCAGCCTCTATTTGGCGCTAGTTTACCGCTGTCTTGGACACGCTCATCACTCTGTGCAGTCATGGCGTTGTTTGTGGCCTCCATGGTACAGACTGCTTGCGGCATGGAACCCGCTCTCAGTCAGCCGGACACCGGTCGTGTTCCAGGCTGTCTATCGGGACAATTGTTTGCAGCGGCCTATTGACCGTGTCTGCAAGTCTATGCACGCAGCCTAGCGAAGCAGACTGTCATTGGGAAGACGGAACCAGCTTAGTTTGACGCACCCTCATCCTTCGCGACACTGGACGCCTTCTTGGGATCCGACAGCGTCGAAACGCCGGGTGTCCTGCTCAAGACGACGACGGTGTTGCCGAATTGATCTCGCTCTCGTTGAAGCTCCACTATGTTTGCGATCCCCAAGACGCATTTACAGAGCGGTCGGCAGAGTCGCGGTGACCTGTACCTCCCGAGGGACGCCCACATCCCTGCGCTGTCGGGGGACGCGAGAGAACCCTGCCTGCAATCATCACAACACCAACCTCATCCTCGCCTCCTCAATATCATCATGACGACACGACCTGCGACCGATGCATTTCAAATGCGGCACTAAACGCGGCGGTTCTTGATCTATACTGATCGTGCCTCTTTCGGCGTCGGTGGTCCATCTCTGACCGATCATGAGGCTGAATTAACCGTTGTCCCTATACGTTGGAAAGCTGTTGAGGTCGTTCAAGCACGAATATGCTTGCAAGGTATATAAAATACAGTTCCAAAATTATCTTGCTTCGATCGCTAATGGTGACAGTGGGAAATGCGACAAGTACCACCGACCATGATAAGTTCTATCTCACCTCCGAATTGCACCTGGCAAAGACAATTTTTGACAATTACCATGAGTCATCATCTCACCGGGCGATACATGATGGCAAGATATGAGCGTGCGCAATATATTCAGCTGCGCCGCGAATGTCCGTCTTGCTCGTGAGGACGGCCTGAGGCAGCGCTCTAACACAACACTCTAGTGGTACAGGGAAGGTCGGCACCAGAACCAACCCAACCCAACCTCCTTTGCAGGAGGTCGAGTCAAGACACAACCGTTCTTGTCCGACGAGGCTCAGCTCCTCCTGGTCTGCCTGACCACCGCAGTTTCGTCTATTTCCCGTTTGGCGCCTGACGTCCCTCACCGTCCCCGAACTCCGGTGTCAAACAAACAGAGGACCTGCAAACAGAGGACCGGCAGCAACCACGAGCCCAACAATATTCTTGTCTACCTCCAGTTCCTCCTCGAGCCGTTTCATCTGATGTACCGTCCTCGACTTCCAGCATCACGTCTCCGATCTCGAGCAGCCCCCGGCCAAGTGTCTTTTGGCCTCTATCCTGAACGCGATGTCTTTCGCGAACACTCGGTGTGCCTACATCTTGGTCGTCTTTGCTGTCCGCGATGATAACAGGAATTGGTCGCTCTGTTGTACGTCCCGGCAGTCTTCCAAGGATCCAAGAACCCACACCCTAGCATTCTCATCGAGTTGATGTCACGTGACTAGAGCGCCTGCTACTGGACCGACCAAGCCGGGCCAAAGATCCGGATCAACAGACCATCCCGACCTGGTCACAGTCCCAAAGCCAAATCGATCGTCGATTGATCATGACCTGGCATTGGACTCGGGCTTGGTTATCTTAACATTCTCGGCCGTGTAAAGAATCTGATGAGTCTGCTGCTTTAGAAGACGGCTCCGTCCTGTCGACCTAGGATTATTTCAACTTCTCAAAAAAGTTAGCAAAGGACCATCATGATTTCATGGCTGGAAACCATTGCCATCCCAGTTCCTGATACAACGGGGTTTTCTTTTTCTTTTTAGTCCTGTCTTTCCTTTCCTTTGGCTTTATCTTTTTCAATTGGGCATGTTGAAATACAACGTTTATTTCTACCAAATCATCTCCCAGTTCGCCTCGGATCCGCGACCGTCTGAGGTCGCTAGCAAGGCTCTGGATAGGAGGATCAGGTTGATGTTGATAGATCTCGGGTCTCTATATTATGTGTGAAGTCAAGTTTAAAGATCACAAATAAGACGCGCTGTGACAGACTTTCCTTGGACTTACAAAGCATGAACTTGGCAGCCTCATTCAACCCAGCATGGACAGAGATTCTGTCAGCCTCCCTGAGGCCTATGATGACGTTCTGTCTGTCCGGTGAACCGGTTGACTCCTAATCCACGATCCGACAGATAAAGACCCCGCGTTGCGATGTAGCCAAGTTCACAGAAATCGCAATTTGTGCGGCCCGTGATGGGCGTTTTCCACAAGTCGTTACAACCACCAAACTAGTCCTCCGCCATCAGAGTCAATGCAAAGAAGTTTAGAGAATCCATGGTTGCCTGGCAAGAAAGACCTGGATGGGCAAGGTTGATGAATCCCCAAAACAGGACTAGAAGCTTGGCGTTTACTCGCACGTGATCCAGAAATCTTGGCGCACTGTGGGAAGCCGCAACTGCGCTCTTGGCGCTGAAATTGATCTGGTTTGCAACATCACACTTGGCCGCGATCCTGTTCTCGACCTTGTGCGCCTTTTCGCAGCATCTGCAAGTGTCTTCCTCTGCTGACACTGTCTCCAGACGTCTCTTCCACCTGAGTCAAAATGACCAAAGGGTACGATCTCTGTCCTCCAACGACAGGGCATCACTGACAACCGGAACAGCACGAGTTCGTTTGGCAAGCGCCACAACAAGTCTCACACGCTGTGCCGACGTTGTGGTATGGTTTTGAGAGATGGCCGACATCATGGACTGGAGATTGACCACGATTGTCTCACTAGGTCGACGAAGTCTTCACATTCAAAAGCACACCTGCTCGAACTGCGGATACCCGGCCGCAAAGACGAGAAAGTACGAGTGGTCGGAAAAGGCGAAGCGACGCAAGACCACCGGAACCGGCAGACTGAGACATTTGAAGCACATTTCACGAAAGGCCAGCAACGGGTGCGTGTCACGGAGGATGACCAGAGAACATGCTGACGAGGAGACGTAGATTTCAAACAGGAGGACCCAAAGGGGCGAAAGGGCCGGCCGCGTCATAATGACCACGTTTCTTAGAGATCAAGTCGACCCCGGGTGGGAGGTGTATCGTTGGTGAGAAAGCAATTGGAAGGATCAGGTGTCGCATCATCCTCCAAGGCTGGAATTCCGCAAGGTGCGGGAAGGTGGAAAAGGTGGAAGACGCATGGCATTCATTTTCTCGCACTGAACAGTCAGTCAGCATGCCATCAGAAGTGCTGCTGAACTAGAGATGCGTGATTGGGAGCTTGCATATGCATGTGGTTCGGCCAGGCGAAAATTGCACTGCCGAGCGGCAATCATGAAATCCATTTGTGTGCCAGTAACTCACTTCTCTCAATACTCGGTGACCTTGTCCAACCTCATCCATATGCCAAATCCAATCCCACCCACTCTTGCCGCATATTTGCAGCAGTGCATAGACTCATCTTCACCCACCCTAATTACTTCCATACTTAATGCACCGTCCACTTGGCTGACGCTCCGCTTTGTCTATGCCATCCTCCATGGCACCGACGACGCCACGCCAACACAGCCGGCCAGCAACGGCGCCCAGGTCGTGGTCTTTGTGAGTTTCTTTCGACCGTTGAGTGTATGGGTCGAATTGGGCAAGAAAATGGTAAGGTCTCGGTCTTTTCGGCAACCATCCATCCCCGCTCAGACGAATTTCAGGCCCTGGACATTCCGTCTTTGGTCCGGACGGGGAGGATCGTCTATGTTGACGGGCTGAATCTCGCGTCGGCGGCCATCTCGACTACTGATGCCCAGCGGCTGCCTACGACAAAAGTCAAGTCTCACAGATTGAACGACATCCGCGGGGCGATCAACTTGGCTTTAGCATCTCAGAGTCTGACGACGCCACCGTCGCCGCCGTCGAGCGTCAATATGTCAGAAAAAGGGGCAAAGCCGGTGGTCATCATCGATGGCGTCGACTTTGTGCTTGCCTCTCAGCCCGAGGTTGATCGCCTCAATCTTCAGCAATTCCTCTTTCATGTTCGTCTTCGAGCTCATGCTTTGATTCTGAGTTGCAACGCCGATGCGCCTCTTCTACATCATCACGATGACTCCGCCACACCCCTGGAAAGGGAGCACAGCGCCTTTCTGACGACGATGGCACACCAAAGTTCCTACGTGATGCAACTCCGGGATCTTGAAACGGGCACAGCAAAGGATATCACAGGAGTTCTCCGCATCTCGAGCGGGGGATCCGATTTATACGAGGGCCCTCAAGGCCCCGCGGAGAAATTACACAATGGAGAATGGTTATATCAAGTGAGAGGTGACGGGCAGGTCAGAGTCTGGACTCGAGGGGAATAAATTCAACGTTGGATGGCAGAGGGAGGAACGAACCATGACGATCAAGGTCCAGCCCCCTGTTTCTCAGAGGAAACGGGCCCAACTTGGACCAGAGATCGACTGTCCTGGCCGTCCGAAAGATTGTACACATACAAATCTCATGAACCGTGGTGTGGAGGAGAACCACGGAATTCATTCCGTGAATCCATCATCATTTCTCAAATGACGAGCTTGCTTACTGTAACAACGTTGCTCCTGGCCCTGATGCCAACCGAGCTTTAAAGACAGTCCGACTTGGTCGACAGGTGATCTCTTGTTCGACAGTAAGTATACCGCCGAAAGTTCTGGATCTCTGGTGGATCATCACGCCCTTTGCCGAACTCTTCTCCCTCCATCGCCTGACACGAAGAATGTCAGACACGTTCTGGTACACATACGCTTCTCCTTTGGAAGGATACGAAAATCTTCCACCGTTGCCCGATGAATTGGCCGACGACGGAAAATCATTCAAGAATCCGCCCACGGGGGTGCTGAGCAAAGCCTACGAGCAGTTCACTTCAGGCATCAGCAATGGTCGCCGTGGTGGATTTGACGTCCACATCTACTATCATTTGAATAATGAGGAGCACACCAAGTTCGCACGAGAACTGTGGGAACGCATTCGACGGGAATTTCCAGAGTTGAGGATATATCGTGTCTGGGATCGACCCATAGGACCTCACACGATGCCCATGTTCGAAGTGAACATCTTTACCCCGGCTCAGTTTGGTGCTTTCATCCCGTGGCTGATCATCAACCGGGGGCCATTGTCTGCCCTCGTCCATCCCAATACCGATGATGGCGAAGAGTTGCGCTCACACAGCCAGAGGGCTACTTGGCTAGGAGAGCGGGTTCCGCTCGATCTGGGGATGATGAAGAGTTATCAAGAAAAGAGAAAGACCAAAGACCAGTCTGCATAGGCGAGCCGGAGTGGCTGGCGGCCAAGTCCCATAACTTGTGTGTTTTGCTTTGGCTTTCAAACTCCCGACCACCATTGTGCTTGCCAAGACATCGTATGTTGAACTGCTGATGCCTTGAGCGCTGCCGAATTATCTCTGTGACTCTTGTTGTGTGCTTGCTTCCATGTTCGGTCCTACTCTGTCAATCCCGAGGCAGAGACACCGGGAGCGAGAACCAGCGGCATGTGGTAGACCCGCCGACGACGAGGTGTTGACTCCAATTGGTGTTTCCAGCCTTTTCAGACCACCCCCGTCACCCACTCCCCCTGCCAAATATGCGACTCCTCCTCCCTTGCTGTTTGGCGAAGCCAGTCACATACCTTGGTATGGTTCACAGCCAGAGCCGAATAAGGCGGTCTCCCGAGACGATTGCGCTGGCGAGATGACCGGTCCGTCGCCAGAGAAGTCGAAAAGTCACATCAAGTTCAGCCAGGGGAGGCGGGAGGATGACGCGGGAGAATGGTGGGATGGCATCGAATATGACGAGGGATCAAGTCGGGTGGCATGGCCGGATCACGCACACGCAAGATGCAGCGGCGCCCATGATGCGGATAAAGTCACAAGCACCGACCATGGCAGAGATGTGACCAAACCTGGGGAAGAGATGGCACCGCGAAGGTCTTTGCGAAAACGTCAACTCCATCAGACCAAACCGTTCACGTTTGACAAATATCAGTACCAGCTGGCCATGTCTCAATGTCGGGGTGTGAAGGATGATATGGTGGAGAGAGCGGTGTTGGAAGGGATGGCGACGTCAGCCATCACCACAAAGTCCACGGTTGGACGGAGAAAAGGACCGCAAAAGACAGCTTTGACGACATCCACTGCCTGCACGGGGTCTATCAGTCGTCCTTCCATCTCTCGGGCATCTGACGCGGGCATGCCGTCAGGTTCTTGTTCCGCAAAAGTGGCCCATACCACGCTTCGAGCCTGGCTAGATGGGTTCCATGGGGGGGCCGCACCCATCGCTCTCAGCAAGTGCCGCAACATAGACGGGCTCGTCACATGCATATCCCAGAGCTGGAGATGGCGTTTCGAGGGCAAAGATTTCGCGTACGCCATCGCCTCCTTTCCCTGGCTGGGCGACGATCACAACATCCTGATTCGAGCTGGTATGGACGACAGTTTCGAGCAGCTGATTGACGAAGTCGAGCGGGCCCCTGTATGGAAGAACAAAGACAGCCAGGTGTGCGTGGTCAAACTCGTCGTCTACACGGACTAGCACGAATCGCTTCGATGAAAGACGTATGCAAGGAGACGGACGACTCAACCAAATATTGCACACTCAGTCGAGTGTCCCCAATCACGGCGCCAGTTAGATTGAAGTCGACCACGCGCGGGGGGACTTGTCCGAGGTTCTAGCAGCACAATCCAGCACCAAAGCGGGAAGGGGCGGGTGGACGAGCTGGCGCAGGGTTTGTTCAAGGGTCTGCCCAATGCTCAAAAATGGGCCTAGTGTAGCAGGTCGCTGAAACGAGGCCGTCTAGCTTCATTTCCCCTGAACAATTTTGATGTGACGGGGGATCACATTCGCCTCTGGCAAATGGCCAGATGCGACGTTCTCAACTCCTGTTCCACCAACTTTGCGTCCTCTTACACTTTGCCCTCGTCCCTGTGCCATCTTTTTTGTGCCGATATATCGTGGCTGGGACTTAGGCGTCGATCGCGAACTGACAGCCGAGTGGGCGCTTTGTGTCGTTGGCCGACTTTTACCCCCTTCTGCACCCCATATTTGGAGGAAACATCCGGCCACGCACGCCTGGGACACCCCCAGGCCCAAGCACGAGACAGACAGACAGACCGAGACGATCACTGCCGATATACTGTCTCCATCACCGACATCTGGAGATCGCTCGTCGTGGGATCTGCGCACTCACAGCCTGGCCTGCGCTGGTCGCAAGTTGCCGCTATCCCCCCGCAGAGGCGACCACCACCTCCCTTTCTGATTTCATCTTGAACCACCACGACTTCTCGGTGCCCGAGGCGTCCGTCCCCTTCGACCTCCCTCGGCCCAGCGCTTTTCAGTCGACATATCTCCCTCGGCGACCATGGCGTCCCCCAGTTCCTTGTCCCGGAAAGAGTCGCAGAGCTCGGTAGGGCGACGCAGCACCAGTCTCGGATCTCGCCTCTTTCGTTCCAAGAGCGGGGAACAACTTGGGGAACGCAAGAACTCGGGGAGCCGTCTCAGGAGAAAACAAGCAGACATCGAGGAAGAGGAGAAAGTCGCGCCATCTCCCCCGAAGCTCCCTGGATACACCCCTCAGCCCTTGGGCATCCAGTCCTTTGGCGGAGAGAACTATGATCCCAGAACGGGTTCCAAGGCGTATGTCAATGGCTCCAAGAATGCGGCACCACCGGTCCCGCCGTTGCCCGGCCAGATCGAGAAAGAGGTGATTGATCCTTATGCTCGGACGGAGAGCATGACACACCGTAAGTGGCAGGAATCGGAGCAGGACGACCGCCCAAGGGTGGTCGCTTCCGGGGTGTCTCTTGGTGCTAACTCGGACCTCTAGGCGGACGCTATTCCTACGCCAATTCGACCGTGTCGACGCTCAATTCTCCCCGTCGCGTCCGGCGCCGCAAGGACCCGACTCCGTACAACGTCTTGATCATCGGGGCCCGCAACTCGGGCAAGACGTCCTTCCTCAATTTCTTGAAGACCTCCCTGGCGCTGCCTCCCCGGAAGCAGGTCCACAAACTCCTGGATGACGACACGCCTCCATCCTCGGCGCGGGCCAATCCCAACTTTGTGCACCACTATCAAGAGATCGAGGTGGACAATGAGAGAATCGGGCTCACCCTGTGGGATTCGCAGGGCCTGGACAAGGGGATTGTCGATCTGCAACTGCGGGACATGAGCAATTTTGTCGAGAGCAAGTTTGACGACACCTTTGTGGAAGAGATGAAGGTGGTGCGTGCCCCGGGCGTCAGAGACACCCACATTCATTGCGTCTTCCTGATCCTTGATCCCGTGAGACTGGACACAAACATCAATGCCGCACAGCAGGGCGCGAACAGTCCCTTTGGTAATGGTCATCTCGGCAAGCCGCCTCGCATTGTGGGCGCTCTCGATGAAGACTTTGATATTCAAGTGCTCAGAGGGCTGCAAGACAAGACCACGGTCATCCCCGTCATCAGCAAAGCCGATACCATTACCACGGCGCACATGGACTTTCTGAAAAGCAAGGTCAGTCAAAGCTTGAAAATGGCCGGTCTAGATCCTCTCCAGGCTCTGAATTTCGAGGACGACGAATTAGACATTGACAAACTTGACGAGCAAGAAGAGGAGGAAGAGGCAGCACACAACGACGTCGAGGACGACTCGGAAGACTCACGACATGAAGAGGATGACGACTCTGCCGCGCCGTCGCCCAAAACGGACTCTTCGAACGTGGTTCCTACTTCCAATATGGCGCGTCCCATCTCCCACAAACGTCAGTTTTCGAGTCTGTCGACCCCGGATTCTCCGCTTGACAATGGATATATTCCATGGTCGATCCTGAGCCCCGACAATTATTCACTGGACTCGGAGAAAGGACCCGTCGGTCGACAATTCCCATGGGGATTTGCTGACCCGTACAATCCGGGCCACTGCGACTTTGTCAAGCTCAAGGATGCCGTTTTCGGCGAGTGGCGGTCTGAACTGCGTGAAGCAAGTCGCGAAATCGTAAGTTTCATTCCTGACGCTCTCGCCTCCGTTCTGACCGTTCTAGTTCTATGAACGATGGAGGACCAGCCGATTAAATCGACAAGGCGTGAGAGCCAACGGCATCCGCAATATCCCCGAAGGCAGAAAAGTATCTGGGGGCATACCGATCCCGATGAATCCGCGGCGAGGTTATTGACGGCGAATCGTTGAGTCGGGAGACCGCACATGAAAAACACCACTCAACAGCAAGACCGGCAGGGGAGAGCCCGGTCGGAAGGCTTTCGGGGATTGTGTTATGGCTCTCTGTGCACTTACTGTTCTCTTGCATGGCTTGGACTGGGAATTGGAGGACCCAAGAAAGCGAAACGAGTCATGAAAATTTGGACGACTTTCAGCCTGTATGTTGTCATTCGTTCTATGGTTTGAACCTCTAAAATACCCCTGACATAGACTGCACCGCACTCACTTTTCCTGCCACGCTCTTGGGCTGGGCCTATTTCGGACCGGGCGTTTTCTTTCCCTTGTATATAGAAAATTGCATATTTGACCTCATTGTTCTCATGGTCTTCCCTCATTGTTCTTCCCATATACTGCGGTTGAGGCCTGCCTATAGCCATGAGGGTGATACAGCACTCTTCTTACCTGGCCACCGCAAGCATGCCGTCTGGGAAGAAGACGAGGCTGGGCAGGCTGTTTCTAGCGCCATCTGATCGGCACTTGCAGCAGAGGCTGTACAATGCGAGACTAAGGCTAATTAACCAGAATAACCCTTCCTAGGTCCTCCTCATTCACATATCAGTTCAAGCATGCTCACATCAACGTTTGAGAGATGCCATCTCGAGGTCAGCAATCAATTGAAGCGGGGAACACTTATTCCCAAGGATACGGCCGTTGCAACCACGCAATCAATTTCCCCGCACATCCCCCATTCTTATACAACTCCTCTCTACAGCCCTCGGTTGAATGCTGCCCTCTTGGCAAATATTTTCTGCTTCCTCTACATATACTCAGGATTATTGTAAAACGTTCCCAGTTTCAGAGATAGCCAGAATTACCAGCAACCTCCTTCTCATAAAATGGTGGCAGCCTCGTCCCATTAGAGAGCACATTGCGTCTCGTCCCCCCAATTAATTCACGGCGTCGAAAATATAGACAGGGATCCTATCGACAATGACGGCGGCGGCGCCATCAATGTTGCCCATCTATCACCAGGTGCCCGAGACGAAACATGAACGTAGGGCCCCTGAATAGGCCATTTCAGTCCGCCGCAACATACTGATGCTTTCTCGCCACGACAAAATAGTTGACTGGGCCGACCTGGCAACACTTGACTTGTCCGAGTATGATGTGCCGGGAGGCAAAGAGAGGCTTGCTCGACAGCTGTCTGATGCAATCCAATCCATCGGTATGCTGGTCTATGATTATTCTGACCCTTATTGTCATCCCTGTGTCCCGTGGGCCTGGTTCATTCGGTCCCGTGCAGGATTCTTCTACATCATCAACTTCGGCCTCTCGCAGGAGGAAGTCGATCGTCAATTCGCCATTGGCAAGGAGCTGTTCTCTTTGCCGAGGGAGGAAAAACTCAAGTTCCGAGCCGATTTGGAGAATGGTGGCTACAACGGGTATAAGCCGTTGGGCTTACGCGTATGTATCTCTGAATTCTCTACTTGTATGCGTCATGGAGCGGTTCCTAAAGAGAATATGAAGGGATTCACACTGACATTTCCTGTCGTATCTAGGAGATCTTGCCGGGTAAATTCGACAACACGGAGATCTATAATATTCCAAAGTTTATTCGTGAATTCGACCAGCCTCATCCGGGCATTGTCCAGGTGCACCGGGACGAAATTGAGCACTTCGCGAGGTATATCCATGACGAGATTGTGCAAAAGTTGCTGGTGCTGTTTGCCATCATCCTGGATCTGCCACCAGACTATTTCTTGCAGTCTCACCGGTATGAAGACCGGAGCGACTGTCACCTGCGGTACATGAAGTATCACCGGCGTAGCGATCAAGAGAACCAGGAACTCGAAAACGTCTGGATCAAGGGCCACACCGACTTCGGCAGCCTGACCCTGCTGTTCCGCCAGCCGGTCGCCTCACTGCAGGTCCTGACGCCGGAGGGGGGCTGGAAGTACGTCAAGCCCTACCCGGCCAGCATCACGGTGAACCTGGCCGACACGCTGGACTTCCTGACGAACGGGTATCTGCGCAGCAGCATCCACCGCGTGGTCGCGCCGCCCCCTGATCAGCGACAATACGACCGGTATGGCGTGCTGTACTTTGTCCGGGCCCGTGACGACTTGGAGCTGGTGCCGGTGAAGAGCACCGTGCTACAACGCCTCGGCTACGACCAGGTCACCGACAATGCGGCCGTTGGCGTCACCGCGGGCGAATGGGTCAAGGCACGAGTCAAGACCAACGCGACCAAGACGCCTGGCAAGGAGAATCCCGAGCAGACGATCGTCGGCAACCTCAAGGCCAGGTATTATGATTAACGGAGACCGAGACGGCCGACCCAAGACGTTCGTCTCGATATAACGCGAGTCATCTCAGATTCAATCGCCATCGACCTCCTGAGACGGGGAGTGCATTCTCCAAACGCCCAGGTGGGATTTCATTTCATTCCCTTTGTATTTCGTTTCCTATGTACAGCGACTTGTCAGGCCAAGCCACGCCTCAGGCGACGGCTCTTCAGAGTTTGTCGTTCTTATTGATCTTACTATCACGTCCAAAGTGTCTCTCCACCTCGGGCAGCGTCTTGCTCCCGTCCGAAAACTCCAAGTTGTCAATGACGACCTTGGCCTGTTCAAAAAAACTCATTTGAATCATGTTTTGAAGGCTGGAACGCAGGATGATCATCTCGACGCCCTTCCATTTCGACGACCGGGATGCGAGCTTGGTCGCGGCATCGAGAGCCGATGATGCTGCGGATGATGCTGCACTCGTCACGATTGTTGCTCCTGGCTTAATGTACGATGCTCCCACAAGGTTGTTCTGCGCTCTTGTCTTCATGGTGTCTAGGGGGTAGGTCTGTCATGAAATCAACCACGTGCGCAGGAGCCGACCAAGGGATCGGGATTCATGGAGGGATGAACAGGCTGGCTGCATACGTACCACAACCCAGGCTCCAATGCCACAAAGGGCGCCAGCGATGGCCACCGCGCCCGCCGAATTGGCCTTCTCCGCACCATAGTACGAGTTGAGTGATTGCTTCGTGGTTTCGTAGATACCAAAGTAGATGCCACTGCCGATTACGTCACGCACCAGATGAAGCTGGAAACCAGTCCACAGCCCACGAACGCCCCGACGTTCGATGACCCGCTTCACGGCGAGGAATGAATTGACTCGGCCCGCGTTCTTGGGGGGCCCCGAAGGGATGGCCGGGCCACGTGGAGTGTGGTCAGTGGCCATGAGGACAGACGTCTGCGTGGCATTCTTGATCAGTTCGACAGGAGCTGCTCAGGTTAGGTTCCAAGACGGTGCCAGGGGGGGTTCGGCCATACTGAGGACCACCGACACGATGCCACCGGAGACCATCCCGGCCCCGGTGAAGCAGGTCACGGTGTAGATGTCTGGATACGTGCCGGGCTTGTTGACATGTTGAAGTGGCGATGTGCCCGTCGTTCGCTCGATCCAGGCATCGATGGTGTATTTGGCTTTTCTGTAAATGGAAAATCCCAGAGCCCGTGACGTCGTGATCGAAACGAGTGGATTGAAGGTTCCTGTATCTCCCTGTTAGGCCTCTCACCAGGATATCATGCTGCAGGCCGGTATATTGTCCTCACCGGCCCAAAAGCCTCGGATGCCCTCGGATTGATAGGTGTACTTGATTGCTCCCCACGCATTCGGAAAGTATTTCCTGTCATGATTTCAATAAGGACGCATTGGGTGAGACGCAGGATCTAGACGTACGATTGCATTCGCACCTTGACGTTCTCGAGCGGTGCCTGACCTGGTGAGCAATGCGAGAATGCGAAGGAGCCGTGAGATCTTGCTTACGCCAGCAATCACCGCAACAGCACAAGCCGGAGCGGACGAGAGGATTTGTCTGTACTTCTTTGCGTAGTAGATCCGGGCGTCTCGACTGAGCCAACCGGTGTCGATGCTGCTCTTGGTCATGGTGATCGGCGGTTGCGACGACTTGGAAGGCAACTTCGAGGTCGGATCATGGTCCAGGGCGGTAGTGTCGTCAGACTGGTGCGCATGGCTCATCGCGGTGCCCGTTCGAGTCGAGAGCCTTGACAGACTCTCGGCGAACCCGGGACGAAAGAGGGCAGGGAGACTGATGGGCTGCGGAGCCCGATGGAACGCAAGAAGATCTCCCAACGATTGAGAAGATCTCTACGCGTTCCACATTCCATGAGCTTTTTGTGTCTCAAGTCCCTCTCTTTCTCACGCTCTCCTCCACGACCTGGTTGGATTGTCGAGACGAGCGGTCAAGAGCCGGCACCGACGCGCTCGGGTTGTGACGACGGAGATGAACGGCCTCTACACACTCCCTTTTTCACTCGGTTCTGTCCACCGCCAGCCTGGAGGGTCGAGGACAGAAGGAAAGAGATCCGGCCACGGTTCGCTTCGATCTTTGGACGCTGTTTCCAGGGTGCTGCACAAAACGGTGGAGCTTCAGCCACGGCGAGAATACCCGATGACAGCGATCCCACTGGCCGTCACGAAACCTCAGCGGTAAGGCCAACCGTCGTGGTCCGGTAGAAGAAGGGGAGGAAGAGAGGACTCAGTAATTGCTACGAAGGTGCAGCACCGCACGGCCAACCCTTGAATCAGCTGCATGTGAGTGTACAGAGATGCTGTGGGGGGGGTCCAAGCGGGATTAGCGTGGAGCACCACACAGGCGGGCGAGAGAAGGAGGGAGGGTGTGTGACGTCGTTTTGGGTGCTCGTTCGGCCACCTAGATTGGACGAACATGGCGCCGTTGATTCCTATCCCGGCTCCTCAGGCAGTCCGGAATTGTTTCCTGCAATTGGGAGAGAAGCGTCATTCGCACCCAGGCTGGGCTCCGGTGGCCTAAGGGGTGTGTGTCATCGTGATGGACGACGACACCTGGAGGATGAGGACACATGACCGGCCGACCAACTTTGACTGACCAGTCCGGGCGTTCGGGGTCTGACATGGGCAATCAGAAATCGGTTTGGTTGTTGTTGCTTGGCCTCGTCCAGAAGGCACAGTTCTCAGTCTCAGATTGACCTTCTTACTGTTCTCCGACCAAGGCTCTAGTGCCATGAATTGGACACGATCCGGCGGGACCAGTCTGGTTGCTGGGAGCAGGGCGAACCTCGGCTGAGCCCCGGGTCTGTGGCCACCCGGAGCCATTTGGCCTGTCTCCTCCGCAGACCTCGATGCCGAGGGCTTCGGCCAAATCTGTGGCAGCGTGAAGATATTACTATTCTTCTGACCTCCGGCTGCTCTTCGTCGTCCATATTTTGTTCCCTTCATCGCTGCCCCACGACCAGAGAATCTTTGCGCCCATCACCGCCATCATGCCTCGCAAACCAGAGCCGGCCTACGTTCTCGGCGTGGGGATGACCAAGTTCATCAAACCTCGTGGCAAAGTTGACTACACCGAGCTCGGGTTCGAGGCCGGAGTCAAGGCGCTGCTCGATGCGCAGATCTCGTACGACGACGTCGACCAAGGAGTGGCCTGCTACTGCTATGGCGACTCGACGTGTGGCCAGCGAGTCTTCTATCAGTTCGGCATGACGCAGATCCCGATCTACAACGTCAACAACAACTGCTCGACCGGCAGCACGGGCTTGAATATGGCGAGACAAGCAATCTCATACGGCGCCGCCGACTGCGTCTTGGTGGTGGGCTTTGAAAAGATGAGCCCGGGCAGCCTGCAGACGTACTTCAACGACCGCGAGAACCCGACGGGGACGAGCAACGCCATGATGAAGGCCACCCGTGGCATGACCAACGCCCCTGGCGCCGCTCAGCTGTTCGGCAACGCGGGACGAGAGTACATGGAAAAATATGGTGCCACCGCTGAGGATTTTGCCGAGATTGCCCGCGTCAACCACGAGCACTCGCAGAGAAACCCATACTCCCAGTTCAAGGACAACTATACCTTGGAGCAGGTTTTGAAGTCCCCCATGATTTTCTCCCCGCTCACCAAGCTGCAATGCTGTCCGACGTCCGATGGCGCCGCCGCCGCCGTGGTGGTGTCGCAAGCCTTCTTGGACGCCAGACCGCATCTCAAGCAGCAAGCCGTCTTGATCGCCGGGCAAAAACTCGCCACCGACGCGGCAGACCTGTTTAGCCGGAGTGCCATCGACCTTGTCGGTTATACCATGTCCAAGACAGCCGCCGAAGCCGCCCTGAAGGAGGCGGGCATCACGGCCAACGATGTCAGCGTGGTGGAGGTCCATGACTGCTTCTCCACCAACGAATTGTGCGTCATCGACGCCATCGGTCTGTCCGAGCACGGCAAGGCCCACGAGCTGGTGCGACGGGGGGACATCACGTACGGCGGCAAATACGTGATCAACCCGTCTGGCGGTCTGATCTCCAAGGGCCATCCTCTAGGTAAGTGCATTCTCGTTGCAAATCCCGCGCCGAACAACGGGACGTGCTAACGTGATGACTCAGGTGCGACGGGTCTCGCCCAATGCGCCGAGCTGACATGGCACCTCCGAGGATGGGCCAACAACAGACTGGTCAAGGGCACCAAATACTGCCTGCAGCACAACTTGGGCCTCGGTGGCGCCGTGGTGGTGACCGTGTACAGCCGCGCCGATGGCAAGGAGGCCGAGCCGGTGTCTGACGAAGCCGTCGGCAAGATCAATGGACTTGGATACAATCCCGCCACGCAGGCAAAGGGCTTCACCACGGAGCAAGCCCGCCGGGCCGTGAGCCAGAAGGCCTTTTCAGACTGGGCCATCCAGGACACTCAGCAGAAGGTGCAAGCCCGGTTTTAGTGGGGGGCTGGGTCGAGTTATATGTAGATTGAATGACCGACATCTTGGACTGTATCTGTTTGGACTTTATCTCCCGCTTGTCTCCAAAAAAAAGGCCAAGCTCCCGGCAACCGTTTGCCAGAATCATGCCAAGATCCCCTCTTGGCGGCATTCTATCCGATTTCCTATCTTACTGTGCTACTCCAGCGGTGCTACTCCAGCGGTGCTACTCCAGCGGTGCCACTCCAGCGGCTATTCGGCCCTCCTTTCACTTTTGCTGTTAGTTTTTTTGCGTCTAGTCATGGATCCACGACCTGCTGAGTGTGTGGGTTGTGTGGGCGGCGGCCATACTCCGTCCTCCTCACGCCGTCCCCCCACAGTTCCCCATGTCCCTTCCATGGAGGACCGCCACCTCTGTGCGTTCTTGTGTCCTCGCAGAGAAGAGTCGAGAGTGCCACGTCGGAGCCAGAGCACGGCGAAAGAACATGTCGAGTGCTCGCTGCGTCGGGTCAAAGCTTGATGGACTAGGCAGTCCATTGAGATCTGATGACTGCAGACCGGCTCACGCCCGCTCCGAATCTGCCTCCCAGGATGAAAAGACGGTTGAGTACGAGGTGACGCAGAAACAGGAGCCGGTCAGCCGTCCCGGGTCAGCTTCAGAGGTCAGATCGATCGCCGGCAATGCAATAACCCGAATCGTGTCACACTTGTCCACGCGGGACATTGTCGACCCCGGTCCACCCCCAGGTATGGCATCAACAACATCTTTTTGGCCCTCCTCCATACTCACGGCCTCGTCTAGATGGCGGCCTCAAGGCATGGGTGCAGGTCGCCATGGCCTGGGTGGTCTGCTTCACGACCTGGGGCTACGTGAATTCGTTCGGCGTCTTTCAGACCTACTACACCGGCACCCTCGGAGAGTCCCAGTCGACAATCTCGTGGGTCGGCTCCATCCAACTGTGGGTGATTTTCTTCGTCAGCACCTTCTCCGGCCGCGCCCTGGACGCGGGCCTCTTCATCCCGACCTTCCTGCTGGGCGTCATCATTCAGCTCGTCGGCATCTTCACCAACAGCCTCTGCACGCGATTCTGGCAGCTCGTGCTCGCCCAGGGCCTGTGCACGGGACTGGGTAGTGGCATCATCTTCTGCCCCTCCATGGGGTTGGTCACGACGTACTTCCACAGAAAAAGGGCCCTGGCTGTGGCCATCGTCACGACCGGAAATTCTGCGGGGGGAGCGATCTACCCTGTGATTGTTCGGCAGCTGCTGCCCCAGATTGGCTATGCCTGGACCGTTCGTGTCCTCGGATTCATCAATCTGGCCTGTCTGGCCGCCGCATCCGCGTTCATGCGTCCACGACTACCGCCTCGAAAGTCGGGCCCCATCTTGGAGTGGCGAGCATTCCTCGAGGTGCCATATCTCTGTGTGGTGGCCGGCATGTCACTCGTCTTTGGCGGCCTCTTCTTTTCCTACTACTATGTAAGTGTGGGCCCGAACGTCCACGTTTGGCGACCCTTCTGTCGTGCGTTGATGCCGCGTCTCTCAACATTCCGCACACGGGAACCCAGACTCACCTGTGTACGTCCCAGATCGGTTCCTATGGCCGCACCATCATCGGCATGTCTTATTCCGACTCGATCATCTTGCTCATCATCTTTAACGGGGTCGGCATCCCCGTCCGGTTGAGATCAGGTTTTCTCTCGGACAAATACACCGGTCCACTCAATGGCATCATTCCCCTGCTCTTCCTCAACGCCTTGTTCGCCTTCGCCTGGATCGGCGTTCACTCCCGCGTTGGGTCTGTACGTATTCGCATGCTTCTACGGCCTCTCCGCCGGCGCGTTCCAGTGCTTGTTCCCCACCACGGTCGCCAGCCTGAACCCGGACTTGAGCAAGAATGGGGTGAGGTTGGGAATGGCCTTCTCGGTCTTTAGCTTCGCCGGCTTGACCGGTCCTCCCATTGGCGGCGCACTGTTGACCACGAACGGGGGTGGAAGAGGAGGCTATCTCGCCGCGCAGCTGGGCGTTGGACTTGCTACGGTCATCGGAGCCTGTCTGGTCGTGGGCGCTAGAGTCCATAAAGTCGGATGGAGTCTGACGGTCAAGTGTTGAAGTGGATCAGATCAATCAAAATGTCCATCCCCCTATTCTGGATTCATTCGGCTTGTCGATGACTCCCTTGTGCCCGTGGGCCCACTGATCAATCACGACCCATACTTCCTGATGCGTTCCTCCCGTCTCTTCTTCACCTCTTCCGGCAACGCCTCGATCTCTTTCTTGGCGACTTCGATTTGCTTGAGCATCAATTCCCTGGTTTCGGCCTCGGTCGCCTGTTCTCTCAGCAGGCTCTTCTTCTGGTCTTCGTATACGATCTTCCAGCCGTTGGGATCGGCAAAGGTGTTCCGCCACTGCGGATTCGCGGCATCGGCCTCGAGCCGTCGAAGTTTACACGCGGCGTCGCATTCGTCTCTCAGCTTCAACCACTGTTGCACGCGTTCGAGCGTGCGGTACGGTTCTTCGGCAAAGAACTGTTGTCGCTCGCGGTCTTCATGCTCACGGCGTGCCACGTCGAAGCCCGGGCCGTCGAACTTGTCCGGCCAGCCATGTTCGAGGTAAAGCCTCTTGTATGTGTCGTACTAGCGTGGAAGTCAGTCTTGGACTCCAAAAAAGGCACACGATGAGCGAATTTACTATTTGGCTGCCGTTGAAGATTCCGCCCGGGATCCACTCAAGGTCGATAAAGCGTTGCATGAGATCGCGGAGGACGTCGGTCGCCGGTCGACTGGCATATTGATCCAGGGAATTCCTGTTCTTGGTCTCTCGGGAACGATCACGTTGAATGCCCGGATCCGCCTGTCCGCCTTCCTGGTCTATAACCCAGAGGTGGCCTGGGAGAGTAAGCTTGCTTTCGAGAAGGGGTTGAGCCCGAAAGGGTTGAGCTCGAAAGTCTGGCGACATCGGGAAAGAACTGACGGCTTCTCGTGTCCAAAATCAACACCACGCCATGATTGCCCAACTGATTGAGTGGCGTGTAGTAGGGCCGCATGTACTGACCATCCTCATCATCCCACCCCACGCTTGCATCCAAAGGGTCCACGCTGGCGAACAGTGGATCTCTGGATTGTTCCAGGTCGTCGTCATCGCGAAAGTCGGCAAAAGCGCCATACAGGAGGAATTCGTGATCTCCTGCGCCGTCTTCCCAGTTGTGACCAACGTCTCTCCTGATGTAAGGAAGCAACTGGAGGAGGTGGACGACCTGGCGTTCGAGTCGATATTTACTGGTGATTTCCGTGTTGATACAATACTGAGGGGCATGTGGTGGATAGTCGATGGGCCGAGAGTCTTCTGACCAGTATCGCATTTTGAAGAGCAGCTCATAGAAGTCGGACATCAGGCCTGCAATCTCTTTGATCCAAGGATCTGGATTTGATGGGACCGTGGGACCGCGCAGTGCGCCGACATCTTCCACCTCGACCGTTGCGGGGCCTTTGTAGAGATAGGTTGGCGGTAAGCCAAAGAACGTCCTGATGGGATTGACGACCGTGTTGTTGATTTGGATGCGGTAGTTTCCTGCGGCGAAGCACAAGATCCCAAAGGCAGCTAGTTTCAATACCTTGCGCAAAGAAAAGCGCGGCGATGGCATGGACAGATGAGGGTTGGATGGAAGAAGAGGTATTGCTTTCATCGACATATCATTAAGCTTCACTTCGATTCGTTCACGTGATTCAAGTGGTTTATGCAGCGACCGCCAGTCAAATCACAGTGGAAGATTATCAGCAGGACTGTATAGGTGGTGCTGCCTTGCATTGAAAAGGGGCTGATGGCGTACTCATGAAAAGATCTATATGGTTGAGTCACGTGACATTGGTCTACTTCCAGGCAGCAGTCCCAGTTGGACCTTGTAATGACATTTGAGAGAAATTATGATGTTCCCAAATTCTGGTTGGTCGGTTGGTAAGCTGCTGGTGGGAATAGCCTTTGAAGGACCACGAGTTCATCGCGCTGCCGGCCGACCTACCATTCTTCGTCATTGTCTACAGCCTGGGGTTGCTAGGCTGGTAACTGGCAATCCTTTCGACCACAAATTTCGCACCAGACTCCTTGCAGTGCAACAATCCTTGATTCCGGAGGGTCAGAGTGATAGGAACATAGGTATTCGTGTCTCGGGCTATGCGGGAATATTTCACGGTCTTCCAAGTAATCTCTCTGTCTTTTGGCTGGATTCTTGTTCTTCTGCCAACACGCCTTCCACACGTTGAGAGTGTCTTTGATATCTCCAACGGCTCGACGAGCTGCCACCGATTCGGTCGGCTTAGCAGGTTCTGCGAGTGTGATTCGTTGCAAATTGTGAGGGACAGAAGGCACCCACACCACGCGAACCTAGGAGAGCATGTACAGGTCTCTACCCGCCACAGAGAGTCTCTCTCGGCTCCGTTGGTGGAGAAAGGGCTCGACTTGGGACTTATAGTTGACAATTCCATTCCACGTTGCCATGCCGCCCCGTCTCGCGATGGTGGTGCAGGGAGATGTGAGCGATCTGAGTAAAGAATGGGCAAAGAGGACGTGGGCTCTGTGCAGCACAAGCCTCGCCTGGAGCACGAAGAGGTCCACGGTGACAGGACAAAAGTGAGACAAGATGCATACACCGTAGTCTGCCGCTAAAAGGTCTACTGTCAGAAGAGTTATCTGACTACATGCAGAGTTAAAGACCAACCTCATCGTCTGCTGGTACTGCCGAATCCGGTACTCTCGTAGCGAGTGCTGGAGTAGGGCTGACCGGAACTCGGGCTTCTTGAGGACGGCGGAGATTGTCTGGCCCAATTGCTTCCTGCTCCACGTCCAAACAGCCCTAGGTTGGGTCTTCTCTCGGTCATGTCTGGTCTCGCTCGAGCTTGGTTCCGAGTCCCTGCGAAGTACCCTGCAGCCGCTCCAGCTAAAGTGCCTGTCCAAAAGCCCGGCCGCCAATCTTCTGGCTGATTCGCGCCGGCCGAGCGTGCTGAAGAGGGGCCCGCGTTCGATGAGGAGGCTGATGCCTGATTGGAGCTTTTCTTCGAACGAGGATAGGTGCGGGGGAATGGGTCATAGGGAGGTGGTGGATCGTTGTCGTCGTCGTCGTCGGCGCCGCCGCCATTGTGAGGGCCACGGCCACCAAGTCTTCGTCCACCATTCCGTGGTCTGTCGTTCCGCCATGCTTGATATATCCCACGAAGAATGATGAACAGCACAATCAAGAATAGCACCACGAAGACGTATCCGGCATATTTCTCCGCAGTATTGTCATCGGTGCCGACGTAACTCGGCTTGCGGCCATATCTCGCTTCCCCTTTCTCAGTCAATAGCAACCGGTATTCCACCCCGCAACTCCCTTTCAGAACATAAGGATCGTCGCTACTCTCATATCCTTCGCATGAAACATCTGTGCTTCCGAGTTTGAACTCTTCTGGGAGCGCGGCCCTGCAGCTCCACTGGATATTGTCCGGGTCATAGTCGGCACCCTCATTTTTGCAACGCATCACATCGACTTCGTACAGCTTGCAGACTGCCGATGGACCTACACATCGCAGCTGCGGCACTGGTGGCACACGACGTGCGGCCGTCTGCTTGCCCGCGCGCACAGTGAGAGATGAGACTTTGGAAAGGAGAACTGCATTTTTGGGCACTCTTGCAGGGTTCGTGACCCGTCCAGCCTGCGAGCAGGTGGCGAGGAGGAAAAGTAGCAGCAGAACGGCGGGGGCCGCCGGCAGCATCCTCGGAGGAATGAAAAGAGGTGCGAGAAAGAAATTACCCACCTATCTTCGACTCTGAGGGGATTGACGAATATAAACCATAGTAGGAAGGATGCTGGATTCTTCCGGCCTTAAGACACAGTGGCCAGAACTGTTGCAGGGTTTCAGAGGCATTGGCATTTCTGCCTGACGGAACAAAACGCCGATGGCGTGTTTCCCCACACTCTTGTATCGATAAATGGGCACCAAGCTGGCCGAAGATCACTGCAGCTTTTTGTCTGAAGCACTCACTTTGCAAGCCCAAACCCACTGCCACTACCACTACCACCGTCACTCACCATGATCTTCTCATATCTGAGCCCCCACATGTCTAAGCATTTCCAGCATCGTTCCGAGCATGCTTGATCGGACTGAGCTCGCGCACGATGGATCCATAGGTCGAAATCAGCACCTTCAAACCACGGCTCGAGAATGTCTTCCGGGTTGACCTTTACCCAGGGTCTCCTTATCGGCCAGCTCTCGGTCGTGCTTCTCATCGGGGCGTTCATCAAGTTCTTCATCTTCGGCGAAGCTCCACCACCTCCTCGTGCTTCCGGACGAGGTGCAGGCCACATCCGGACTCCTTCTTTACACAGCCTCGCCTCCTCGAAGAGCTCGACTCCACAGTCGCTTCGTACCAAGGCGAGCGCGACCAATGTCCTTCGGCCGGTTCCGACCAATGCAGCAGACATTGCTTCCATTCTACGGAAGACATATTATGAAATGCCGAGCAAGAGGCATGGCAAAAACAACCACTCAACCCACCAGCCGGAGAGCCTAGATTGGTTCAATGTCTTGATCGCTCAAACCATTGCGCAATATCGTCAAACGGCTTATAATTTGAGAGATAACTCTCCGGGGGGAGCGCCGTCCATCCTGGCTAGCCTGGAAGCGGTCATCAACGACCCAGAGAAGCGGCCCTCCTTCATCGACACGGTCAAGATCACTGAGATTTCCATGGGCGAGGAATTTCCGATCTTCAGCAATGTCCGCGTCATCGCCTTGGAGGATGACCCTCTGAATGCCTCTGGAGGTAGATTGCAAGCGTTGGTGGATGTCGACTTGTCGGATGACAACTTGACATTGGCTATTGAGACGTGCCTGATTCTCAATTATCCAAAGCCTCATTCGGCCGTTTTACCAGTCGCCCTCGCCGTTTCCGTGGTTCGCTTCTCCGGCACCTTGGCCATCAGTTTTGTCCCTGCAACCCCAGATGTCCCCGCCGGAACGGACGGACCAGGGGCGACTTCTGGCAATCCAAATACCAATCTGGCCTTCTCTTTTCTCCCAGACTACCGGCTCGACCTCTCTGTCCGCAGCTTGATCGGCTCTCGAACGCGTCTACAGGACGTGCCAAAGATCGCTCAGCTGGTTGAGGCCCGGGTCCATGCCTGGTTCGAGGAAAGGGCAGTCGAACCCAGGGTTCAAGTGGTACCATTGCCAGGGTTGTGGCCCCGCATGGGGAAGGTCCGGGTCAGAGAAGGCCAGGAAGAAGATCGGCAGTCCAGCCAAGATGAACACAAAATGCCTGGTGGGGTTGAGCGCCGGCAAGAGCAGAAAGACAATTTTCCTTCCCAGGAGGAAACCGAAAAGTTGTTTGAAGGCCTTCGATGGAGAGCGGGACAAGGGCGGTCCAACAGCCAGGTTATCGCTCCTGAGGACGAGCGGCCCACTCCCAATACAATCCGGATGCCAGGGGCGCTTCCAACATGACCGCTCTCTCCTCTTCTCCAGAATATGACCCTCGGCCTGGCCTTGGGTATACATACTGCTCTTGTATCTGAATCTGGCTGAAGGAAGTCTAGCGGGTGTACGTGGAGCAGCGCTGTGTACCGTTCGAGAATATGACGTGGAACTCTGGACATCCAAGCCTTGCTTCTGCGTTCGGATCGCTAGACTCGATAAAGTTCACGTCGGCCGAGGTCGAGAGCGTTCATCCAAAGATTTATTCCAGGCCCATCGCGGAGACTTCCACATGAGATTTTGGAACATCACACTTCAACTGTTGACCATTCCAATACCGGAAAAGGTTTGATCACAGCGCAACTGGCACAGGGCAGCTTTAGTCATCTGTGAAGCTCGCAACGATCCTACCGAATCGGATATACATGTTCCAATGGCAGACCTCTATGCAGTGTTTCAAAGCTTGTCGCAATTTGGGCCAGCCTAGGCTTTGCGCCCTTCGCTGATGCCGGGCTTAAACGCCATGTCACCAAGAAAGTCCTGGGAGAAGCGAAGCACTGTGGCCACAGCATTTTGCATATGTATAATAGATGTATACAGGAATCAAAGATTGCATTTCCGGGCCTTGATCAAGTCAAGTAGCTCCGGTGCCATGGCGCACCGACTCGAGACCTCAACCAACGCTCGCTCTAGACCGGTGCAGCAAAGTCATCGGAATCCACCACCTGATTTGAACCAAGCTCGGACTGAAGGCGTGCTTCAACTGACATTGGCAATTCTGGGGCATACCGAAGGGGGACCGATGGTCCAAGGCAGGGACACCAAAACATCCAGACTTCTTAGCAAAGTGCTTCAGGTTGGCACAGCTTGGCTTCGTTGCATGGTATCTGCATGCCTTACAGATCATCCCATCTAGCATGTTTTGCAAGATCAGCAACATGACAGCCTGGATATGCTCCTCGCCATTGATGTCCTGCCACAGATGTTGAGGTTTGAGCAACCAGGGCAGTACTGGGGTAATGATCGGCATGATCTCATGGCCGTGAGTAAGAAAAGTGGTCGCAGCCACAATCACAGCAAGTGCAATTGACCAGCTGTTTTTTGGGCCTTTGGAGCAAGTAAAGCAAGGATCGGATCTTGTGATTTCTCCGTCATTGTATCCGGCAGTGTAGCTGCGGAAATGAACGTGTGAAGAGCGACACTCTTCTTCCATGAGTTTCCTCCACCCAACTTACCTCTTTGTCCTTACCCAGAGGGTTGGTCGCTGAGCTTCTCCGTTTGCTTCTGCGCTTCTTCTGAGATTTATTACTTTACCGTTTGTGTTGTATATTCCCTATACCGACTTTGCCCGCGAATGCCAATTCGTTCCAGCACCACACCGGACAACCAGAACCGTTGAGACCATCTTCAAGCACGGCGCAACGACTGTGAACGTTGCTGCATGAGCCTTGTCGAGCAAAATAGATGGTCACCAAGAAGAGGAGCGTGCAGCTTCCGGTCGAGTTAGTCAGGATGATAAAATTTGCTGGACAGTTAATAGCCAGACCCGTCGCGCTCAATCATCAACCAACAGCCATGGTCTAGTGTTACGCGCTGGGCTTCTGGTGCGCTCACCGGCGTTTGTGCCAGATAGCTGCATTCCAAGGGCAAAGCTCCAAATAGAGACAGGCCACTAATACCACAACGGAATTGGCAACCTCACCAAGGGCTCTCAGATTTAATATTTGGCTCTTTTGCTGTCGACAGCTTGTCATGTGATCCTTCTTGCGCTAATGAGGTGATAGCTTGGGAGAGATTTGATCCATGAACGCCCTAACTTGGGGAAGGTGTAGAGGAGCTTTCGGTGGGCTTTGGTGGTCAATGGTATGCCATATCGAAGGTTGGTATATTGGTCGCTGGTCACGAAAAGATGGAGCGGCGGTGGCAAATTCCAGACTGCTGCTGTTGGAAGGATCAGAGTGGAAAAGGAACCTGCTCATCATTCGTGGACGTACGTCCGTGCATGATACCTAGTCGCCGTTCACTCCATGCGTCTTCCTAATTCCCTCTCACTTGTAGATAGACTTGGCGATGAGGGTTCTTGTCGGTTTCCTGTCCCCGGTTCAACGGGGTCCATTTCGGCTCGTCTTTGAACAACCGCATGGCCTTGATATACTGCGCACAAAGTCAGCCCTGCGCCTTGCTCGACTTCCTCGACCGCAGATAATACTCACATTGTTCTCGTCGGTGGTAAACCGGTGGTAAATCCCCGCGGGCAGGATGATCATGTCGTCCTTTTCCAACCGTATCCTGACCCACTCGTCGCCTTTGCTTCGCACGTCAAAGTAGCCCGCGCCGTCCCTGATGTACCTGATCTCCTCGTCCTCGTGTAGATGCTCGTGGAAGAACGACCTGACCTTGTCCTCGTAGATGTCTCCCATAGCGGCCGGTGATATCGTGATCTCATCGCGGTTCTGATATTCGCGCTCTTGAGCGATCGAGTTGACCTCGGCCACCTCGGGGCAGTGGTGGTACAGGACTCCGAGTTCGCCGAGGTAGTCGATGTCGACGTCTCGGCCAGAGTCGTGGGTGAGGCGCTGGTCGCCCTGCGGTGTTGCGTTAGTCGGCATACAGGCGGAGGGAGGATGGATGAGAAGGCAAGCCCACCTCTTTGTTGTCGAACAAGTATGCCCTCATGCTTGCGATTGGTAAGGCAGTGAGTAGCGCGCACGAGCGAGAGAGAGGGGGAGAGAGAGACGGGGTGCTATCAAAGGCGAAGAAGAGCAAAGAAGAAGAGTAAGTCTCACAACACACTCTCATAGAACTTTCTGCCAGTCAGACCTTCTTTTTGTCTCTTGCGCCATCGTTGCGGGGTGAAGGGTCAAGGCCCCACACGACCTAGTTGCAACCCTCTCTTAGGTCAGCCGCCTTGCAGACCGAAAACTTGGGCAAGCCCACATGTTCCAACGGATGTCTATCAGTGGGCAACAATACTAGCACGAGGGAGTAGTCTGAGCAGCCAAAGGATTGCGAGCTTGAAGTTGACGACATTCACACCACTCTGGGTCTGACCCCTGTTGCCGATCCGCTAGTACAGCAGCCAAAGTCACCAGTGGACATTCGAAAAGAATGATGATGGTGTACAATAATTGGCCGCTTTCTGTTCTTTGAGTGCCGTTCTCACTTTGAGACAACATGGGGGATCCTCTATTCGAGGCCCTTCAGCAGCAGCAGCAACATGATGCGGTGGCCTGGTTGCCGTCTTACTCTCAACTTTCTAAGCTCCAGCTCCCCGCCACGACGAATCCACCCAGCGCGACGAATCCGCCGAAGCAGAAGGTATGGCTTATTTTTGGCGCCACGGGCCACATGGGACGGTCTGTCACGAAATCGGCGCTGAGCCACGGCGACATCGTGTGCGCTGTAGGCCGGACGTTCGAGAACAGCTTGTCGTCGATGCAGAATTGGCACAAAGATCCTGACCGGTACCTGGGGCTTCTCTGTGACGTGCGAATCCGCGAGACCGTGCAAGCGGTCATCAACAAGACGATGCAGCAGTTTGGCCGCATTGACATCATTGCTAATTGCTCGGGCTACGGTGTCATTGGATCTTGTGAAGACCAGGACGAGCAGGAGATCCGGAACCAGTTTGAGACGAATTTCATGGGCACGCTAAACATCATCCAGCTTTCCCTCCCGTCTTTCCGGGAGAGACAGCAGGGAAGGTATCTGATCTTCAGCAGCACGAGTGGTGCCCTCGGCGTACCCGGCCTAGGTCCGTACTGCGCGACAAAGTATGCCATTGAAGGCCTGATTGAGAGCATGCTGTACGAAGTCGATACCTTCAACATCAAAGCCACGCTGGTCCAACCGGGGCATTTGCGGAGGGACGACGTGCACGTGCAGGCCAACGGCGACAGGCTGCCCATGTTTGGGCATTTCAAGGTCGCCAAAGCGAGTGAGCCGTATCAAGGAAAAGATAGCCCGGCCGCCCACGCGAAGCGCATGCTACATTGGATGGGCGACAACCAGCCGACGAGCGTGGTGAAAGCGGCCGAATTGGTGTGGCAGTTGGGCCACTGCTCGTATCCTCCGTTGAGACTGCTGCTCGGGACCTTTGCGGTCGACAGCATCCGAGACCGGTTGAAGAGCATCATCGAGGAGATTGAGGATTGGAAACATCTGAACTTTCTGCCCTTGGAAGGACAGGAACTGGAGCTTGAGGAAGAGCAGGGACCGGAGAATGACAACGATCAGGAACAAGAAGAGCAGGATCAGGATCAAGATGAGGATGACGATGTCGACGACGATGCTCACGATGACCTCCACGACGACGACGAGGCCGGGACGAAAGATCAGGTGAAGTTAGAGGAGCAGGAGAGTCTGGACAAGAGAAAAGAGACATCTGTGACGAGAGATGTTGCTATGGAAGAGGGTTGACACGCTGAAGTCATTTGCTTGGCTTGACTTTGTCGAGCTAAAATAGATGGGTGGATGGATCAGACCCTTTTGGGCAGAAGAGCAGTCAGAGGACGGCCTCCCTCACAACCGCAGTTCGTCTGACGACCTTAGGTCTCCCACACCGCACCACCATTCCTCCATCTGTGCGGCCAACAAATGGCGGCAATCTCCCAGAATGATGGGATGGAACAGGCTCGCTCAAGGCAGCACTTTTTCCAAGGTCTTGCGACAACGGCGGCAAAAGGAGACAGAAGCGTGACTCTAAAGTGGTCCATCTGTAGCCGCGGAGCTGAGATCCAATACTCTTCCTGCGTTGCGCAGCAAACCAAGATGCCATGCAATCAAGCTCAGGTCTTTGTCCTGCCGGGCAAGTTGGCGCTGGCTGCGGACGTGATCGAAACAGGAATCCTGACTTGCGAAAAGTTGTCCAGGATGTCCAAAAAAATGTCATGGTACAACCAGGAATGATGAAACATCGATATAATGTTTCTGGTCATCAGTTATAGTGTGATCCGCATATGGTCGTTGTTGCCGAATGATTTGCCACAGTTGGGGCATTTTCGGGACCTCGAAGTCAGTCGCTCCTCGACGCAGTCGTTACAGAACGTGTGTCCACAGGTCTTGATGACCGTGTTTTTGAGGTTTCTCTTGCAGATGTTGCAGTAGGCGAACTGGCGCAGCATTTCATACTGCTCCCACTGCCCGCTCTTGCTTTTCCACGTTTCCAGACTCCGTCGCGTGTCTTTCAACGTCGACTTGAGTTCTTCGACTTCGACCTCGGCCGCTCTGCACAAACTGGCCGTGGTGGCAAGCTTGGTATCCTTCGCGGCCAGCAGCTGCTTCAACTCCGAGGCCTGGCCGGTCAGCCGCGTCACCTCAAGGCCGTGGGTGATGGTCTGCTGTTGCACGGCTCGATGCTCGTTGGTCTTGGTGATCAGGGCCTCTTTCATCTCCGTCATCTGCTTCTCCAGGTTCGCCACGAGAGTCCTCGAAGCGGCCTCGGCGTCTTTGAGCTGGGCGACCACCTCGGCAGACTTGGTGTTCTGCATTCGGAGCGTCTTCACCTCACTGTCTCGGATCTCCTTGCTCTTCATCGCCGCAAAATACTTCTGATCTGCTTTCGCTTTCTCAGCGGACAATCTCAGCACTTTTTCCTCGAGCGCGGCATAGTCCGACACCTTCTGACTCGCCATCTTGGACGTCTTCTGAAAGGCGGTGGACATCGAGGCCAGCTCGCCGTTGAGCAGGGTGTACTTCCGCTCGAGCTCGTAATACCTCGTCCGCAAGTCTTCCACTCCGAGTGCGTCTAACGCGGCGTGATCGACCATGAGATTGCTTGCCTGGACCGCCAGGCGTTCATTTTCTGATTCCAGAGCTCTAATACGGTCTTCTTGGGCCGAGGCCAAATCTTGAATCTTTCTCAATGCCTCTCGGTCCTGGTCCAGGGACGCTTTCTTAATGGCATACTCGGCCTGTAACTCATCTCGATGATGGCGAATTCGTGTCAGGTTGGCCTCGGAAGCAGCAACGAGGGAGTCTTTCTCCGACAAGGCGGTGCGGTTCTCGGCTTCTAGCTGACTCTGAAAACTCGTCCTTTCCGACCGCAGCTTTTGGTTTTCTTCTTTGAGCTCCACATTGGTGGCCTCGAGGTTATTTATTCGCTTAACGACGTCCTCATGTTGGGACTTGAATTGCTTGAAAAGGTCGGTCTTGGCATAGTCGTCGTCCGTCAGGGTGGCCGATCGGGCGGATAATTCGGTCAATTGGGCCGTCAGCTTCGCGTTCTCCTCCTCTAGTTTCTCGAGCTGCTCTTTTCGCTTTTCCGACGCCGCGACCGTCTTGTTGAGCTTCTCCTCCATTTCCGCCAGCTCTTCCGAATTGTCGGCCGTGCCGTTGACGGTGCTCTCTTCCCGCTTGGCGGGGCCACCTTCCTCCGTGGACGGTTTCGTCGCACCCAAGAGAGCCTGCTTCTCCAGTTTGGCCACCGTGACACTTTTGGCCCGGTCGATCTTCTTCTCGGCCACCATGTACCGTAAGGATGCATTCTCCAACCGGCTTTCAAGGTCCTCTTTTTCCGCCTGGAGCCTTGCCAGCTCGGTCAGGTGCGCTTTCTCGGTCGCCAGCAAGCGCGATATTTTGGATTGCAATTCGGTGACCTCGGGGGGGAATGGCTTCGTCCGACTGAAGAGTCGCACTATAGTCGATTTAATGTCCTTTGACCGGCTGTGCAGATGTTGTTCGAATTTCTCCTGTTCCGAGAAGAGGAGAGAGGACGGGAAGGAGGAGACGTCCGTGTCTTTGTCGTCGTCGCCCCCTCCACCGTCTTGCGCCATCACCTTCACCTCATCTATCAACTGTTGAAACCACGAGTCGATGATGCGGAGATGGTCGTCATGATATCGCGCTTTCTTCCGCATGTCTTTTAATTGCGTCTCGAGCGTGCTCTTTTCGCGTTTGTACTCTAACATCTGACGATAGATGGCATCTTTCTGATATCTCTGCGCAGGAAATACGGTGGTCAGCCCTTGAAATCACTTTCCCGTCCATATCGTCCACCAATCAGGCCCGACGGGAATGGAGAGCCTCACCTCGACATCGTCCTTCCATGGCATGTCACTGTCAACGTGGGATTTGGTGGCGCCATTGGCAGCAGTTGCTTGTTTCTTCAGCGGAGGAGCCGAATCACTCTGATCGTAGGGACTCGGTCTTTTGCGCTCTTCCATCTTGACAAGGCTTGGCTCGGAGAGGGAAAGGGGGGCTGGTTCGACGGCCGTCATCAGTCCTGTCAGCCACGAGGGTGGAGATGGTGGAATGAGAGGATCCTCGAGGCACGCCAGGCGTCCTACACAGTCGCCGTCGTTGACAAGTTGCTGGTTCGATGATCGAGGCAAATTCTCGACGGAGTGAGATGCAAGAGTTGAAAGCCCTGCGGTCGGCGGGAGCTAAAGCATATCCGGCAACCAAAAATACTGATAGGCCGTCCGCAGTCTTGGCGCTACCAGGCCCTCTTTCGTTGGGCAGCGTGGGGAAAGTTTGATGCATGCAGCATTGAACTAGGCTGGGATCTGTGAGATTGTAAATGCCTCTGCTGTGGAAGATTTGAGTGTAACGATGGCGACGGAGCCCAGTCCGTGACCCAGGTTCACTTGATTGAGAATGTCGACCTTCAGTTCCGTCATTCGCAAGCCGGGCCAAAAGATCACTCCCAAAGTCGCCCCACGCCGCAACGTGCAGAGGAACCCGGCGAGACCTAGCACACCAGCATCCGCGACACCAGATGGCCAGTCCGCCAATCCGATCCTCCTTACGCCAGATGCTGTGATTCCAGAGCCAGAGGTAGAGCTTGCGCCTGCTCACGTCTCCAGCGCGGCCCCCCCGTCCTCGCAGCCAGTCATCAATGTCGGTTCTCTCAATGATGACCACCACATCGATGCCGTGACGCGGCGCTCGCCGAGCACACTCACCAGCGGAGAGCCGGTTCAGGCGGTGCAAACAAGGGCGATCTCTCCGCCAGTGGAACGAAATACGGGCCGAGATGCAAGTCGCGATGGGATTCCGGCAGTGGCAGTGTCGACCTCCCCACCTCGCGCTGGCGTAAAAAGAAGGCTGACGAGTGAAATCACTCCTGCTCCTTCTGAGGACGCGGCTGTGGAACGTGATGATCCCGCGACAGCCCTTTCGCAAAGACCTTCGGCCTCGAGAAAAAAACGCCAGACCGGAGCAGATCGTGAACCGACCTTGGTCTTTTCGCAAGGACGGGTGACGCCGCCTCCTCTGGACAGGCAGAGTCCGGCTTTGCCGAGAAGCAGCTCTCGCCAAAGACCAGACGATGTGCGTGATGCTGAGGTCTTGCTCCAAGATGCGACAAGTCAAGCGGCGGCAGTTTCAGAACTGGCGATCTCCATCGAAACCCATACACGGTCGTTGAGACCGCGGACGACGCACCATATTTTCCCGACAGGTGAACAAGCAGACGCAGCGGACGACGAGACGAGCGCATCAACAACCCACAAGGCCCGGCGCGGAAAAAAGAAGCCACAAAAGGGTCCAACGGCCGAAGACCAAGCCATGGCGATTTTGGATGCTGCTGCTGTTGCGGAAGGCGCCAAGGGAGGGCGGTGGCGTCTTTCAACACCGTCAGACGCAGAAGAGCATCAACTCGATCCCCTCGAAGTCCAAATGGGCGAGCTTGTCAAGGACAACAAGTTGGGCAAGAAGTCAGAGACCGAAAGAAGGATGCAGGAAAATTGGACCGAGATCAAACAGCGGCGAAGAGAGGACCTTGTCCGGCGTCGAGAAGCAGCAGCTCAGGGACGGCAGGGGAGGCAGACGTTATCCAGCAATCTGGACGCCAATGTCCCGGTCCAGGACCAAGTGGCGCATCCGGAAATGATGGTGGTAAACGGAGTGATCACCGTTACTGCAGAAAGCCGAGAGGTCGTATTTTCTGAACGCGTTGGTCAAGTCGTCCAGGAAGATGCCGCCGTCGCGTTGGAGGATGATAGAATTTTCAAGTACGTCAACCAAGGAACGATCGGCAAGTATGCAGGCCTGCGGCGAGGAACTCGATGGGATGATGAGTCGACGGAACTCTTTTATAAGGGTCTTCGAATGTTTGGCACAGATTTCATGATGATTGCCAACATGTTTCCGGGCATGACACGAAAACAAATCAAGGACAAGTACGTCAGGGAAGAACGATATAATCTGGTCAGAGTGCGCGAAAACTTGCGGGCCCGGCAAACCGTCGGGTTGGAGGAATACGCCAGAATGACGGATCAGCAGTTCGAGGACCCCCGGAAAATCTATGAAGAGATCGAGGCTGAAGAGAAGAGGTTGCGAGAAGAAGACGAGCAGAGGCGCATACAGGAGGGATTCTCGCACGGAGAGGCCGACACCATCTTGCCCTCGCGAGAGAGGGACACTGTTGAAGCAGAAGATCTCGGGGAAGAGGAGCGTCGTGGTGTGGATGGCGAGGCATGGGCACCCGACGCGCGAGTCATAGCTGCTGCCGATGCTGTGGTTGGGGCAGCAGTGATGCCAAAGAAGAGGCAGCGAAAACCCAGAGATCCCACAAAGGCACGGCAACCCAAGAAAGGCAGGAAGCCTTTGGAAGGCGTGGAAGAAAGGATCGGCCCCATTGACGAGGTTGAACGGTAGGCTGGTGTACATGCATTGCCATCGGCGTGTGGGAGGGCATAGTGTCATGGAATATATTGGGCGCAACAAATTGCTGGGACATTCTCAGAAGAGCATTCCAAAGAACTACCTTCACAGTACCACTGGATTCCGTCCCGAATTCTGCCTCGTTCCGTACAAGTTTCAGCAGATCGACCCATGCACTTCCTATTTGGTTTGCTGGTCTCCCGTTGATTTGGCCTTCCCTGATTCAAAATGAAATCGAACTGGTCCGTGTTCTGCCCGTTGGGTCTGCCGTCCCTCTCCTTCCAACCTCACAGCCAGCCGAATGTCCAGATGCAGTAATCCATGCACTCCTTGGGCGTCACGTTGACGGTGCGCTTGATGATCTCGCAATGGCAGTCGACGATCGGTTTCGGGACGGTGATCCGGATGTCCGGATTTTGTGTCCCTTTGGCCGCTTTGGCTGGATGAATAAAGAACACCATGCTGGTGCTGAGCATGGTGATGATGATCGAGGCGACGCCGTCCAGGCGCATGGTTGAGAGCTGTCGTCGATTTGATGGTTGGAGATAAACCAACAGAGATATGATCTTTTCAGAGCTTTTTGAGAGTTCAGGAGGTGGAAGCTGTCATTGACATCTGACACAAATCTCTGGACCGTGCACCGTGCGCGGCTCTGCAGAGTGGTGAGGAGACAACCTTCGCGCCGTTTTGAGCAAGACAGATGACTGCTGGCATCGGTCATTCAGGGTCACGAGTTGAAGATTCTGCTGTAGAGCAACTCATGCCGTCCAATCCACAAGTCGATGCAGGGTACGACCTGTCCGGCGTCTTCGGGTTGCAGTAACCATACCCGCTCGAGGCTTCTGCGAATAAGTTCCTGGAGTTCTTGCCCGGCCAGTACACTTTGGGCCATGTACGGGCCCATTACAGACGCTCTCACTGCCGCGCTCAGAATGGCCTTTGCGTGGTTAAGGAGGAACAGATATCCAGCTTCCTCCAGGTTCAAGCCGAGAGCGAGGCTGACAGCTCCCCACAGCGGGGCGAAATGGCCGTTTACAGGCAGGGGATCGTCTGATGAGATTGAGGCCAACTTGAGGTCTTTGGCAAAGACGTCAATGGCTGCAACGCATTCGAGGCATTCGTCAGAGAGTTGCGCCTTGACGGATGGAGCAAAGGCCCTCTCCCACACACTTAACAATGCGCGACCCTGCGCGATGCTCGCTCTTCGGGCCACAGTGCAGGGAGTAGAGGCGTCGAGATCATTGTCCAGGTCCGGAAGCGCCAGGGGATCTCTGAAGCTTGCTAGAGCATACGGAACATTGGTGTAGGCAACCGATAGGATTGAAAGCTTTAGGAACTTATGGAACAGCGAGAGATTGGTCACGCCCTTTGGCAGCGGCTTGTGGTGTGCGAGGAACGATTCTAGCCCGCTAGAGTATGCGAACGAGCCGAGTGGTAATGCAGAATCTGACAGGAGCATCAAATTATGTACCGAAGGTGCCAAAGGCAAGGTCACCGGAATGTCCACGGATTGCTTCTTCCTGGGCGCTGGCAGCTGCTGGTCCGTCTCGAGTGGTGATGCCGGCAGTTGTCTCTCAACCTGTCGTAGGAGAGCTTTTGTGGCCTGCAGGTGTGCCTCGAGCTCGATGACACGCGCTCTGAGGGCGCTAGCATCATCGACATTCATTAAGGCACAACTTCCTGAGACACACAGTGACCGGAGAAGACATGTCAAGCTGTTGCCCGCCAAAGTACCCAAGAGTTCTGGAGAGCGGAGGTGGCGTTACTCCACCTGCACCAGCTATTTTTTTGGCGCTCAATGCCGACTCTTCGAACTGCGGCTCATTCTGCTCGCGGTCCGAGCATTTGAAGACTGAAGAAACTTTTTGAGGCTCATAAGTACCAAATTGTTCGTGACGGCGGCATGACAAGTTGTGGTCAATCATGTCTGGCAGACGAATCTTGGACGCAATAATGCTGTTCAATATATCGACGAAGGTGGTCGCAAGGCACTTTGATATAAGAATCTCGCAGGTCAAGTTGCACAGTGAGACGTCCTCCATTTACAAGGCATTCAGGTCGCAAGGCCCACCTATCGTCACCTCTGTTCTCTCGCGGCTGGACAGAGCGGCCTCGACTTCATCCAGTTCACAAGGATATCAAGATTCCACACCGACAGCAGGCAAAGCTGGGCATCGCTCGGTACAGTCCGAAGCGCGAGAAGAACCCGGACAAGACAACCACTTCGAGCAGTCGAACCAGAGCTTCACTGGACATCAGATCCCAGATCCAACCGTGGACGCGGAACGGGGTCATCAATCTTCGACGACGCTGGCGATACCCAATCCAGTTCCTCCCGAACGCGGCCCTTTCCCAGATGATGCGAGAAAATTGCAGCCACAGGCAGAGTCACAGACACCTTCGCGCGGCGCCGGACCGGCAGGAGCAGCCTCTCCTGCCCCGGCCGCATCCGGAGACGATGTGGATCAAGGGTTAGCAGTAGATCAAGAGAAGGATATCTACTATCAGCCTCCAGGCAGGACATCCCCGGTATTATCTGCGCTCCCTCGCGTCCGGGTGCCCAAGTTGGAGAATGACGTGCAGGGAGGAGACCCCCATATACCGAAAGGCATCAACGCGGATGTGTACTATTCTGGCTCGGACAAGAAAGACGCTGCCACCGCTCCTGATGAACCTTCAGAGGAACAGCTATCTCGACTTTTCCATAACCGCAGGATCGCAGGCGCCTTGGGAGGGAAGCCCACGCAAGTCCCCCGTGCCTTTGGAGCAAGGACACTGCACACAACCAGCGGCCTGTTCCAAAAACCCACAAATGCGGAGACAGAGAGCATTCAAAACTGGGCCTCTTCTGACCTGTCAAAGAATGTCCAACAGCCAGATGTAAGGAATTTGAGTGCCGACATCTGCGAGTTGCAGGACTGATGGCTGACAGATCTTTTAGAACCGACGAATACAGCCTTTCCAGATGCGTGAGTCTCGAGTCCCTTCATCGAGGGTTGGAAGGCTCTTCGAATATGGAGGACTCGCAGCGTCCATGGCTTTTGGTGCCGTCAGTGAAGGCATGAGCCGTTCGGCCGGGTCAAACGGATCCTTCATCCTCAATCCGGCCAATATGGAGCGTCTAGTAGCCAAATTGTCCAAAATGAGAGGTGCTGCCTTGAAACTGGGACAAATGATGAGCTTTCAGGATGCCAAAATGCTGCCCAAGACCATTCATGAGGTATTGCAGCGCGTTCAAGACAGTGCCGACTACATGCCGGCGTCACAGCGGAATGCGGTCATCGCCAGCGACCTCGGTCCGAACTGGCGTGATATGTTTGAACAGTTCGAGGAACGCCCAATGGCGGCGGCGTCCATTGGACAGGTCCATGGCGCCGTGATGAAAGCCACGGGCAAACGGGTCGCGGTCAAAGTGCAGTATCCGGGCGTGGCCGACTCCATCTCGTCCGACCTGAACAACCTTTCCCTGCTCCTGACCGCGTCTCGCCTTTTGCCAAAGGGCCTCTATCTGGAGAAGACGATTGCCAATGCCCGAACCGAACTGGCCTGGGAGTGCGACTATGTCCGAGAAGCGCAGGCGGCCAAACGGTTTCAAGAGCTGCTGGCCGATGAACTAGACATCTTTACGGTCCCGGCGATCATCGATGAAGCTTCGGGCAAGCGAGTCCTGACCATGGAGAAGATGGATGGCGTTGCCGTCACCAAGATTCAGACTTTCTCCCAGGAACAAAAAGACTGGGTTGGCACACAAATCTTGCGGTTGTGTCTGCGAGAGATCATCGAGTTCCGATACATGCAGACCGATCCCAATTGGACCAACTTTTTGTACAACGGGGGCTCCGGCCGACTTGAACTGTTGGACTTTGGTGCTTCTCGAGAATATCCGGAAGAGTTCATCAACACCTACGTCCGTGTCCTGGATGCGGCATCCAAGAGGGACCGAGCAGCATGTCAAGAGTTATCCACTCAGCTTGGGTATCTGACCGGCTATGAATCCAAGACCATGCTCAATGCTCACATTGCCTCGCTCACCACTCTGGCAGAGCCCTTTATGGATTCGGCCCCCGATATCTACGACTTCCACGGTCAGACCATCACCGATCGAGTCCGGGCACTGATTCCCATCATGCTCCGGGAAAGGTTGGCTCCTCCTCCTGAAGAGACGTACAGTCTGCACCGCAAGTTAAGCGGTGCCTTTCTTCTCTGCGCGCGGCTGGGGAGCAGAGTCCCTTGCAAGGAGCTGTTCGAGCAGTCGCTCGCCAAAGCCGGCCTCCGTCGTGGGGGGGACGGAAGGATCTAATGGTCAAGATCTCGGAGCCGACGTGTTTGGTTCGTTTTGTTCGTCAAAAGACTCCCACCACCACCAGGTCATCATCGTCCTCCTCATCGGTCTGTTCCAAGATGGTCTCTTGTTGCAGGCCCGATCTGGTTGCGGCAGTGGTGTTGGGGCCGAGTGGACTCGACAACGGCCGCGCCACGAGATTGTTCCTGGCTTCACGAACTACTTCTTGAATCAACGGTCGCGAGGCGAGCAGTCTCGCTTGCGTCGCCAATCTTGTTTGTTCTTCCAGCTGTTTCTGCCTCTTTGCTGCGCGTGCCGCTCTATAGGAGATGGCATTGTGGCCCTCGGGCATTGGCTTTGGTGTTGCGGGTGTACTTTCGAGGTCGAATACGAGGACAAAAGCGCGCATGGTGAAATGTAGGGCGACGCCCAAGAGGACGCCCAGGAACACGGCGGCACCCAGGAAATACCAGATGGCCTGAAGAGGCTTCAGCACAAGGAAAGCACGGGCAAGACCAACACACCTCGAATTGGGCGAATATTCGCCATGGCAGCAGCACAATGTTTCCTATGCGGCTTCCGATGTACAAGAAAGGTGTCGCGAGGCCGTCAAGGATGTACAATAGCAGTTTCAGGAGGAACAAAATCGGATAGACTGTATAGTAGCCCGCCTCTCGGACAAAAGACAGCCAGTCCATTCTGGCTTCGGTCGACGCGTCTAATCATTTCACAGAAGGAAGACTGGCCGGATCATTATCAGCACCGACACTCGACTTGGTTGTTTCTACCGCGAGGAGTTGACGGAGGCTGCTAGTTAAGAGTCCCCAGTTAGACTTTCCCCCGCATGCCTAAAGTGCCAGGACCGCCGCTAACTAGGTCAGTCTCATACTGCTTCACATTCTGGGTCCGCTCTCAAGCAACAAAATCAACGTCACCGGTCTTCACCACTGTGGCACGGCCCCAGAGCAGTATTTCCACCCAAAGACAATCTGGATTTACGACGCCGGATGCAAATACGGTTCGAACCGACAAAGTACTCTTCTGATTTCTTATCACCGTGATCTCACCCCTCCGGCCGGGTTCCATTGATCCGTGTCGCACGACACCTTTTTTTTTAGTTTTATTAATCATCGCCTGCAACGCTCCTTGTCATGGGCCAGCAACAGTCGGCAGAGAAGAGTGCGAGCTCACGGATAGGCACGCCTCAGCCGGAGAAAGAGAAGAAGATAAATCGGAGAGTGTCCATCCAAGCCTTATCACATGGACGGGCGACGCCTGCCGACCCGTCGGCGAGCAAGGACAATGCTGTCGCCCAAACGACTCCACAGCACTTAGAAAAGCCGGCTTTACAGCAATACCTCCAGTCCGCGTCCTCTGATTACCCGACGAAAGGCGTGAAGATTCCAGAGAGATCGACGTCGAGGGCGTCGTCCAACAGCAAGAAGCACGAGGTACAACAACGCCCGGAACGGCAAGCTCTACAGCAGCAACCGCCGGTGTCGGTGCCTCAATCTTCCAGCCCGATGGACGTTCCGACTTCCAAAATGAAAGCAGAGGGTTCGAATTCGAGAGGCACACAAGATGATTTTGATGAAAAGCGATTCGAAGAGAAAGCGGGAAGCTATCACGACCGCAGATACACTCCCGTCGCACAGCTTCGTCCACCACGACTGCCCTTACCGATCGCAGATGTGTCCATCCCTGAATCGCCGACATTGGCGCCAATAGACAAAGGCAACGCCGATGTGCCGCTCTTCGAAGCGGATGAACCGCTCTCGTCCGCCGATGCCGACCTTCAGCGGAGGGGCTCGGTGTTGAGTAGTACGACACCGTCAGAAGAAGATGTCGGGGACGAATTACAGCCCTACGCGGTCGACACCGCCTCACAACTGGTACCGACGGTGATCGAGTGGAAGGGGCCTGGGAACAAGGTCTACGTCACTGGGACTTTTGCGAATTGGGAAAAGAAATACCGGCTCCATCAGAGGTGTGTCCATATCTTTCTCCTTGTCTATCGTTTGGCGAGCGCGGTTTCGCCGTCCGCACTCCGACCGCAGTGTATAGCAACCTAGGCGGCGTTTCTCCTCCGACTTCCGAACCGTCTTCTTCCACCATGGAAATGTGGCTGACAATTCTCGCAGAAAGAGTAGTCCTGGCATGTTTACCACGATCAATCTCCCTCCAGGAACACATCACCTCAAATTTGTCGTGGATGGCGAGATGTTGACGAGTGAGGATTTGCCGACGGCCGTCGACTTCAACAACTTCCTCGTCAACTACGTCGAGATCGCCACCGAACATCACCCGGTCAAATCGAGACGGGGGAGCCATCTGACCGGCGCAAAATCAGTCGTTCATCCGGCCCATCCGACATTGGCGCCACCGGAGCAAGAGGCAAGTCGATCAGGGGATGCCAGCCCCGAGGATTCAGACGTCGAACTCCAGGCTGAAGAGATCCCGGCTGGTGATTTTCGTCAAATCATCCCCCAAGCTTTGCTCGATATAGATCTTCCCGACGAAGATCCTCGCTACCATCAGGCCGCCCGCATCATCAGCGACGGTGTCGGGCCACCCAGTCTGCCGCTGTTCTTAAGCAGATCAATCTTGAATGGCTCGCTTCCGGTCAAGGACGACAACAGTGTCCTGACGCTCCCGAATCATACGGTTCTGAACCATCTTATGACCAGCAGCGTGAAGAATGGCGTGTTGGCCACGAGCGTGACAACTCGATATAAGAAAAAGGTCCGCCGTCCCCAGCCGACTTGAGTTTTGCCTGAGGGCTGACTGACCTGATGCAGTACGTGACGACCATCTCTTTCAAACCTGTGCCACGGTTTCAGTCGTCGTATACATGATGCTGGGTCTTGGTTTGCTGCTTTGGAGTAGCGTGGCCGTGTGGACTTTTGGGAGGCTGCGCTCTTATGATTCATGAGTGGGCTCATCGATTGGTCAGCATCTGATATTCCCGGTAATTGATGTCAGGACCGAGTCCAATCAATCATCTCTCCATGCAATGTGGACGGCGTCGGTTCTAAATCGTTGAGTACATGTGCTTTCAGCCAGAGGAGTTTGGAATCCGGTACGATATGCCAAAAGACCGGCATGGGCAATCATGATGCCGTTGTCGATGCAAAATCGTTCATCCGTGGCGTAGACGCTCCCACCACGATCTCGTGCCATGATGCCCATCATCGCTTGGACCCGTTCATTGCAGCCGACGCCGCCGACGATCAACACCTGGTTGGATCCCACATGGGCCATGGCCCGTTCGGTGATCTCCACCAGCATGGCAAAAACAGTCTCTTGCAGCGAAAAACAGAGATCTGCGGGCGTAATCGAGTCGCCCGTTTCAGGATCCTGGAGTGTCCCCGCCTTCATCTGGGCCGCGTACTCGTCCACTCGGGCCAGGATGCCGCTGAAGGAACAATCCATGCCCTTGACCGCGTACGGAAGATCCAGCAGGACTCGGCCTTTCTTGGCCAGTTGTTCAATGTTATACCCCGGGGCGGGGTCGTTAGAGATGCTCAAGGTCCGAGCAAACCGGTCCAGACAGTTGCCCACGGCGATGTCGAGCGTCTCACCAAAGATGCGGTATCTCTGCGAGCTGTAAGCGATCACTTGCGTGTTGCCGCCGGAAACGTAGAGCACGACGGGATTGGTGGCGCCCGTGATCTCGCGGCCCATTTCAATATGCCCAACACAATGATTCACTCCTACCAGGGGTTTGTCCCACAGCAGGCTCAGCATTCGCGCCGCAATGGCGACGCTTTGCAGTGGCGCACCCATCCCGGGGCCTTTCGTATAGCAAATACAGTCGACATCCTGGATCTTCACACCGGATTCCTTCAACGAGCGCTTCACGAGATCAGTGACGTGAGATCGGTGATGTTTGGCCGTATCTTTGGGGAGAAAGCCTTCGCCCGGCGGAGACACATAAGTATGCCGAAGGTTCGAAAGAATTTGCGCCGGGCCGCCTTTGTCCGGCTGCAATATGATCCCCACGCCCAGCTTGTTGGCCGAGCCTTCAAGGCCGATGGCGATCATGGTTGAAGAGGCGGTGGATGGAAGACGCTGTCATCATGAAAGAAAGATCGTGGGGCCCGTGGTAGACCAAGCTAGCCTTGTCGCCTTGGCGCTCGCGCTTCAAAATGCTCCGAACCTTGTCCCACTTCCAGTTGACCGCACATCCTCCTGCTTTTTCCAATTGCACTCGGCCTTTGCAGATCTTTGGGCAGGTTCGAGTTATGAGGCATGACGGTATGACGGACGCTGCAATCGCCAAAGGCTCTGACGAATTCACCCCAAGGTCTTCTGCCTTTGTCAAATGGTTCGCCTCCGCTCAGAATGCTCGTCTCAGTCCTAAGGTTGATCTAGCTGACCTCCGGTCTCGGGGCGCTGGAAGGGGAGTCGGTATGGAGATGTGCGGCCACGGGGAAGATATTTGCTAATGCCGGGATGTTAGTCGCATCAGAAGATATTGGAGAAGACGAAGAGCTTTTCGCTGTCCCACGACCACTCGTCCTCACGGCCGGTAATTCGACCATACCCGCTTCTGTACTCGAGCCCTTACGCGACGCTGGTCCATGGCCACCGCTCATTGTGTCGATTATCTACGAGTACTTGCGAAAAGAAGCGTCGCCATGGCACCCATATTTCCGAGTTCTCCCCGAAACCTTCGATTCTTTAATGTTCTGGTCCCCTTCGGAGCTGGCAGAGCTCCAGGCCAGCGCCGTGGTCCGCAAAGTTGGCAGACAAGACGCAGAAGAATCGTGGAAGGAGACCATCATCCCGTTGATGAAGAATCGGCCTGATCTCTTTCCGCTGGCGGCCGGGGACGACGACGCGAAAACAGCACGGCTGGTAGAGCTCGCGCACATGGCCGGAAGTCTCATCATGGCCTACGCCTTCGATATTGATAGCGACGACGACCCAGAGGGAGACGAGAGTGGTGAAGGTGCCTGGGAAGGCGAAGACAGCTTTGAAGAAGACGACGAGAATGAGCCGATGAAAGGCATGGTACCGTTTGCTGATATGCTAAATGCGGACGCTGACAAGAACAATGTGCGTGCGTCGTTCATGGTGGGAGACTGAGGGGCACTGACCTTGTGTGCAGGCGCGGTTATTTCAAGAAGACAACTACCTGGTCATGAAGTCGATCAGGCCCATCCAGGCTGGCCAGGAAATCTTCAATGACTATGGCCCTCTACCGCGATCGGACCTCCTTCGCATGTATGGCTACGTGACAGCCCATTACGCGCAGTACGACGTGGTCGAATTCTCATATGATCTCCTGGAAGAGGTGGCCGGGAAGAAACACGGAGCCAACATGGCATGGCAGAAGCGAAAGGAGGCATTGGACGAGCTTGGGCTGATCGACGACGGCTACGCCATTGCTCGGCCTCAACCTGGTCACAAACTCGAAGACATTATCCCCGCGCCGCTCCATATGCTGCTTCGTGCGCTATGCGCCAAAGATGAGACCACGAAGATGCCAAAGAACGCGCCGAAGGATGCGGTGACCATCGAGGAGACCGCGTTATTGTCGGCCGTGCTGACGAAGAAGCTCTCGGAGTACAGCACGTCGATCGAGGAGGACGAAGCCATCTTGACGCGATTGGCATCCGAGAGCGAATCTCAGGTGGCGAGGCCGCGATACCGGATGGCCGTTGAGGTCCGCAAGGGCGAAAAGGAGGTTCTGCAGCAAGCCATTCACCTCTGTCAAGACCACATCGCTCACCAGACGACCGAGCTGGCCAAAACAGCGTCAAAACGGCGGAAGCACGAAGATCGCCCCACCGGATCCAAGAAAGTGGCCAGGACGGAAAAGGGTCGACATTGAGCATGAAGAAGATTTCTGCTCATTTAAGATATGCGAGGCGCTGAGCCCATACTATATACAGTCACTGTTTCAGCTGCGGCTGTTGCCGTCACCACCACGGCCGCTTCTGTGTGTCCCAATCGTACAAGCCAGAACCAGAAGCATCCGTTCCGACACGCTCATTCATCGGTCGAGCTAAGAGAAGAGAGTTTTTGAAATTGTGCTCTCGTGTCACGATCAAAGGGGAAAAAGACTCCACAGTTCAGGATACCGTCGTGGGGTGTATTTGTGCCAGCGAAGCTGGAGAATGACTGGGGCCCGCAACCTCGAGCTGTTGTTGCCTTCTCGCCGGCGGCGCGGCCGCATCCAAAGCACGACTGCCGCCAATATAATATGCACGCTGTGACATGCGAGCATATGTCAAATCATCATCTGCCTCGGTGATGGTCGTGGTGTCGTCGACGTCATCGTCGTCGGAGTCGAATCGGAATCTATCGTCTACAGTCGGCACGTCTCGTTTGAACCGCGGTGGAAATTTTCGGTCGAACATCACCCGCCCCCCTCTCCCTATTCTCCGGCGGAACGAGGGCATTTGAACACCAGAGTCCTCTGCCGGTGGACTGGCATAGCGGAAGGGTGCTAAAGACGGGGACGCGTCCTTCATCTCGACATCGGCCGCATCGCCGCCGTGTGGCTGCGATTCGTCGTCGGAAACACTGGCCGGCGGCGTGGGCAAATATTCGGTCGCCGCCATGGCTTCTCGGAAGTGCCCGCTCGACGGCGGGACGTCGTGATCTCGGTCAGGGGTCAGTGGTGCCATCGTCTTGTCCACAAAGCCTTCATTCCACCGGATGTGCTTTTCGACATTGGTCTGGATTTCCCGCTCGATCTCCCGTTGCTTGGCCGCCATCACGTCCTCCAGACTGCGGAGATCCGTGCCAGGCCCGGCCGCGAGAGGCATCCGCAATTGCTGTGCCAAGGCGGCCTGGTTGGGATTCATGCCCGGCGGCAGTTTTTGCTTCTGTGGACCGGTGAGTGAGCTGACGCGGGAAGATGGAGGAAAGGGAGCATTCGAGGATTCATTACCTTTTGATTGATCAAGAGTTCCTCATCGCCCTTGATCCCCAGCTTCCTTTTCGTGTCCCGGAAAGCCAGGCGTTGTTCAAAGACTTGACGATCAATCTCCAGCACCTCTTTGCGCATCTGTTCTCTCTTCTTCACCATCACCAGGAGATTAAGAGCGGTCTCCAGTTCCAACCGGAGCTTCCGCAGCTTTTCCGCACTCTGCGCATCTCGGTTTCGGGTCTTGCGAATCTGGCGCAACTCTCGCCGTCGAAAGCAGACATACGGATCCGTGTCATCGCTGTCTTGCCCCGTCTCGAGCTTGAGACGAGGAGCAATGCTCCGATTGCCCGTGGCCTCTCGACGAGCCTTCCAATGCTCATACACGTACTTGGACAGCATCCGCACTCTATCGGGGATCGTCTCGTCCACCTGCTCCTGGAGCTCTTCTAAAGGTAAGACGGGCGGACTGTCGACGGCGGCAAATGGTTGCTTGGCCTGCGCCGTTTCCTCCAAGAAGTTCATCACCTCCTCAAACTGGTCCTCCGTGATGGGCTCCTGACCAGCCGGTAATTTGGCGTTGATCAGCTTGAGAGCGAGTTCATCCTCCTCGTCCAGGCAGTATGCGATGCCGGCACAGTCTTCGACCGTGGCCGAGGACCGAATGTACGTCGCGGGCTGTTGGAAGCCTTTGGGGTACAGGACGTCATACTGCACGTCGCTTGCCACGGTAGGTGGAGTGGGAATGTATGCATCTTTGATCTTTGCGTCGGCTGCGGCCGTCTCCGACGCCTTGATGGCTTGTTGAAGATGATATTCCTGCCAGAAAGGTCAGTCAGTGGGTGAAATGGGCGTGCCAAGACGCCCCCATGGTGACTAAGCAGGGGCGTGGACCAAAAAGTCGAGGAGCGGCGACGGCAAGGTGACGGGATGGGAGGATGAAAGGCAAGCCACAACCAACATACCGATTCCTCTGCCTTTTCAACACCAGTTTCAATGTTGCCACGGTTATTGTCGTAATCGACGAGATGATCTATTTGATCCTCGCGAAAAATCTGCACATTTTGTTTGGCGTTGAGTTTCTTGGGCCGAGTATGCCTGCCTGCCGCGCGCGACATGGACACTCTGGGCTGCCAACCTCATCCAGGCAGGCGAAAGGGCCGGCCGCACCACGACACGCCAGAACCGTAGGTTGCAGTCGTCGAATATCCGCTAAAGTGGCCTCAAAATGTAGCGCTGGAGGTCACTTAACGGATTCTGGGATTCAGATGATGATCCAACTCTGGTTTGTGGTTGATTTTGATGAAAGAAGAAATTTGCATGCGATGGGTGGGCAGCGTGAAGGACGGGCGGCGGGGGGTTTGCAGCCAGAATGACAGAGGTGAGACTGTGATTTGGG
>Ga0255336_100615_pt1 | contig 47532 bp, 50 predicted proteins | sample MeOH1_35cm_T3_17_FD_189102 | JGI IMG/M metagenome (GOLD analysis project Ga0255336, IMG submission 189102) | Sandy soil microbial communities from University of British Columbia, Vancouver, Canada - MeOH1_35cm_T3_179 | ecosystem: Engineered > Artificial ecosystem > Sand microcosm > Unclassified ... | reverse complement strand
GAGAGCGGGGCCCGGGGGGGGGCACGGGGGGGGCATGACCTTCGAGTTCGACACCGACAGCCCCAAGCTGATTGAGCGGACGTGGAAGGGTATCCCTGACAAGTGGCGAGCGACTGCGTGGCACGCCTTTCTGGCGGCTAGCGCTCGGAAGAGGACCGACAGCTTGTCGGACGGAGAGCTGATCGCGGCATTTGAAGAGTACCAAGGACAGAGCTCACCGGATGACGTTCAGATTGACATTGACGTTCCTCGAACGATCAGTAGTCACATCATGTTTCGGCGGCGGTATCGTGGTGGCCAAAGATTGCTGTTTCGTGTGCTCCACGCCATGAGCCTGCATTTTCCCGAAACAGGCTATGTGCAAGGCATGGCTGCCTTAGCGGCCACCCTGCTGGCCTACTACGAGGAGGAGAAAGCGTTCGTCATGCTGGTCCGCCTATGGGACCTTCGCGGCCTGGACAAGCTATACAAGTCTGGATTCGGCGGTCTGATGGCCGCCTTGGACGACTTTGAACGAGGCTGGCTGGGACAGGGAGAGTTGGCAAAGAAGCTGGTAGGTTTAGCACCCCCCCTCCCGTCCCTTCCGTCCCCTCCCACCTTCGCCTCGCTTCACCGGCCCTCCTCCCCTCTCACCAACCCCTCCTCTCTCTCCAGTTTCCCGGCAAGATGGTGACATTTGTTGGCTAGAGCGACCTCGGAATCGCCCCCACGGCCTATGGCACACGATGGTACTTGACGCTCTTCAACTACTCGATCCCTTTCCCGGCTCAGCTACGTGTCTGGGACGTGTTCATGCTCCTGGGAGACGATGTGGCCGAGTCCCGGACCGGTGACCAGGACAGCCAGTTTGGCACCACTCTGGACGTCCTGCATGCCACGTCGGCGGCACTGATTGACGGCATGCGAGAGATCCTGCTCGAGTCCGACTTTGAAAACGCCATGAAAGTTTTGACTAGCTGGATTCCCATCCAGGACGAGGATCTTTTCATGCGCGTGGCCCGGGCTGAGTGGAAGATGCACAAGAAAAAGGGCTAAGCGTGATAGTGGTGTGCTTGCATCTTACGTACTGACACCGTTAAACGTTTTCACCTGCTAGGACATATTCATCCCGGAGATGCGAGGACCGGGTGTGGCCGTGCCCAGTCAGCGTCTTTCTGACCCTAGACGTTGAGGTCAGTGGCTGGACTCGCTTGGCTGAGGAGGGCACAGCTTATCTTTGGGCCGATCTTGGATGGAGGAGAGAGGACCGCGAGAGGACCGCGAGAGGACCGCGTCCACGTCGGACCGGTGGCTCTATACAGATGTACATGTCAACATAATTAACTCACATAGAACTCATACCTTGTCGACGCCTCGCTTGGCTCATGATGCTGTCACGGCGCGGGTGTTTGTCCATGGCTTGGCGTGGTAGAAGACCAGCTGCACACATTGTAGGCGCTCTCCATGATCTTGCGACAGGTCTTATTCAAGCTTTGTTGACATGATGGCGACGACTGAACATGTGGAACTGGACATTGGATGAGAACTCGCGGCGTCGGTCACTGAGATCCTGCGACAATGTGCCGGCGAGCACAGGATGCTGCTGGTGATGTCTTGCGTCGCCAGAACAGGGATACTGACCTGGTATGGAGATGGGTATGGCGTGTTGATCACCAGCCCATCCTGTCGCACCGCCCTGAGTCAAAAAGCGGTGCGACCGACAATCATTGATCTTCCCCAGCGCGGGGTCCGTTGTCCGTTACATCAATCTCGACGATCGCTCCCGTCTGGACCGGACAGCACCGTTTTGTTTGACACTTCCAGGGGCAATGCCTGTGGCTGTTGCATGATTCATCCTTGACGGCAGTTGCGCAGCGGGTCAACGGGCCCGACCACCACATTTCATACACAGTACGAATTCAGGGGCGGTGGGGGGTGGTGAAAAGTCGTCGTCCTCGTCGGCGGCAGTGCGTCGGATCAATGGTCTCAGGAACGGCTATATGCCACAACGTTTTCCGCACCAGCGTCGTCAATCACAGACTCTCCTAACATTACGACCGTTTTCATGGCATGACACCTCGTCAGCGTCTCACGCAACATCTCTCGGAATGTGCAGTGCGCGTTTGGGCCTGACACCGAATTCGAGACACGCTAAGGCGGCGGCGCGATGTGCATCCAGGCTCCTGGGGATTGCCATGTCTGGGGAGCAAGTCCGCTGCAAAGGTCTCGTTTCCTGCCGCAGTGGCATGACTCGAATCATACCAAGGAGGGACGCGGACACCCTTTGTGGCGTTCCCTACCCATTCTGATAATGCACGATCTCGCGAACGGGAGAGTGCGATGTGGAGATGGTGCTCTGCTTTAGGCAAGCTGTCGCTTACTTACAACCGCATTAGGCGAGCGCACACACCGCCGTGGTCAAATCAAGATGGGCACCTCTCGGTTGCCGGGTCTGGCAGGCCCGCTGGCAGGACCACTTGGATGGGGCAACATACGATGTGTGGAGCACGCCATGACGGCACTGGGGACGGCGTGTTTCATCTCGGTACTGCGCCCGCTGTGGAAATGCAGGGAAAGCAATGGGTGCATAGCAGATGCACGGTGACGACAGTATTTCTCCTGTCCTGTGAGAGTCCTGGAAGCCAGTTCCTGATCGAGTCAGACGGCGCCTGCTGGCATGGGCCGCCAAGGCACCCCAGCAGGGTTTTGCAGACTTGAAGCCGAGAGGATTTTTGTGTGGCGACGGCGTGAGTAAGCTGACGGTCCATTTCTTGTCTGCTAACACTCCGACGGATGGCGCCAGCGTCGAAGATCTCCCCCGTCCGGACATCGATGCGCAGGGGGTGCTGCTTCCGTCGTCAATCGTGTCTCAACGCGGTGGTGCGCGGTCCTTGGTACTCAGGTCAGCTGTCGATCATGCCTCGTTACGAGATTCATATCCACACTCGGCGGCGGATCACTTTCGGAGAATTTTCTCATTTGCGTGTCAACCTAAGCGAGGCTATCCTGGCCGGACCCTGGCGGGGGCCTGCGCCTGAATCTAGGCGCGGAACGGCTGCATGATCCTGCAGTCTCCCGATTTCCTTTCTCGCCATCCAGATGGAGCACGCCGGCACTGTCCGGTCCAAAACCGCCGTCGACAGGAATGGCGACAGGGGAGGTATGACTAGCTTCTGGCTCCACCAGCGTCCTCACACAACTTGAACAAGCAAGCAGATGGCCTGGTTGAACAGGTCAGCCCAAGCCCAATGGAATCACGCACGTCACCACGGCAATCTGTGGTACACTTGTCGGGGCGGCCGATCGATGCTGGATACGAGCACTTGGGCACAGGACCCGTCAATCTTCTGACCAGTCTGTCGTGGCTGGTCTGACCAAGAGCTTGGTTCTTCCTGAAGTTGGACACAGCTCAAACCAACTCGTTTTTCTCGGCTCAAGGACTGCGAGCAGCTCCACCGGCCGCCAGGCCGTCACTACCATCGTTTCGCCTGTGTGGCATAGGATCACACAGGGACTGGGCTGCGCTGCGCCCTGCATTCCTGCGTCGACGTCGATTCTCTGGACAGGTTGGCTCCCCGCGCATGGATCCTTCCGACAAAGGTTGCCAGGACTGCCCTGGATCCATTCCTTTGGTCGACTCGACTGGTCAAGAGGAGGAACTCTCTCTCTCTGATCGGCCCTCGGCGGGAACGTTGACCCCAGGAGCGTCAATCTCCAGGTATGATGATGATTTTGATTGTGTGGCGCCGACATGCGACAGTAACGGACGCACTGGTATTGTATATCCCACGGTGGTGGTGGTCGGCGGAATTGCAGGAGCTGTCAGCGGGGCAGCAAGCTCTGTCCCGACCCGCCCATGTGTGGGAAACGGTACGAGTTGCTTTCGCGGCTGTCGAACCCAGGGAACGATCAGCGGTGGGCGGTGCGCGCGATGTGGGCAGTGCGCGCGAGGCGTTGAACAGAGGTGCGTGGCACCCCTGCTGCACGAGGAAGCAAGTTGAAGCGGCATGGCCAGCATGGGTCGGCAGGGATGGCGCCGCAGCATGCGATGGATGGGCCCTACTCACGGCAGCCCGCGGCAGTCCACCACCAGTTTCGGCCGCAACCCAAAGGCTTTTTGACCATCGCCAGTGACAGCCAGACAGACAGCCACAGTCGGTCCGTCTTGGTTCTGGCCCTGATCCTGGGTAAGTCATGTACGAGCCTGGCGGGCGGCCCCCCAGCTGGAGCGTCTCGTATGGGTTTTGCCTTAGCCTGACGCACACACACAGTTCGCCAGTTCGCATGTCGGCCGCGGCTAGCGGTCGGCGTGCTGAGAGAGGGCGTGGGGAGGAGGTGATCAGATTGTCCCCTCTGGTCAGACCGTCAGCCCTCTCTCCCTGACCACCGTCCATCCTACTACAGAGGCGAGTCGGAGGGGCCCATCCCCGAGCGCTCACGGGAAGCCTTCTGGAAGCTCGAGACTGCTAGTGTGACTGCAGTGGCGGTCGTGGTGCCGTGGACCTTGTGCCAGCACTGGGTGTCCGCCGCCGCCGCTACCGCCGCCGTTGTCCGCCATGGTCCTCCTCCCGACCCACGGAACCATGGAGCCATGACGACCAAGCGCAGTGGTTGTGACTCTCCGGCCAACATCCCTTCTACTTTCTGCTTCCCTGCTAGTCTCTCGAGGATTGGTCAATCCACACCTCATCGGGGCTACGGTCAGCTTTGCTGTTCCCTTCCGCACCGTCATGGTTATTCGCCACGTCTTAACCATGATACGCTCTTCTGCTTGTGTCGGCTGGCTTGCACTACCCCATCCCAAACCAGACGGCGGCCATGCTACACGCTTAACCTGTCCTGGGCGGCCGGCCTCGTACTGCCTCCCACTTTTGTGCCAGGAACCTCAACACGGTTCAGGCACCGGCCTGCTGTGCTCCAGCAAAAACACTCTCGTCCAACCAGCTCTCGCCAGTCGTCACTCGTCGATCGTCCAGGAGCCGGGCCCAAGCTCATACGAAAGGGCCCTCCTCCTCCTGTTCGGATCAGGAAGGCGACCACATCACCACCCTAGCCAGCCCTGCCTCGGGTGACATAACTACTCTCGTCGCCGTCGTTGAACCGCCATCGTGGTTGAGATTGATCAGCGCTTCTTTTGCTCTTCCCAACACCAGAGAACGGCTTTTCCATCAACTCGTTCTGAGGCCCCCATCCAGAATTCACAGGACCTCTTGCATGTTCTATTATATTCCTTTTCCCCTGGCTCTCCTCGACGACCGCACCCATGTTATTGGCACTCCCATCAGCTCCTAACTCAATGCAGACGCACGACATCAAGCCGCCTCATGAATACCCCACTTTTAAGTCGACCCAATCTAGATATTCACCCCCAGAGTCGCCGCGCAACTTACACTCATTCTTCGAGGAGGGCAGAATGAGTAATCCCCATCGTGGCCTTCCTCTCCCTACCGGTCTCAGTCTGCCTCCGCCTGACCGTGGCCAGTCCACTGTTCCCGCACTCGGTCACTTGCCCGCTCCGCCCTCCCAGTGGGCCGGTCAAGATGATTCCATGCGCAGTTGGCTCCACGCAAAGGCCGAGGAAGACCGGCGGAAGCAAGAGGAGGAGAAGACCCGACAAGAGAGTCTGCGCCTCGATCAGCGGAGGATTGAGCAGAGTATGCTGCGAGAGTCTCTCCAAGGCGGCATCCCTCCGCCCATGGTTCCACTGATCTTTGCTGGCATTGGGGGAGGGAATCTTCCTGGACATACCCTGGAATGGGCTCAACAATACCTCGCCTCTTTGACTCTGCAAAACCAACATCAGCAAATTCAGGCGCAACAAATCCAACAGCAGCAGCAACAGCAACAGCAACAACAACAACAACAGCAGCAGCAGCAGCAACAGCAACAACAGCAGCAACAGCAACAACAACAACAGCAGCAGCAACAACAGCTATCTCCCGATTTACGTCGAGACAGTCGCATGATCCCCCCAAATCCCTACGGCGGACACCAACCACTCCAAACTGTTCAACCGGGCCAGCCGCTCTCGTCCCAACCAGCACCGCCATCGTTAGGTCGGCCGGCGGCCAGTCCCTCCGTGGCACCTGGGCCCGCTTCATCTACACTCTCTCGTCTCAGCACGACGGAATTCGTCGCCGGCTCGGGGACGACTCCGTCGGCGCGACAATCACTACATCCATTACCGCCGTCGCAGACCGCTCAGCCCGAACAAGGCTCGGGTCCGGGCTTGTTTTTCCACCACTGGACGCCGCCCAATCCTTCAAGCAGCAACAACCAGCCGCCGACACCGTCGGGAAAGAGTAGTCATGGATCGCCCTTCTCGCAGCACGCAGGATCACACCTCCGGTCCGAGTATCAGAATTCACCCAAAAAACGCAAAACGGCAGGAGGCCAGGCGGTGCCTGCGCCGCCCACGTCTCAGCCAGCCGATCCTTCGCAGCCCTACTCGCGTCGGCCGTCGAGAGAACAAGAGCATTCACCGGACAGCAGACCCAGACCTGGGCCACACTCCCGACAACACAGCAACGCCTCCTCTCGAGACTTTGACGCTGGACGCACCATAGCGCGTCCGAGCAGTCGTCAGCAGCGTCAGGATGAGTTAAGTGGCGCAGGCCTGGGCCCAAGAAGGCGATTAACCGGCTCCTCGACTAGTGCGTCCAGCGAGGACAACCCCATTCGGCATGAGGGAATGAAACCTGAAACACGGTAGCGCATGCCACCAGCGGGTTCGGAGATGAAACGTGGCGGATGTGGCGACGACCCGCACCAGTGGACCACGGTGACTTTTCTCACCGGAGAGAGATGCTACGGCTGCTACTGACTCCTACTCCTCCTACTACTGACAGCGCCTGTGATACAGGTCTCACGGATCTCCGCAGGCAGCATCTAATAATACGAGCTCTGATCCATAATGTCAGAGGGCCCCGCGCCCGGCGGAACAAGCGTGCATTGCCGGCCAAAGCACGTCGACGAATTTCCTTTTGATCGTACCATGAACGCACAAATGAGACAAGCATTTAATATCGCTCGCACAGGACAGATTACGTGGGGCAGAAAGTCAAATATTGGTGGGCTGATTGGTCACGGCGCATGGCCAAAGAGTGTGGAGTGCTGTTATCCTGAAAAAGTCTCTTTCGTGGCTTGTGATTTCGGTAAGCCGGTCATGACCGTCCTCAAAGTTCCACGCTTCCGGGAATTCAAGGCAACAAGCGAAATATCTGGACCGTGGCTTTCTCCACGGTGGTGTGCAGTTTTTTCGGAAGTTGCGCGGGGCGACGACGAAGTGCTCAAATCATGAATGACTCGTGATACGCAGTGGAAATTGCATTCCAGGCGCACGAGCCTTTGCTAAGCGAGGTTCTACGGCAGTGGCGCCAGCCAGGCGTGTTTCAGAATCTTGGTGGGCCTTTGTTTGATCGCCTCGAAAAATCACTGCTACTGGGAAAAACATGTGCCTCATGTCAATGGCACACGAACGTGGGAGAAGGAAGACGGGCAGCACCGATAGTCGGCTAGGCGGCCAGCCACGCAGGCGAGTTGCCATAGGACGAAGATTGGGCTTTTGATATCCAAAGATGGGGCGCGCGCTATGTTTTGAAACTCGAAGAGGAAACGTGTTGCGAAAAATTGCCTCCTAGACTTAGAGTGGAATAGACCAAACTTCTTTCAGCCCTCACGCACGTGACTCAAAAGTTACTTTCATCCCGACCTCAATGTCTGTTCTTGTGTCTTCCTCCTCTACTCGCTCAGTCGGGGGCGTGGACGTCTGTTTGAAAGCCAGACACGACGACGCAGCCACGGTCGGATCAACGCGCTTCTTCACATGCATGATACGCGATTGAAACGTTCCATTTCTGGATCTTCCTTGGCGTGTTCTCGACCGCTGTGGACCAATTTTGCCATCAAAGTTGGGCTGTTCAACCGGGTGGTGGTGCGGCTGAGATGAACTTGTGAGTAGCCGAGACAGACCTCCGATGTGTTTCCCTGACAAGGGATCGATGCTCTTATGAGTTTGATTGCCGAGTGCAGCACCAGATTTCCCATGGATGTTTGAAACTTGAGACTACCGCCGTGATATGTTGCCAGGAGCCCTGACCGATGGTTCGCCGGCAGAGCGCCAAGGCTGTGTCCAAGAGTTCACCAGCCTGAGCGATGTCGGGCAGTCGGGCACAGGTGGACGATGCTACACCGATGAGAGGTTTCTGCTTAACCGCCGGTTACACTCTTGTTGCGCTGTCGTCTTCGCGAGGCGCCAGCCCCCTCCCTCTGGCTATACGGTGGTGGCATCTCGAGACCGCCTCTGACAGTAGCACCAAACAGAGACGAGACAGGGAAAACAGCCATCGCCTCACCATTCGGGGAAGTAACTCTGGTAAAGAAATAACTGACCTTTTTCCATGACGCCCAAGGCCAGAATCCGCGAGGTCCTCCTCCCGTTGTGACTGGCATGCGCAGATCTCAGATGGGCTTCGTGGTCGTTCAGGGATCGGTGGTCCGGGGACACTGACGATCCGAGTTGGGGCCGAGAGGAAGACCAAATGCTCGGTGAGAAGCAAGCTAGACAGGAGAAAAGCAAAGGAACACGAAAGGCCTGCCATGACTGATCAAAAAGAACCTCGGCCAGGCGTGTCCATCTATCCAGATTCTTGGAGGAGCTCTTCATCTGTCTTCTCTCCCTGTCGCCACGCTGAGTCTATGGTCCGCGGAGTAGAGGTAAGGTAACAAACGATGAAACCAAAGATAAGGCGACCGGATCAACATTTAAATCGTTCCTCATCACGTCGTATATTTGTATCCGTTTGCGTTGGTGACACTGACTCGCAACAGTCTACACCGACCAACATTGCAACTCCTGTTGTTCCTGGAGAATGGCTCTTCCCTCTTTGGTGATTGCGCCCACCATCTCCGCTTCTCCTTTCCCTCCCTGCGTCACATTGATTAACCTAACTCCAGTCGAATCAAATCGATCCGGCCCACATAACCTGGATGGAGGACGCCGTCCACCGGTTCCCGGCTGAGATGTTGCGGCTCGATCTTCTTCCGTGACTCTTCAGCGCTCCGGATCTATTTACTCGTCGTCCGAGAGCAGCTGCCTCACAAAGTTCAGCGCGGCCTCCAGCAATAGGGGCTGATAGCCTTTCTCCTTGGCGTCGGAGATGATGGCGTCCTGTGCCCATGCCAAAAAGCCAGTCGTTAGCGACGTCGTGTCAGAAGCGACAAATGCACCAAAGGAGAAAACCAAGCTTAAACATACCGCTTCACCGACAATGTCCCTGAACTTTTCGTCCGCATATGCACTGAAGGCGACATCGATGCCGTCGGGGTGACCAAGGGCGCGCGGGATGACCTCGGAAAAGATGGTACTGGCGCCGGCCGCACTGGAGATGATGGCAAACCACTGCTTTTGCTGATCCGGGCTCATCAAGTCGAGTGCCTGCGCAAACTTGATCGTCTCGTACGCAGAATTGAGGTGGATGATGGCGTGCGCGTGGGCCAGCATTTGCATGTCGATTTCCTGGCCCGGCGTACTTTCATTGGCCCTTCCGGCTTGTTCGACGACGAGGTTCTGGCGCGGTGAGGCAAAGCCGAGATAATACTGCACGACGACGCTGTCGTCCGCGGCGGCGTGAGTCTTCATCACCTGTTTGAGGATCTCGCTGGTGCGGTTCAGCAGCGGCAGGTCGACGTTCAACCTGGTCTCTTCGTCCCGGATAATGCCGACGTCCTTGTCGATGATGGCGGTCGCCGAGGCCGTGGCTGGCGTCGCACTGAGCATGCGTGGGCCGCGGTTTTCAAACATCCAGCTCCAGCCGAGAGCCGTCTGGCCGGTGCTGTCGCGCGAAACCAACGAGTCGTAGAATTTCTCCGTGTCCAGACCGTTGATGGCCGCGAGCCCCATAATCTCCGACGCAGCGACCATGTGGATGCCACACATGACCTGGTTCAGCGCTTTGGCGGACTCGCCCGTCCCCAGGCCCCCGGGGATGGGATATAAGGTCTCGCCTTTGCTCGCTAGATTCTCGAGCACCTGTTTGGCGCTGGGCTGCTCGAGATTTGCCGCCTCATCCGAAGATGCCATGATGGTGAGGGTCCCATTGACCGATCTCGCGACCCCCCCGGAAACAGGAGCATCGATCAACTTGACATCTGGACGGTGGAACTCTTCCGTCAGACGTGATCGGACAACGCCCGGCTGGGTGGGAGGAATGGTCGCGTGAATAATGACCGTACAATGTTGGGCCAACGCGTGGACCGCCCCCAGTTTGTCGTCAAAGAGCGCCGAGTGGACGTGGTGGTGATTGGCCACCATCAGACACACCACCGAAGCGTCCTTGACCGCGTCCGCGGGTGAATCGGCGACGACGGCTCTCGAGTCCTTGATGTCTTTGCATGCGGTCTCCCAACGTTCCAGCGTGGGCCGGTAGATGTCGTAGCCTCGAACCGGAAACCCTGTCCGGACGAGGTGTGTGGACATGGCGAAGCCCATGGCACCGAGGCCGATGAACCCGACGGGGGAGAGGGCGTCTGTGGAGGACATGTCGCCAACAACCTCCCAGTTGCTGGTCCTGTCTATGACGTCGTGCTGAAGACGAGCCGTTCCGAAACCTCGACCGTCTTTCCACTACGGGGAGGAGAGGTAAGTGACACAGTCTAGCAATCTACGTCGCTGGAATCATCAGGTTATAAGACTATGTTGAAAGGGAAAAACAGGCCTTTCGCACATATGCCGACTAAAGCCACAAAGCACGTCGTCCACTTCGAACGGGGTTCGTCGGTGAAGATACCGACGATCAGCGAGATCAGGAGACGGACTGTGGATCCGGCCAGTCTGGGCATATCGAGCAACGAGATTTGATCGCCAAGTCTGTCGTAAGGCTACAAACTGAATTCCATCCTCCCCCAGGTGACCTGGCCTCAGGCAGACTCCCATTGGCCATTAGGTCCTCTGAGAGAGTCTGTCTTTGTGCTATGACCAGCTTCACAGCCCCGGCTTCCACTGTGTCTGCGACGCCTAACCGGTGGGGAAGATGCCGGGAGATAGAAAGAGCCTGGCCTTCAGCCGCGCAGTGCTCCGCCTCACCTTGATATTCCCGATCCTCGGTATGGTCGTCCTGTGTCAGTTTATGAGATCTCAGCCTCCCTTTTTGACCCCAACCCGTGGCTTAGTCCCGTTTCTCAGAGGTAAGTTGTCTCACTGCCTCGCTGCCTTATTGCCTTGCGAGGATGCCTTCCGTCCTGATTTGCTCTTGCAAGACTGGCAGACGCCCCGGAAAGCTTTGTGGACGCACTTCGTCGAACAAAATCACCCATCTATCCACCTTATCCGGGCGCAACACGGAAGGGCCATAGAGAATGGATGACGTTAGCCGGCTGGCATACGCCTCACGAGGGGCCCTCCTGCTCATTCGTCTTTCGCATAAAGCAGCTGCCCCCCCTCTGCTGCCCAATACACGATCCCGTCTGCGATCACCAATCGCTGATGCCTAGACAAGTGAGAACCACCATACGAAACGAGTCTGGGGTTGCCATAGCTCAGGAACGGCGTTGCTTCCCTTCCCCTTCCCCTTCCCAGAACTCGACAACCTACTCCAAGACGTCAAAAGAAGGAGGTCGGAGACCGGCCGGTGTAGACAATACTACAACAGACGACGCCCACTTCAAGTCAACCATGTCGAACAGGCCTTTACACAGCCAACCGCAGCGTACATTCGACCCCAGCACCAGAGCGCCGTCATCACAGTCGACAGTCACCCCGGCACTTGGCATGTCCCTTTTTGAGGCCTGCATGCTCCTCTGGAAACGCGGAATCCAGATCCAACTCGGACCATCGCCGGCAATTTATCGCGACGAGACTCACCGTCATGACTCGCAACCCGGCACCGCCACGACGTCACACCGTCATAAAGGACACCCCAACCCGAGCGGCATGGCCACCAGCAACAGAACCAGCGGCAGCCAGCAATCACCCGCTGACCAAGCACTCGCCCTCATCCTCAACGCCGGCGGTACCGTCATCTTCGCCAGCACGCCGTTCGATGCCCGGCGAGCCCCGACCTGCCGACACTGCGACGAGGCTTTCATATCAAACGAGGATCAAGAATACCACCGCTCCGGCTGCAGCGATTGCTCCGAGATGTTTGAGTGCCCAACCTTGCAGGACCAGCACGATTGCCAGTCATATGATGCTCCGTTTCGCTCCACCACGCCAGTCAGTCATAACGGTGGGAGAGGCGATTTTAACAATAGGAGAGGCGGCGGTGGCGGCGGTGGCGGCGCCCCGAGGTATGGTCACCATCACTAAAATATTCCCGCCCCAGGAGACATCAAGTGGCGTTCGGTAGGAGTCTTTTCCTAACATGTCTGGAGGTCAGCCGGCGGTTAGGGTTGACCATTTCTAGTCGGACACGATCTATTTCCAGCTTGTACTACGAAGTCAAGGGCATCTTATTTTCCTTCTATGCCATGTCGTTATTATTCTAGGTGGTTAGCAAGGTTGATGCTATAGCTATTGAATTCCTAATTAGACAGCCCATGACTTTCTTTTTACTCGAGATGAGACTTCTCCCTGGTGCGTCATTATCAACAAGCCTTAGTACGCCAGACATTCTTGCATTCTTGCATTCTTCCAGAAAGCTGAGCGAGAAATAGACGCTTATGTCCCCAGTGAGACTGGCGTGTTGGTGTGAGGTCAGAGAATGAGACTATTTACTGACCTGGATCGCCAGGCAGGAGACTTTCTCTCCAGCCCACGTCACACATCCCCGCAAGTTTAGCACTCATCATTGGAACTGGATGCTATGCTGGTTTGATAAAGTATTGAATTGGAAAAGTCATATATGGGCTGAAACACAGACCTTGGTCAATACATATATCCCGTACCGTCTCGAGCAACAGATTCCTCCAGCGGTCTTCGTGAAACTTTGACATAATACAACTTGTTACGATGCCCGTCTCACGCTCCGGCCACAATAGTTTCTCCATAGCCAGCACTCGTGTTGATGAGCTCTCCATCCAGCAAAGGCAACATCTTGTTGTCCTTCCTTTGAGGCGTGGTCGAGCTGGTCGACCGTATCCAATTTTGGATGGTTATTCGCGACATCTGGCGCATCAGATTGTTGATTCATGGTCCAGTCTATCCGGGCGTCGACTGATCGTGCCGGTAGTGGCAGAAACAAGGACAGGAGGAGTCCACACTGGAGAAGTGCAGACATGTCTGGATGGCGCCGTTCTCGTCGCTGGAGACATGACTCCGACTGTTCGTGCGGAGGTTCAAGTGATGATTCCTAATCTGCCCTCCCAGTCATCCTCCTTCTTGACTCCTCCTTCGGCACCGCCTCTCCTCCTCTTCTCGTTTCGTCGACGCCTTTTTTCTTCTCTTTCGGCGGCATCGACCTCCTCCGCCTTTTTAATCCTCGCCTGGATGTCAAGCTCGCCGAGCTGTTTTGCCTCTTCCTCCTGCTGTCGTTTCCGCTGCTTCAGCATTTCCAATCGGTCTCTGACATCTTGCAGCGAGGCACGCTTGACCTCACCGGACTGCCCAGTGTTGATAAGATGCTGTTTGGAATTCAAGTGCTCGATGAACTGGACGTTGTCCTTGTAGGTCAAGTCGCAAGCTTCGCAGTAAAAACCGGCCCCTCGTCCACGCTTTCCAACGGCCGATCCCGCTGGTACGATCGTGCTCTTTCCGACCATGCTGGCGACATCGAGTCGTGATCCTCTCGCAGCGGTAGCATCCAGAGCTGACATGTCGACGGGCTTGTGCCATCTTCTCCCTTCTAACTTGGCCTCATACCGCGCCTTTGCTTCCTCCTTGCGCTCTTCCGCATCCTTCTTGGCTTTCGCTTCATATTCCGCTCTGTCCCACGTCCGCCGGAAGTCGGTGTCAGAGGCAGGCGTGCCGTAGGCTGATTTGCGCGGGTCGGCCATCGCGCGGATGGGATGAACACCGCCGGCGTCCAAGGTCGAAGGTGTCGAAGGTTGTCAACGAATCCAGGCTCGTCTGGATATTCACAGAAGAGACCAAGCTAAATAGATGGCGTTGGAGGGATCACCTGCTGGAAGGAACAAAGTGGGTCAAATGAGCAGAGGACGTCATTTGGGGTTGATCTGCAAGCGCGGAGATCTGCACGGCGGTCGAGAACTTTTTTGACAAAACGAACTCTATTGTTCTCTCCTTCGGGTGTGGAGGAGGACAAATATGGCCTCAAGAAGGTCACCATTTGACTTGTCCAAATGTGCGCGGCCCAATATATTGAAGTTGCAGCCATATCGATGCGCACGAGAGTATGTGTGCGCCACTCTCAGTTGCTCGAGTTGACTCACAATCTACAGTGACTACAAAGACGACGGCAAGAACATCCTCCTCGACGCGAACGAGAACGCCTATGGACCGGGACTGGCACTAGATCTGAACGGTGAATATGGGAACGATCATGGTTCAAGGCCGCACGTCGACTTCCTTGGGCTGAATCGGTATCCGGATCCGCATCAAGTCGAGCTCAAGGAAGGTTTTTGCCGATTGAGGAATACACATGTCCATACGACCAAAAATCTCACGCCGGACAACTTGTTTTGTGGCGTGGGATCGGACGAAGCAATTGACGCCCTTCTGCGCTGCTTCTGCACACCGGGCACGGATAAGATATTGACCTGCCCTCCCACTTATGGAATGTACGCCGTGAGTGCCGACGTCAACGACATTGAAATCGTTCACGTCCCGTTGAACGTGGCAGACGGCTTCTCTTTGCAGCCGGAAAAAATTTGGGAAAAACTATCGGCCGACCCGTCGATCAAGATGGTATATATATGCTCTCCAGGCAATCCCACGGCCAGCCTCATCAAGAAGCAAGACATCCAGCGGGTCCTCGAGCATCCCACGTGGAACGGCATTGTGATTGTGGACGAGGCCTACATTGACTTCTCGCCCGACGGCTCAAGCCTGGCTGAATGGGTTCTCGAATGGCCCAATCTGGTGGTGATGCAAACATTAAGCAAAGCATTTGGACTGGCCGGCATCCGGCTGGGTGTGGCATTCAGCAGCCCCGAGATTGCAGCGCTCCTCAATAACATGAAGGCGCCGTACAACATTTCGAGCCCGACGAGCGCAATCGCGACCGCGGCGTTGAAAGAGGACAGTTTGCGCCGGATGCGCCTGAACCGAGCCAAAATCTTGCAACAACGAGACAGGCTTCTGAAAGAGCTCCCCCAGATACCAGGGATCGGCCGATTCCGTGGAGGCACGGACGCCAACTTCTTGTTAGTCGAGATATTGGATAAACCGAGGGATGAAGGAGGTCAACCCGATAATCCCACGGCGCTGGCCCTGTACGAAACCATGGCCGGGCATCGTGGGGTGGTCGTGAGGTTCCGGGGCAAGGAATTCGGTTGCGAAGGATGTCTCCGAATCACGGTGGGAACAGAAAGGGAGGTGGACAGATTCCTCGACGAGGTCAAATCCGTGCTGCAGCACATATTCACCCGCCGATCGCAGATCAATGGCCCACAGGAGAGGCTTCGGAAAGAGGAGGGCAGCATGGTGATATCATAGCGCATTGGAGCCTGGGTGCCCGCGCGTGATTCCGATCCGGCCGCCTTGCACCATGCCTAAAGGGCCTCCAAAGTAAACGCAAAAATGTTGGAGGACAATAGACTGTAACATGCCAGCGCATCACTGGTGCGCAGCCACAGGGCCATCGCTTTGAATTTCCGGTCAAGTCAGCCGTCGACCCAGCAGGTCCAGGCTACAACACGGAATTTGAAGATTTTGGGCATGGCTCAGAGACGTTCCCGCTAGACACCCACCAACCAAAAAGTGCCGTCCTCCTGCGTCTGGCACGCGTCGTCGCGATAGGCCGCCCTCTTCTGTCCACCTACATTCCCTCTGCTCTTCATCCTTCCACGAACCACCGGCAATTCAAAAAGTACAACAAGCCGCAACCCATCGTATGATTTCCATCGTATGATTTCCATCGTATGATTTCCATCGTTCCCTCTGCGCCTCCGTGTCACTACCTCTCCACGGCCAGAACCAGTCAATCTCAAAGCAGGGCACAGCCACCGTTGGGCTCTAACTGGACCACCGCCTTCGGCTACAAGCGCAGCAAAGTCCCCCCAAACCCGTCTCTCGCCGCCCGTGGTGTGTATTTATCGGGTCTCTGAGTTCGTCGGGGCCTGTCAGATCCGAATTGGGACCGGCTTCGCTCCTCGAACAAAGATGCTGAGTGAAAGAAGGAGATGAGGCTGCGAATGATCACGAGTCCACGACAGAGACCGCCCTGCTGATATCCCATTGAATACCTGACGATGGTCAAGGTCGATGTCAAGCGAGACTATTACGCTGACCTGGAACTCCCTCCAACAGCAGATGCTGAAGAGGTGAAAAGACAATTCCGGCTCCTGGGTGAGAGACACCAGGCGGAATCAGGAAATGCATATGCTCACGGGTGATAGCAAAACAATACCATCCAGACCGAAACCCGGGGCATGAGACTGAGGCAATCCCGAAATTTCAGGCGATTCAGGCCGCGCATGAAGTCCTGAGCGATCCACAAGAGAAGGCCAAATATGATGCAGCACGGGCAAAGCTTGCGCGCCCGGCCGCTCATGCCTCGACAGCGTACCCTGGCGACCCTTTCAATTTCCAAAAACCCGGACCTACAAGGTTTGGGGCCACATCCGTAAATTTCGCGTACGCTCCACCACCCAAAGCGAAACCTCGACCGCCAACGCAGACGACCTTTGCGACGCCGAAGCCGAGACAACAGCCGCCGTCCGTTGGAGCAGAGAAATTGAATGCGTTTACTCGCGCCGTACCGCAGCAGTCATGGGACAGAGCGAGGTTCGAGGAAACCAGAGCAGAGACGGCCCGAGCATTCCCAGCCATGAGACCATCCCAGCCATCGGCACAAGTACCACCACCTCGCCAACATCCCACGGCCCCAAAGCCGTCGGTGAACGTGCCATCGCCCGACGTACCACATGTGCCGAATGGTCTCCATACCGGCTTTCCTGGCTTGTCTCGGACGGCGAGCACGCGCAAGTATCCCTTTGTTCCTGCTGAGCCCGGGAATGATGAACCCATGGCTCCTCTCCGCACATCAGCATACGCATATGTTCGAGGGGATCGCTCTCATGCTTCCGATGTCCACATGCACGCTTCCGACTATCACAGCGTGCATTCGCCTCCCATGGCAAAGTCGAGGCCGACGGCGAGTCCCTTGCGGCACACGAAATCTTCCGACCAAGACATCAGAACCGAGCGGCCGAGCCCTGAACACCCTTGGAGCAGATATGCTGGTACTACCGGCGAAAAGACCGATATTCACGGCGCTGGACTGGGCCGATCTGCCACCGGGCGCCACTCGCCCGTCGACCAACGTTGGCAAGAGCGTGGACAATTCGGGAGACCGTATTCGCACTATGGTCCGCCTCCACGACACCGGAGTGCCAGTCCCAAACTACGACGGTCGGGGACCGCTCAGGTTGATTTTTCATCTTCAGAATCTTCGAGCAGCAGCGAAGAAGAGCCTCTCAGCATGGGATCCAGGCCGAAGGCAACCCCACACAGGTCTGGCCCAAAGGCAGACGGCAATGGCAAAGGTCCTAGCCACCGGCCTTTCTCCGACGATAATCCTGCACTCACAGGCCAATTTCCAAGCACGAATTATACAAAAGTCGTCGACGACCGCCATCCGTACACGTACCCCGCCCCCGGCGCGAGAGATGGACCCGTTCGTCGACCTTTCCCTGACATGATCTCTCCAGACGAACTCTCGAAGAGTGATGGTAGGAGCGGGTTTCGATACGTCCATCGTGATTACGTACAAGGAGCCAAGTATGTCCCTTTTCTTAGACGACCCTGACCCGAATGGGTACTTACTCTCAAAATGGTAGGCAGCACTTTCCGCCGTCTCCCCTTTGAGTCGGTGAAGTCTGCTGAACCGCCACATCTGACTTGTGGGTCGAGATGACTCTTCCAGGTCAATGGGTGTTGGACGAGCCACATCTTTTTTGCGCTGCCCGAATAAGGAGGCCGAAGGCTGACGAAAATGAATGACAGCGTCACATCACCAGGGAATTTGAAACACTCTGCGTCAGCACCCGAAAGCAGTCGAGAAGGGATCTCCACAACGTTCTCCGCCGCGGACTGGCAAAGTAAATTTGATACGGCTGAGAATATCTTTCATCCCGGCGACTCCTCCCAGGTGCGAAAGTCGCCTTCCAAGTCGTCCCGGACGACGACCCGACCCACGGCTCGGACTCGTGCAGAATTCCGCGGACTGGACCAGCAAGCACAAGCGGCGTCTGAAGCGTTCAACGCTGCTTTCAATCCGGAGGCCACCGAACCGGTGGAAAAGGCTGAAGCCCAACCCGAAACTGCAGCATCTCAGCCGGGCGAGGACTGGACTGCGAGGCTGGGAAACGCGGGGGCCGGGTCAAAGCCACCAGATACGGGGAACAACATACCAAACTCCAGCTCTGACCCAGCGGGACCACTGGGTGCCGAACCCGATGCCATGGACGTAGACGAGACGACCCTCTCCGGTAATGGACCTCCAAACTTATCTTCAAATACGATCCACCGACGTTCGACGGGTCCTGCCCACACCCGTCGAGCCTCTACCGACGGCGTAAGCCTCAAAGACTTCTCCTCTCACGCGCCTTTCGCCCCCTCTATGGCAGGCCTTCAAGACCTCGACGACCTCTCCACAACACTCCCGTTCGAGTCGCGCCCGTCCGGAAACCTCAATCTCAAGCAGAAGACATCCACGAAGATTCGCGACCTCAACCTGCCAAAGCCTCCTAAGCCCGTCGTGCCCCCGGCCATCGACAAGTTGACTCGGGACAACTGGAATCAGTACGTGGCTAACATGAACACGTACATGCACGAATGGGACACGTTCGACAAGAGGATGATCGACCACTTCGGAAGCAGACAAGAACAGGTCAGCCGGAGCATGAGCAAGAACTGGGTCGCCATGGTGGGCGATGGGCCAGACGCCGACGAGATCAATGCCGCCGATCCAGTTCCAAGAGCAGGATATGCCGCGTACATGACGTGGTTGAAAGACGACACTAAGTGCCTTGAGTGGTGGGGTCGAGCCTGGGAGTTGCATCGGCAGTGTCTGGAAGACCTGGGCAAGATGAGGGAAAAGGTCAAGGCCGGACTGCGTTGACCGTTTAGCGTTGCAGATTGTTTGAGTGTAATATACTTCCATCACGGAAAGAGACTGGCTATCGCGAGCTATTGCACGAGCGTCGGGACATGCTTTGAGGATGGAACGTTCGTTTATGGCCTCAGGTCTATGGCCTCAGGCCGAGTTTAGCTTGGAGTTGGCCTGTGTCAGTCCTGTATCATCTTTTTGTGACAATGATGGCACCCCCCGGTCAGAAGTGGGACTAAAGTCATCCTCCAATGAATCACACATGGATTTATCCATCTACCACGAGTTGTTGGGTCTATATACCGTTGACGGCATCCGTTCCTTGTAGATCTGTCACGAGAGAAAACGTAAATTTGGAACTTCAAGGCTCCTTCTAGCCATCAAGTGGCAACTTAGCTAGTAGTATTCCGACCTAGGATTCGACTGTAGAGCTGGTATGCAGTGTAGCTCATCAGTTCGGCGGCTCTCTCCATATAACCACAACTACCCGATGCTCGTCCATCCTGGCCTACGCGTTCTTTGTGTCGTCTATCATCCTCCATGGCGATCATCGTCGGCACATGTCACAAGCTCACTTACACAATTCAAACGTCTCCCCGACCAACGTCTCACTCAGACTCCACAACGCCTGTGCGTTCTCCGGTGACGATGCGTAAGCGCGCAACGGCTTCACGGCGCAGTCTTCGAGGTACGATCCGGATGCCTCTGTTGTGGTCCCCCCCGCAGCGGAGACAACGGCTTCAGTCAGTGATGGATGGTCCCGAAGTTGGGTGGTTTGGTGGAGGCAGAATGGGATGGGAATGAGATGAGATGGGAAGTGTACCTGTGAGACTCGGATCCAAGGCGGCAACAAGGATCGTGGAGACGCCTTGTTGAGTGGTTTTAGGTTTGCCGATGTAGAAAGGTTTGCCTGAGGGAGGTTGCGTGTGGTCAGCCGAGGCGTACCCTGGATGTGGTATCAGGAGGTAGGGACGGGCACCGCGGACCTGTGTTTCTTCGCGCGATGGCGTCAATGGATCCGAATGATGACACCTTGTCCTGGATGTGGTTGGCCAGGGACGTGTCCATGATCACTGTGAATCCAGTCAGCTTTCCACTCCCGGTAAATCAGAGAATGATATTTCTCGTCCATCGAAGATCAAAAAAAGGGCATACCTCCAGGATGGACAGCGAACGACAGGATGCCACGGCTGCCGAGCTTGGTCGCGAGCTGTCGGGTAAAGAGAATGTTGGCCGTCTTCGATTGTCCATAGCCGGACCATGGGTCGTAGTCCTTGCCGTCCTTTTGCTCGCACCCGACATCAGTATAGCTAACAGGCAGCTCAATGAACTGGCCAGGGTGCTAGGTCCAACCAACCGAAAAGTTGTAATCATCCAAGCGGACGGGTCCGATCATGTAGCCATCACTTGTCACATTCACGATCCTCGCACCAGGGCCCGCAGCAGCAATCTTACTGAACAACAACTTCGTGAGCAGAAAATGTCCCAAATGGTTCGTGGCGAACTGCAGTTCGATGCCACTCTTGTTCGTCTGATACGTGTCAAGACCCATAATCCCGGCATTGTTGATGAGGATGTCAATATTGTCGACGGCATTGTTGATTTGCCACCCAGCTTTGCGGACCGATTCAAAATCGTCGAGGTCGACCGACACAAACGTTGATTGAACGCGCGAGTTCAGCTCTTTGATTTGAGCAATCACAGGATCGATCTTGGTCGCGGAACGGCCCAAGAGGATCAGATGTGCTGGGCTCGCGTGCGCCAGCGACAGAGCGGTTTCTGCCCCGAGTCCATGGACGCTGGCGCCGGTGATGACGACTGAGCATCATCATCAGTGCACTTGTCAGACACTGCACAGGGAATCTGGCGAGGGCTGACTGGTTTTGTCCTCGACTTCCCGTTCCAAGTGCTTCACGATTTCGACGCCTGTACTCTCGCGACTGAACGAAGCCATATCGTGCTGCTGAGGTGATGTGCAGATCGAATTTCTGCAATATATGGCCAACTGGAATCGCGACGAGAGAGAAATGAAGTGAAGCGAGAAACGAAGAGTCCAAAGGAACCTTTTATACGCCAGCACCTTTCACCATGTCACGGTCATATCGCCAGCAGACAGACAACTGCTAGAGCTATTCATCTTCGATCGGTGTAAACTGTCGTCAAGTCGACTGAGCGGGACAGCAGCGGCCGCATCTGCGGAAATGACCCGCCAGGCATTGCTATGGATTGATTCAAATACGAGCCTTGCCGTGAACAGCTGGTCAGGCGGCCGCATAGACCGCGTCGCGAGATGGTTCCTGAGCTTGGAGGCGGACCATCCGCTCTGTGACCACGGAGACCACTGGCGGCGAGGTTGGAGAGGGGATATGCAAAGGCTCCAGAGCTCCATGACGATTGATTCTAACGAAAAGTCTGTTTCATTGGCCGCACTTGTTGGGATAGAAACTCTCCCACTGGTTATGTGTCTTCTGTGCCAAATCCATTGTGTCCAAGTGGAGTAGTTCTCACGTGGTACCACGTGACCATGCCTAGCTGCACCTGCTGGTGCCCAGCAGATAGCTCAGAACCCCTTGGTCCCTGCTAGCCCAACTACACAAGGTCTCCAGATTATTATTGCAGCTAACTACTACAGAATTATCCTGCTCATGGAAGGGTCTGCAACAGCGGATTGTGTTCAGGAGGCACATCGCCGGACTACTTCAGGATGCCAGCTCTCCTTCAGGGAGATGTCTGGACCCCAACTTTGGCGGCTGGGGGTGGGCCCGTATCCGTATTGAAGGATCCAGAACTCCCTTCCTAATTGACATGAGCGCCACCACAGATCCTGTGAGGTTCTTCCCACCACGAGGCCAAGGTAGGCATGTCTTCTTCATTTGCTTCTCGATTCTCGTCTGTTCCTTCTCATCTACTCTTGTCTACTCTTGTGTCGGCCGACAGCAGGGTCCCAAGAGAGACGTCTTCCTCAGATGTCGACGCCACATGTGGATGGCTATCCCGCTTCTGTATGAGGAAAAAGGGATTCAGCTGCGGCTGAGCCAATTTCCACAGTTCCTTCGTCTGTACCGTATGCAGTTAACGAGGCTGGATAGCCAAGCGCTGACCATTGGAGGAAGTTCCCGGCTTGCATGGTCTTTCCTCGAGACTTGTCTCAAGACTTCCAGCTTGGCTTGACTCAAACGTTGGACCAGTCCCCACTCGCAGGGCCGTTCCATCACACAGAAATGCTTTGCACGGCCCCCCCCAATCATCATGTCTACTTATACGGCTCAGGGGAAGGCCTGTGCATACGCCACAGGAGCTTGTTGCGGGGTCAAGGGCCACCTGATTGGCGTCTTGGTTGACCTTATGCAGGATCAGTCTTGGTCTCACCATCAAGGATTACCTTTGGTCTCATTACTTTGTTATATGATGCCGGTGTCTCCAACCCGACGGTGCAGCCGTCTTTCTATCTGCCCGACAAAGTCAGGGACCAAAAAAGAGCCAAACCAAGTTCTCTCCAAAGTGCTTCAACATGGCGCAGCAACCTATTCAACCAATACAGGCCCACATGCCAGCGACGGCATACAGGCAGCCGGTAACCTTACCACCAAAGTGGACATTCGGCTTCTTTGACTGCTGTTCGCCCTTTAGCACCTGTGAGTCTCTGTACTCTTCCTCACAACCGCGATATGTCGCTGACATCAAGAAGGCTGTCTAGCAACTTGGTGCCCCTGCGTCGTCTATGGCAGAACCCACGCCCGAGAGCACGGCGACCCGGATCCCAGTGGCTGCAATCTGATGGTAAGGATCTTTCCTTCCGTCGCAGACAAACCCCGACACACGTACCGCCGCTGACCTTCTCCCTTTTGTGACAGTGTTGTGGCTTCTACTGCCTGATGCATCTCGGTCTGTCGTCTATACTTCAATGCATCAACCGTGGAGACATGCGTGAAAGGTACGGCATTGAGGGCGGCACCTGCACCGACCTGTTGGCGTCGTGCTGCTGCCCCTGCTGCGTCTTGGTCCAAGCAGAGAAGGAGTCGATCGTGAGGACGGGTGGGATCGACCCTACAACCCAGCAACCTTATAAGTCTCCTGAAGGGATGACCCATGTCTGAGCAAACAAGGCAAGTGGACGTGGAGGCGATGTGACCGATGTGACGGAACTGTTCTTCTTTTGTCGAACAAGACTTTTACGGCTCACGATGACTGTCGGGAAGCAACGCGGGCCATCCGCCTTTCTGCTTTGGTATGTTGTTTACCAAGTAACGGGATCTGGGTGGTGTCGGACGAGCGGGATGGATGCTGATGGATGCTATGGCAAACGTTGCGACCATTGTAACTGCCACTCCCGTAATCCATAACCGTGGCCTGCAAAAACTCCATCGCTGCCCAGAAGGCGAATCATTTCTGCTTGTACGACATCTGTCAAGAGGACCCCACAAGTTCTAGGCTTGACCTCAACCACGCCTTCGCTTAATCTTTCACACGCTCAAGTCCGACTATCTAGCTTGGCCGACGTCGACCAATTCATCAGGCCTAGCCAAAAGACGGACATATCCTGGCCTGCCACCACTGGAGGGGTTTGTCACTGCCCATGGACGAGTCAGAATCAGTAGGTTATGCGGCGTCTCCACGGTCATTGGTGGAGTCTGCAAATGGGCTGCAGGCAGAGCGGGCGTACGAGCCTCAATGCTGGTTAGTTAAAAGGCGTCGTCAGCTCCTCATGCACAATCCTAGATCTGTGGTCACTCGGAACTTTGTTTTCGTATTATCGGTGGTGCGATTCTAATTGTCCGGACCGAGGTTGCATTTCGCTGGTGGCACTGGTCGTTGTTGGCTCGAAATGGGAGAGTTTCATTCCGTAAGTTCTGGAAGAACGATTTCGCATTTGGCCCCTCTTCGCCATCCTCATGTTCATACGTCCGGAGATGAGTTTTTCTTCGTGTCCTGGTGGACCTGACTCCGGTGTTTCATTCTGAGATCTCTGCGGTATCACCCAGCAGGCTTCTGACTGATGGCACACCTGCTCCAGCAAGCCAGACGTGTTGCATGGAGTCCGGATCGAGGCCACAGCCTGACGCCGACACCAAAGATCAGGAGACTGTCACGCTCGGCGCCGCTCTCGTTGTTCATCGAGGCATTGGAGGTGGATGGTTGTGTGATCGTGAAAGATTTTACCGACATCTCGACATTAGAAAGAGCCTCACAGGAAGTGAGGCCCTGGCTGGACAAGCAGGAGCAAGGGGCGAAAGTTGGAGGTATGAAAGAACGGCCATTGTTGCCATCTCGAAAGCGATCCTGACATGGTACATGAAGCCCTTGGTGGTCGAACGAGAACAGTCACCAGACTGATTGGCAAAAGTGCCACCATTCGCGAGAAGTTCTTTGCCGATCCGTTGTATCAGGAGCTTTGCGAACATTTTCTGGCTTTAGAAACAACGCATTGGTATGGGAACAAGCCGGTCACGACCACCAGTCATCCTTTGTTGTCCATCGCCATTACCTTCGACGTCCCACCCGGGACCCCGGCGCAAGGCTTGCATCGCGATGATAAGAATCACCATGCCCGACACCTGCACGCCGAAACGTATGAAAAGGGCCGTGACATGTTGCTGGGACTCTTCGTCCCGGCTTGCGATACCAGCAAAGCGAACGGTGCGACCAGAGTGGTGCCGGGCAGTCATCTATGGGGAGACGATATGCCCGACTTTGGTGACGATGGCACCCGAGGCGTGGTCGATGCAGAAATGAAGAGAGGGGAAGCATTTATCATGCTTGGAAGTCTGTATCATGGTGGTGGTACGTATGAGAAAGAGCTCGGAACGGCGAAGGAGGGGGAGAGGGAAAGTAGAACGGTCTATGCCATGTTCTCGTGCAGTGGCATCCACCGGCAGGAGGAGATATCTTTCTTGTCATATCCCATCGACCAAGTCAAAACATACTCCAAGATCGTCCAGGAAAGGCTGGGCTGGAAGCAAAGCGAGCCGAACTTGGGCTGGGTTGATCTCAAGAGTCCCGAGTTTCTGCTGGAAGCATAGCCGTCTTCCAGGACCCTCCGACTATCACAGATCGACCCGTGGGCCCAACAGGGTGCAACTGAACCTGAGCGCACCACTGCCAGCATTTTCCTCCCTCTTGAGAAAGGGCAACGGACCCCGCTGGAGCGCATTCTCACTCAAGACGTCTTCGTCCTCACGGAGCGGACCGCGGTCCACCGGGCCTTTGCGTCTTCCTTCCAACTCCCACAGATTGCCGTCACGTCCCTTGACAAAGGCAATGAATGCATGGCCCGGATCCTCGCCAAGGGAAGGCGGACTCGTGTCGCCGGTGGTGGCCGCCGCCGCATGTGCCTTCTCCAACATGTCGGAATTGTACAACAGCTCAGCTCGCTCGGTTGGTCGCAACGGAATCGCTTCTTCGACCAACTGGTGAAGATGACTGCCTGGCTGGATCAAGGAAGCGGCGGGCCCGTTGGTGATGCAGTGCAGCAGGCCTATGAGCCCACATGCGTGATGGATTGTTTGTCGATAGAACATGACAGGTTCATCGGCACCACATCCTTGATAGTCTGGTTCTCGACCATCTTCCTCGACGTAGAACGCTTCTGATGATTCTGTGACTGGGTAGACGAAAAGTAAAGCGTTCGCCGGCCGCGGCAGTAAAGCGACAAGGTCCGGATCCGTCAGGCTATAAACATCATGAAAGGCGATATCAGGAGAGAGCCCAAGTGTTTGAGCGAGGGTGGTCATCACATCTGGGTTGTTTTCTGCAGTCTGCTTCAGCATGACTTTCGTTATGCTTGCTTCATTTGACCATTGCTGGGGCACTTCACAGACATACCCAATGGAATAAAGGTCTTTTGAGTCATGACGGACCAGATCCCGTATATCGGCGGTCGGAGTACCAGACCAGTTTCTACGAGACATTTCAGCCTGGATATACTTGACCAGCAAGGCAGCCTTGCATGACGTGATGCAGATCCGGGAATTGCGGGCGCGACACCTTGGCAGTATACCACGAAAACATGTGATATTGGTCGACTTCCTGCACCCGCCATGCCGATGAACGAGGTCGAGAACCAGCCCATTTAAGCTCGGTGATCTCTGCGGCTGAACCGCTGTCAGTTCTCGTAGAGAGCATGAAGTTCAACACCTAGACCTTTTTATTCTCTTAGCTCATATGCGAGCGATACTGCCCGGCCGGCCCCAATCCAAGCGGCAAGCTCTTAGCACTGCGTATTGGGACGGTCTTCGCCTTGTGGTAGGATCTTTCTTTGTGTATCATGGTTTATTTTTATTTTCCCGCCATCAGGCCGTATTCTGATCCTCTGTTTAGGCATATATATCCGGACATGCCGCCGTCGTCCTCAGCGGACCCCAGACCATCCTTCAGACCATTTATGTCGACAATGTCGAATCTCTGAGCGCCATCACGATTGAGGACACGTCCGGCAGCATCGCTCTCTGCGACGACAGCTGCCATGTCTATATCTACAAGCCCAGAGGCCGGGAAGAGGGTGTTCTGCGATGGGTCCAAGCTCACGACCTGAGCTCCCGCGACGGCGGGCTCAATGTGTCCTCTCTGTCGTGGAGGTCACCGCGAGAACTTCTGGTCGCGGGATCGCAGCTCTTGCTCTGGTACATCCCCGAAGCAAGTCCGCCGCACGTCATGTGGCAGCAGACGATTGCATATCCGACGGCGCTGGCGTATCTCTCCCACGACGGAGATCTCATCGCTTCCATTGGACAACACGACCGGCTGGTGAAGATATGGAGACGGCTGTCGTATGAAGTTGAGGTCGCTAGATTCGACATTTCCTACTTGCCGCATCCCGCAGCAGTCACCAACCTCCACTGGCGCAAGCCCTGGCACGCGGAGCAGAATCTGGACAACCTTCTCTACACCTTCTGTGCGGACAACCATGTCCGAGTGTGGGCATATTCAGATGTCCGGTCTCTGTCGGTCATGCACCAAGTCGCCATCATCGATATGAATGCCTCCATCCAGCCTCGACGGTTGAGTATGAGTGCCATCAGCCAACGCCGATACGCCTTCATTATCGACAGCCGAGACTTTTCGATCGCGACGGAGCGAGCGGTGCAAGGCTCCAGCGCGAAAGCCAGGGATTATGCCCTTGAGCATCTGATCGAAATAGCAAATCGCAGTCCCGAGGTCTGCGTGGTCCTCGATGGACTGGGTCACATGTCTGCGTGGGGTCTGGAGAATGCGGGATACAAGAACAAAAATCCGGCTGTGGTGTTTCATATTGCGCATGTCGACGGTGTCAACATCACCATTCCCCAGCTCGATGAACCGCTCGAAGACTATGCGCAAATCAGCGTCTTTGCCGGCGGCCTCACGCCATCCTCACTCTCTCTCCTCCTTCATTCCTATGCGGGAGACATCGATTGGTACGACAGTCAGATCACCCGTCTGTTCGACACGTCTCACCGACACGATCGCGCCCAGTTGATCTCAACCCTCGCCGGACCCAGCGCTCCTGTCAAGAGAATCGTGCGAGATGTGCAGGGGAGCCTGGTGTTGTCCGTGAGCGAGGAAGGCAATGCCAACGTCTGGAAGCATACAGCCAAACAGGGATCGGCAGCACTGTTGCGAGAGTGCTCTCTGACGACGGGCGAGGACGTCATCGACCTGGCGATTCTGTCTCACGGCCGGTATGCAGCCATCCTCCGTCTCCACAGCTTGGAGCTCTGGGACGTCCGAAATGCCAAAGCCGAATTGTTAGGTCGGCAGAGCTTCCCCGACCGTCAAAGGCCACAGCGGATCACACAAGTGCGCGTCGCCGGCGAGAAAGTTGTGACAAGCCGAGTGGTCGTCGTCTCCTTCGATGATCGGACGGTCGAAGCGTGGGAACTGCTCCTTCCATCTCTCGTCGATGGGAAGCGGAATGGACATCGCGAAATTATACACTCGTTGGGAATGGTCGATTTGCACATCGCCGACAGGAACAAATCTTCTCTCTACATCTGCGATAATATGACTTTGAGCACGCTTGGAGGTCGCCATCCCCCCCGGGCGGATGCCAGCGACTTTGCTTTGGCCCTGACGGATGATGGAATGGTCCAAATGGTCAAGTCTCAAGAAGAGCCGGACACCAGCGCCCCCCGGCTGTTCTCCAACGCTCGACTGAACACCGATATTCGAAGTCCCGCGGCGGTCAGCGTTAGTGGTCATGGGAAGATTGTTGCCGTGAATACGACCAGCACCTCCTTGGTCATCTGGGACGTGGCCACCAGTGCGTGGGAATATGAGCATGACCTCGACGGCACCGACACCATCAACACATTTGCGTGGGGCATCACGCCCAATGGGGAACCTCTCCTCGCCATCTGCTTCGACTACCACGTTGTCGTCCTGGGGCAAATCAGGTACGAATACCCGAACATGGAAGGCGCTTGGACCGATCTCAGCCACATCCGGATGCGGGATTTCACCACACAGTCGATTGGGGATCTGTGTTGGCTCCGGAGCGGTCACATCGTGGTCGGCGCGGGGAATCAGCTCTTCGTCTTTGAAGGGCATGCCGACACACATCGCAACAAGGATGTCAAGGCGCTCCAAGAAGCCCACCGCCGGATTCACAACGACAGCACCTTCGCTGTCATTTGCATGCTCAATGCTTTGGTTCCCATTTTTCATCCCACCTTCCTATCCTTGTTGATACTCACGGCCAAATTTGCCACCACCAAGGCCATCCTCTTCCAGCTGCACAGAAGTCTGAAGTTTTTGGCAGAAGGCGACGCTCTGTCCAGCTTCATGGATGTCCCCATTGAGCAGCTGATTCCTCCCCCCCTGGCCCCATCCTTGCCACTGCACTTGACCTATTCCAACTTGGCCTCCAACGACCACGAGGACACGTCCATAGACGACCCGCAGAGCTCGATTCAAGACATTGCCGAAGGCTTGGCGTCGAACGTGGGCACACATCCTCTGTGGCAGCTGTCGACGGAAGAACAATCTGGCTTGGTCGAGATGGTCCGGGTCTCGTCGGAGCTGGAGCAGCAGGAACGTTCGGTTGATGTCGACGCACTCCGCTACCTCAAAGAGCTTTACGCCTCCAAGGACGACAATATCTCCTGGAGGGCAATTGCCTTTGCCTCACTGAGTTCTTCTCAAGAGATTCTGATCGACCTCGTCACGCGCCTGCATGGAGGCAAACTGACCTGGGACGCGGCCCGCACATCCGGACTTTTCCTGTGGTTGACAGATCACGAGGCTTTACGGACACAAATGGAGAACGTCGCGCGGGCGGAATACACCAAGCATGAAGATCGCAATCCGATCGATTGCTCTCTCTACTATCTGGCGCTGGGGAAAAAGAGCGTGCTGCTAGGCTTGTGGCGGATGGCCCTGTGGGTGCGCGAAAAGGAGAACACATTGAAGCTGCTGGCGAACAACTTTGACGAGCCCCGATGGAAGGCGACGGCCCTGAAAAATGCGTACGCCCTCCTGAGCAAGCGACGATTTCAATACGCTGCCGCTTTCTTCTTGCTTGGTGGAAGCCTCAAGGATGCCGTCGGCGTGTGCGTCCATCAGCTGAAGGATCTTCAACTGGCCATTGCCATCGCCAGGGTTTACAGCAAGGACGACGGATCGGTCTTGGCCGACCTCCTCGAGCACACGGTGCTGCCGGCAGCGGTCGAGAGTGACCAGGGCCGGTGGATGGCTAGCTGGGCCTATTCGATGCTTGGACAACAGGACAAAGCCATCCAAGTCCTCGTGCGGCCAGTGCACAAGGTTGTTGGAAAGTCGCTGGTGGAGATACAAGGGAGTGTTGCGTCTCTCAGCTACGCGGCAAATGACCCCATCTTGACGCTCTCATATAAACAGCTCCGCGCGCGATTGGCAAAGCAGAACAAGTGGAGAGGGATTATCAGCCCGAAAGAGGAATGGGATTTCGTGATCCGCAGCGTCCAGCTTTACCGCCGGATGGGCTGTGATATACTCGCGCTTGCTCTGGTACGAGACTGGGAGTTTGTGCCTGAAAGCAAGGCCGGCCGTCCAGCTCGCCAGCATGTCGGTGCGGAGGGGGCAGAGTTTGAGGGAAGAGAGAGGGAGCAAAAGAAAACGGCAGCACCGGCGGTGACAACAAAACCTCCTCCGACACAGTTCCAAGAACCCAGTGCGAGCAGTTTGCTGGATAGTTTTGGATTCTAGGATGTTATTTATATGCTTCTTCCAGTCCAATCCACTGCCCTTCTTTAGGTCTTTTCTCTCTTCCTCGCCACTCCTGCGCCAATACATTCCTTTCCACCCACCTGTTCAGGATCGTGGACATGTAGTATGAACATTAGAGCTAGCATCATTCATCCTGAGACATTCAAGGTGACATTTGGGTTTCCGCCCAACATTGCGGGGAGTTTAAATCTGGCAAAGATCTTCTAATCTTGGGGATTGTATCTGTCACACGTTTAGCTGAGGCAAGCAGCGAAACAATCAGGCATGGCAAGTCTTCTTTGTTTAGCTAACAATCTGGTCGGTAGCATACAAGACTCTACGCATGCCTCCTCCTACAGCCAGGGCGTGGTTGTTGATGAAGGAGGGCGTTGATGAAGTTGATGAAGGGAGTCGACAGCTTGGGTATAATTCATGTGCCAATTCTGAGGGGTAATCTTCACAAGTCCCATCCTGTGTGTTTTACTGTCAAGCGTTTGGTGAGAGGGGTGTTCTGGGTAGGGTTGGAGGCTGTTGATGACTCTTTAGCTCTCTAGTGGGTGGGCATGAGGAAGGTTTCCACCTCGAGGGCTTCGGTCCTGAACGCGGACGTCATCTTGGTCATAGCCAGCCGTTGGATTGAGTTGGGTGCGGTGATGTGCCAGCGGCTTTTGGTCGGGTTATACCACACGCTGGAGGCAAAGTCGAATTTGGGAATTACACAGCCTTGGTATAACTGTCTCAACTGAGGGGGTCAGAGGTGCCCCAATCCGCTCCGAGTACAAGGTAAAGATCAGTAGTTGCCGACGCCAATTTCAAGAGGAACGTCCTGATCCCATAGATCCCATTTGGCTCCAATCTCGTTTCCTATCGTCGATCCATCGAACCCTGGGCTCATCAGACATTATAGTTGCGAGATCCTGTCAAGCTGTTCCAAGGTATGCTCATACACCTTTGGACCGGCCCCCGAATCTCTCAGTTGGTTCAACACTTTGTTTCCCGTCAGGGCTCTGGAGTCAGCACCCACAAGGTACACACCCGAGCCTGTCTTGCCGTCGCTCCCTTTCTGCACCACACCCTCGTCGGTGCTCACTCCGCTTTCCGCTCTCGCAAACTGGCCGCTCGTGGCGGCAAATATGACTCTCGCCCCCGCCTCGGTGCTCGTGTAACCGGCGAGTCGCATCAACGGGGTCAGGACCCATGAAATGAAGAACGACAGAATGGGCCCTGCATCGGCCAAGCTTAGGCCCGTATCGCCAACGGCTCCGGGGTAAGTGTGGGCAAACGCCATTTTCTCGTTGCCGGGCTGTCTCGCAAACTCCTCGAGGAACAAAGTGGTCATGCTGCAAGCAGCACCGGCCGCTTTCACTATGCTATAATGCTCTTTGAGCGGCAGATCGTCCAGCCAAAGTGGGCCTTCACTCCCACCAGCCAGCACTGTGACGATTCTCGGTGCTGGGGCCGCACGGAGAAGAGGGGCCAGCGTGATGAGGAAACGCATGCGAGCATAGAAACGGATCGCCGTGACACGGTCTAGTCCTTCGGGCGACTCGTGTCGAGAGAGCGACAAATAGCCTGGGCTCATGATGAGCAGGTCGACCTTCTTCGCTTGCTGTGCGATCTCTTCTGCCGCTTTCTGCGCGTCTTTGACCAGAGTGAGGTCTTGCGCCTGGACGGGAATGACCGTGGCCGATCCGTTGATGCCTTTGAGTTCGTTGATGATGGCCTTGAGCCGTGGCGCAGAACGACCGACTAAGTAGACCGTGGGAGCATCGGCATACTTGATGAATGCGCGCAGCGCACCGAGTCCAATGCCATTAGTGGCCCCCACAAACACTGCTGTGAGACCAGGGCCGGCTTGTCTCAAGGACTCGTTGTTTGCGTTAACGATCTTGTACGAAACCATGCTTAGGGCTGGCTAGCATTGGTGTTTCTCACCGATGCTATTGTAATTGCGGAGGTGGGGCAATGCCCAGTGCCAAGATCAATGGAAGGGTGCTGATATCTCCTGCTCACAGCCTGCCGTTTGGCGCGAGTTAGATGACCGGTCGAATGAGGCAACTTACAGCGCGAGACAGACAGAGCGAGAAGCCAGCTCGGGCTGGTGTCCTTTATTATGAAAGAAATGTCTCCGTCGGAGAGACGAGCTCCCGACTCGGCATGCCTTGACAGCGACGCTCTGTAATCACGGTCAGAGCGACCCACTTCGTCCTCAGCCCCGGCCGCAGTTCAGGCACAGCGCATTTTGTTGTCATCCATGACGCCACATTGACTATGCAGAGAGCAGTGGGAAAATATCTACATGCAAAATCCATCCGGGGCTATTAGGAAATTGAGCCGGACAGCTGCCGAGTCCATTAAGGAATGGCCTTTCAAGAGTACATAAGGAATTCATGGCGCTCAAGAGAAATAGATGCTCCCCCATTGCACTGTGAAATACAGAATGGTGTGCCCTGGCAATGATTTTCAGACGCTGCTTCTCCCATGCCGAAGCCGAAGAACTGTAACTTTGATGTCATGCTCAAATCAACAGTGACGCATAAAGATCTGAGAATATCTGTTCAGCAAAAGTAGCAAACCTTTCATATGCACCAGCCATCGTTTGCCGGAGTGCACCCTTTTCTCACGCCCAGGCAATGACAAAGCTGTCTCCGTCTCGTATTAATCCCTCCGCTGCCTCAGGCCCTGGCCTGAAAATGATCGAATGTGAGATCTGCCTGTCTATCATGATGCTATGTTCCTTTCAGGGTCGACGTAAAGACTTCCGTTTGCCCTCAGGCATGTTCAATGGATTGCAGAACGCGACAAAGGTTCATTCGGATTGAACCTCCATTCTGACGTACTAATGGGTGTCGGCGTGCACGCAAGAAAACTGATTGATCCGTTGGCTATCCGCCGTGTGATCTCGTCAGATCAGAGCTAGTATCGCCGTACATATTGGGGCGGTCCGGGCTGGCGTTGCGAAGTCATCTTGGGAGTCTGGTGTCGTCTCGTCGGTCGTAACATCTGGTGGTAATCATAACCATCCTCCTCTTCCCCCTCCTCTTCCTCATTATCGCCCAGATTCTGTAAACTGCTCATTCGGACCGGTCGTCCTCGTGGGGCCGCCTTAGAGAGTTGACTGAAGACGGCAACATCATTCGTCGCAGGGTGGAATTGAGACGGCATCGTCCTCCATGGCTTTGGCGAATGCACCTGCGACGCCGGAAGTGGAGGGAGACCACGATCGGGGGCTTTCGTGGGCGGTTCAGAGGGAGGATAGGGAAATGAGTGGGAATCGACGCCGCTTTCTGACGACGCACTGGTACTGTAGTCCAGATAAGTGAAGGCTCCTCCATCGCCCGATTCGGACAAGGACAGTCGCGGGTCCACCGTGCTCTCGTTATCATGCCAGGTATTGAGATATTTGGTCTTTGCGCTGTGCGCCGTCATCGCCCAAGGCGGTAATTCTGGTATTTCAGGATGGTTCCGATCCACCCGGCGCAGAGAATGATCACGGGAATCACGTGAATGTAGATCATCTCCCACAATGGTGTCTGAAAGTCCGTCAAAGTTGAAAGATAACAACGAGTTCAAGGACGTCCCCGGCCCGGGCGTACTACTCGCTGAAGTCGCCACGCTCGTGGACGGTCTGACGGCACGAGGACCGGCCACCGGGATGGGCTGCGGAGATCTCGACGCTCTCTCCAGTGAGCCGTGCTGACGACTCCGGGGCTGCTCTGGTCGAGCCGGTTGGCCGCCGTTTTCTCGGATGGGCAGGCTGATGCTTTCCTGTCGCTTTTCCGGCCGGCAATGGAGGTCGTCCAGGTGGGCAAACTTCTCAATGTAGTCGGCCAATCTGCGCTCGAGAACGTCGCTCTTCAAGCGGGCGTCTGGATCCCTTTCCAGACATTGCAACGCGATCTGAAGCACGGGGCCCACGGCATGATACACTTTCCCCTCGTCTTTCTTGGCCTTCTTTTGCGCGTCATTCTGTAACGCTTGGACCCAGGTCAGGACCTGTCCAATGTTGGCATGAAAACTGGCATCGGCCAAGCCGCCGCCGCGGCCCGCATTGCGATTCTTTGCCGATCGATGGCGTGTAAAGGAGCCGTGGCTGCGCTTGCACAGCAGGGTGAGGATGTCCAAAATGACGGCTCCCAGGGAAAAGATATCCGAGGCAAAGCAGTCGTGCTCGATCGAGCGCCACGTTTGTACCACCGTGGTGCGGCCTTCTGGAGACGCCGCAAAAACGGCGTTGGTCATGAGCGAGTTCAGATACTTGGTGCCGGAACTTTCAGAAGACATGACAGAAGAGGTGCGTCCCAGAAGGGGAGGCTGTTGCTGTTCCGGTGCGCGACGCAGAGTCCCTTGAGATGTGACCGAGACGGCATCGGCAGAGGCCCCGCTGCCGTCCGGCACTCGAGATGGGATAATCTGCTGCGGATCGTTGTTCAATGTCGCGCTGAGTCGAAACCGCGCGAAGGTGCCCTTGGAAGTCGCTTGGAACGTGTAGGCCGTCGGGGTGACTGACCTCGCCCTCGCACTCGTTTCCGGACCTCTCCACCTCTCGTTGCCCACCCGTCGTGAGGTGCGCCCGCCCGAAGGTAAGGCCACTTTGCTCGAACTGGTACTCTGCACGGTGACGGCTCTCTTCCATCGCTCCGGCGGACCATATTGGTATGCCTCGACGTCGTCTGACTTGACCATGTCTCGGAGCAAGCCGTCACCATCCAGCAGGCCCAGGGAGATGTGAAAGGACTCGTCGACCTGAATGTTGGACGGCCGGATGGCGCCGTGATGCTCGCCATTGGCATGGAGCCAGGCCAGGGCGGCGGCCAGGCAATGAGGCCAGTTGATCAAGATCTCCCGCCGTTCGTGCTTGGGCAGGTTGCTGAACGATTTCGGTGTGTCGGACAAGAAGGTCTTGAGACTCCATTCGGCCGCCGGCGAGGACAGAATGTGGAAGATCCCTTGGTGGAGATAGGAGCCAAAGACGGAGACGATGTGCTGGTGACAGTACCTCCGGCTGTTGGCAATCTCCGCGAGGATGTCGTTTTCGGTCGTGTGAGAGTCCAGGACGATCCGCCTCCGCAGCAGGAGCCGGGGAGGATTGGACGGCAGTTTCACCTTGTCCGTGGCCCCCTTGCCCAGCGGGAGGACGACCGACTTTAAGCTGAGAGGGATGATCGGCACCGTCTCTTCATCGGCATGGCGGATGTGCTCGCCCTCCTCGACAATGCGCGTCAGGTAGCGGAATTGGTTCCTGTAGAATCGCTTGTCTAGAGACCGGTCGCGTTCGAACGACAAGCGGAGATCGGGCACGGCGTGCTCGGCAATCGGCAGGTCGTCATCGTCATACGAGTCGTCGATGATGCCAAAGATCTGGTCGGGGACCCCGGTGGCGACGAGGATGAGGAAGAACCGTTTGGCCCGAGTCAAGATCCAGTCCAGGTAGGTATCATCGGTCAAGTCGCCGCCAAAGGACGGTGAGCGCCGCAGGAGTTCCTGTTCATTGAGGCGAAGTTGTGAGTGTACATAGGCCGAAGTCACAGTCTCATTCACTCTCTCCTCCGTCCACCAGGGTGGAGAGGGCGGCGGCATCCTTCTAGAAGCTGGGTTGACAGGAGAAAGAGGGACGTGTCGCGAGGATCGGGGCCATGCATCTTATTGGATTAACCCACGAATTTGCTGCTCAGTCATGACCAGTCCCGCACGTGGCAATTAGCGAATGGGGCAGATCGAGACGATGCGACATGGCAACGGGCTGGTGTTAAAATGGCCGCGGCCTTGATCAGACACACGGACTCCTCGCGCCACGCAGTGACATTTGAGGTCGAGGACAGGATCTGATAGGACCTCATCCCACGCCCAGAGCGTGGAACCAGACGCTACCTTGGGCAGTTCCTTATCAGGGACCATGAACCATCGCGGCGAAGCGCATGGCCTGAGTGTCGGCACCGACAGGGGAGGCGTCCATTGAGGGTGGGGAGGAGGGTCCTTTGCCGCGCGGGAAACTTTGCTCGGAGAAGCATGGCGAGTCTATCTCCCACGGAGTGGATCCCTGCCGAAAACCAACATTGGACGCGTCTGTCAGACCCCGGCCATGACGGGGGACGAAGAAGCAAAGTGAGTGGTGGGAAGGGAGGGCTGTGTAAGCTTATCGGACGACTGAGGGGAGTCAATTCTTGGACCCTGGTGGTTGTAGGCTATGGCCGTGTGGCGGGCAGAAGAAATAATGCAAGCTGGCCGGCGACAAGCGAATCGCCATCCGCAGATCGGCGGTCGCCCATTCGCTTGACGGCCCCAGGTCGTGATAACGGCCCTGGAGGGTTCGCGACAACTCGGATGCAAATGGCCAACTAGTTCACCATGGAGACAAGTTAGTCCTGCTTGGGAATTCTAGGGCACCCTGGCGGCGTCCATACCTTACCTTGGTTAGGCTGCCCTCCACACCTGGCTAGTGATGCCAAGGCGCCGTTGCAAGTGCAGCTATCTGACTGGTGCTAGCGCGTATTATCTCATGCTTTACTGTGGCCACCATGTCGTTGCGCCCCTGCGCCCACACGGCCCTTGCAAGCACAAAGTGGACCGAGAGCCTTTGTACTGTGCAGGAGCAGAGCACCAGCATCAGCAATAGCAAACGGCGACAGAAATGCGATCCGCGACGAGACCTGACCCACCAACAATGCACCTTCAATCACCACCGTGGGCCCACCTGTATCGACTTTGTTCTGGGCTTGATACCTGATTCCAGGTTATTTATTCGTCCATCTCGGGCCATTCTCATGGCATTGGGAGATAAGCACGAGACCTGTTTCCGTCACAGTCCTCAGGATGCGTTCCTGCAGCACTGGCTCTGCCTTGGTTTGCGCGGGCTGAGGTTGTGCAGAGACTTGAGAAGGAAGCGCCAATGAGAGTAAGAGGCGCCTCCTGCGGTAGGTGTTCGGCTCCTTTCTGGCACCGACCTCGACTCCAGTTGGATCCTGAGCTGTGCGTCAGGTACCATCCCGCTCGCCGGGAAATCTCATCCTCGACTCGGGACACAATGGCCGGCATTTTGTTGACCACGTTCTATCATCATTCCCGACAGACCTCTGTGACCCGAAAATCCAAGAGCCCAACAAAGTCGACCTCCTTCCGTCTATCTCTGCCTTGGAATAGCGCTGCTGATCGCTTTGCACTACCGAGAACGCAATGTCACCTGATAGAGTCTTGCCCTGGCCGCAATGACAGCAGACCTTGAATAAATCACGTGTGATGTCAGACTCCATGGTGGCCTGGCTCCCAGCGAAGACGCATTGAGGAGTAGTCGGGGGGCCCGATAAGCCTGATGACCTACCGTGGATAAGTGCTGGACTACGAATATTTGGCTAGTCATGATGGCCATTCCTGATGACATGTGATGGACCACGAATTTGGCTAGTCCTCGATATCTCGCGAAAGGACATGGAAGACGTGGCAATTGACGGGGTTAAAGGATTTTGATTTGGCTGCGGCATGTGGACAACCCTTGAAAGCAGCGGACGATGGCAATGTTTGGATCACTGGCGCAACCTAGATTGGTACAGTAAGACCCATTCCTCTAGGCCATGCAAGACTGCGGAAGCCTCAGTCTGGACCCTTATTGCCGGCTAGTACTGTGCAAGCATGGCCCATGCTCCAGCTGCCGCATAATACACCTGTATTGCAACAACCTTCAGGAATGTCGCGTCAATAACGGAAACAGACGGTGCGTCTGCAAGCTCATTCCTACCCACACGGTTTCAACGTCTCCCCAAAACGTGGTTAGCTTTGAGGACAATGTCCTCCAGATCTTCTAGGCACAGCCTGCTCCTTCCCGTCCCTTCATGTCAGCGGTCAGCACCGGCATGAGTGCATCAGGGCCGGCGACTTTTGCTGGTGCTGCGGTAACACGTCGCAGCTGCTGAGCCCACGCCATCAGGCCAATCGCAACAGCTTTCAAAATTCCTTTCTCTTGGGAACGGGCCCCTGCATGTCTGCGCTGGTACATTCACGGTGAACCGAGGGGCCCAAGCTGGGAAGCTGGCACCAAGACCGTCCTCGGACAGGCTTATATACCGACTGTGGTGCGCCTTTCGTGGCTGATGTCAATGTGAAGGACGCGGCCGCTGTCAGTGGGCCAGTGTTGATTTCCTGTGACACACGATGGCATGGTCAGCAACGTCAATGGGTCTCCACAACTTTTCTCGCCCAATGGAGCCGGACACTGGAGAGCAGACAAAACATGGTCAACTTGAGACCGCATCGGGATCAAGGCAACCAAATGCTGTCGTGGTCGATTCCCCTGTTGATCTCGCGGTCGGTGCGGGTCTAGACCGCGAAGCCTTGAATCCGATGCCCGGGTGGTTCCCGCTTAGACCGGCGGTGCCACTCTGCTCGCGCTTTGGACTTTGGGCTGAGGCTGGGGCTTGGGCGTCAAGCTCGCGCACGCCCTGCTAGTTGTGCCGTCGTTCGTCTCACCTTTTTTTGGATGTGTTGTCGAAACATTTCCGGCTCGGCTTCGACCTTTGATCGGTCCTTCCTGATCTCGTCGTGCATGAGGGGGCATGGGCGTGTGGCATCTTTCATCTCCTGCTCGAGATCTTCTGTCTCTTGTTGATCTTTGCAGCCCTGTTCCAAGCTGGAGCAGCGGGCGAGGCGGGGCGGGTGTTGCCAGCGCCAGACCTTGGCTGCGGCCTTTTGAAGGGAACAGCCTCACCTTTGTTACGCTGACCCTTGTTCCCCCCTTGTCGGTGGTTGCCTTCGTCTCTGGTCGGAGACGTATACGGACCCAATGACCACTCATGGCCCTGCGACAGACAATGTCCTCCTATCGGCCTCTCGCACGTCTTCGCTGGCCATCGAGGTCGACGAATTCCCGCTGGCACGACCATCCGCCGAATGCCGCCGTGATGCCTTACGGGGAGTGATGGAGCTGATCAAGAACCATGAGATCGGACCGGACCGTCTTCGATGGGAGGTCAAGTCGATGGAGGTGGAAGCCAAAAGACCACGAAATGGGGATGCCCGGGCCGGCCAGAAAGCGGCGTCCTTTGCACCCAGACAGCGAAGGTCGTCATATGGGTCCCTGCCTCGACATGCCACCGTGCCGCAAAGCTCGTTTGGTGAAAGACGGTCAAGAATGCAGCGGCCTTCTCTGCGGAGCTTCCGGTTCGAATGTCTGGTCGCCGAAGATCCTGTGTCCGCAGAGACCGGCACGCGTTGTCTCCAGTGTGGACGCCTGTCACCCACCTCGGCCACGTTGACACAGAACCGTCCACTTCCTCCGTTGCAACACGGGCCCCGGCACCTTTCTCCTCGGCCGCACCCAGCGCACACGTCGTGTGGAGTGGCACTGCCGCTCACGCCGCCAGAAGACATCGATTCCTTCTCGTGGAACGTCCTCCCGGCCCCCGATGAGGCTGTCTACACCGTGCCATCTTCGGGGGAGGAGAACACCCGGGCGCGCCCTCCACGCAACCAAAGCCGTGGGGGGTCGAGTTCTCGTCCGTCCGAAATCCAAATGCCAGATTTAAGCAGGATGGCATCAGAGTCGCCCAGCCGGTCCACTTGGCTCGGCCGGGTGTGCCAGCATCTCGGTAGGATGAAAATGTGGTCTTTTATTTGGCCCTGGTTCTGACAGACCATGCAGTGTCCCACATTACCGATTTGGGCAGCCACCCGCACATTCAGATGGTCGTGCAGGCGCTGCCCTCGCAATGCCGAAGCGCGAGCGAGAAGCTGGTCTTTGAGGAAGTGGTCGAGACGATTCAGACTCGATTCTCCCTGGCGCCCTACATCACCATCACGCACGCCGTGTCCCAAGTGATCAGCATGGATGAAGTGCCCGCATCGCCGCCGGCCACGCCCAACCCGACACACCCGAGCGACGACTATTTTCAAGATCAAACCATCTTTACCCACGCCGCCCTCGTGCCATCTTACCACCGGCCGCCACCGCCCGGGCCCGTCTTGTCCCCGAGACCGACGCACATCATCGCGGCGCCGTCGAGCATCCACATCACCACGCTCGAGCGCTACATTCCGCCCACCTCGGTCCAGGAGAGCACCGACTTTTTCACCCTCAGTCGCCGGTCGTATCTGGTCGACCGTCTGTTGGAACTGTCGGTGAACCATGGATCGATGCTGTTGATCTACCCCACCCGGGCCGGCGCGGCCACGTTCGCCACCAAATATCTCGGGCCCGTGATGGAGCCATTCCTTCGCCGGTTCGTCCTCCTCAACGACTTGTCCATGGATTTGGCCTCGTCCATGGGGAAGATGGCCGCCCTGCCCGCGATGAAGACGTTTGACGAGATGGAGATGCTCGTTCGGGCCATCTGTCAAGCCCTGGGGGAACGTGCCCCGGTCCGCGGCCTCCTGAGCAAGTATGACATCGTCCACGCGGAAGCGGCCGAGGTCGTGCTCGAGCGAAGCATGTGGATGGAATGGTTTCTGGAGCAAGAAAGCCCCCGGCTGCGGCAGAGCCTGGTCGACTATCACAAGGCCGGCGGCCGCATGCCCTCCCGTCGAGGCCAAGTGGAGGTGACCACGGGCATGCTGGCACGGGAAGCCGTGGATGGCATTCGCCGCAGTCGCCAGGAAGCTGGCAACGTGGGCATGGAGGTGGCAGTATTCGTGATTCGACGGTCAGTTTTGTAACAGTACCAATGATCATATGGCCGCATTGGGATGGTGTTGGAAAGGGGGCCCAAAAAGGTTAGCGCGGCGTTTCGGTCCAAGATTTCCATGAATGGGGCAGTCTTTTTGCTCCAGCTTGCAACCCACATTGTTGACAGAGTACCACACACGAAGATACCCCATGGCAGAAATGCGTTGTTCTCATCAATGAGTCGGTCAGTCAGAGTCAGTCAAGACTGGAGAAGGATGACCGGAAAACTGAAAGGCCCATGTGTGGCCCATGCCAGGAGATCCGAACCATCGCACACCCAATTTCCGTTCAGATGTTGCTTGCGATTGGATGTGATAAGCTGCTGGTAAGAAAGCGCGGCCCCGGTCCGTGTGGGAAAGATAACAATTAGACCCCGGCTTAGGCGGGAGGATGGTGGATTTTGATCCCTGTCTTCTGCAGCATGTCCTTCCATGCCCCTCCAGTCCAAGCCCTTCCTCACAGCCGTGGCTTAAGCTTGATTCTGGTATTGCGCTACAGCGGCAGGCCACTTCTCACAGCAAGCAATCATGCCTGTACTGATAGTGGACCCTGGTCAGCCGCTGCTTCACCACCAGAGAGCCCGTCATGGCTGGCCGCTACTGCTGCTGTTTGCTGCTACACCTATCCTTGTCCTCGTCCTCGTCGCGTCTTCTTCCAGACTGCGCTGTCTTCTTGCCTTGCTCGTTCTGAGGTTCCGGTCGTTCTTTTTGTGTCCGACCTTGGTCACCATTTCAACTTTGTTTTCCTGAACCGTTCTTTTGGTCGCACTTTTTCAGGAAACCTGAGCCCTTCGTTGAGCGCTTGTTGAGCCCTTCGTTCAGTGGTTGTTGACCCTTTGCCTCTTGTCTTTCGCTATTTCTCTCGCAGACGACCCGCCAGCCGACCGACCGATTGATAGACCACAAGGTCTTTCGTGGGACGCCTCCCTTCCCATATTCTTCGTCACCGCGTGGTCGTCTCATACCGCGCTCCGGCAACCTCAGCCACGGACGGCGTCTGGTCTTTGGACAGACGCGATAGTCATTAATCTGCATAATTGTCCTCCGTCTCATAATACCAACGACAACACATACAGAGTTGGGCATCATGTCTTCGTTTCATACCTTGTTGCTCCTGGTCTTGACCACACTCTGCTTCACGGTCCACGCCGTGCCAACCATCTCTGTAGAGGGATCCAAGTTCTTCACGAGCGATGGCGATCAATTCTTTATCAAGGGTCAGCGGTCAACCTCGCGTGGCCCATTATTGGACTGACTCGGTCTCGGCCGCGCAGGGGTGGCGTATCAACTCACTGAATATGATCCCCTCACGGACACGCAGCAGTGCCAATTGGATGCGACGCTCATGCAAAAGCTGGGCGCGAACGCCATTCGGGTGTATCATGTCGATGCTTCCAGCGATCATGATGGCTGTATGAATGCGTTTGCCGAGGCCGGAATATATCTCTTTGTCGATCTGGATAGTTTCAAAACGTACATTCGAGATGTGAGTAAGATCCACCCCCTGGCAGGAGTGCCACGTGCGAGAAGTGGTGTTGCTGATGATGACAACCATCACCACACAGAACGGAGTGACTTCCTGGAATGAGACTCAATTGGATTCGTACCGCGCCGTCATGGACGCCTTTCAGAAATATAACAACACGGCGGGCTTCTTCATCGGCAACGAAGTGCTGAATGTTTGTATGTCGACCGTGGCCCGTCGGTCCGTCGCGTCCGTCTGATCTGTTCTGACCGTGCTCCAGTGGCCGACTCTGGCGCGGCTCCGTACCTGCTCACGGCCACGGCCGACCTCAAGGCCTACCGGGAGGCCCAAGGATATCGAAAGATCCCGATCGGCTACTCGGCCACCGACACCACGGTCCTTCGGCCCATGCTCCAAGAATACGTCGTCTGCCGTCCGAACGAGACCGAGCGTCTCGAGTTTTACGCGTTGAACTCGTACGAGTGGTGCGGGTCTTCCACCTATCAATCATCCGGCTACGTCCAACTGCAGGAGAGCTTTCAAGACTATCCCGTCCCCGTCTTCTTCTCGGAAGATGGATGCAACACCGTGCCACCACGCACCTTTGACGATCAGGCGGCCATCTTCGGGCCCGACATGGTCAGCACGTGGTCGGGCGCCATCATCTACGAGTGGATCGAGGAAATGAACAACTATGGGTTGGTGTCGTACGGACCACAGCTCGGTCAAGACGTCAACGAAGGGACCAGCATCCTTCAAGGGTAGAAGTCTCTTCGGCCGGTGCCTACTCCGCTAACTCCTGCAGATTCTCTCGCCAAGGCACGCCAACACCAGTGCTGCCGGACTTTACCAATCTGCAGGCTCAGTGGGCTAGTATCAACCCAACAGGCGTTGCCTTGTCTGCGTATGCGGCAACTTTCACCACCTCACAACCGGCCTGCCCGTCGTCCACCGCGGGAGGTTGGGCCGTGGATCCCAGCGCGCCTTTACCCACGGTGGGACAAGTCGCCGTCACATCTGGTATGTCATCAGATCTCCCCCGAGTCGGTATCACTGACAACTCGACAGCGGCTCCCACCAGTGGCACCGGCACCAGGACGTCGACATCGACATCGACATCGACATCGACATCCACCGCTGCGGCCAGCTCCGCCACCGTCAAAGGTTCCGCAAGGAAGTCGGCGTCGATTCCTCTAGCGGCCGCGGGCGGAAACGGACTCACCATCATGGTCGCCGCTTTACTCAGCGTCGGTGCCGGCGTGACCTTTTGGCTGTGAAGAAGGTATGAGCTTGTTCAAGTCAGACACGAGCAGGAACGAGCTTTTTCAGTGTCCGCCAAGCGTGCTGATGGACGAGGACGGGTCAATATGGCAGCAATGATAACAAGGGTATATCCGCTTTGGTTGCATGGTGTTCAGGACTAATATGTTGGCGGCACGAACAGCAGACGGCAATAGATGGGGTCAGATGAGGCCCAGATTAGCGGGGAATAGACAATATCCCAAAGCCGTATGACTAACGTGATTTTTTTGACCTGATGGCGGCCCCAAGAGCCACCGTATTTTAGAGCAGTTGATGGGCCTGCCTCTGTTTGATGAATAATGGCGGGTAAAATCACAAATCCCCATTGGCCAAAGTCTGTCCTTTGGGCGCCAGCGCGTCTTGCCGCACCAATACTTCGTTCTGGCGGATCTGTGGCGCTGGGGCTGATCTTATCTGGCCAGTATTCGTGGAGTTTGACCCGGATTTTGCGGATTTTGCTTTCCCGCTAAGGATGAACTAGTCGGCTACACTCCGTCTTCCTCGCTTGATGACGGCCATTGGAACTTTTGAATCCCCAACCAAACAGCCCACGATCGAATCCGTCCTATCTCATCAAAATAGCCCGAGCGTGTCAGCCCATGGCCCACTCAAGAGAGTCGACCGGTGTAGCCTCCCGATTGGGTTTCCGCATCTCCTCGGCCTAACGACGGGCAAGTTTTTTTTGCCCGGGATGTTATTCACCAAGTCTTTCGCTTTCCAAACATTCGGTATCCTTCCATATCGAGTCAGCTTAGAAATACAAGTGCCAATGGAGCCGACATCGGTTGTCCCGTCTGCCTCTTGACTTTATACGTGAATGACCGCAGCCAGCGCAGCACGTTTTGAGTCGCTGAGCCCGACTGGTGCTTTTTGCCTGCTTGTCTTTTTCCTAGCCCTCTCCTGTGGCCGCCGTCATTCTTCGCCTGCAGCACAGCCTTCTGCCACTCCCATTTCCTCCTCTATATGGGCACGACAGCGCTTGAACTCCCAGTCATTAACCTTGTCGTCATTTGATTTCAGAAGTTCTCTCATTGTGACATCAGCAAGAGCGCCCAGAGGCTGGCCGTATGTTTCCGCAATATCCTGGGGACGCCTCGCGGCGGCGCATCGAGCGTGAAGGTAAGATTGACCTTGCTCCATTCGACGTTGCGCTTCGCTGACCAGCAGGCCGCCTCTCTCACCTCCACAATGTCGCCTCTCCCGACCAATGGTCTCAAGACCGTAGCGGTGGACGGCCGCCTCACGCATCTCTGACTCCCGACAGGCCGCCCAGGCGGGAGAGAGATGGCACATGGGGGGAAAGGGACGTTGGTGGGCCCGTCAGTCGCGAGGATGCCATGGCGAACTTTGAAGAAATGAGGAGAGAGTTATCACGATTGAGTCTGCAACGGACCCGGAGCCGGGACTCATCGGCCACCAAGCCCAAGTCTGTTCTCTGGAGGAGTCGCACCGGCCCGTCGGTGAACAGAATAAGAACCAAGTCAACGACCAGAGAGAGTTGCGTCTCGGCAAGCACGGACGAGTCTGACTCTGAGCAGCAGCAACCACCGTCACCACCACCGCCTGTTGTCGTCGGTGCCGAGGACGACCTCGATCTGGGCTCATTCCTAAAATGTGGTCACTTCGAGAAGCGGACACCGGAAGGAGAGTCGGCGAAGAGGGTGGGCGTCGTGTACAAGAACCTCACGGTGAAAGGGGTCGGGGCACAGATGACGTTTCCCAAAACATTACCGGAAGCCATCATCGGCACATTTGGACCGGACTTGTACCGTCTGCTTTGCCGATTGGTGCCGGCCGTGCGATTGGGCCAGAAGCTCCCGACGCGAGATCTCATCCACGACTTCACAGGCGCCGTCCGCGACGGGGAGATGATGCTGGTGCTGGGCCGGCCGGGGTCAGGATGCTCGACATTCCTCAAGGCCATCGCCAATCAGCGCGAGTCTTTCGCCGCGGTCGAGGGGGAGGTGACGTATGGCGGCATTTCGGCCGAGGAGCAGAAGAAGCATTACAGAGGCGAGGTCAACTACAATCCAGAGGATGACGAACATCTGCCGAACTTGACCGTGGGCCAGACTCTGCGGTTTGCACTGACCAACAAGACCAGGAAGCACAAAGCGAAAACGATTCCGATTGTGATTGACGCCTTGCTCAAGATGTTTGGCATCTCTCACACGAAGCACACCTTGGTGGGCGATGAATACGTGAGAGGCGTTTCGGGCGGCGAGCGGAAGCGCGTCGGGATTGCTGAAACTCTGGCGACCAAGTCGACGGTGGTCTGCTGGGACAATTCCACCAGAGGCCTGGACGCCTCCACGGCGCTGGACTATGCCAAATCCCTTCGCATCATGACCGACATCTCCAATCGAACGACCATCGTGACGTTGTATCAAGCCGGCGAGGGGATTTACGACCTGATGGACAAGGTGCTGGTGATTGAACAAGGGCGCATGATCTTCCAAGGGCCTGCCCCAGCTGCCAGACAGTATTTCATCGACCTCGGCTTCCACTGTCCCGACCGTCAGACCACCCCAGATTTCTTGACCTCGGTCGGAACTCCAGAAGAGCGGCAATTTCAGAAAGGTAAGGAAGCGTCGACGCCCAAGACGGCCGAAGAGCTGGAGGCGGCCTTTCGTCAGTCGGAGATCTACAAGCAGACCCTGGCCGACGTCGAGAGTTACGAAGAGCACATGCACCGGTCGGGAGGTGCCACCACCCATCAGTTTCGACAGGCAGTCGAGGAACAGAAAAGTCACAGCAGGCTCATCTCGAAGCGGTCCAGTTTTACCATCTCCTTCTGCCGCCAAGTGCTTGCCTGTACGCGACGTGAAGTGTGGCTGTTCTGGGGAGACCAACCGTCCCTGTACACCAAGTTTTTCATCATCATCTCCAACGGTTTGATCGTGGGCTCTCTTTTCTATGGCGAGACCTTGGACACCGCCGGCGCCTTCTCCCGCGGTGGTGCCCTCTTCTTCAGTATTTTGTTCCTGGGCTGGTTGCAGATGACCGAGCTCACCAAGGCGGTTGATGGCCGGGTCGTCGTGGCTCGCCATCGAGATTACGCTTTCTACCGTCCTAGTGCTGTCGTGATCGCCCGAGTGCTGCTTGACGTGCCCGTCATCGCCTTGCAAGCCGTCCTGTTCTCCGTCATTCTCTATTTCACCGCGAATTTGGACGTTGATGCTGGCAAGTTCTTTATCTATCTGCTCTTTGTGTATATCAGCACGGTCTGCATCACGGCCATGTACCGGATGTTTGCTGCGCTGAGCCCAACCATAGATGACGCCGTCAGATTCAGTGGTAAGTTCCATTTTGCTTCATCGATGCTCGTTCAGAAGATCTGGGTGGCATCGTCTTTTCTGTGCAACTCACATTTTCCGAACAGCACACTGAGTGGGCCCTTGTCTAGGAATCGCCCTCAACCTGCTCGTCGTGTTTGTGGGATACATCATTCCGAAGCAGACCTTGACCAGCGCCGTCGTCTGGTTCGGATGGCTCTTCTACATCAATCCAGTCGCATACTCCTACGAAGCCGTCCTCACGAATGAGTTCTCAGGTCGCACGATGCAATGCTCCCCTTCTGATCTGGTCCCACAGGGCCCCGGTGTCGATCCGGCCTATCAGGGATGCGTCCTGACCGGCGCTCAACTCGGAAGGACGAACGTGACGGGCGACTCGTATTTTTCCACCTCATTTGGCTACTCCCGGTCCCATCTCTGGCGCAACCTCGGCCTGGTGATCGCCTTCACGGTGTTGTACATCCTTGTGACAGCCCTGGCGTCTGAAATCTTCTCCTTTGCCCCCGAGAGCGGC
>Ga0255336_100613_pt1 | contig 47762 bp, 43 predicted proteins | sample MeOH1_35cm_T3_17_FD_189102 | JGI IMG/M metagenome (GOLD analysis project Ga0255336, IMG submission 189102) | Sandy soil microbial communities from University of British Columbia, Vancouver, Canada - MeOH1_35cm_T3_179 | ecosystem: Engineered > Artificial ecosystem > Sand microcosm > Unclassified ... | reverse complement strand
TCCTTACACAAACACGTTTCTCATTACTGTCCAGACCAGCGCCAATCACCCGATCACAGAGCCAAAGCCCCACAACCCAGATAACAGAACCAGCCTGTTCTAAAGACACGCATTCGGCAAAGATCAAATTCCAGGTATAAACCCAGCCTCAGATCCGCCGCCCGCGTATCCCTTCTCTTCCGATCAACTTGTCAAATAGCAGAGGCGCTTGGTTCGGTTCGTTCCGGACGTTCGCGCCGTCGGGAGCGGGCTTATACGCCGGGTCCATGGGGGCGTCAACGGCTTTATTGAAGATTTTTTGCACGCCCGTGTAGTTTTTTATTAACGTACTGATTTATATTGATAAAATAAATAAATCCGACTCTGACATGCAGCTGAAACGAGTCAAAAACCGGCCGTTTCCACCGAAAATATTTTACCCCTTCCGCTTTCCCTGTCGGGCCGTCCCCGCTTGCCTCCCGTCGCCGGTCGCGCCCGCTGGGCTCCACCTCCCGGCCATCCACTACGTCACCGCCCGAACGTGGAAAATTTCTAAATCGCACATCCCAAGGCCAAAGCACACTTCATGTGCGAATTCTGCGGAAAAGAAACAAGTTTGACGCGGAACCCTTGTCGGTTTGCCTTAATCTAATGATCTGATTGGACATTTATGGTTGACAGGGGTGTCGCCGAGAGGTCATCGTGCCTGCCAGGGCGGAGGATTGGCCCGACTCGCTTAACCAAGCGTTCACCATCCTTCGAATAATTAAAGATTATGTGTAGCTGCCTTCCGCTAGGGGATTTCCAAATTGCTGTATCGAAGCTGCCAAGTCTGGGGCAGGCTGAAGAGCTATCTACTTTATAGCGCCGCCGGCTTTGTCGCCCTGGGTGGGCTGGGAGCCGCCTGGTCGGCCCGTCCCCCCGTCGTCACCGATGTGAAGGCCGCGGCTTTCTCGGGCAATGTCGCCAGCACCAGCTTCGCCTCCGGCACCACGGTGAATGCCGTGGCCGGCCAATGGTCGCAGCGCCTGCTGCAGGACCTCAACAGCCGCGCCATTATGCCGGCCCAGGCGATGAGCAGCCGGGAACGCCATCGCAAGGACCAAGCGGCGAGCGAGCTGGCGGCTTCGACGCCGAGCAGTATCTGGATTGCACAACCCGCCGCGTCGGCGCCGGCGATGCGCGCCGCCGCGCCTACAGCCCTGACCTCGGGAGCCCTGGCCTCGGCAGCCCCGGCTTCGACGACAACGCCCGCAGCCGGCAACCAGCCGGCAGCACAGCCGCAGGCCGCATCCGGCGCAGGCAGCGCGGTGGACGGCGCCGCGCAGACGGCGGCGGTTGCCGCCACCGCTTTCTCGGGCGACCGTGACATCCATGCGGATACGCCGAGCCTGACCACGGAAGAACTCAGCAACGCCTTCAGCCTGGACGCCTCCGACAGCGCCGCGCACTGGACCGCTTCGGGTGACCATCATGCGGACACGAACGGCTTCCAGCGCATCGTCTCCGTCCGGCGCGGCGATACCTTGTTCGGTGTCCTGGTCGATGCGGGCATGGATCAGAACGAGGCCCAGGACGCAGTGGGCGCCCTGGCGGATGTCTTCTCGCCGAAGGCGCTGCAGGTCGGCCAGCAGATCACGCTGAACTTCAACAATGTCGGCGACGACCAGAGCGGCAGCAACGACGCCAAGCTGGTCGCCCTTTCCTTCGAGCCCAGCGTGACCCAGGACGTAACGCTGAAGCGCAATAGCGACGGCGATTTCGTGGCGAAGACCGTCGACAAGCCGCTCACGCAGAAGGACACCCGGGTCGCCGGCACCATCGACAGCAGCTTGTTCGAAGCGGCCCAGGAAGCCGGCCTGCCGGTCGCAGTGGTCAGCGACCTGATCAAGACCTTCTCCTATGACGTCGATTTCCAGCGCGACATCCACGACGGCGATTCCTTCGAAGTCTATTATGAGCGCTATGAAAATCAGGACGGCGCTTTCGCCAAAGCCGGCCACATGCTCTATGCGGCGCTGACGCTCGGCGGCAAGAAGGTGCCGATGTATTATTTCGAGCACGACGGCGACGGCGAATACTACGGCCCGAACGGCGAATCCGTCCGCAAGTCGCTGCTGCGCACGCCGATCGACGGCGCCAAGATCACGTCCGGCTTCGGCATGCGCCTGCACCCCTTGCTGGGTTATACGCGGCTGCATAAGGGCGTCGACTTCGGCGCACCGAGCGGTACACCGATCTATGCCGCCGGCAACGGCACCATCGTCGATATGGGCTTCAGGAGCGATTACGGCAATTACATCCGTGTTCGCCACAATGATACCTACAGCACCGCCTATGCCCATAGCAGCCGCTTTGCGGCAGGCTTGCACAAAGGCGACCGGGTGAAGCAGGGCGAGGTCATCGCCTATGTGGGCGCAACCGGCGAAGCCACCGGCCCGCACCTGCATTACGAAGTGCTGATCAACAACCAGCAGGTCAATCCGGCGACGGTCAAGGTCGCCGGCGGCGACAAGCTGACCGGCAAGGATCTGGCTGCATTCAAGGCGCAGGTGACGAAGATCAACGCCGACATGGCGAAGCAGCAGAACAATGCGCTGATCGCACAGACACCGGCCGGCGACGACGGTGCCGCCGCTTGCCACGGTCCGAACGGCTGCGAAAACTGATCGCTTCCCTCAACTGAAGCGTTTCGATGGGCCGGGTCCGACGATCCGGCCCATTTGCTTTGGCGGCTTCGCCATCCCCTGCAGAGTCGACGTCGGCTCGCCCTCCGTCATATGGAAGTAGGGACGGATTCAAGCTAAGGGGCGCCATTGGCGGACTTTTTGATGATCGGCAGCATGATCATGACTTCCAATCCGCCCTCCGCGCGGTTCCGCAAGACGATCTCGCCGCCATGGCCCCGCACGATGCTGCGCGCGGCAGTCAGGCCCAGGCCGACGCCACCCGTTGCCCGGCTCCGCGACCGATCTACCCGGTAATAGGGATCGAAGACGCGGTCCATGGATTGGACCGGAATGCCGGGGCCGCTGTCGCAAATCGCGATGGCGAATTTGTCATTGTCGCCGAAAAGCGCAACCTCGGGCGGGGTGGCGTATTTGACGGCGTTGTCGATCAGATTGGTGATGGCGCGTTTGAGGGCGAAGGGCCGACCGTAACAGGAAGCCCGAGCCGGCCCGGCATAGGCGACCGTAATATCCTGATCAGCATAGTCGTTGATGATCGTCACCAACAGCATCGGCAGATCGAACATCGTCATGGCCTCCTCGCTCACGTCATCGCGAAAGAAGGCCAGGGCGGCATCGACCATCGCATGCATCTCGTCGACGTCGCGAAACAGCTTGGCGCGCTGCGCCTCGTCCTCGATCAGTTCGCCGCGCAGCCGCAGGCGCGTCAAAGGCGTGCGCAGATCATGGGATATGGCTGCCAGCATGGTGGTGCGATAGGCAATGAAGGTCTGGATCTGCGCCTGCATCGCATTGAAGGTGCGGATGATCTCCCGCAGCTCTCGCGGCCCCGCTTCGGGGATCGGCGGAGCCTGCGGATCGAGGCCGAAGAGACGCAAGGCTTCCACAAGCTTGGCAATCGGGCGAGAAAGGTGCCGGGCGGCAAGGAAGGAAACGGCGATGATGGCGAGCGCCAGGATCGTCAACAGGAGAACGGCGCGCGTGGGCACATTGATGCCCCAATGGGCCAGGGCGGTGAAGACGATCCAACTGCCATCCGACAGTTTCACGGCGACAAAACGTAGATCGGGATATCGCGCAGGATCGTAGCCGGAGGCAAGCATCGCCCCCGTCGGACCGGCAGGCTTGAACAGCACGACCTTGCGATGGCCCTCGCCGACGGCCTCGACGATGGAATCAGGCGGCCTTCCCGCGGCCGCATCCCGATCGGCCGAGGCGGCAAAAGGCGATTGCGCCGCATACCAGTCAACGCCTACGGAGTCGGTGGAAGCGGCTGTGGAGAGCGCTTGCCGGACCGATGCTGGCGCGGCCTCGATCACCCGGACGACGCCGGTGCCCCATTGCGGCAAACCCGTTCTTTCAATGGGTGGCCGAACCCAGGCCCCGCCGAAAGCGATAAGCAACGTGACCATGGCGAGGGTGGCGAGGATGACGGCAACCGTCGCCGCGGCGAAACGCAGAACCATGGTGTCGCGCGGGATCTTAACCTTCAGCCCTCGGTCTTTCGCTATCGCATCCCGCGAATGGTCATGCGCGCCTGGATCAGCGTTTGTCATTCGCGGCTCACCGGCGCCGCAAAAACATAGGCGCCATCCTGCACCGTCAGAATGATCGCGGGGCGTGCGGGATCGTCCTCCAGCTTGGCGCGTAGTCTGCCGATCTTCAGCTCAATGGCTTGCACATCGGCGGCCTGCACACCGGCGCCCTGCGCGCCGGCGGCCGGCGCGTCAGCATCGCCGCTATAGCTGCCATGCTCAGGACCCGCACCCTCCGAACCGGTCATCTCAAGCCCGGCGATCACCGGACCTCGGCTGAAATCAAACAACTGCGCATGCGTGAGGACGCATTGCGGATGTTCGGCGAAAGCCAGCAAGAGGTCGAACTCGCCACGGGACAGGAGAACCAGCGCATTCTTGTCGGCAGAGCGCAGCTCCCGCCGGGTGACATCGAGATACCAGTTGGAGAAACGCAGGATTCGCCGCGTTCCGGGAGACGGAGGGATACCATCGGAATCGCGCAGGCGGTGCAAAGCCGTCCGTACGCGGGCAAGCAGCTTGCGCGCGTCGAACGGCTTGGTCAAATAGTCGTCCACACCGAGCGCAAGGCTGCGGGCCCGATCCTCAGGATCGCTCCGCGCTGTCAGCATGATAACGGGCAACCGCGATGCCACACGCAATTGCGCGAAAATCTCGAAGCCTTCCTCGCCTTGCAGCATCACATCCAGAATCACGAGATCGACCGGTTGCTTCTTCAGAAGGCGGAACATCGCGGCACCGCTTTGCGCCACGGCAACCTCGTATCCTTGACCTTGGAAGAACGCAGTGAGGAGCGCCAGGATGTCCTCGTCATCATCGACAATCAATAGCCTCGGCAAGAAAAGGATTCCCTGATCATGACGTGAAAAATGGCCTTGCCGCATGACCGGCGAAACCGTGCGGTCGCTCTCGCCGCTGCGGATGAAAGCCAGCCCAAAAATATCCCGGCAGAACGTTCCACCCTAGCGTTTCTGCGCTGTGGCGCGGGGTTCGAGCATATAGCCGATGCCGCGAATCGTCTGGATCGTGACTCCCGCGCCAGCCTCGGCGAGCTTGCGGCGCAGACGCGAGACATGAACATCCAGTGTATTGGGTTGGACCTCGGCATCGAAGCTGAAAATGGCCTGCACAAGTGCCTCGCGCGGAACCGTGCGTCCACTGCGCTTCACCAGGCTTGCCAGCAGCAGCAGCTCCCGCCTCGGAAGTTCGAGGCGTTTCCCCGCAATCGACACATCGAGATATGACAGGTCGAAGGATAAGCCGCCGGCGATCACGACATCGGCCTTCAGGGGCGAGCCGCGACGCAAGACCGCACGCAGGCGCGCCATCAGCTCATCGACGCTGAAAGGCTTGCCAAGATAGTCGTCCGCACCCCGATCGAGACCGCGAATGCGCTCGTCACGATCGTTGCGCGCTGTCAGCACAATGATGGGCGTGTTGACGCCGGCCGCGCGCAGGTCGGGGATGATCGTCAGCCCCTCGCCATCCGGAAGCTGGCGATCCAGCAAGATGGCATCGTAGCCGGCATCGGACAAAGCTCCGCGGGCATCCTCGAGCGAGGCCACGTGATCCATGACGACCCCATGCCTGGCAAGTGCCTCGGCCAGGGCGGCAGCCAGCTCGATTTCGTCTTCGACCAAGAGCAACCGCATCGTCTTCCGGCTTCCGTGTAAATCGCAACCCTCATGCCAGCGCCACCTTGCGCCTACATTGCGTAAAAAGATGGGCGAGGGCCAGGATGGTGCAATGTTCAGGACATGTTGGTCCAGCAGGTTTCGCCGGCCCGCCAGACAAGAAGGCAGGTCGCACAAAGCCTCCGGAGCCCTAGATGCCACCCAGAACAGGTTGCAATTTCACCCATTCCTCTCTTTTTTTGGCTGCCGTGGCGGTGATTTCTGCCGATCTCGCCTTCTTCCCGTTACCGGCAAGGGGCCAGGAAAGCCAGCCCATCACGTCACCCGCTGCCGCGCCACCCGCCGGCACGTCATCGGCAAATGGCGACGGCACCGCAGGCCGCTCGCCGATCCTCAACAAGCTCGCGGAATGGCATGTCGAGATCGGCGCTGGCGGAGCCGTCTCGCCAAAATTCGAGGGCTCCAAGGATCAGCACCTCTCGCCCTTGCCTTGGTTCTCCGCAACATTCGGCGACCGAGTTAAGGTCAACCCAGAAGGGATCGCCGTCAGGGCCTATAGTTTCGACGGCTTTACGCTGAGCGGCCGGCTCGGCTACGACCTGGGACGCGACGAGGGCGATGCCACCCATCTGAACGGTCTCGGCGATGTCGACGCTGGCGTCAATCTCGGCACCGAAATTACCTATGAAACCGGTCCCCTGCAATTGAAGGCAACACTCGATCGGACGATCGGCGGCAGCGATGGGCTGGTCATGGCGCTGCAGCTCTCCTATGTCCGCCGCTTCGGCCGCTTCGGCCTCTCCCTCGGCCCCTCGGTAACCTGGGCTGACGGCAATTACATGGGCAGCTATTTTAGTGTCAACCATCACCAGGCATCGCGATCAGGGCTTTCGCGATACGATGCAGATGCCGGGTTCAAGCGGGTCGATTTCGCAGCCGATCTCTCTTACGACCTGACGGCGAACTGGGTTCTGCAAAGCCGTGCGAATCTCGGCTACCTGCTTCCCGCCGCTTCGGACAGCCCCGTGGTGCAGGAGAAATGGCAACCCTCCCTCATGCTCGGCGTTATCTATAAGTTCTGAGCGCAAGCCGAAAAGCCGGCGCGGCGACATGAAAAAACCCCCGCGGCTCTTGCCGAGCCACGGGGTCTTCGAGAATAATCGGATCAGGCGGCTTCCGACAGCTTCTGTCCGTCGAGGGTCAGGCCGCCATCGCCGGCCGAGACATGGATGACCTCGCCCGCCTTGAAGCGCCCTTCCAGCAACAGCACCGCAAGGGGGTTCTGCAGCTCGCGCTGGATCACCCGCTTCAGCGGCCTTGCGCCATAGACCGGGTCGTAGCCGGCATCGCCGAGCCACAGCTTGGCCTTGTCGTCGAGTTCGATATCCAGCTTGCGATCGGCCAGCAGCTGGCGCAGGCGCTCCAGTTGAATGTCGACGATCGACGTCATGTCGTCACGCGACAGACGATGGAACAGCACGATCTCATCCAGCCGGTTGAGGAATTCCGGCCGGAAGGCCTGGCGCACCACCGCCATCACCTGATCCCGTGCGTCCTCGACCGTCTCGCCGATCTTGAGATTGGTGAGATAGTCGCTGCCGAGATTCGAGGTCAGCAGGATCAGCGTATTGCGGAAATCGACGGTGCGGCCCTGGCCGTCGGTCAGGCGACCGTCATCCAGCACCTGCAACAGGATGTTGAAGACATCCGGATGCGCCTTTTCCACTTCATCGAACAGCACGACCTGATAGGGGCGGCGACGCACGGCCTCGGTCAGCACGCCGCCTTCCTCATAGCCGACATAGCCCGGCGGAGCGCCGATCAGCCGCGCCACGGCGTGCTTCTCCATGAATTCCGACATGTCGATGCGGACCATGGCCTGATCGTCGTCGAACAGGAAATCGGCCAGGGCCTTCGAGAGCTCGGTCTTGCCGACACCGGTCGGCCCAAGCATCAGGAACGAGCCGATCGGACGATTGGGATCCTGCAACCCGGCGCGGGCACGCCGCACCGCATTGGAGACGGCAACCAGCGCTTCGCGCTGACCGATGACCCGGCGACCCAGGGCGTCTTCCATCTTCAGCAGCTTGTCGCGCTCGCCGGTCATCATCTTGTCGACCGGAATGCCGGTCCAGCGCGAAACCACCCCGGCGATGTCCTCGTCGGAGACCACCTCGTTCAGCATGCGGTGCTCTTCGGCTTTCTCGGCCTGCTCAAGCTGCCGGGCCAGCGACGGGATGATCGAGTACGTGAGCTCGCCGGCGCGGGCGAAATTGCCGTTGCGCTGGGCTGCCTCGGCCTCGCCGCGTGCCTGCTCCAGCTGCTCCTTCAGCTTCTGGGCGCCGGCCAGCTTCTGCTTCTCCGCCTGCCATTGCTCCGTCAGAGCCCGCGACTTCGCCTCAAGTTCCTCGATCTCTTCGACGAGATGCGCAAGGCGATCCTTCGATTCCGCGTCGCTTTCCTTTTTCAGCGCCTCACGCTCGATCTTCAGCTGGATCAAGCGACGATCAACCTCGTCGATTTCTTCCGGCTTGGAATCCACTTCCATGCGCAGCCGGCTGGCGGCCTCATCGACCAGGTCGATGGCCTTGTCCGGCAGGAAGCGGTCGGTGATGTAACGGTTCGACAGAGTTGCAGCCGCGACGATGGCGCTGTCGGTGATGCGCACCGCATGGTGCAGTTCGTATTTTTCCTTCAGACCGCGCAGGATCGAAATCGTCTCCTGCACTGACGGCTCGCTGACGAAGACCGGCTGGAAACGCCGCGCCAGGGCAGCGTCCTTTTCGATATGCTTGCGATATTCGTTCAGCGTGGTTGCGCCGACGCAATGCAGCTCGCCGCGCGCCAAAGCCGGCTTCAGCATATTGGAGGCATCCATCGAGCCTTCCGCAGCGCCGGCACCGACCAGCGTGTGCAATTCGTCGATGAAGAGGATGATTTCGCCGGCGGCAGCAGAAATTTCCTGCAGCACCGCCTTCAGGCGTTCCTCGAATTCGCCGCGGAACTTCGCCCCGGCAACCAGCGCGCCGAGATCAAGCGACATCAGCTTCTTGTTCTTGAGGCCTTCCGGCACGTCGCCGTTGATGATGCGCAAGGCGAGGCCTTCGACGATGGCTGTCTTGCCGACGCCGGGTTCGCCGATCAGCACCGGGTTGTTCTTGGTGCGCCGCGCCAGCACCTGAATGGTACGGCGGATCTCCTCGTCACGGCCGATCACCGGATCGAGCTTGCCGGCCTTGGCCTGCGCCGTCAGGTCGCGGGCGTATTTCTTCAGCGCGTCATAGCCTTCCTCGGCCGAAGCACTATCCGCCGTACGTCCCTTGCGCAGATCGTTGATGGCATTGTTGAGACCCTGCGCCGTGGCGCCAGCCTCCTTCAGGGCCTTGCCGGCAGGCGTTTCGGCCGCCAGGGTCAGCGCCAGCAGCAGGCGCTCCACGGTGACGAAGCCGTCGCCCGCCTTGGTCGCCAACTCCTGCGCCTGGTCGAGCAGGCGTGCCAGTTCCGGCGACATATAGACTTGACCGGCGCCGCTGCCTTCGACCTTCGGCAGCTTGCCGAGCTCCCGCTCGACCGTAGCCAGAGCGCGGCGCGGATCGGCACCCACCGCCGTCAGCAGATTGGCGGCCATGCCTTCCTTGTCGTCGAGCAGAATTTTCAGCAGATGTTCCGGCGTCAGCCGTTGATGGCCCTCACGCAACGCAAGTGCCTGCGCAGCCTGCAGGAAGCCACGCGATCTCTCGGTGAATTTTTCCAAATCCATTCTTTTGCCCTCTCTCGATGCGTCCTTCAGAGGCCCGCAATCGTCGATGCCTGGAAATTGGCGATCAGATTATACCAGGAGCACCGGGCGGCCGCCCGGCGTTATCCCCACGGATGATATGGGCAAGAAATTCAGCCAAACAAGAGGCCGCCGACCAAGTTGGCCGGCGGCCCTAAACCATGTTTTCATTGGGTCCTTTACGCGGGGTCTTACCCCCGGACCTTCCGGACCGATGCCGCGCTTTATTCACTACCCTCGGCCGGCGCTTCCCCTTCCGGGGCCGCGGCACTGCGGGTACGGCGCGGCGAGGTACTGCCACGTGGACGGCCGCGGCCGCGTCGCACCGGCGCCGCTTCGGCACTCTCGCCCTCAGCCGATGCTTCCACGGCCGGCGCCAAAGGCAAAGCGGGCTGCGCATCCGGCAAACGCACGGCCGGCTCGGCGATCATCGGCTGGGCCAACAGCTCCGTCGGATAATCGGGTTGCTCATCCGCGCTGCGATCCACGGTCCGGCTTTCCGGCGCACGATTGCTTTCCGGCGGGCGATTATAGGATTCGGCCGACTGGGTACCCTCTTGCGGCGCCCGGGCTTCCGCTATCCGAACCGGTGCCGCACCGTCCGCCGCCGCACCATCGGCGTTGCCATCGGCCTGAAAGCCCTGCGGACCGGCGAAACGCTGGCCATCATAGCGCTGGCCATCGCGGCCCTGTCCGCGCTGATAGCGGCGCGGACCGCGGCCTTCGCCACGGGCCTCGTTATTTCTACTTTCGTTATTTCTAGCATCGTTGCGACCGTCTCCCCGGCCATCCACCGCAATCTGCTCGCGGTTGCCACCCTCGCGATTGCCATGGTCACGATTGCCGGCGTCGCGATTGCCGGACTCGCGGCGTCCCTGGCCGTTGAAGCCGGCGAACTGGTCGCCTTCGTCATCACCATAATTGCCGTTCGATGACGGCGCACCAGCCTGCTCGCCATTGGCCGGCAGGCCGTCGGCGGAAACCGGCGCCGCATAAAGAGCGGCAGAAAGGCCCTGGCTGACGTTCTGAACATTCACATCGGCAACCGACAATTCGCGCCCGCCGATGCGCGGACGCTGCCCCTCGGTTTGGGCCGCAATCATGCGGTAATAGTGCTCGGCATGCTGCAGATAATTTTCCGCCGCGACACGATCTCCGACCACGCCGGCATCGCGCGCCATTTGCAGATATTTCTCCAGGACCTGATGGGCATTGCCACGCACGCGGATATCCGGGCCGTTGCTGTCATAGGTCTGGTTACCCTTGCCAGCACCGCCGCCGCCATGCGGTCCACCCATGCTGTGCGGTTTACGCTGGCCACGTCCACGGCCACGGCGGTTGTTGTTGCCTTGTTTCATCGCATTGTCACTTCATCGTTCCGATAGATCGTGTCTTGAGGGACTCGGCGGATCATGGCGGCTGCTGTCACAACAATCGCGAGTGACGACACCTTGTGCCGCTTTCGCGCATCGCCACTGATTATGTCCGGAGGCCAATGCCAGGGGGCGCTGCCAGCAAAACCGACTGGTTCGCGTCGTCTCAACCCCGACTGCCGGAGCCGACCCTAAACCCTTCGCCGGTCCTTTCCAATAGTTTTTTTGGCAGAAGGGCTGTCGTGCTATGCATCTCGCGAAGGGCTGATTTGCTAGGACTTCCGAACAACGATAACACGTTCGTGACCCTGCAAATCCTGTGCACTGGCGGCATGTACCAGAGCGGCATCCTGCATCAAATCAACGACATCGGCCCCCTGCCCCGCACCGATTTCAAAGGCAGCAAAGCCATCCGGTTTCATTCGACGCGACAGCACCCCGGCCAGCGCCCGGTAGGCGTCCAGTCCGTCGAAGCCGCCATCCAAAGCCAAATGCGGCTCATATCGCGCCACTTCCGGCTGCAGCAAAGCAATATCGCCACTGGGAATGTAAGGCGGGTTGGAGATCACCACATCGAACATTGCGGTCAATCCCTGATCCCAGTTTCCTTCCTGGAAACGGGCGCGATCCGCGAGGCCGAGACGCGTCGCATTATCGCGCGCGACGGCAACCGCCCCGGGATTGAGATCGATGCCAAGACCCCGCGCCTGCGGCAACTCGCTGAGCAATGCCAAGAGCAGGCAGCCGGTACCGGTTCCAAAGTCGACAAGCTCCAATGCCCGACTCCGATCGCCGGCACCGTGTTTGTCCAGCTGGTCAAGAACGGCTTCGACCAGCGTTTCACTGTCGGGCCTGGGATCAAGGGTGTCAGGCGTCACCCGGAAAGGCAATGACCAGAACTCACGACAGCCGAGGATGTGCGACAGCGGCTCACGCCGCAGGCGCCGCGCCAAGGCAAGATCGAAAGCGGCAACCATCTGCCCCTCGACGACGCGCTCGGAAAAAGCGATCTGGGTGGCGAGGGGAATCGCCGCCGCATGCTGCAGGATCAGCCGCGCTTCACGCGCCGCCCCTTCGATACCGGCTTCATGCAAGGCTGCCGTCGCACGGCGCAGCAAGGTCGCGATATCGCCGGTGGCGGTCATTCAACTTCCGCCAGGCGTTCCGCCTGGTCATGTGCGATCAGGGCCTCGATGATCTCATCCAGCGCCTCGCCTTCGATGACACGGTCCAGCTTATAGATCGTCAGGTTGATGCGGTGATCGGTACAGCGGCCCTGCGGGAAGTTATAGGTGCGGATCCGTTCCGAGCGATCGCCGCTGCCCACCTGCGTCCGGCGGTTGGCGGCGCGCTCGGCATCCTTGCGGCTGCGCTCGAGATCATAGAGCCGCGCACGCAGAACCTTCAGTGCCTTCGCCTTGTTCTTGTGTTGCGATTTCTCGTCCTGCTGCTGCACCACGATACCGCTCGGCAGATGAGTGATGCGTACGGCGCTGTCGGTGGTGTTGACCGACTGACCGCCGGGCCCGCTCGAGCGGAAGACATCGATCCGCAGATCCTTTTCGTCGATATGGATATCGACCTCTTCCGCTTCCGGCAGCACCGCCACCGTCGCCGCCGAGGTGTGGATACGGCCCGATGCCTCGGTCTCCGGCACGCGCTGCACGCGATGAACGCCGGACTCGAATTTCAGCCGCGCGAAGACGTTGCGCCCGGTGATGGAGGCCGTCGCTTCCTTGTATCCGCCAAGGCCGGTTTCGTTGACATCCATCGCTTCGAAACGCCAGCCATGCAAGGCGGCGTAGCGCGCATACATGCGAAACAGCACCGCGGCGAAGAGCGCCGCTTCCTCGCCGCCGGTCCCGGCCCGCACTTCGAGGATGGCGTTGCGCTCGTCGGCCTCGTCGCGCGGCAGCAGCAGCAGCTTCACGCGCTGTTCCAGCGCCGGCAATTGCTCGCGCAGATCGACCAGTTCCTGCTCGGCCAGTTGCCGCATTTCCGGATCGTCAGCGCCGTCATTGACCATGGCCTGCAGATCGGCGATCTGCCGACGGCCTTCCTGCAAGGCACGGATGGCTTCGACCACCGGCGTCAGGTCGGCGTATTCCTTGGACTGCTTGACGAAATCCTGCGGCTCCCTGCCGTTCGGACTGGCCATCAATGCTGCCAGCTCGTCATGCCGCTTCACGATGCGGTTCAGCGTGTCGGTGAAACTCACGTTATTCCTCGTTCTTGGGCAGGTCGAACAGGCGGCGCACCACCTGCTCGGTGCCGGAATCGCCGGCCGATTGTTTCAGCGTCACCGAGGGCTGGTGCAGCAGCCGGTTGATCAGGCGACGGGTTACTTCCTCGGCATCGGCGCCGTGGGCCGCGGCAAGAATCTCCTGCCGCTGCGCTTCGAAGGCGGTTCGCAGATCGGTGATCAGCGGCGTTGCGGCCAGCGCCAGGCGCTGGCGATGATAGCCTTCCAGCGCTTCATCGATGATCGCCCAGGCTTCGCTCGTGGCATCGCCACGATGGCGCCTGCCTTCCATCGCCAGACGCTCGAGGTCGTCGAGCGTATAGAGAAAGGCATCGTAGAGATCGCCGACGGCCGGATCGATATCGCCCGGCACCGCCGCATCGACCAGCAGGATCGGCCGCCGCCGGCGCGCCTTCAAGGCCGACTTGATGAGGGCCGGCTCGATCAGCACCCGGGGCGAATCCTGCGCGGCGATGACGAGATCGGCGGCGGCGACTGCCGGTGCCAGTTCCGCATAGGGGCGCCAATGCAGCTTCTGCCGCTCGGCGGCGGCACGGCCATGGCGGTCGTTGCTGTGCAGGATCGTCCAGCGCTGCAATCCGGCGCTGCGCAGATGATCGAGCATCAGCTCGCCCATATCGCCGTCGCCGATCAGCAAGCCGCTCAGACTATTGAGATCGCCGTGCATCTGCCGCACGACCGAAACCACGCAGGCAGCCATGGACACCGACTGGGCGGCGATCGAAGTCTCTCGACGCACGCGCTTGGCGGCATGCAGGATGGCGTCGAGCACATGATCGAGAACCGGGCCGCTCATCGTCGCCTTGGCGGCCAGTTGATGCGCCGCCTTGACCTGTCCCAGGACCTGCGGCTCGCCGACCACCGCACTTTCCAGCGAGGCGGCGACGGCAAAGGCATAACGCAAGGCGGTCTCGCCCTGGGCGATCTGCAGACGCGGCATGATCTCGGCGATATCGAGATCGGCGGCTTCGGCCAGCAATGCGCCGATGCCACGGCTCATCGCTTCGGCCTGCTGCGGCTCGACACAGCTCCAGATGTCGCAGCGGTCGCAGGTGACGATCGCCATCGCCTGATCGAGGCCGATATCGCGGCAGCGCATCAGCAGACGAAAGACATCGGCATCATCGCCCTGGAGACGCTCGCGCAACAATTCGGGCGCCGTCTTGTGATTGACGCCGACCACCAGGAATATGCGCTCGCCTACCCCATCGGATGCTTCGCTTTCGCCCGCCTCAGCGATAGGTTTCAAGCGCCGAGGACAGCGTGTCGAGGCCGACCTCCCGCTGCTCGCCGCTATCGAGATCGCGCAGGGTGGCTACCCGCTTGGCGAGTTCATCCTCGCCGAGAATGACGGCAATGCGCGCCGCCACCTTGTTGGCCCGCTTCAGGCGCTTGCCGACATTGCCGGAATAACCGAGATCGACGGCAAAGCCGAGGCGGCGCAATTGCTCGGTCAGCTCCAGAGCCGGCCGCTGCGCCACTTCGCCGGCCGGAACGATGGCGATCGGCCGGCGTGCCGGCGGCACCTCACCGAGCAGCATGCCGCAGCGCTCGATGCCGCTGGCCCAGCCCACACCGGGTGTCTCCGGGCCACCCATCATGCCGACCAGCCCGTCATAGCGGCCGCCGGCCAGCACCGTCTTCTGGGCGCCGAGATCGGCGCAGGTGATCTCGAAGCAGGTATGGCAGTAATAGTCGAGGCCGCGCACCAGGCGCGGGTTATGCGTGAAGGCAATGCCGAGGGCCGTGAGCCCTTCGCGCACCGTGGCGAAGAAATCCTGGCTGGCGGCATTCAGATAGTCGCCATAGATCGGCGCCTGTGCCACCAGGCGCTGGTCGCCCTCATCCTTGGAATCGAGGATACGCAGCGGATTGCGCTCCAGGCGCTCGAGGCTGTCCTTGCTCAACCGGTCGCGATAGCCGGAGAAATAGTCGACCAGCACCTGGCGGTAGTTCTGCCGGCTTTCCGTATCGCCGAGCGTATTCAATTCGAGGACACAGCGGTCCCAGGCGCCCAGGCGGCGCAGGAACTCGGCGCCGGTGGCGATGACCTCGATATCGCCCAGCGGTTCCTTGACGCCGAGCAGCTCGATGCCGGTCTGGTGGAACTGTCGCAGGCGGCCCTTCTGCGGCCGCTCGTACCGGAACATCGGTCCGGCATAGAAGAATTTCAGCGGCAGGTTCTGGGTGAGACCGCCGGAGATCAGGGCGCGCGCAACACCCGCCGTTCCTTCCGGCCGCAGAGTCAGCATTTCGCCGCCGCGATCGGTGAAGGTGTACATTTCCTTGGTGACGATGTCCGAGGTATCGCCCAGCGTGCGCTTGAAGACGTCGGAGAATTCGAAAATCGGCGTCGCCACTTCGAGAAAGCCGTAGCATTCCGCCGCGAGGCGCGCGGTCTCGCTCACCAGACGGAAGCGGCGCATCTCATCAGGCAATAGATCATGTGTGCCGCGGACCGGCTGCAAATCTGACACGGGAACCTCTGATGACTTAAGTCTATGTGACGGCCCCGGACCGAGACGATCCGAGGGCCATGATTATTCGGCGGCCGTGGCTTTGGCCTTCTCGGCTTCAGCCTTGGCGGCGGCATCGGCGGCGTCGATTTCGGCGGCGCGCTTTTCGATCATCGCCGCCAGATGGTCGACGATATCCTCATCCTTGATGCGATGGTGCTGCTCGCCGTTCACATAGACCATATGCGTGTTGTTGCCGCCGCCGGTGAGACCGATCATGGTCTCGCGCGCTTCGCCGGGGCCATTGACCACGCAGCCGATCACGCTGACCGTCATCGGCGTCATGATATGGGCGACGCGCTTCTCCAGTTCTTCCACCGTCTTGATGACGTTGAAATTCTGCCGCGCGCAAGACGGGCAGGAGACGAGATTGACGCCGCGATGGCGCAGGTTCAGCGACTTCAACATCTCGAAGCCGACCTTGACCTCTTCCGCCGGCTCGGCCGAGAGCGAGACGCGGACCGTGTCACCGATCCCTGACCACAGCAGCATGCCGAGGCCGATCGACGACTTGACCGTGCCGGTGCGCAGGCCGCCCGCTTCGGTGATGCCGATATGCAGCGGATAATCGCAGGCTTCGGCGAGTCCCTGATAAGCGGCGACCGCGAGAAACACGTCCGAGGCCTTCACGCTGATCTTGAACTCGCGGAAATCATGATCCTCGAGGATCTTGGCGTGATCGAGCGCCGATTCCACCAGCGCTTCCGGGCAGGGCTCGCCGTACTTTTCCAGCAGATGGCGATCGAGGCTGCCGGCATTGACGCCGATGCGCATCGAGCAGCCATGATCCTTGGCCGCCTTGACCACTTCGCGCACGCGGTCGGAATTGCCGATATTGCCGGGATTGATGCGCAGGCAGGCGGCACCCGCTTCGGCGGCCTCGATGCCGCGCTTGTAATGGAAGTGGATGTCGGCCACCACCGGCACGTTGACCTGGCGGACGATTTCCTTCAGCGCCTTGGTCGAGTCTTCGTCCGGGCAGGAAACGCGGACGATATCGACGCCGGCGGCTTCGGCCAGGCGGATCTGTTCCACCGTCGCCTTCACATCCGGCGTCAGGGTGTTGGTCATCGTCTGCACCGAGATCGGCGCGTCGCCGCCCACCAGGACCGATCCGACACGGATCTGGCGGCTCTTGCGACGGATGATGTCTCGATAAGCACGAACGCTCATTTTGGGTCTTTCTGCGGCAGTTGGCACAGCCGTCTCTCACGCAAGCGCTGTCACGAAGCGCGCGGCCGACGACGATCTGATCTATCGCCTAAAGATGCGCTGCAGGCGGCAAAAGATCAAGCCTCAAGCCAGAACAACAAGGCATTGAAATAATTCGACAATACACCACCACTCTGGAACGGAATGACGGCTATGCGGCCGGCTCAGTCGCCGGTGGGCGCCGCACCCTCCGTCGAACCGTCGGGCTTGGTCGCAGGCGCCTTGACCGGCGCGCCGCCGGTTGCCAGCCGGTCGGCATCCAGCGCGATATTGCGCTTTACCAGGCCGATCGAGCCGAGACTGGGCAGGGTCTTGCCGTCGACGGCCAGATCGATGCCGCCGGCATTGCCGGTATTGAGGATCAGGCCCTTTTCGTCGGGAACGGCATAGGTTTCGCCGGCGCGCAGGACCCGCGAGATTACCGGCTTCCCGTCCTTGTCGTTGATCTGCACCCAGCTTTCGAGCTTGGCATGAATGCTGATGCGGGTGGTGGGGCTGCTGGCCGCGGCGGTCACTTCCGGCGCGGCTTCGCTGCCGGCCGTATTCTGCGCCGCCGCAGGGGCTGCCGGCGTGGCTGCGGCCTGGCCGGCAGGACTCGGCTGGCCGGCGGTCGCCGAGGGCTGTGGCACGGCCGGCGAGGTTGAGGGCGTCGTCGCCGGCGCTTCAGTGGCGGCCGGCGGAACCGCCGTGCCGGTTTGGCCGGCGGCATTCTCGCCCCGCTGATCCGGCGCAGCCGGCGGATTGGCCGGTGTCGCCGGGACGGTCGCGGAATTCCCGGCCGTTGCCTCAGGCGTCATGCCGGGCGTCGGTGCGGCCGCCTGGTTCGCCGTATTCTCGGGGCTCTGGATTGCTTGAGTCTGGGCCTGGCCAGGGCTGGCCGGCGTCGTCGCCTGGGATTCCGGTGTCCCGGCGCCAGCCGGCTGGTTGGCACCGCCGGATTGACCTTCGGACGCCGCGGGCTTTTCCACGCCAGTGCTTTTTTTGAGGTATTCAGGAACCGCCTCGATGAGGCCGGAGCCCGACTGGGTATTGGCAAGATAGTACCAGAGGCCATAGCCGGCCGCGGCGATCACCAGCAGGACCACCAGAATCTTGCCGAAGGGAAAGCCGCCATCCTTGTCCTCGATCTGCCAGCTGACCGTTTCCGGCCGCCCGCGCTGGCCCAGCTCATCGCGAAAGCTGGCGACCACGCTGTTGCCGTCAAAGCCCAGGAAATCGGCATAAGAACGGACGAACCCGACGGCATAGGCCGAACCCGGCAGGTCCTGGATCCTGCCATCCTCGATGGCCCGCAGATAGATGGCGCGGATACGAAGTTGGCGCGATACAGATTCCGTGTCCTGTCCCAGCTCCTCGCGCCTGCTTCGCAATAGGGCACCGACACTCAAACCTGCGTTCTGGATCATGCTATCTGTCTACCGGTCAACCGGTTCCGTCCTAGAGCTGATACATGCGACACACGACCGTACGATCTGGCCGAGGCCGGTTGTGCGGCGCCACCGGGGGACAAGATCACGTGTCCCGCCAATTCGGCAACGCCTGGGCGTCCCGGTCGTCCGCGACGACTCAAAAACCGTCTTGGTCGCGGGGTCGGGTCGTTGCTGGTTATATCGGTGCCGCCGATAGGTGGCAATCGCTAAAGGCCGCAAGCCGTCGGGAGAACCGCGCTAGAGCTGGACGGCGTGGTCCTGCGCAAAGGCCATCAGGGCGCTGCGCACGGCGCCGCCCGGCAGGCCATGCAGGGTCGCCCAATAATCCTGCAATTGACGCAAATGCAAACTGCGAATCATCATGCGCAGCGGGCCGACTGAAGGCGGGGTCATCGACAGATGGCGATAGCCGAGGCAGAGCAGGGCCATGGCGCCGATCGGGTCGCCCGCCATCTCACCGCACAGGCTGAGCGCCTTGCCCGATTGCTTGGCGGCGACGGCGACCTGGCCGAGCAGGCGGACCATGGCCGGCGACAGGATGTCGTAGCGGTCATTGACGTTCGGCGTCGCCCGGTCCGCGGCATAGACGAACTGCTTCAGGTCGTTGCTGCCGACGGAAACGAAATCGACCCGTTTCAACAGGTCCTCGAGCTGCCAGAGCAGTGCCGGCACCTCGATCATGGCGCCCACCTGCAGCAGCGCCGGCAAGGTCACGCCGCGGTCCTTCGCCCGCTGCAATTCGAGATCGAGCAGGCCGCGGCAGACATCGTATTCCGCGACCTCGGTCACCATCGGGAACATGACCCTCAGGTCGCGCCCGTCGGCGGCCAGGATCAGGGCGCGCAATTGCTGGCGCAGCAGCGCCGGCCGGTCGAGGGAAATGCGGATGGCGCGCCAGCCCATGGCCGGGTTCTCTTCTTCCGCGCGCTGCCAATAAGGCAGCACCTTGTCGCTGCCGATATCGAGCGTGCGGAAAATGATCGGCTTGCCCTCGGCACTGTCGAGCGCCTTGCGATAGATATCGGCCTGCCGCTTGGTATCGGGAAATTCATGCGCGACCATGAAGGGAATCTCGGTGCGGTACAGCCCGATTCCCGCCGCGCCGGTCTTGGCCAGCTGCGGCACGTCGATCAGCAGGCCGGCATTGATGCTGAGCGTGACGCCGACGCCGTCCAGCGTGACCGCAGGCAGATCCTTCACCGCAGCATAAGCTTCCTGGCGCTTGGCGCGCGCCTGCAGGCTGGTGGCAAATACCTGCTGAATATCTTCCGGCGGCCTGACAAAGAGCTGGCCGTGATCGCCTTCCATCGCCAGCGGATCGCCTTCGCTGACTTTCGCCAGCAAGCCGCTGCAGCGGCCGAGCACCGGGATGTCGAGCGCACGCGCGACGATCGCCACATGCGACGCAGCCGCCCCTTCTTCCAGCGCAACACCGCGCAACTTGGCGCGGTCGTAATCGAGCAGCTCGGCCGGGCCCATATTGCGGGCGATGATGATGGCGTCATCGGGCAGCACGCGCGCCACCTGCACGGCATCGCCGCCGATCAGATGCTTCAACAGACGGTTGGCGAGATCGTCAAGATCGCTCAGGCGTTCGCGCAGGTAGGGATCGCTGACATCGCGCATGCGGGCACGCATGTCGTTCTGCACCTTCTGCACCGCCGCTTCGGCGGTGAGGCCGGTGCCGATCGCCTCGATCATGCGGTTGACCCAGCCCTTGTCCTCCGCGAACATGCGATAGCTTTCCAGTACCTCGCGATGTTCCCCGCCGGCCGCGAGATCGCTGGAAGCCAGCATCTCATCGATGGCGATCTGCATGTCCGCCACCGCCTGATGCAGGCGGCCGATTTCAACGTCGGAATCTTCGGCGACCAGCTGCTGCAGGCGCAGTTCGGGCGCATGCAGCACGGCAGTCCCGAGCGCGAGGCCGGGGCTGAGCACCAGGCCCTCGAGACGCACCGGCAGCAGCGCATTGCCGTCGCCGGGACGCAGCTCTTCCGGGCTGATCAGCTCGCCGCTGGCCACCAGCTCGGCCAGCACCATGGCGATGGTTTCCAGGACCTCGACTTCCTCGTCGCTATATTGGCGCCGGCTCTTGTTCTGGATGACGAGGACGCCGAGCACGCGGCCGCCGCGCAGGATGGGTACCCCCATCAGCGACTGATAGATTTCTTCGCCGGTTTCCGGGCGATAGGCGAATTGCGGATGATGCTGCGCATCGGCCAGCGCCAGCGGCCGGGCATGGCTGGCGATATCGCCGACCAGGCCTTCGCCGACCCGCAGGCGGGTCTTGTGCACGGCTTCCTGCTTCAGGCCTTCGGTGGCGAAGAGTTCCAGCACCTCGCCGGCCCGCATCACATAGGTCGAACAGACCTCCGCCACCATGTCGGCGGCGATCAGCTTGACCACCTGCGTGAGGCGTTGTTCGGCCGTGCCGCCACGCGCCATGACGTTGCGCAAGCGTTTCAACAGCATGCGCGCACCAGATTGTCCGAGCTGCTGTGTCATCAGGACCGCGACGCCGCCTGGGATGATGCGTGGCGGTGGAGCAAGGCCGCGATGGCCTCGTCGATCAATTCCTGGATGATTTCTGCGGTCGGCTGCTCGCGGGTCACCATGCCGACGCTTTGTCCCGCCATCAGCGACCCGTTCTCGACATCGCCATCGATCACGGCGCGGCGCAGGGCACCGGCCCAGAAATGCTCGATCTCGAGCTGTGCCGCCTTCTGGTCGAGGTCGCCGCGATTGAAGCGCTCGATGACGTCGCGCTGCATCTCCATGAAACGCCGCGTGCCGTCATTGTTCAGCGCGCGCACCGGAATGACCGGGAACCGCGGATCGATCTGCACCGAGGGCATGGCGTCACGCGCCGCCGCCCGGATGAAGGCCTGCTTGAATTTCGGATGCGCGATCGATTCCGTCGCGCAGACGAAGCGGGTGCCGAGCTGCACGCCCGCTGCACCCATGTCGAGATAGCCCAGCATCGCCTGGCCGCGGCCGATCCCGCCGGCGACGAAGACCGGCACGTCTCGGATCACCGGCAGGATCTCCTGCGCCAGCACACTGGTCGAAACCGGGCCGACATGGCCGCCGGCCTCCATGCCCTCGACCACGATGGCATCGGCGCCGGCCCGCACCAGCTTCTTGGCGATGACCACTGCCGGGGCGAAGCACAGCACCTTGGCGCCGCCCTCCTTGGCCCGGGTGATGGCCGCCGCCGGCGGCAGCCCGCCGGCAAGCACGATATGGCTCACCTGGTGCTTGAGGCAGACATCCACTAGGTCGAGCAGCTGCGGATGCATGGTGATGAGATTGACGCCGAACGGCTTCCCGGTCAGCGCCTGGGTGGCGGTGATCTCCCGCGCCAGCAGATCGGGCGTCATTGAGCCCGAGGCCACCACGCCGAAACCGCCGGCATTGGAGATCGCCGAAACCAGATGGCGCTCCGAGACCCAGGTCATGCCGCCGCCCATGATAGCATATCGGCAACCGAGGAATTCCGTGCCCCGCTGCCACAGCCGGTCGAGTTCCGCCATGGCCAGCGCACGGGCGGCCTGCTCGGATGACTCAGCGGTTTGGTAGTCCTGACTCTGCGTCATTAACCAGGCAATCTCTCTCGCCGGCGACGCCTCACTGGCGGCCGGTCGCTTCCATTAATCTCAGGCGGCATCCAGCCCGTAAGCTGTGTGCAGGCTGCGCACCGCCAACTCAGTATATTCCTCGGCGACCAGGACGCTGATCTTGATTTCGGACGTCGAGATGACCTGGATATTGATGCCCTTTTCCGCCAAGGCGCGGAACATGCGCTGGGCGATGCCGGCATGGCTGCGCATGCCGACGCCGATGACCGAGACCTTCACCACGTTGGAATCGGCGATGAGCCCCGCATATTTCAGCTCGGCCTTGTTGGATTCGATGACCTGCTTGGCGCGTTCGAAATCGCCCTTCGACACGGTGAAGGTCATATCGGTGGCGTCGCCGCCTTCCGACACGTTCTGCACGATCATGTCGACGTTGATGTTGGCGTCGGCCAGGGGGCCGAAGATGCCGGCGGCGACACCCGGGCGATCGGGCACCCGCAGCAGCGTGATCTTGGCCTCGTCGCGGCTATAGGCGATACCGCTCACCAGCTCTTGTTCCATAATCTCTTCCTCATCAACCACCATCGTGCCAGGCTTGTCCTCGAAGCTCGAGAGGACCTGCAAACGGACGCGATGCTTCATCGCCATTTCCACCGAGCGGATCTGCAGGACCTTGGCGCCCAGGGACGCCATCTCCAGCATTTCCTCATAGGTGATCTTATCAAGCTTGCGGGCTTTCGCCACGATTCGGGGATCCGTCGTATAGACCCCGTCGACATCGGTGAAGATATCGCAGCGATCCGCCTTGAGCGCCGCCGCCAGGGCGACCGCCGAGGTATCCGAGCCGCCGCGCCCCAGGGTCGTCACCCGGTTGTCGGAACCGAGCCCCTGGAAACCGGCCACCACCGCGACCTGGCCTCTGGCCATGCGCGCCAGCATATCGGTCGTGTCGATCTCGTTGATGCGGGCCTTGCCATGGGCATCGTCGGTGCGAATCGGTATCTGCCAGCCGAGCCAGGACCGGGCGTCGATGCCGATCTCCTGCAGGGCGATCGCCGTCAGGCCGCAGGTCACCTGCTCGCCGGAGGCCACCACCGTATCGTATTCACGGGCGTCATGCAGGGGCGAGAGCTCGCTGCACCAGGCGACCAGCTGATTGGTCTGGCCGGACATGGCCGAAACCACCACCGCCACCTCATGGCCGGCCTCGATCTCGCGTTTGACCCGCTGCGCTACCGCCTTGATGCGTTCGATGGTGCCGACAGAGGTACCGCCGAATTTCATGACTATACGAGTTTTACGGGCGTTTTCGGTCATTTGCGGGGCATTCATCGTGGTCCGGGGTCCCTGGCCGGTCCGTCCATTTGACAGCATCAAAATGATTGAGTAACCGGCGGCGGCTATCCATACTCATTTGCGCCCGACGAAGCAAGCCTAAGCCCCGGTTTTTCCGCCTTTTTGCAGCCAGATGATTGATTATCACATGAGCCTCGGCACCACCCCTACCCAATCCGGCCCCCTGCACCCGCACGGCAGCACCGTCGACCATGAGGAGGTGGCGAAATTCACCGCCATGGCCGAGGCCTGGTGGGATCCGCAAGGCAAATTCCGTCCCCTGCACCGGCTCAACCCGGTCCGGGTGGAATACATCGTCGATATGGTAAAAAAACATTTCGGCGGTTCCGAAGCAGCCGACGGCAGCACGACCGCGACGCCGCTGGCCGGGTTGGCCATGCTGGATATCGGCTGCGGCGGCGGCCTGCTGGCCGAACCGCTGGCGCGATTGGGCGCCCAGGTGACCGGCATCGATGCCGCCGAGCGCAACATCGCCATTGCCCGCGCCCATGCCGAACAGACCGGCACGCGGATCACCTATCTGCCTTGCGCCGCCGAGGACCTGCTCAGCGGGCAGCAGCATGGCCAGCAGCGCTTCGACGTGGTGCTGGCGATGGAAGTGATCGAGCATGTCAGCGATCCGGCGGTCTTTCTCGCCACCGCCGCGGCCTTGATGAAGCCGAACGGCCTTTTGTTCGTGGCCACGCTCAACCGCACGGTCAAATCCTATGCGCTGGCGATCGTCGGTGCCGAATACATCATGCGCTGGCTGCCGCGTGGCACCCATGACTGGCGCAAATTCATGCGGCCCTCGGAAATCGCCCGCCCCCTGCGCCAGGCCGGACTGGCCATCCACGATATCGCCGGCGTGACCTATCACCCGCTCAGTGATCGCTGGCAGCGCAGCCGCGATCTCGACGTCAATTACATGCTCTGCGCCAGCCACTGACAGGGTCAGCAGCGCGCCCGCGCCGGCGCGCATTCGAGTTCAGGAAGCTGTTCGGGACGTTGGCGGGGGGATCGGCGTGGCCGCCGGAGAGAATCTCAGGCGGGCAGAATCTCAGGCGTCGGAACGGGGCAGCCAGGGAATACGGGCGACATCGATGCCCTCGTCGTTCAGTTCCTGGAAATCGTCGTCGCTGGCCTCGCCGTAAATGCCGCGGGCCTCGGTTTCGCCATAATGGATCTTGCGCGCCTCATCGGCAAAGCGATCGCCGACATAGTCGCAATTGTCTTCCACCTTGGTGCGAATCTCCTGCAGCTGGCGCTTCACCTCGGCCGCGGCGATCGCCATCTGCTTCTGCTCGTCGGCCCGCGCCTTTTCGCCGCCGCCGATACGCGGCGCCATGAGCGCCTTGCCGATCGATTTATTGCCGCAGACCGGGCATTCGACGGATTTCCGCGCCAATTGCTTGTCGCAGGTCTGGCCGTCCTTGAACCAGGTTTCGAATTGATGCTCTTTCTGGCACTTCAATTGATACAAAATCATCATCGATCACACTAAGCTGCAAGCAGCGGCAGACCATGCTACCAAAGCTTTCCATCTCTCTTCGTTAACAGATGTGTCATCTGGAGGCGACAGACAAGATGCTCGGCACGGCCAGAAGCGCATCCGGGTCATGCACCGGCGCAACACAGCCGGCCGGCAGGGCCTGAGGCGATAGGAAAATGAGCGGCACCGAAGATCCTGCCACGAGGGATTCTGCCACAGAGAATTCCACTGCGGGGTGTCACGCCCCAGGATGTCACGCCCCGTCGGGCGAACCCAGCCCCTGGATAACCCGATATGCCGGTTTACTGCCCGCGAACGGCCAAATTCTCGATCTGGCGGCGGGATCGGGGCGCCATACCCGTTATTTGAGCCAGCTGGGCCGATCCGTCCTGGCGGTCGACCGCGATATCGGCGGTCTTGCCGATCTGCGGACGGTATCCGGCATCGACATCCTCCAGATCGACCTCGAATCCGCCACCGGCTGGCCGTTTCCCGCCCGCCAGTTCACCGGCATCGTGGTGACCAACTACCTGCACCGGCCGCTGCTGCCCTTCCTCGGCGGCGCCCTGCTACCGGGCGGAATCCTGCTCTACGAGACCTTCGCGACCGGCAATGAGAAATTCGGACGTCCCAGCAACCCGGCCTTCCTGCTGCAACCCGGCGAGTTGCTGCGCGTGGCGCAGGCGGCGGGCCTGATGGTGATGGCCTATGAACATGGTGAGGTGACGTCGCCCCGTCCTGCCGTCATCCAGCATATCGCGGCGCGAAAATCGGGCTGATTCGCTGCGACAGAGTCAGAAATCAGCTCGCCGCCACCGGCCTGGCGGGCGCGGCAAAGCCGCGATCATGGCGCAAGGCCGGCACCGCGTGGCGTGCCGCCAGAACCTTCGCCGGGTCGATCTCGGCGGTAATCACACCGGGCTCGCTGCCGGCATCGGCCAAGACCTCGCCCCAGGGCGCGATGATCAGCGAATGGCCATAGGTGCGGCGGCCCTCGGCATGGGTGCCGCATTGTGCCGGCGCGAAGACGAAGCAACCGGTTTCGATCGCCCGCGCGCGCAGCAGCACATGCCAATGCGCCTCCCCGGTCGGTACGGTGAAAGCGGCCGGCACGGTGAGGAAGATGGCGCCCGCCTGAGCCAGGGTCCGGTGCAGATAGGCAAAGCGCAGGTCATAGCAAATGGTGAGGCCTAGCCCGCCCCAGGGCGTCTCCGCCACGACACCCTGATCGCCCGGCTGTACGGTCGCGGATTCGCGATAGACCTCGCCATTCGGCAAATCGACATCGAAGACATGGATCTTGTCGTACCGCGCCCGGACCTTGCCGTCCGGACCGAACAGGAAGCTGCGGTTGGCCAGCTTGCCATTGTCGAGCTTGATCGGCATGGAACCGATCAGCAGCCAGAGGGCATGTTCGTAGGCAAGCGCGGAGAAATACGGCAGGCCAGGATGGCGCGCTTCCGGCAAGGCCTTGGCCAAAGCCAGCTTGCGATCAGGCTCGATGATGCTGGTATTTTCCGGCGTCATCACCAGCCGGGCTCCGCCGGCTGCCGCCTCGCGGATGAAATCGCCGGCAAGCGGCAGATTGGGCTCGATGTCGCGCAGAGATGTCATCTGCACGCAGGCTGCCTTGAAGACCGTCGCTGAAGAACTACTCATGAAGCCCTCACCCATGCTGCCGCGGTGTTCGACCAGACGGCTGGCCGGCAGGCAAGCCGCCAATACATATGATCAAGAATATCAGCAATCGAGCCCAGTGCGCTATCGGCAGTGAGCTCGCGGCGGTCAGCTCAGGGCAGCGCTTCACCGCCGATCGGCTGGCGAATCAGACGGCTTGGCTGAGCAGCGGGCTGAGCCCACCCTGGCGGTCCAGGGCGTAAAGATCGTCACAGCCACCCACATGCTGGCCGTTGATGAAGATCTGCGGCACCGAGGTGCGGCCGCCGGCGCGTTCACGCATCTGGGCGCGCAGCTTGCCGTCGGTCATCACATCGATCTCGGTATAGGGAACGCCCTTAGCCTCGAGCAGTTTCTTGGCCCGGTGGCAGTAGGGGCAAATCATCGTGGTATAGATTTCAACCTGCGCCATGATGCTATCAGCGGCTCCTGGTAGGGCTTCGCGACGATAGCGTTCAACCGACTCCGTCGCCACGAAAGCGTCACGATAACATTTGGCAGTTAACGCATTCTTGGCAAGGGCGTCCTGCTTGCGTCTGCCGCAAGTCTGGCTTGAAGCCAAAATGTTCGTCATTTGTTCCGTACAAAATGTGATGAAGAGCACGAAAAGCCGACGTTGCCGGCAGTCACTCAGCAGATTCACTGCGGTGGGCCAGACCGGCGGCGGCCCCAGATCGGCCGGTCGGATCAGGCGTTCGGATCAAGCGTTCGGGCCCGGCGCTCGGATCAGCCAGTGGGCGCAGTTGACTCACGCGGCCGGATCACCTGGGCCAAAGCCAGAACATCGACCGAAGCGGCACCGGCCGCCAACAGAACCCGGCAACAGCCTTCTGCGGTCGCTCCGGTGGTGACGACGTCGTCGATCAGCAGCACCCTTTTACCTGCGACATCTTGCCGCCCCGGACGGCCCAGGTCGAAGGCACCTTGCACGTTGCGTCGCCGGCCGAGCCGGCTGAGATGCCCCTGCTTTTGGGTGGCGCGCCGACGGTGCAGCAGATCCGGCAGAACCGGCTTGGCACCAAGCCGGCCGAGCGCCTGGGCCAGCACGGCGGCCTGATTGTAGCGGCGCCACAGCAACCGCCGCCAATGCAGCGGCACCGGCGTAAGGAGATCGGTCCCGGCCAGCAGATCGCCGCCCGCTTGCGCCATCCAGCGGGCGAAGGGCTTGGCGAGATCCAGCCGGTCGGCATGTTTGAACGCGAGGATGAGATCGCGGCAACCGTCGTCATAGGCCAAAGCGGCACGTGCGCGGGCAAATGGCGGATGCCGGGCGATGCAGCTGGCGCAAAGAGCGCCCGGCTCGGCCGCGATGTCGAACGGATAGCCGCAACAGGCGCAGCAAGGGGCGGAGAGAAAACGCAGCCCCGCCCAGCAGGACGGGCAGAGGCTTTCCGGCGCGCCCACCAGCGTGCCGCATTTCAGGCAACGCGGCGGCAGCACGGCATCGATCAAATGGCGGCCGAGTCGACCGGAGAGGCGGATCAGCGGCGTCGCGACAGCGGTCTTGAGCATGCATCATTGGCGCATCCGCCGCCGCGGCTTGTCAAGCCGGCCCCGACCGCCGGCCGCGCAACATTGCGCCATTGCGCGGCGCTGTGCCCTGGCCTACTGAAAGACATGAGCAATTCGACCCCGCCGCACGGTCCCGCCGCTTTCGCGGCGACGGTTCCGGCCAAGGCCCGCATCTTCGACCGCCAGCTGCTGCGCCGCCGCCGCGACCGCGCCGCCGCCGCTTTCGGCGCGCACGACTTTCTGATCGCCGAGATTGCCGAGCGCCTGCTCGACCGGCTCGACGATGTCACCCACCGCTTCCCGCTGGCGCTCGATCTCGGTTGCCGGGTCGGAACCCTCGGCGAGTTGCGCGGCGGCCGCGGAGGCATCGAGACGCTGCTGCAGGCCGATCTCTCGCCCGCCATGCTGCGCCAGGCGCGGCGCAACGGCCCCGCCGTGATCGCGGACGAGGAATGGCTGCCGATCCGGCCCGGCGCCGTCGACCTCATCCTCAGCAATCTCAACCTGCATTGGGTCAATGACCTGCCCGGCGCCCTGCTGCAGATTCGCGATGCGCTGAAGCCGGACGGCCTGTTCCTCGGCGCCATGTTCGGCGGCCGCACCCTGCAGGAACTGCGCGACTGCCTGATGCAGGCGGAACTGGCCGAAACCGGCGGCGTCAGCCCGCGCGTCTCGCCCTTCGCCGAAGTCTCCGACGCCGCGGCGTTGATGCAGCGCGCCGGTTTCGCCTTGCCGGTGGTCGATAGCGAGACGGTCACCGTCACCTATGGCGATATCATGAAACTGCTGGCCGATCTGCGCGGCATGGGCGAGGCCAATCTGGTGGTCGACCGCCTGCACCGGCCGACCCGGCGCAGCGTCATCGCCCGCGCCGCAGCACTATACGCGCAGAACTACGCCAATGCCGAAGGGCGCCTCACCGCCACTTTCCAGGTCCTGTTCCTGACCGGCTGGTCGCCGCATGAATCGCAGCAGCAACCGCTGAGACCGGGCAGCGGCAAGACCAACCTCAAGGACTTTCTCGGCGGGAACAACGCCTGATCCGGCTGGCTCGCCTGATCTGCGACGGCTCTCAGAGCAGGTCGAGCAGCATCGGGATGAGCGGTTCGTCGGCCGGCGGCATCGGATAGTCCTTGAGCTGGTGCGGCCGCACCCAGGCGAGCTTCTGGCCCTCCTGCGCGCTGGCGATGCCCTGCCAGCGACGGCAGACGTAAAGCGGCATCAGCAGATGGAAGCGCTCATAGCTGTGCGAGGCGAACGTCAGCGGCGCGAGGCAGCTGGCCTTGACGTCGATTCCCAGCTCCTCGTGCAATTCGCGGATGAGGGCCGCTTCCGGCGTTTCCCCGGCTTCCAGCTTGCCGCCGGGAAACTCCCATAGGCCGGCCAGAGTCTTGCCTGCCGGACGCTGCGCCAGCAGGACGCGGCCGTCGGCATCGACCAGGGCGACGGCGACGACGGTGACGATGCGCTTCACCGGCTTGGGCGGCCAGTCGGCGCGGTCAAGCCGGCGGCGGATCACCTGCAGCGGATGGCCGCGGGCGGGGGCGGAGATTTCTTCGGCGCCATCGACCACGAAGCCGTTCTTCTCCTGCACCCGGTGCGAAGCGAGGTTGGTGGGCACGGCGCTGGCGATCAGCTGCTGCAGGCCGAGCTCCGCGAAAGCGAAATCGATCAGCCGCCGCACCGCCTCGCTGCCATAGCCCTGCGACCAGAACGGCCGGCCGAGCCAATAGCCGAGCTCGCCCGTGGTGGCATGCAGCCCGCGGATGAGGCCGATGCAGCCCAGAAGCTCGCCATCCGCCTTACGGGTAATCGCCAGGTTGAAGGAACCGTCGGGATCGACGGCCGCCTGCGACTGGATGAAATCCACCGCCATCTGGCGCTGATAGGGATAGGGGATCATGGCGGTGTAGCGCACCACGTCCCAGTCATTGACCAGCTCTGTGATGCGATCCGCATCGCCTGCCGCCAGCGGCCGCAGGACGAGGCGCTCGCTCTCCAGCCAGAGAGCGTCGTCGGGATTGGTCGCCAGGGAACGGGTCATCTTGAACTCTTGCTGAATCGGCCGGTCGAGCGGCTGCGATCTTATCGGATCGACCGCCCCGGACTCAATCACCGCTTCTCGGACCCACCTTCCGGGCACAACCTGTGGTTTTTCCGTTTGTCTCAAATACCCGTCATTCGCCGAGGCCGCGGATGCGGATCGCCGGCGGACAGGGCGCATCATTGGAGACGGTGGCCGGGCAGGCAACATAGCCGTTATCGCTGTCGCGGGCGAGGCAGAGGCGGATTTCCGCCAGGCGGTCGCGGTGGCAGACCAGGGCAAGATCGTCTGGCGCCAGGGCCGGATTGGCGGCGATGATGGCCGTTCGCAGAGCATCGGCGCCGATCACCTGGTCGCGGCCCTCCGGCGACAGCATTGCCGGCAACTGGACCCTTTGGCGCAGCCGCTTCGTCAGGGCGACGTAATCGGCCGGCTCAAGGCCGGTACAAGTCCCATGGGTCTGCCACTCATGGCGATAGAGGCCAGGGCTCGGCCAGACCGCGGCGGCGGCGTCGGAGGCCGCGGCCCCGCCGGAACTCGGGCAAGAAGCCGGCCAACCCTCCATCCGACCGGAAGCGGGATCGCGGCGCGGCACCGCGTATTGCGGCCAGAGCCCGTGCACGACGAGGCCGAAATGCTTCTCGGCGGCGCATTGCGTCTGGTCGTCACGGTGCGCCGCGCAATATTCCGGCGACCAGGACAGGCTGAGGATATAGAGGTCGAAATCGCCGCTTTGACCGGCGGCGAATGCCGCCCCAGGCATGCCGGCAAGAGCGCCGAACAGGAGTGCAAACGCCGGCAGAAACCGCCGCCATCTTCCGTGCCGCAACTGCATCCACCGATCTCCATCTTTTTGCGCGGCCAGCATAACTGTCGCGGTATGGAAAGGCATCACCCTGCCCATCCGCTCGCATCGATCCTCGGCAAGTATTCCCTGCCCAACCCTTGTCTGCGGCAAGGTAGGGGGAGATACCCCGCGAAAGCGGGGAGAGGGTGGGGGTTGCCGGGTTGGACCGGATATTTCAATCTCTTTTGCGACAACTCCCTGCGGGAGACAGCGGCAGCCGGGCCGGGTCACGATGCCGGAAGGGCCATTGCTGCGCGCCGGCAACACCGGCTATAGACCAGCAGCATCACAGGCACCGAGGCCGGCACATGTTTCAGATAGCGCGCGAATTCGATGACCTTCTCAGCCCCGCGGGGCGGCGGGTCCTGGCCGGGCGCGACGCGCAGGTCTGCGGCGCGCTGGCCGATCCGCGGCGGCGTTTCATCGCCCTCGACGGCATGGTCGCGCACAGGCAGGCGGAGAACCTGCGCCGCGTGCTGGAAGAAAAAATGCTGCCGCATCTGACCCGCATGGAGGCGCCGATCCCGCCCGAGACCATCTGGGACATGCGGCAGGATTACGAGGAATGGCTGCCGAAGACCGTCCGTGTCATGACCGCCTATCTGGAGAACCGGCGCGGCAAGGCGATGGCGATCGCCCGCGAGATCGGCCTCATCGATCTGCTGTCGAGCGCGAGCTTCATTGCTTTTGCCGAGGCGGTGGCCGGGCGCAAGCTCGATCCCAAAGGCGGCCAGCAGGTGCTGTGCTATGGGCCGGGAGATTATGCCGGGCCACATAACGATCATCACCCGGAGAACAAGCGCGCGGCCCAGGGCTATCTCGACATCCATCTGTCGCTCGCCAATCGCGCCGTGCAGCACCAGTATCTGGTCTATGCCAAGGCCGGGCATTTCACGGAGATCGTGCCGGTGACGAGTCTCGGCGGCCTCACCATCTATCGCCTGCCCTTCTGGCACTATACGACGCCACTGACCGCCGTGCCCGGCAAGGCAGCGCAGGCGCGGCGCTGGTTGCTGCTTGGTACCTTCCTGTATGCAAAGGAAAAGGCGCACAAGGCGGCAGCCTGATTCATCAGCGCCTTCACCAGAAACCGCTTGGCCGGCCGCCGATGAGGCCCGATGCTATCGGCCGCAGCGTGGGGAGCGGCGCGTGAAGATCGGTCTGGGCGGCATCGGCGAGGCTTTTGCGGATCGCAATTTCCGCATCCATACCGTGGGGTCGATTGCCTCATGGCTTAGCTTCTTCATCCAGGAAGTGGCCGTGTCCTGGACGGCCTGGGAACTCGCCCATTCCACCACCTGGCTCGCCGTCGTGGCACTGCTCGAGATTGCCCCGACCGTCGTCATCCTGCCTTGGGGCGGCGTCCTGGCCGACCGTATCGATCGGCTCTGGATCAACTTGGGCACGGCCGTCCTGGCGCTATTCCAGGCCTCGGCGCTGACCGTGCTCGCGGCATCAGGTCATCTGACCATCTGGTGGCTGGCAATCCTGGTCGCCCTGCAGGGGACGATCCACGGCTTCAGCATTCCAGCCCAGTTCGGCATGCTGCCGCGCTTCATCACGCGCCAGCGGCTGTCGGCGGCGATCGCCGTCAATGCTGCCTACACCCAGTTCGCGGTCTTCGCCGGCCCAGCCGCGGCGGGTTGGCTGATCCATGGATTTGGCGTTGCGACGGCCTTTGCCAGCAATATTGTCGGCTATGGGATTTATATCGGCACCGTGCTCTGCCTGAAGACGCCATCGGATTTCCAGCCGCCAGCGCCGAGCGGCAGGTCGCTGCATCAGGATCTGTGGGATGGTGTGCGCTATATCCTCGGGCACCGCGGCATCAGCGCGCTGCTCTTGCTGGCGCTGGTGGGCGATGCCATGGGCAACGCGCTTTATGAGATGCTGCCGGCCTATGCCGATCATGTGCTTGGCATGGGTGTCGGCGGCATGTCCGCGCTGATGACGGCGGGCGGCCTGGGCGCCACCGTCGCCGCTCTCTGGCTCGCCCATGGCGGCAGCAAGGCGGTCTCGCCCGAACGCGTGCTGTGGGCCTTCCTGGCTTATACGATCGCCGTCGCTTGGCTGGTCCTGGTCGACCAGCTTACCCTGGCCCTGGCCGCCATGGTCCTGTTCGGCATCGCCGGCGAGATCCGGCGCACCGGCACCGTCACGCTGCTGCAGCTTTCGATCGCGGAATCGCAGCGCGGCCGTGTCATGGCGACCCGTTTCCTGCTGCAGCGCGTTGCCGCCGGCCTCGGCACCTATATGGTCGGCGCCACCGCCGAGCATCGAGGCCTGCGCCTGCCGATGCTGGTTGCCGTCGGGCTCTCGGTGATCGCCTGGGGATTAACCTTCCGCAAGCGGCAGATGATCATCGCGGCATTCGAGACGCCGACGGCTTCGGCGAGAGCCGACACTATGGCCGCCAATTGAGCGCTGAGCTCACGCCTTCTTGATCACCGAAATGCTGCCATTGGTTTCCAGCACGGCGAGACGCACTTCCTCGGCTTTCTCGCAGCCCGAACTGCGCAGGGCCGCCATCAATTCGTCATGGCTGATCTCTTCCTCGGCCAGCACCGGCTTGAAGACATGGCCGTTGCTGATGAGAACGCGCGGTTGGCCGTCGATCAATTGTTCCAGCTTGCGGTTGCGGCTGGTGGCCATGCTGACCAGGACATTGAGCCCGACCAGGGTGACGGCCGAGATCATGCCGCCGACCAGGGAGTTGTCGCCGCCGTTCATCGAGTTCTGCACGGCATTGCTGAGAATCAGCAGCAGCACCAGATCGAACGGGGTGAGCTGCCCCACCTGGCGCTTGCCGGTCAGGCGCAGGGCGATCAGGAGAAAAGCATAGACGCCCACCGCCCGCAGCACGAACTCCCACCAGGGCAGCGACATTGCGAAGAGCGAATGGGCGACGCTTTCGAGCAAGGCCGGCGGCTTAGTTCGCCATTACCGATTGTTCGGGCATGGTCCCGCCGGCCGCCTTGACGGCCTTGGCATAGGCGCGTTCCGACTTGTAGAGGCCGATGCGCGGCAGATCCTCGCGCGCGACCTTGACGATGCCCTTGCCGCCCGGCAGCACCTTGAGGAAGCCGCCTTCGCGGGCGATCAGGAAAATCGGCCGCTTGAGGCGCGAGAAGGTACGGCGATGGGTGGCGGAATGCTGCTTCATGGTCTCGAATTCGGCCGGGTCCTTGGCGAAGCAGAATTCATAGGCGGCGATGAATTCGGCCAGGAAATCGCGCTCCACCACCTGCATGTTCGAGATCAGCCAGCAGCGATCCTCGTAGATCCAGTAGGTGCCGATACCGATGAATTCGCCTTCCTTGTTGATATAGGGATAGAAGGGGAAAGCGCGGCAGGCCAGCGTGCGGTTGTCGCGCTCGCAGAAGCGCGCACCCTTGCATTCGATGGCGCAGCAGGACTTGCCGAGCTCGTCGACAATCTTGCGGGTGGTGGCGTCATAGGGCTTGAACCGATGCCAGAGATCGGTGCGGGTCTTGAGCAGCGCATATTCCGTGCGCTCCACCACCGGCACGGCGTGCTGGGTCGAGCAGCAGACCGGCGAGCCGCCGTTCAGCGGACCGCAGAAACGGCCGCAATCGTAACGCGACACATTGGCCTGGAACATGTCGTATAGCTCGGCGAAATCCTTCGGCTGCATGCCCTTGGACATCTGAATTCTCCCTGGTTTCCCGACCATGCTGCTCTGCACCAAATACTCCGAGCCGGACAGCCGGCGTGCCGATGGCGGATTTGGCAGCCGTTGTAAGGGTTTGTTAGCACAGGCCGGTCATTTTCGTGATGTTCGCGACTCGGTTTTTAGCTTAAACTGTTGGACGTCGAATTTCGATGCAGCAATTGCATATTCGACCAGGATCGGTTTCGGCGACCACAATTGGGGTATGCTCGATTATGAAACGTTACTGGGTGGTTGGCGGCCTCTACGCCGACACCAATTTCAACCGTCTCCAGGACGGTGGCAAAGAACTCCGTTACGGCCCGTTTTCCACCTATGACGAAGCCAAGTCCGAATGGCAGAAGCGGGCCTGGGAAACTGTCGACCATGCAAATGCGCGCTTCCGCATCGAGGAAGAAGGCGGCGAGACGGTCTATTGGGTGGTCGGTTGTCCCTATGCCGACACCCGGTTCTGCGAGCCGGCCGCCGGCGGCGGCGAGCAATGGTTCGGTCCCTTCGACGATTATGACAGCGCCAAGATCGAATGGTCGCGGCGCGCCTGGTCGACGGTTGACGACGCCATGACACGCTACCGGATCGAAAAACTGGCCAAGGGTGCACGCCCCGTCAAAGCCGCGAGCTGAAGGATCCGGCGCGGCCGGACCGGTACAGCTGGGGTGCGCCCGGCGTCATAGGCGGCCGGGCGAGAAATGGCTAAAGCGACAATCGAGATGAACAATTCCGCCTGGATCGAGATCATCGGCTTCATGGCCGCCTGCCTGACGACCTCGTCTTTCCTGCCGCAAGCCGTGAAGATCTGGCGCAGCCGGTCGGCGCGTGACGTCTCGCTGATCATGTATCTGATGATGGCCCTGGGTTCCGGCCTGTGGCTGGCCTACGGCGTGCTGATCGGCTCGCCGGCGCTGATGGCGGCCAACAGCACGGCACTTGCCCTGGTGCTCTGCATTCTCGCCCTGAAATGCCGGGAGATTATGCTCGACCGCAGCCTGCGGCTGCCCGAAGCCTGAACCGGCCGCGCGTGCCTCAGGCGGCGACGGTCAGCGCCGCCCCGCGCTTCATCCGGCCCGGCTGGGAGACCGCCGCATAGCCGCCGCAGAGCGTGCGGTTGAACTGGTTGACCGTGTGCAGAATGCGCGGGTCCTTGGGCAGGTCGCCTTGCGCCCGCACCGTCATGGCGCAGCGAACGCAATCCTCCGTCACCGTCAGTTCAGCCGGCGCAACGCCGAGGCTACCGGCAGCAAGAAGATGCCGGCCGTGCCAGTCCTGCTCCAGGAAGCCTTTCGCCGCCCCGCAATCCAGCAGCATATTGGGCCGGAAGCGCGCCGGGTCGAAGGCGCCTTCCGGATAGATCTCGCGGAACGCCGCCAGGCTGGCCGTGGTCAGGAAATGGCAGGGCGCCAGCGCATAGCGCGGGGCGGCGGCGCTGCCGTCATTGCAGACCAGCCGCGCGGGCTTGCCCAGACGTGCGGAGAGTTCGGCGTTGCAGTTGGGGTCGTCGCTGCGCAGACTGCCGCCTTCCGGGAAGCTGATCTCGACCGGCGGCAGCGGCGCACCCTCCGCAACGAGGCCAAGATAGCGCGCCGTCCAGGTAATGAGGGCATCCCAGCCCGGCCGCGACGAGCCCACCAGCACGCCCTTATCGGCATCCAGGATCGCATAGCCGCGATCACCGATGACGCCGGCGGCGCCGAAGCTCAATTCCTCCAGCGCTTCGCCCCGCAGGCTGGCAACGGGATAGCGCCAGAGGCCCACGATCTGCGCCTTGACCGGCTCACGCGCCGCTTCGGCCGCGGCAATCCTGCTCTGCTCGTTCATCGTCATATCCTGTTGCCACAGATCCGCGGCGAGGCCGGCTGGACGGTTCCTGGGATCGGACTTTGCATCTTCGGCTTCAGGCGATCAACCCAGGGCTGGACATGGCAGGGGCGCGCCCCTCAGGGCATCAGCCGCCAGACGACGGTTTCACGCTCCGTCCGGTCTTCCAGTTCCAGGGTGGTCGGCACCTTGTAGCGGGCCACCTCGACCAGGCCGTTGCCCGGCAGATAGGCGCGGCCGGGATCGCCCATCAGGATGGTGACGCCGCGCGCCGCGAGTTGCCGGAACCAGGCGATCACACGGTCGGCCATCGGCTTTTCGTAGCAGACATCGCCAGCCAGCACGACATCCCAGCGTCCGGCATCGCGCTCCACCCCCTGGCCGATCACGTCGTCCATGATGACCTGGACGGCGACGTTGTTGACGGCTGCATTGAGCTCGATCGCGGCGATGGCGAAGGCATCGATCTCGGCGGCTTCGACCGAGGCCGCACCTGCCTTGGCGACGCCGATCGCGGTGAGGCCGCTGCCGGCGGCGAAATCCAACACGCGGCGGTGTCTGACCCAGTCGCTGTTGTCCATCAGATAGCGGGTCAGCGCCTGGCCGCCCGGCCAGGCAAAGGCCCAATATGGCGGTGGGATATTGCCCTTGGCCAGGGTCTCTTCGGTCGCCTCCCAGATCGGCGTGATCTCGGTGGCGAGATGCAGCTTGATTTCCGGGGTCAGCGGCGGGGAGACCAAAACGGTCTGGCTGCGGATGAAGTCCTTCGGGTCGGTCCCCATGCTCAGCCGACCAGCCGGCCGAGGATGATCCCCGCCAGCAGCAGCAGGCCGAGATTGCGGTTGCTGCGGAATTTCATCTGGCAGTCCTTCGGATAAGCAAGGTCGACGCCGATGATCTGCCAGGCGAGATGGCCCGCCACCACCAGCAACATGAGATAAGCCGGCCAGGCGACGTGGGCGGCATTGAAAGCGATGGCAGTCAGCAGCACCTGGGCGACGGCAAAGCCGGCCAGCCATTTCTTGGTCTCGGCGCCGAAGCGCAAGGCGGTGGATTTCACGCCGACCAGGAGATCATCCTGCTTGTCCTGATGCGCATAGATCGTGTCATAGACCAAAGTCCAGCAGATGCCCGCGAGATAAAGCGGCAGGCTGGGCGTACCGACTTCATGGCGCACGGCGGCCCAGCCCATCCAGGCACCCCAGTTGAAGGCGAGACCCAGCACCACCTGCGGCCACCAGGTGATCCGCTTCATGAAAGGATAGATGACGACGAGGGACAGCGAGGCGACGCCGAGCCAGATCGCCGTCCAGGACAGGCTGAGGAGGACGATGAGCCCGACAAACAATTGCAGAGCCAGAAACTGCCACGCCTGGCGCATCGACAGGGCGCCACTTGCCAAGGGCCGTGTCGCGGTGCGGGCGACCTTGCCGTCGATGTCGCGGTCGGCCATGTCGTTGATGGTGCAGCCGGCGCCGCGCATGACGATGGCGCCGATGGCAAAGAGGATCAGCAGACCCAGATCCGGCCAATGGCCCGGGCGCGCCGCCAAAGCGATCGACCACCAGCAGGGCAGCAGCAGCAGCCAGGTGCCGATCGGCCGGTCGGCACGGGCGAGGCGCAGATAGGGGCGCAGATGCGGGGGAAACCAGCGATCGACCCAGTTGCCGGTATTGATATCGGAGGCGCTATACATGACTTTCCGCGAAGTTTACGACCGCACTGGACCGCCGGGCCGCAGCTTTCCTGGAGCAGCTTTCTCCCCGGCTTTTCCGGACCTTCTCCCAGGGCTTTTCCCAAGGCCGAACCGTGCGGCACTCTAGAGGGCGATCGTTGCCAGGGGAAGCCGTTTACTTGCGCCGGCAAGCCACGGCATAAAGCGAGATCGGCCGCGGTGCGGGACGGCTTTCACGCAAAGCCCCCGGCAAACGCGGGATATAAACGGGAAGTATGATGCGATCGGAAAGGAGACCGGCAAATTCATGACACCGCGCCTCTATGTCGCGGCCGATCTGGCCGCCGATGCCCATATCCCCCTGGACGAGCGCGCGGCGCATTACCTGCGCAACGTCTTGCGTCGCAATCTCAATGACGCGGTGATCGTTTTCAATGGTCGCGACGGGGAATATGGCGCGACCATTTCCGCTTGCGACAAGCGGCGCGTCGAGCTGCATCTGCAAGCCCGCCTGCGGGGGCAGGAAAGCGGTCCCGATATCTGGCTGTGCTTCGCGCCGTTGAAAAAGGATGCGATCGATTTCCTGGTGGAGAAGGCGACGGAACTGGGTGTCGCCGCCTTTCACCCGGTCTTCACCCAATATACCGCGGCCTCGCGGCTCAATCTCGAACGCCTGACCGCCAATGCCATCGAAGCCGCCGAACAATGCGAAAGGCTGACCTTGCCCGCGGTTGCCGAACCGGTAAGCCTGGAACAATGCCTCGGGAGCTGGGACGGCAATCGGCACATCCTGCTCTGCGCCGAGGCCGGCGAGGCGCTTCCCATGGCAGATGCGTTACAACGCTTCACAGGCACCCCGCCGAAACCTAACAGCTGGGCGATCCTTTGCGGACCGGAAGGCGGCTTTGCGCGCACGGAGCTTGACCGGCTGACGAAACTGCCCTTTGTTACCCCCGTCGGCCTGGGACCCCGAATCCTGCGCGCCGATACGGCGGCGCTGGCGGCGCTGGCGATCTTTCAGGCGGTGCTCGGGGATGGGAAAATGCGACCGCCGCAATCGATCAGGCCAAGCCGATAACAGGCGCCGTCTGCGCAAAGCAGACTGGCCGTGCGGGGCAAGATCAGAGTCACTTGGGAGAATATATGTCGGCACCACCGAGTTCACGCGGCACCCCGATCACCTCTAAGCGCCAGCTGGTCGAATATATCGAATCCGGCAACAAGCCGCGCGATCAATGGCGAATCGGCACCGAGCATGAGAAATTCGTTTTCGACCTGAAGACATTGCGCCCGGTCAGTTATGAAGCGCCGAACGGCATTGGCGCGCTGCTGAAGGGATTGCTGCGCTTCGGCTGGACGCCGGTCGAGGAGAACGGCAACATCATCGCCCTGACCATGGATGGCTGCAGCATCACGCTGGAGCCCGGCGGCCAGTTCGAACTCTCCGGCGCGCCCTTGGAGACGATCCACCAGACCTGCGCCGAAGTCGGCAAGCATCTCGCCCAGGTGAAGGAAATCAGCGGCGAGCTCGGCATCGGCATGCTCGGCATGGGCTTCCAGCCGAAATGGTCGCGCGCCGACACGCCCTGGATGCCGAAGGGCCGCTACAAGATCATGGGCGATTACATGCCGAAGAAGGGCAAGCTCGGCCTCGACATGATGCTGCGCACCTGCACGGTGCAGACCAATCTCGATTTCTCCAGTGAAGCCGATATGGTGAAGAAGCTGCGTGTCTCCATGGCGCTGCAGCCGGTGGCGACGGCGCTCTTCGCCGATTCGCCCTTCACCGAAGGCAAGCCCAATGGCTTCCTGAGCTATCGCAGCCACATCTGGACCGATACCGATCCCGATCGCTGCGGCACCCTCACCTGGGTCTTCGAAGACGGCATGGGCTTCGAGCGCTGGGTCGATTACATGCTCGATGTGCCGATGTATTTCGTCTATCGCGACGGCACCTATATCGATGCCAGCGGCCAGTCCTTCCGCGATTTCCTGCAAGGCAGGCTGCCGGCGTTGCCGGGTGAGATTCCCACCACCAGCGACTGGGCGGATCACCTCACCACCGCCTTCCCGGAGGTGCGCCTGAAGAAGTTCCTGGAGATGCGGGGCGCCGATGGCGGCCCCTGGGAACGGCTCTGCGCCCTGCCCTCACTCTGGGTCGGCCTGCTTTACAATGACGAAGCGCTGGACGCCGCCTGGGACCTGGTCAAGGATTGGACGGCGGAAGATCACTTGAACCTGCGCCGCGACGTGCCGCGTCTCGCCTTGAAGACCGCCTTCAAGGGCAAGACCGTGCGCGATCTCGCCCTCGAAGTCCTGAAGATCTCGCGTCTCGGCCTGCAGCGCCGCGCCGCGCTCGACCGCATCGGCGGCGACGAAAGCGGATTCCTCAATGTGCTGCAGGAGATCGCCCAGCGTGGCGTGACACCGGCCGAGGAAAAGCTGGCGCTCTATCACGAGAAGTGGAACGGCGGCGTCGATCCGATCTTCACCGAATACGCTTACTGAACAGGCGTGCGATCGTTCCAGGTGGAAGCCGGCTTCCACCTGGAACGTGAACGATCACCACCATTTGAAAAAGGGCCGCGCCTGCCATGGCGACGATCGGCGTCTTTGCCAGCATCTTCGATCAGGACAAGCGCGCGCTCTGTGTTCGCCAGAATTACGGCGACCACCTGTGGACCACGCCGGGCGGCCGCCTCGATCCACATGAAACGCCGCTCGACGGCCTGATCCGGGAAGTGCGCGAGGAAATCGGCGCCGAGATCGCGGTTCTCGGCTTTATCGGCGTCTATGCCAACAGCTACAAGGACGATCTCGTGCTCAATTTCCATGCCCGCCTGATCGGCAGCCTCGATCACTGGCAGGCGCATGATGAAATATCCGATCTCGGATTCTTTGCGCTGCAGGAGCTGCCGCAACCGATGACGGCCAATACCCATTGGCGCCTGCAGGATGCGGCGGATGGCCGGTGCGGGATCTATCGCGCCTTCAGCGATCCGCAGCACCTCATCCCAGGATGACGGTATCCGCCAACGCTACGGCGAGACAACGCTGCCATATCGTTGGCGACCGCCTTCAGCTCATTGCTTCAAATCATTGCGGCTGGAGATGACGACGGATACCGTCGCTCGCCTGCTCGATCGCAGATTCGACCGCCGGCACATGCCGGATCGCGTTCAACAGCACGAAGTCGTGGATCATGCCGTTGTAGCGCGCCGCCGTTACCTCGACACCCGCTTCCTTCAGCTTTCGGGCATAGGCTTCGCCTTCATCGCGCAGCGGATCGTTTTCAGCGGTGATGACCAGTGCAGGCGGCAGGCCTTCGAGTTCCTGTTTGCTCGCCCGCAGCGGTGAGACATAGGGATTGTTGCGCGTCTTCTCGTCGGGCGCATACAGATCCCAGCCATACTTCATGAAGGCCCGCGCCAGGAAACGGCCGGTGCCGAATTCGTGGTAGGAGGCGGTGTCGACGCTGGCATCGGTCGCCGGGATGAAGAGTACCTGATAGCTGATCTTGGGCCCCTTGCGGTCCTTTGCCATCAGCGTCAATGCGGCCGACATATCGCCGCCGACCGAATTGCCGGCAACGGCGATGCGGCTGCCATCGGCACCGAACTCCGTTGCATGCTGCGCGGTCCATTTCAGCGCGGCATAGGATTCCTCCAGCTGGGTCGGGAATTTCGCAGCCGGCAGTGGCGTATACTCGACGAACACGCCGATCTGGCCGGAGCCGACGACGAGGTCGCGCAGCAGCCGCTGATGGTTCTGGAAATTGCCGACGATCCAGACGCCGCCGTGAATGAAGAAGAGGACGCCGGGCTTCTCCGCCGGATAGTCCGGCGTCATGATGTAGAGCTTAACCGACAAGCCGTCCTGCGCGATCGTCTTCTCGACGGTCGACACACCGGACATATCGACCGGCGTCTGATCCTGCAGCCCGGTGAGAATATCCTGCGGTTTCGGCTGCGGCAGTTCCCAAAAGGGGCTGCTGTCCTTGTTGAGCTGGGTCAGGAGGGCGCGGACTTGGGGGTCGATCCGCGGATCAGTTGACGGGTTCGTGTCGGCCAATGCGATTTGGCTCATGAGGCTTGCTCCAATGATAAAGGCGGCGAGTCTTGGAAGACGGTTCATGGGTTGATCCAGTCGTTTGGGGTGATCCAACGATGTGCACGGGCCGGCATGCAGTCATGCTTTCGCCGTGACACGGGACGGGCTCTGTCGGTCTGCAGTTGGAATTGCCCGGGAAGGAATGAGCCCGCCGCGATACATTATGAGAAGCTTTGTCCTCCCGCGTCTTTTCCGCGGTTGCTGTTGTATTGGCTGGGCTTGCGCTCGCCCGTGCGAACGGCTCAGCGCAGCAGGCGCCGGTACTCTCCGGGCGTCATCCCCGTGGCGCGCCGGAAGGCGCGGTTGAAGCTCGCCTGCGACGAAAAAAGCGATCGATGCGCAATTTCCGCCAAAGGAAGCGTGCCTTCGGCCAGCAGGGACGTCGCGTTCTCAAGTCTTCGGCGGCTGACATAACGGAAAGGTGGAACACCCATCGTCGCGGTAAACAGGCGCGTGAAGTGGAAAGCGCTCAGATTGGCAAGGTCGGCCAGGGCGGCGACGGTGATTTCCTCCTCCAGATGCTGGTCGATATGATCCAGCACCCTGCGCAGCCTGGCCTTGTCCAGACGATGCGGCTTTCCAGTGCCGGCCTTCAGGAAGCTGCCGTCGGCATAATTGTGAGCCAGCCAGGCGGCGAGCATGAGGGCCGAGGTTTCCACCAGCATGCGACCGGTTGCGGTTTCCGTGGTCATCTCCGACAGAATCGTCGCGCCAATCTGATGGATCAGCGTGTCCCTTAGACCACCGAGATATTGGATGGAGCGGATGGGCGAGCGGCTGAAGCCATATTGCTTGGCCAACAGATTGAATTGCTGCGCCGGCAAATAGAGATGGAGCGCCTTGGGGATCGGCGCGGTGAGCATGATCTCTTCCCGTCCGATATCGGTTGGAACCAGCCAAATCGCGCCCGATGCTGATCGCGCCTGCTCCTGTCGCGCGGAACCGGTTCGCACAAGCCCGTCATCGTCACCGCTGATGGCAATAACGATTTCCACGTCCCCTTGGCTCGCCGACCGGACAATACCGGCGGGATGCGCACGAAGTTCCGCCGATAAAGTTGACCAGCCCCGATCGGCTGAAGAGGTCAGCAATCTCGACCTCGGATACTTCCTTTGACCGTCCGGCAGGATATTCATCATCTGACCTCGAAGGATCTTTTATATACTTCGCGATTATATATCGTGATATATAAATATGGGCACGCGTCGGACGTTTCAATACCTTGCGATTAAGTCGTGCGATATTTATCTGTGATGGGACGGTTGTTATCGTCTTATCCTGGAGCACCGCGTGTCTGATGTTGCCCTCGTCCCCGATGATTTCATTTGTTTTTCAATCTATTCGACCGGTCATGCCTTCAGCCGTGTCTACAAGCCCCTGCTCGAAAAACTGGATGTTACCTATCCGCAGTACCTGGTCCTGGTTTCCCTTTGGGCCAAAGACGACCAGACGGTCGGGAGCCTGGGCGAAATGCTTTTCCTGGAATCCAGTACCCTGACACCGCTTCTCAAGCGCCTTGAGCGGCTTGAATTCCTAACGCGGAACCGCGACCCCGAAGACGAGCGGCAGGTACGGATCCGGCTCACCGAGAAAGGTGCGGCTCTGCGCGAAACCGCCCGCGATTTTCCATCCTGCGTCGACGGGGCGACGGGACTTCAGGGGGATGCCTTGCGGAAACTGCGGGATGATATCCGGTCGGTCCGCTCGGCACTCTACAAAGCGGCCGGCTGAGCTTTCCCGCGAGGCGACGCTTCGGTGGATGGCCGCCACGGGCTTATCGCACGTTCATTGATGTGCGCCGCCTGCCCTCACGCCGGCCGCAGCAATCCGCGCACCGGCTTCGCCTGCTGGCTGGCGGGGAAGACCTGCCCGTCGAGCTGCGCTTCGGGGATGCCGAGATGGTCGCGCAGGATGCCTTTGGTGACGCCGCGCAGGTCGAGTGTCGGGGCAAGGTCGCGGTCCTGGTAGAGCTTGCCCAAGGCGAGGCCAGGCCAATCGGCGAGGACACGGCCGCCGGCGACGGCGCCGCCCATGAGGAGCGCCGCCGAAGCAGTGCCGTGGTCGGTCCCGCCGGTGCCATTGGGCGCGGCGGTGCGGCCAAATTCGGTGGCGGCGAGAATGACGGTCTGGTCCCAGGCGGCACCCAGGCCCTCGCGCAGGCCGGCGAGCGCGGCGTCGAAGAGTTCGAGATTATGGCCCAGCCGTCCTTCGACCGTGCCCTGGCCGGTATGCGTATCCCAGCCGCCGACTTCCAGCACGGCAATGCGCGGCCCCTTGGCATCGGCCAGCATTTTGCCGGCGGCGCTGAACATCTGCAGCTGCGCATTGCCCGGCTTCTGCTGGGCGGGTCTCGTCTTCATCGCGGCCGCGTTGTCCATGCCGGGCCTATTGCCGGTCATGCCGGTTGCCTGGTCGGCGAAAGTGGTGGCGGAGATCGCCGCGGTCAGGGTTGCCGCCAGTTGCGGCTGGTGCTGATACATCGCCTCGACGAGGCCGAGGAAAGACGCATCCGCCTCCGGGATATTGCTCGGCGCCCAGGAAGCGACCTCGACCTTGCCGCGCATGACGAGCGGCACCTGGTCGCTGACGGCGATGCCGAGACGGCCCTGCCCACCCAAGGCCGCAAGGCTGCGATTGAGCCAGCCATCGGCGATGGCATGCGGCGTGACACCGCCGGTTTCCAGCAGATCCTGGCCGTCGAAATGCGAGCGGTCGCGATAGGCGGTGGCGACCGCCTGGATCGGCAGCAACGCCTTCTCCTTGTACCAGGCCTCGAGCTGCACCAGCTTCGGATGCAGGCCGTAGAAACCATCGAGATCGGCTACACCGCCGGGTTCGCCCGGCGCCGCCATCGCCAGCTGGTTTCGCAGATTGCGATAGGCGGGATCGCCATAGGGCACCACGACATTGAGCCCGTCCATGGCGCCGCGCAGCACGATGAAGACGAAGCGGCGATCGCCGGGGATATCGGCGAAAGCGGCGGAAAGGCCGAGGGGACTGGTCACACCCGCAAGGACAATACCGCCACCGAGCCCGGCCATCAGCAAATCGCGACGTCGGAACATGAGCTATCTCCGCATGAATTCCGGGCTGACCAGCAGCAGCGCCAAAGCATCCGCCTGGCTTGGCGCGTTGCTGATCTGGAAAGCGGTTTCGGGCGAGATGCCCGGCCCGATGATTTCCGACACCAGCGGTCGCGGATCGAGCGTCGTCGCAACGCGGCGTGCCGTCAGGCGGGCAAGATCGATATGCGTCATCAGGGCTTCCGGCGACAGCCAGTCGGCATTCTGGTCCGGCCAGCCGGCCGGCGACGGCGCCATGAAAGGCAGTTGCCCCATCTGCCGCAAGGAGACCAGGCAACGCTTGCCGATATCGGCGCCGCGCAGCTGCAAGGCACGGAAGGTGGCGATCACCCAGTCGTTCGACGTACGGATCTTCTGCGCCGGTGAGCGCCAGGCGGCGTCGATGGTGACCAGCTGCCGCGTCACCTGACCAAGGTCGCCCTCCGTGTCGAGATAGGTCTTGGCCAGCGCCTCCACCACGGTGGCCGGCGGGTTGTCGTCGATGAAATGCCGGGCGAGTTTGGCGGCGATGTGCCGCGCCGTGGCCGGATGCCGCGCCATATCGTGCAGCAGCGTGCGGCCCTCTTCCTCGCCCGCCTCGCGATAGACCTTGCCGAGCACCGTCTTGTCACCGGGTTCATGGGCAACCGGCAGGAAGCGAAAGCCGCTTCCTGAATCATCATTATCCATCGTCCCTTTGCCGAAGGCCGCCTTGCCGAACCTGGCACGCTGCGCGCCGCCGAGACCGGAGACGGTCCAGCCGGTCAGCACCTTGGCCACCTCGCGCACATCGTTCTGACTGTAGCCGCCATCGACGCCGAGCGTATGCAGCTCCATCATCTCGCGGGCGAAGTTTTCATTGAGGCCACGGGCGCGCTGGGCACCGATCCGCGACATGGGGCCGACCGATTGGGCATTGTCGAGATAGAGGAGCATCGCCGGATGCCGGGTGGAGGCGAGCAGCATATCGGCGAACGTGCCGAAGACATGCGGGCGGATGGCATCGGTCTCGAAATTCAATGCCAAGGGCGCCACAATCGGGCGCTGGCCGGAGACGGTGAAGTGATTGGACCAGAACTGGACCAGGCGTTCGACCAGCGGCGTATCGCTGTCGATCGCCGCCACGCAGCGCGCCGCGGCGTCATCGAGATAGGCCTGACGCAGATCGGCACTCTCGCCTGCAGCAGATTTGGCCTTGGCATCCGGCGCCGGCGCGGCGCGGCCGCCCGTTTCCTGACCGTCCTGCTTCGCCGATTTACGCGCCATGCGCAGCGCTGCGATGGCCGCGATCCGATCGGTGACCGGCGGCAGGTCATCAAGCGCCGCCGGCCGCTGCGGCTGGGCGGTTACTTGCGCCAGCAGCCAGCCGCGCGGGTCGCTACCGATTTTGGCGAGATCGCCGGGGCGCGGGCCGAGGCCGAAACGCTGGGCCGCGAAGGCCGCGTCTGTCTTGCTCATCGCCACACCTCGTAAGACGAAGATTTGCGACTGGGACCTGCGACGGATCAGCGCGCCGGCAGCGGCTTGGCCGCTACCGGCCGATTTCAACCGTCACTGTTGCGCTGGCGGCGTCGGATTATCCGGCGGCGGCGCATCACCCGGCGGCGGTGGCAGATCGCCATGGGGCGACATCCAGCGTTCCGCCCAGCGCTGACGCAGCTCCGGCTTCAGCTTCGGCACCGCCTCCAGCATCAGGTCGTGCATGAGATTCTGCATCGCCACGCCCTTCTGCTGCATGTTCTCCAGCGCGGCCTTGAAGGCATTCGGATCGAACGGCTCGGTCGCCAGCGCCTTGCCCACCGCGATGCGGGCGTCACGCATGGCAGCACGGGTCTGGTCGATCTCCGCCTCATGCGGCGCCAGGATTTCCTTCAGCTCGGCACGAATCTCCGGCGGCATCGGGAAGCCGCCGGCGCCACCTCTGCCGGGGCCATCGGGGCGTCCATCTTCGGGCCGCTCACGCATGGCCATCGGACCCTCGCCCCAGAAATGGCGCGGATGTTCGCGCCAGATGCCACCGACCATCAAGCCGATCAGAAAGAGGCTGAGACAGAGGGAGGCGATACCGCCGATGACGACGAAGAGGGCGCTGCGCCCACTGAGGGTCATAACCGGTCGCTCCTCACGGCAAATCCCCTCATGGCAAATCCCCGGGCAAATCCGCCGCGGCATAAAGCAGCGAGACATTGTCGCCGGTGGCATTGCCGGTGGTTCCGCTCTGGCTGGTTGCCTCGGCAACGCTCTGTATCGCCTGCGTCTGCGGCAGGACACCGCCAAGGCCGAGCGACAGGCCGATCACCAGGGAAAAACAGGCCGCAGCAACGCTCGTCGTCATGCCGAAGGCCGGTCTCAGCGAGACCGCCATCATGCCGTCGAACCAGGGGCGCGGCATCAAGCGGACCAGCCAGCTTGCCGGCCGCTGCGGATGCAACTGCGGCACCTGCAGCAGCTTGCGCTGCAATTCAAGAGGCATCTTCACCGGCGCAAAGGCGTCGCTGAGATCGCGTTCAA
>Ga0255336_100612_pt1 | contig 47771 bp, 35 predicted proteins | sample MeOH1_35cm_T3_17_FD_189102 | JGI IMG/M metagenome (GOLD analysis project Ga0255336, IMG submission 189102) | Sandy soil microbial communities from University of British Columbia, Vancouver, Canada - MeOH1_35cm_T3_179 | ecosystem: Engineered > Artificial ecosystem > Sand microcosm > Unclassified ... | reverse complement strand
CGTTATGCTGAATTGCTTGGAAGCAGTCATATCAAGCTGGGCAAAGCCAGGACCATAAATCGCATTTCGACTGAGGTTCCCATAGGTTCCGGGGAGAGGCAGAGAGAAAGCTGCTGGATTGAGGGCATAGTGCACAGGGGTTCCTGTCGATAAATTGGTTTTGAGAATGGGACCTATATTCGGAACCCGATTGGGACGTTGTGTGCCACGGGAGTTGCCACCGCCAGGAATATTGACGACGCCTACGGTTCTGACAGTCCCGCTTTCAACTACCGGGCTGGTGTAATAATGACCATTTTGCGTGTCGTAATAAAGCGCATTCGCACGACTTACTGTGACGTTGATGGGTACTCCAGTATGAAAATTGAACATTCCACCAATGCCCCAGCCTCCGAATAGATTATCGAGCAGGCGGTGGCCACCGAAGTTGTAGGTGTGCGACTTACCGATGGGCAGGTCATAAAGAGTCGCAAAATTTATAACATGCCGCTCGTCCGAACTATTGTTGCCTCGTTCAGCATCAAAGCTGTAGTTGTTTTGTGATGTAGACGATTCATCGGATCCATTACTATTACCGATATTATGAGACCATGTCCAATTGGCGACGCCGGTCAGTCCACGAGCGAAGCGACGGTTCCAGTTCGCTTGCAGTGAATTGTAATGATTGGCGCCACCTGTGGTCTTTACGTCGAGTTCGGCAAAGCGGTTTCCGAACTGGCGGTTGACAACTGCGACCCCAGTTCCCGGAGTAGTTGTAACGCCGGTTACTAGATTTGCAATGTTTCGTAAGAACATATTGCGCCCCTGGCTGGCGACATAAGAGAGGGTAAAGATAGAGCGGTCCGGCAGCGTTTGCTCAACTGATACGGTGTAATCCAGAACCTTTTCAGGAAGCTGATAGCCAGGACCATAAACACGAGGTTGGTAGTTGGCATTGTTGCTGTTGGGATCAAAGTTCTTGAGCAATGTTGCGCGATCAACTGGGTAGCTGATGTTGCCGGTTGTAAGAGTGATATCGGCAACATCATTGAAGATGGGCTGAATCTGATCCTCTGTTTGGCCTGGGCCATAATAGTAGCCTCCTCCGACACGGAGTACTGTTGAACCTTTCAAGAAGTCAGGCAACCAAACGAGAGCCAGACGTGGACCAATATTGAGCTTCGATACCGCATAAAAAGGAGACCCTGCAGGGTCAATGACACCCGTGGTGGTGTTAACCGTAACGCCGAGATTCCGTGATTCGCGTAATGCTGTGAAATAGTCGTAACGCAAACCGTAGTTAACGGTCAGGTTCGGACGCAGCTTCCATTGGTCCTGTATATAAAAACCGTCGTATTGCTGAAGTCCCTTACGTTTGCCGGTGGCACCATTGTGAAAGGGACTTGGAGACTCTGCGAGGTCTCCGTCGAAATGAACCTGGCTGGGGTTGTTCGCTAAGAACGTATCAAGGTTGGTAAAGCTATATATAATACCGCCGAGCTGATCCATATACATGACACGCGGAGTAATCTCAACACCGGCTTTGATGCTATGTGTGTTTTTTATCCATGTGAGGTTGTCAATGAAGTCCCACTCGTAATTAGTAAACGGCTGACCATGAGTGAGCGGAGCGGAACCCGCGCCTGTCGGAGTAATGATACCCGTTGCTCCGGATTGGGCTGCTCCTCCGATATTAAAGGTGTACACGGAGAGATCAAGGCCGTTCGCAGTCACTCCCTGGATGGTATTCCGGCTCTTTGCTGCGTTGTAGCCAACCTTCAGGTCGTTGACGAAAGAGCTACTTAAAATCGTGGTCCAATCAACGATCGCATTTTGCGGAACAAGGGTTAGTAGTGATGTACTGCCGCTTCCGTCTGAAGGAGCGTTGGCATAACCCTGGTCGCGCGAATAACGAATATAAATGTTGTGGCGATCATTAATGTGATAATCAAGCCGAAGATTGCCGTAAAATTCATTCACTGAAGAGGGAAAAGTTCCAGCGAAGATATCGTATTCAGAGTTTGGTATTGATGTCTGGCCAACAGGAAAGGCAGCGGCGAGTACCGGCTGTATGGAGGGAACCGCTTTCGCACGTGCGGCGGCGTTGGGTGTGTTTTGAGTGAAGTTCACTGCGACGTGCTGTAGGAGATTTTCTTCGCTGACAAAAAAGAAGAATTTGTTACGAATGATAGGGCCACCGAATGTGCCCCCGAACTGGTTAAGGCGCAAGGGCGCTGCTTTGCTGGGTTTTGTATTGAAAGCATTGCGCGCATCAAGCCAGTCATTTCTCAAATATTCGAATAGGCCACCATGAAATGTATTGCTTCCAGATTTCGTGACTACAGAAATCTGACCTCCTGTACCTCGTCCATATTCAGCGTCGTAGTTATTCGTAGCGACATTGAATTCTTGTAAGCTCTCCAGGCTCTGAGACAGACGAAACTGCGAAGCCGTGGCTGTTGTTCCACTTGCACTTGCAGGATTGCCGTCGATCAGAGTGCTGCCTTCAATCCCGTCATAGCGAATAGTATTTTGCTGATCCGAGTGACCCGAAAAACGCGTATCAGCAAAGGTGCCCGCACCAGACATCGATGCGCCTGGGATCAATAGGTAGAGCTGCGACATCAAGCGGCCATTGAGCGGAAGGCTATCTACTTCTCGTGTGCTAATGAGGCCTCCGGCAGCAGCAGAACTCGTGTCGAGTTGAGTTTCGAGGCCTGAGTCTACGACAACAGATTGCTTTGTACCCTGAACCTGCAAATGCAAGTCGACATTACGCGATTGGCTAACAACTAGCGTGACTCCATCGACAACAGAGTCCGAAAATCCAGAGGAGGAAGCCGCGACGGTATAAGTTCCGGGGAGTAAGTCGGTAAAGATATAGCGACCATCCCCGCTGGAAAATACTTGCCTAGAAGCATTCGTATCCTTATTCGTGGCCGCGACCTTCGCATGTGGTATCACAGAACCGGATGAATCGGTGATCGCTCCCGTGATGTTTCCACGGTCTGATTGTGCATGCATACACGTCACCACTAATAGCATGACGAGACATAAAAAAATGTTCTTCATTTCCAGAGCCTCCAGCTCGGTTCCGTCCACAATGCATCAGTCCACCGTGAAGTCATAGCGTGCAGTTGTGAAGGTCGGGACTAAGTTCAGTCCGTAACTTAGCCGAGCTACGGGCAAGAATGATTACGGAAGGGTGAACACTACTTGCACGTGTTGAGATTATCCAAACAGAGATTATGAAGTTGATAAGCTGAAGTTTGGAACTGAGGGAAATTGCTCGAACGTCTTTGCCTATGACCGAAGATTGACATCCCTTGCCTTTTATAACCAGGAGCAATCACATCTATAACCATCGGCCCAACACAATTGCATGGAGGAAAATACACAAACCAGTAGCTGCAATATCCTATAGGCATGTCGAGTATTTTCAAGCCTCTTTCATTTCATTCGCTCTTAGGTAATCACCAACATTTGGCAGGAGTTGGGGCGCGGGATGCGCTTGACGCACGTTTAATCGAGTCAGCAGGATTTGATTTTGTGTGGGCGAGTAGTTTTTGCATTTCAGCAGCGAACTGCGTACCCGATGCCAGCATTCTCTCAATGACGCAGTTTCTTGATGCTGCGAGGAGAATGAAAGAGAGTGTCACGATTCCAGTGCTATTCGACGCTGATACAGGCTATGGCGGTGAAAATAATGTCGAATACGCGACTCAACGTATCTGTGAAGCTGGACTGAGCGGCTTATGCATTGAAGATAAGAATTTCCCAAAGCAGACGAGCCTGCTTCCGGGAGCGTCCCATTCGCTCGTGAGTGTTGAAGAATTCAGCCGCAAGATTAAGGCCGCAGTCGCTTCTCGTAGCAGTCGTGATTTTTTGGTTATGGCACGAACAGAGGCGTTGATCGCAGGCATGGGAGAATCCGAGGCACTTGATAGGAGCTACGCATACCAGGACGCAGGCGCTGAAGCTCTACTTATTCATTCTAAAAGCGAATCGCCAGATGAAATTCTGAGTTTCGTTGATGCATGGAAAGGTCATATTCCTCTTGCTATTGTGCCAACCAGCTATCCGACGCTGACAGAAGACAGAGTGGAAGAGCTCAAAAAAATAAAGTTTGTGATATATGGAAATCAAGCAGTTCGTGCTGCTATCAAGGGCACACAGACTGCGCTGAATGAAATTCGGAGAGCGCGCGGGGCTCACACATTGAATGGACAATTGGCTGAGATGCCAACTGTTTTTGCATTGCAAGGTGAGCGTCGAAAGGAGACAAAAACTCTCCTAGCGGAGCAATAGTATCTAGTTACATCCCAAGATCTAGAACTAGTAGGCGTCCTCCAAACTTATCGAGCACTACAAACTGAAGGAAATGCCGATGGACACGCACGAGGGCAAGACCAGGGGAACAAAACTCGTGTACAACAGCAACCTGAAGCTCTACGTCCTGCCGCGCTGGGGCGACTATCCGTTGCGGAAGGTCACCAGCACGGAGGTGGAGGACTGGCTGAAGACACTCCGGCATCTGGCTCCTCCGACGAGGGCTAAGATCCGGAACGTGATGAGCACGGTCTTTCGTCATGCCATCCGCTGGGGCTGGCTCGACCAGCACGAGAATCCTATCGCGATGGTCCGGTGCAGCTCACGCCGCACACGGGTTCCGGAGACCCTCACGGCAGAGGAGTTCCGAGCGCTTTTCAAGGTCCTGCCGGACCGCGAGCGCGCTCTGGGCATCGTCGGTGCCACGACCGGCCTTCGCATCAGCGAGGTGCTGGGGCTGAAGTGGGAGGACATCGACTTCGAAGACATGTCAATGAACGTGCTTCGCTCGTACGCCGACGGGGCCATTGGCCCCTGCAAAAGCGAGGTCTCGCAACAGCCGGTACCGCTCGACGTCATCGCTGTGGAGGGGTTGCTGGAGTGGCGTTCGATCTGTGCCTACAGCGGGGATTCGGACTGGGCCTTCGCCAGCCACACGCTCTTCGGAAAACGCCCGATGTGGCCGGACAGCCTGCGAACGAAGTTCCTCCAGCCCGCGGCAAAGAAAGCTGGGATCACGAAGCGGATTGGCTGGCATACCTTCCGTCACACTTACTCCACGTTGCTCAAGGACAACGGGGAGGACGTGAAGGTAGTGCAGGAACTAATGCGCCACGCCAACATCACCACGACGATGAACATCTATCGACACGAAGCTCATGCAGGGTGATGCCTCTGCCGCGTCTGACGAACTATCCGCCAGAAACGCGACGATGGGGGCATCAAGAAGACGCTCACCGCATTTCTTCGCCGTGCCGACGAGGGAACACTCTCCCGTCTGCTGGTCGAGGCAAGCGTTCTGCTGGCAGCTTCGCGTGGCGATGCCACCAATGTCCTCAAGGATGCCGCTGCTGCGTACAAGGTGGACACCGAGGCTATCGCCACCAAGATCAAGCAGGAGTTCGCCGCGAAAGTGAAGGCAAAGACAAGCGCACGGTCCGTTTCTAAATCGATTAAGAAAGCCGCTTGACCCAACTTTGGGCGGAAACGGGGCGGCTCACCAACCGCCCCGCTCTCTTACAGATCGAAAATGCCACATCGGGTTCCTCCTGCCATTTCTCACGACTGCGCGGACAAACCCTATCAGCTAATTACACAATGATCGATCGAGTGTTGAACGGATGATATTCGTTCGAGTCTCCGAATGAGGCGTTGACGATGTCGGATCAACCGTTCAAATTCACGTAGATGGTCTCTCGTGAAGTTGTTGTTAATTCCGCATGTTTGAAGAAGTTGCGCGATCGTTTCGCTATCTCGCTCAATAGCAATATTCAATCCAGCAACCTCATCGCTGCCGCCCCTGATTTGGGGAATGGCAGCGACTCGTGTGTTTGGGACGTTCTGTCTTCGGTTGGTTAACATTTTTCACATAGGCATCGTTGAATAGCGCAGTAACTTCTTTTGCGAAGTCCAGCGAGAACGATCGATCAGTTGCAGCGATATGGACCTGTAATGAGCTTTACTCGATCTGAATCGTCTGCATTGTCTGTAACTACAATCTGGAAAGTTTCTCCACCTGGAGTGACTCGGACGATCACATGACCATCGTAGCTCTTCATTTTCGAATTGAATTGCGTGTTGTACACCCTGTTTTCTTCCATCGTGCAAGTTGCGAAAACGTCACGGTCACCGGGATATAACTTTCGGCTGAACATTCTCCGCAAGGGCAGCGTTGCCGGATGATTCACATACCATGCCGGAATCACAAAGGCTTGAGGGCGAAGTTCTCGGACAAGATTTGGGCCGACGGCATCAAGGTAGCCATGGTGATCCGCCACAGCTACTTCGACTGGTCCCGCCGCTTTGGCAGCAGCCGTCTCGATGTCTCGCCACGGCTCTACGGATTCTTCTTCCGAAAGTGTGGGCAGATCTCCGCCTGTAAAATAATCGAACTTTCCATAGCTCAGTCGGAGTGCAATCGAGCACATGTTCTCGCTCGGGTACTGTTGCTTCGTCAATTCTTTGAGCTCAGGGAACGTGTTTCTAGTTTGCTCGTCAACCCCTGTCCAGACTTCTCCGTTGCCGGCTAGATTTCTTACCGTGAAGTTGCTATAGCGATCAGGGTGTTGGAGCAGGCGAATCTGAGATGAACTGCCTACCTTAATACGCTCGGTAGGCTCACCGTGACTCTGACGCGACTTCACGTATTCTTCGTAGTTCTCAGCAAAGTCTGCCCGCCAAGCCGTCGGGTAGGTGTAATCCGGATAGCCACGATCAATGAGCTTGCTAATTGGCAGCTTAGCATCTACATCAGTAATGCCGGTGAGCTTGTAGTTGCCTTTCGACGAGGTTACAGTCTGTTCTCTTGGATCGCCAAGGTGGTCTGGATGGATATGAGTGATGAGGGCGTAGTCCAACTCCTTACGTCCTGCGGGCTTCATCTGTCTCATTGCATACGAAGCAATCCACTCTCCAGGACGGACATGATTATCAGGCTTCTGAGTACACGCTACCTTAGTTGAATCTGTCGTCACACCCGCATCGATGAGGAAGGTCGTGCCATCAGGACACATTATGAACGTCGAATTCCCTCGACCATAGGCCAGATGATGAATGTCCAGCATTCCGGGCTGCCATGGTTCCAATGTGGTGGCTGTTGTTTGAGCCAGACCACGTATAGAACTGTAGAGACCTGTTGCAGAGGCGAGTTGCAGAAACTTTCTTCTATTCATAATTCTCCTGGCGCGCGCCAAAGTTTAATTAAGTAACGGATTCAACAGTCAACGCCTCTCGATATCTTGCCGAGAGGCGTGAGTAGCTGCGTCGACTAGAAGGACAACTTCAACATGAACTGCAGGGAGCGAGGGCCACCCTGCTGGTACAAGTTAGAGGTTCCTCCTAACGCATTGGACAGCGTGTTCGTGGCTTGGCCCATTAGTACGTTATTGCAAGTCGCACCCGGTGCCGTGACACCGCATGTGGTGTTGACTGAACCAAATGTAGCGTTATTGGCGATGTTGAATGCCTCAGCGCGGAATTGAAGCTGCGAGTGTTCGTATAGCGGGAACGTGCGCTGAACAGCAAGGTTTGCTTGTGCCTCCCCGAAGCCGCGCAGGAAATTGCGCGGAGCATTTCCTGCCCCAAGCGGCTTAGTTGTCACACTGAAGATAGTGGGATCAATTTGCCGACCGCCCGGGATACCACTCTTGTACACATATGGCTGCCTGCCGTTGTAGTCCAGCTGACCTTGAATCTGAACACCAGACACTGGATCGATCACAGCAGGTCCCACAGGGGTATATGGAAAAGCACTGCGTGAAACTACATAAGCATTCGCATTCCAGTAGCCCAAAAGAGCCCGTTCGATCTTGTTCTGATATTGCGTCGGAAAGTTGTAGACGAGTGCGGCCGTGAAGTTGTTTCGCACGTCGAAGTCGGCATTTCCTCTCTGCAGGGGGAATGACGCGCTCGGTGCGTTGTCTGCGCTCGCCCAATCGATCGCATGCGACCAGGTATAAGAAGCTAGCGCCTGTAAGCCGTGTGCCATTTGACGTTGATATTTCACCTGAAGCGAGTTGTAGTTCGATCCAGGACCGTTCCGATAGAGATTGAAGCTCGTAAACGACGGGTTGAGCGCGCTCACGGTGTACTGCCTGATAGTCGAGAGCTTGCGTCCCAAGGAAGCCACGTACCCGATTGCAATACTTTGCTTGTCCCCGAACGCCTGCTCAAGCGTCGCGTTGTACTGGATGTTGTACGCCGGGACGAGCTGATTGTCCGGGTACCACTGGAAAGCATAGGGTGCAGCGACCGTGACTGGCTTTTGAATGGTAGCGGTGGGCAGTGGGAATGCCTGGGTGTAGCTGATTTGCTGTGCTCCCCCAAGATTCGTACCAAAGCCAAACGTCTGATTCAATGAAATGGCGTCATAGAACAGTCCGCCGCCTCCACGAAACACAAGCTGATGGCCAGGTTGATCATGAATGACCACGGCCACGCCAATGCGAGGAGCAAAATTCGTGTATGTCGTCTTATACAGCGGAGCATTCGCGCGAGAGATACCCAGAGATGCAGGATTGTCTATGCTTCCTGTGTACGTGTAGATCGGCGCGCCAGAAACCGAAGGCGGCGGATATAAATCCCAACGCAATCCGAAAGACACACTCACTCGTGGGTTCAGGTGCCACTCATCTTGTGCAAAGAGACCAAGATTCTTCATCGTTGGATCTGATCGCAAGAAATTCGAAGAGGTGATGGATGCGTTATTGTTCAGGATGTTAGCGGCGTTGGTGAAGGTATAGACGATGCGTGGGCCACGTGAAAGATTTTTGTACCCGTAATAAGCAGTGGTCTGCCGATAGTCCGCACCAGCTTTGAAGAGATGTTTACCGTGCGACCAGGAAATAGTGTCGACAACGTTCGGCTGGAACTGCAGCGAGCCGTAGGATTGTTGATACATACTGGTGGAATTCGGGTACGAGAGTTGCACCAGCGTCTGTCCACCTACCTGAGGAATTCCCTGAAGGGTGTAAAAATTGATTGGCGAGGCTCCCCCAATTGACCCAGGCGTATCGGTGTTTTGGAACGAGGCTGGCGAATATTGCAACCTCAATTCGTTCGCAATGTTTCCATGAATGGCGTTGTCAGCACCGACGAGAAAGATTCGATTTCGTGAGAGAGTCTTATCCGTGTAGGCCGCACCAATGTTCGACGAAGTGGAAAGCGCGTCGCTGTAACGAGCGAAGACCCGCATAGATGGAAAAAGTTGATAGTCGACGCGGGCATTGATGGAGTTGATAATTCCGCCGCCCGTTGCGCTGAAGATGAATGGCGATCCACCTTGGCCTTGATCCACACACTGAGGGTTCAACGCAGTCGAGCAATTCGGTAACGGAAAGGCGTTTAATACTGGCTTGAGCGCTGCTGGTGCATTGGCGCGCAGGTTCTTATAACGAGGATCCGTATAGTTGCCAGTATTGAAGGTCCCATTTGACGGTACGTATGTGATGCTCGCGGCCTGAGGGGCGGTCAAACGCAGGCCTTCGTAAGAGAAGAAGAAAAACGCTCGATCCTTTCCTGAGTAGAGGTGAGGAACGGTGAGTGGCCCTCCAATTGTTCCGCCGAAATCATTCTGGCGCTCCGCCGGAGTCGGAGTCTTAACTGAACCATAGGTATTGAACCAATTGTTTGCGTCAAAGGCGGAGTTGCGGAGGTAGTCATAGGCGGAGCCATGAAAGTCGTTGGAACCAGATCGGGACCTAAAACTTATCTGCGCACCTGGTTGTCTCCCATATTCGGCGGAGTAGCTTGAGGTAGCAATGCGAAATTCCTCCAAAGCATCCACCGAAAGCAAGGCCTGTGTTGTACCAAGGGCGGTCGCGCTGGCCATCATACCGGATGACCCGGCGGTGCTGTTATAAGTAGGAGCGTTGCTCGCACTGGCTCCATCTACAGTGAAATTGCTGGCATTTGTTCGGGTTCCGTTAACGCTATATTGCCCGTTGTTATTGTTTGCCGGTGCACCCGCTCTGCTTTGTGGGGAGTTCGTCACTACTCCGGGTGATGTAAGGATCAACGGTTGAAAACTTCTTCCGTTCAATGGGATCTGCTCGACAAATTGGCGATCAATAACGGTCCCGACGGTAGCGTCCGATGTGTTGATATTCACACTCTCACTACTCACCGTGATGGTTTCGGAAGTCGAACCAACTGCCATTTGAAAATTGATTTGAAGCACATCTTGTGTGTGCAGGAAGAGCCCTTCCTTCAGGATGGTGCGAAATCCAACCTTCTCAATCTGCATCTGATATGGACCGACTGGCAGAGACGGAATACTGTAACTGCCGTCCTTGTTGGTCTTAGTCTCAAATTTCTGGTTCGTATCAATGTTTATGGCCAATATGCGAACGTCAGGAACGAAGGCTTTCGCGGAGTCTTGGATTAATCCTGTTAAGCTCGCATTGCTTCCCTGGCCAAAAAGATGACTCGAAAACAACAAGATGAACGCTGCAAACACAGCTATGCGTCGCATGAAGATTTGTTTCTCCTCTGGATTCCGTAGACGGACTTGGGGGCTACATCCGCAAGTACGGCGGCGGCCGGGATTCTGTACCGTCCTCCTCCAAGAAGTAACCAAATCTTCACAAAGAGCCCCTTAGGGTTAACCAAGCAAAGTGATCTTTCCATCCCTAGACTTCGAGAAGCCGTGGATGATGTTCCCGTCTACATCGATGTGGCGGAAAGTGAGTGTGTCGGCTGTTGTCTCGAGATGTGTGAAACCGTAGACCTTCTTCGCATAAAAGGCCCCCTCTCGCCTTCCGGGATCTTCAGGTCGTAAAGGTCTGCTCCACCGGATCCAGAGCACACGAACGACGTAGGATGACTTTCGAATTCCAAATGTTGCAGATCGTGGTCATGACCCGCCAGATAGACCGAGACTTTATGCTTGCGCAGTAGTGGCTCCCACTCTGCGATCAGAACTTCGTGATCACCGTGCGGTCCGTTGGAGAAGATAGGATGGTGCCCCATTACAACGGTAAAGGGTGCTTGAGTGGGTTTTGCAAGCTCAGCGGCAAACCACACTAGCTGCTCGGCTTGTTCTTCACGAGTCAGCGTGAAGTTAACCGTGTCGATTCGGTGTCTCGCGGGCACGTTGCTGTCGCGCCTGGGTCTGATCGGTACGTTGCTATCAAGTGCGATTACCTTCATGTTAGGCATGTCGAAGCTGTACCAGAGTGCAGGTTGTGTCCAGCGTGTGTGACCGCGGCGCGCATAAGCTAGTTCAGCGTCACGCTTGTTCACGCCGGAAGGAAGGTTTTGATAGTCGTGGTTTCCCATGATCGAATAAGCGGGCCCTGGAAAAACGCTCGCCGGATACATTTCTTCAAATTGGGTTGTGAAACGTGGATCATCAACGCCGCCAGGAAGCGGTCCATACCAAGCATCGCCGAGCATGAAGATCGCCTCGGTACGGAGCCTATGGGAGTGAGCGTATTTGACCATCGAAGCAGCGACGCTGCTTTGGCCAGCATGCTCGCCCTGCCAACCCCAGTCCCCAAAGATAAGGATGTGCTTAGCAGAGTGAATAAATGGTAGAGATAGCGCAGCTTTCGTTCCGACGGCAGCAAGCGCGCTGAACGCGAAGCTCTGACGGAGAAACTGACGACGGTTCAGGTTTGTATTATTTGAGTTCGTGTTACGCGAGTCCATTGAAACATCTCCCTAGTCTGAGCTACAGCCTGCGGTCAGGAGAGGCAGAGCTGCCATTCCCCGAAGCTAGCGAATGCAATCGACAATTCTGTGGTCTATTGGGAGCAAGAACAACACCTCTCGATTGAGCAGTTGAGAGGTGTTGGTCTTTTCTCATGTACTAGAACTGGAACTTCAACATAAGCTGCAGGGATCGCGGACCACCTTGTTGGTAGAGCGATGACACTCCGCCCAAAGCGGATGAGAGCATATTGGTAGCCTGTCCCATGTTTTGCCCCGTGCAGACACTTCCTGGCGTGGTCACTCCACAAGAAGTGTTTACTGATCCGAAATTCGGATGATTGGTGATATTGAAGGCTTCGGCGCGGAACTGGAGCCGAGCTGCTTCATGGATTGGGAAGGTTCGCTCAACTGCCATATTGGCCTGCATTGCTCCAAAGGAGCGAAGGAAGTTGCGCGGCGCGCTGCCAGCGCCCAGAGGGTCCTTCGTGACGCTGAAGATACTTGGATCAATCTGCTTACCACCTGGGATACCTGGCTTGTATACGTAGGGATTCTTGCCGTTGTAGTCAAGCTGTCCAGAGATTTGATAGCCCGTTACAGGATCGATAACTGAGGGGCCGGTAGGTGTGTACGGGAACGCGGTGCGCGCCATAAACCACAGGTCCGCATTCCAGTGCCCAAGTAGCGCACGTTGAAGTGGATTCTTGTAGTTCGAAGGAACATTGTAAACCAGCGCCGCCGTGAAATTGTGGCGAACATCGGTTTCGGCATTGCCTCGCTGCAGTGGAAAGTTCGCACTCCTTGCATTGTCGGCGCTTGCCCAATCGATTGCGTGAGCCCCAAGTGTAGGAGGCCAGCACTTGGAGACCGCGATCCATCTGACGCTGATATTTCACTTGCGCGGAATTGTAGTTTGATCCCGGTCCGTTGACGTATAGATAGAAGTTGCTAAATATGGGGTTGAATTTGCTAATGGTGTACTGCTTGACCGTGGAAAGATTCCGGCCTATCGAAGCGACATAACCCACCGTGATGCTTTGTTTCCCTCCGAGCGCCTGCTCCAAACTGGCACTCCACTGAATTGCGGAGGGCGGAACCATGTTCCGGTCTGGGTAATAGTTGAAAGCGTATGGTGGAGTAACAGTAACAGGAAACTGAATTTGATTTGCAGTCAACGGGAATGCTTGCGTGTATGTGTTTTGTTGCGCACCTCCAAGATTGCTTCCAAACCCAAAGGTCATGTTAAGCGCTATTGCATCGTAAAAAAGTCCTCCTCCACCGCGGAATACAAGTTCGTGGCGAGGCCGATTGTTGATGACGGCTGCAACTCCAACACGCGGCGCGAAGTTCGTATATGTCGCGTTATAAAGCGGGGCGTTTGCAGCCGAAAGACCTAAAGAGGATGGATTGTTGATGTCTCCCGTATACGTGTAGGTAGGAGCACCGGAAACCGACGGGGCAGGATTGAGATCCCACCGGAGCCCTAAGGACAGACTAAGACGCGGGAGGATATGCCATTCGTCCTGCACGAACACTCCCAAATTCTTAGTTGTAGGGTCCGTTCGTAGGATATTTTGGACAGTAGTAGTAGGGCTATTCTTGAGAAGCGCATCTGCGTTTGTGAAGCTGTAGATGATGCGGGGGCCTCGCGACAGATTGCCGACACCATAATAGGCGGTTGTCTGCCTGTAGTCCGCACCCGCTTTGAAGAGGTGCCGTCCATGCGACCAGGTGATCGAATCTGTTGCATTTGGTTGATATTGGCTTGAGCCGTACGACTCGTTGCGCATTGTGGTGAACGTGTTCACGTCAATTTGACCGTTCTGTCGAGACAAGCCATGTACGTCGTACAGATTGATCCGAACTGCCCCGCCTACTTGACCAGGAAGATCCAAACTTTGAAAAGAAGCTGGTGAGTATTGCAAACGGAGTTCATTCGATAGCCTGTTACTTAGTGCGTTGTCGGCTCCGACAAGAAAGGTACGATTGCGGCTTCTCGTTTGCTCCAGATAAATAGCGCCATCGGTCGTCGAATCGCTGATTGCATCGTTATATCTAGCAAATACACGCATTGTGCTCAAAAGCTGATAATCAAAACGTGCGTTGATTGCATTGATGGTGCCGCTCGCCTTTGCGCTGTAGAGAAATGGCAATGCACCAAGGCCGTTGTCAACGCAGCGAGGGTTCATTTGAACCGAACAATTGGGTATAGGAAATGCGTTCATGAGAGGCTTCAGCGCATCGGGCACATTTGCACGCATGTTTCGGTAAAGGGGATTGGCATATACACCCGTGTTCAAGGTTCCATTGGAAGGCACGCTGGTTATACCAGCAGGCTGCGGCTGCCTCAAACGCAGCCCTTCATACGAGAAGAAAAAGAAGGCACGATCTCTGCCCGAGTAGACCGTCGGGATAGACAACGGACCACCGAGCGTACCGCCGAAATCGTTCTGCCGGACAGCGGGCGTTGGTATCGGAGTCGTGGTGTATGTGTTGAACCAGTTGTTCGCATCAAAGGCGGAGTTCCGTAGGTAATCGTATGCCGTTCCGTGATACTCGTTCGATCCCGATCGCGAACGAAAGCTAACTTGAGCACCTGGCTGTCTTCCATATTCTGCAGAGTAGGTCGAAGTCGCGATGCGAAATTCTTCCATCGCATCGACTGAAAGCATCGACTGAGTTGTACCAAGCGCCGTCGAACTTGGCATCATTCCTGCGGATCCTGCTGCACTGTTGTAGGTGGGAGCATTGCTGGCACTGGCTCCGTCAACAGTGAAATTGTTGGCATTCGACCGCATTCCATTTACGCTGTACTGCCCTTGGTTGTTGTTCGCCGGAGTGCCCGAACCTGACTGCGGTGAATTTGTTACGACGCCTGGTGACAATACGATTAGAGACTGAAAACTTCTGCCATTCATCGGCATAGATTCGACGAACTGACGCTCAACAACTGTTCCGACCGTGGCGTCTGAAGTGTTGATATTGACCCCTTCACCATTGACTGTCACAGATTCGGACGTCGAGCCTACAGCCATCTGAAAATTGATCTGGTGTACGTCTTGAGTGTGTAGAAACAGGCCCTCTTTTAGGATCGTTTGAAAGCCGATCTTTTCGACCTGTAACTGATAAGGTCCGACAGGCAGAGATTGGATGCTATAACTTCCGTCCTTATTGGTCTTTGATTCGAACCTCTGGTTTGTATCCGTGTTGATAGCGAGGACTCGGACATCAGGGACGAAAGCCTTAGAAGAGTCTTGAACGAATCCTGTCAGACTCGCATTGCTGCCTTGTGCGAAAAGGCGACTCGAATACAACAAGACTAGGGCGATGCAGACAAGTAAGCGGCGCATGAAGATTGATCTCTCCTGTGAAGTCGGTCGACGAATGTGATGGGCTACATCCGCTAGTACGGGCTCCGCTCAGGGATCTGTACCGTTCCGACCAGAGAAGTAATCGAATCTTTACAGAAGAAGGCTTACGGGTGATTCGGCTCGCGACGCAGCGACGCATAGAGGAAGGGCTTACCGCTAGGCTTTTCGATCTGTTTTCCCGGCTCGATCGTTACGAACACAGCATCCAATTTTGCGAGCTGCTCCGGGTCATTCACGCGTAAGGTCCATCTACGGTTTGTCTCACTGTCGAGGTAAAGCAATCCAAGATTGATCGGTTGTCTATCCTTGGCACCCGTTCGGCCCCACACATGAAACGTACTCGTCTGCTTCACTCCAGGCTGACGGTCGAGGTCATAGGCGTAGAAAATGAGCGATTTCGTCTTTGTATAAAAGACCCGACCAAATGGCCTACGTGATTGACCGGTCTCATTTACGTCCATGATATCGGCGATATAGAGGTTGCGAGCACCAATAAGATCGCGGATGTCTTTATCCGATGCAAGATATTGTTCGTCGTCGTTCGCTCGTTTGTCTTGATCTTTCACCGCAACGGTAAGACTGCCAACCTGCCCTTGCAGAGAAGCGATCTGGACGAGATCTTGTTTGCGCAGGGAGTGCAGATTTGCCAATTCTTCTTGAACATTCTGAAAGACCTGCTCTGCGTCGTGGAGCTTAGCATTAGCGGAATCACGCTGCTCGGTGAGGTTAGCAACCTGCGAGGCGGCATCCGTCTTTGATGTCGCTAGTGAGGCCGTAAGAATGTCGAGGCGTTCCTGCGCGACTTTGACGCTCACAGCCAGCTTATCGACATCTTCGCCTTTCGCAAAGAGGGCAGATTCGAGTTGAGCTTCTCTCGCTTGCGATGTCTTTAATTTAGCTTCGAGGGTTCGCACATCCTTTTCCGAGTGGCTTTGGTTGAGCACTACCGCATTGTCCCCGGTAGTGCCTCCCCGCCGATGTTCCCCGAGCCGATACGCCCCCAATGCGATGCAGGCGAGAGCTAACGCTGCGGCGAGACCCTGCCAGACTGTCGAAGGTATAAATCGGAGTAAAGAAGATTGTGATTTGGTAGCACCAGGTTTAATCTCATGTGTCTTTTCAAGAAGTCGGTCTAGTGCTGAGGCTTCGTCGAAACGAGGAACAGGGTGGGATGAGCGATGAAGCTCGTTCAACATCGCCATACCTTCGTTGGCAAGGCTCTCATACTGCGCGAAGAGTTTACTGCACTCTGAACATTCATCTAGATGAGCAAAAAGGGCTTCAGACTCTGCCGATGTCAAGGCCCCTGCTGTGGCCAGGACACACAACTCTTCGTATTGCTCATGATCGAATTGAGAGTGGTTGGCGGTCATTCCTTGTCGGTGTCCTTTAATGCCTGTACAAGACCATTCTTGCGCAGCTTCTGAAGGCCTCTATAGTAGTGGTGCCTGACGTTCTCGGGCGACTCGTTGAGTTTTATAGCAATCTCTTTCAACTCAAGCCCCTCAAAGAAAAACAGCTCCAGAGTTCGACGCTGCCTTTCGGGCAGTTCACTCAAAGCGATCTGAAGCTGAGATAGATTCCATTTCGACACGATATGACGTTCCAGATCATCAGTACCTGCCAATGTATCCGCCAGTTCCGTCACATCTGTACCAACATAAAAGTGCCGACGCAGCAAAAAGTTCTTTCGATCAAGCGATCTGGAATGAGTAACCTGAGCAATCCAAGTCTTCGCTGTCCCCTTGGTCTGGTCGAACTGATTTGCTCTTTGATACAGATACAAGAACACATCTTGCACAATCTCTTCTGCTTCTCCAGAGTCTTGAAGGATTCGATACCCCATACCGAATACGAGACGCGAGTGTCTCCGGAACAGCTCTGATAGAGCCTCTTGATCACGTTCTTTGAGCGCAGCCATCAAGCTCTCATCTGAACCGAACTGTCGTGTCTCCTCTATTTGGACATTGGAAGCGAAGTGCTGCTTCTCTCTCGGCCAGAGAAGGGACATCGACAGCGCACGCTCTGGGGGGCTGCTCAAAGACACCAATCACACTCACGAGGAGGGGAGAAATCACTCGGGTACGCAACTCACAAACCCCTCATATATTTCGAAAATACACTTAAAAACACCAGTATCTTCTGTCTTCCCGATCACATTAATTTTCGGCGTGAGCTATGTAAATTTTCGCTCCTGTCTTGGTACAAATCTCAGGATATGAGCGTATTTACTGCACCTTGGTGATGCTGTTTTGCGAACTAGGCCTAGAAGTTCAAACGCTTCGCCGACGAACTGGTACAGGTAAGCACAAACGTTCGTATTTACATTAGCCGTGTCTCTAAGAGAGACAGTTGTGGGTAGAAGTCTGTATTGCACCATGAATGGTTTTGTGTCGCTCAAACCTACTCATCGGGCAGCTGCTTGCGCATGTGCTCCGCCAAAGACCGCTTAACATCTAGTTCGTCGTCCACCGAATGCGTCGCACAAAGTTCTCGGCTCCGCTTCACCGATGCCTGATGACTGATAGAACGCAGCAGCGTCAACAATATCCCCCCAGGGCACCCGAAGCATTCACTCGTCGAGTACCACCAATGCATTCTAGGGAAGGCTCATTTGTCTCTGCCTGAGATTCGATTACAAACCGCCGCAGTCACGCTTGCCGAAGAACTAAATTTCACCAGAACGGCAGATCGATTGAAGATCACACAACCTGCCTTGAGCAAACAGATTGCCGAGTTGGAGAGTCGCCTCGGGTTCGCAATCTTCACTCGAGAACAAAAGAAAGTGGAACTAACTGAACCCGGCCAAGTTTTCGTTCGTGGTTGCAAGGATGCGGTTGCCATCCTCGAAAAAGCAATCCGGCTTGCCAAAACAACACACGACGAAGTCCAACCAGTCATCACAATCGGGCATAGTCCATATGCCGATCCCTCTCTCGTTTCAGCCCTACTCTCAGTCCACCTACCGCTTTATCCCGAACTTCGTCTTCGCATGGAGAGCATGTTCGCAATCGACCTCGCCCATGGTGTCTTGTCCGCCGAACTCGACCTAGCATTGATTGCCGAGCCTTCAACCAACCCACGACTCACGCTGGTTGAGCTATCCCAAGCACCCCTGTGTGCCTTGCTGCCGAGCGACCACCCTAGCGCCAAAAAGAAGGCTGTTTCCTTCGAAGATTTCGGCGATGTTGGTTGGATGTTATTCCCACGGAAGGCCCACCCAATCATCTATGACCGCGTCATGGCTGAGGCCCGCGTCGCAAATGTCTCACCAGTAGAGCTGCATCATTACGTGAGTCCCCAGGAAGTGATTCAACTGATAGAGGAGAATTTTGGTGTTGCCTTCGTCGCGAAGGGCGTAGCAGAGCAACTGCAAAGATCCAACGTCGCTGTGCGACCACTATCCTACAGATCTCTGGAAGTGACTAGCTATCTCGCTCTTAGAGCCGATCAGTCTTCAAGGCTCATCAATGAATTCGGCCGAGCTTTTCTTCGTAAGGTTGTTCCGAATCAACGAGCCTCGACAGTCGGACAGCTGTCGTTGAGTCTGTGATCGGTAAGGCATTAGGGATATTAGGGAGCCAAAGGAATACGCTCTCCTTGAACTTATGGAAAAATGTCCTGCGCCACGACTGAAGAACTATTCCTTACGGGAATGGTATTCACATGAGAAGTAATTGGACTATGAATGGCTTGAAAGGCAATCCTCTTTCGCACAGCGGTATCTAGATCGGCAACCTGCTGCAGGAGAGAACATGCCCCTGATTGGACCCATCTCAGACAAAAACGATTCTGTCGATTCCGCATCGTCACAAGCCCAACTGGCGCTCGTTTCATCGAGGCGAAAAGGGCCGCAACGCGCCCTCACGCCTAACCCGGCAATGGCTGACCCATTGCTGACAGTTGAGGACGTCGGACGCCGTTTGAATGTCAGCAAGGATTGGGTCTGGGATCACTGCTCGCGCAAGAAACCCAAGCTGCCATTTATTCGCATGGGCGATGGAGCTCTGCGGTTTCGAGCAAGTGCGATTGAGGCGTTCATCAATGAGCGAGAACGCCTCTCCGCGCTACATCTTGGCGGCCGTCGTAAGGCGTAAAATAGAGTCTGCCCACCACTCTTTTCCCTCACAGAAAACGAGCTTTCGATGGGTAAATCGAACCAGGCAGGCTGGGTCGGTCTGCGCGGGAAGAAGTGGTACGGATACTTCCGCCGAACAGTCCTCGATCCAGAAACAGAACAGCCCAAGACGGACATCGTATGCGTCCCTCTCGGACTCAAAACCCAGGTCACCAAGTCCGCCGCCCGCGAAAAGCTGCGGATGGAAGTGGCCAAGCAAACAGGTCAGAACCTCACCGGTGGCCGGCTTCTGAAGGATGGCGCCACCACCTTTGAGTGGTTCGTCCGGAATCGCTACTTTCCGCTTCGACAGGGAGACTGGCGGCCCGAGACGGCCAAGGAAAAGATGGCTCAGATTGAAATCGATCTGATCGACAAGTTCGGGACGTTACCTCTCGAATCCATCGACAGGTTCATGCTGCAAACGCATGTCAATCAACTCGCGGATCGCTACAACCCGGACCGAGTGAAGCAGGCTCGCTCCTACGTTCGATCGATCTTCGATGAAGCCATCGAGCAGGAGTTCCTAACGAAGGACCCGACCCGAAAGCTGAGGATTCCGAAGAACCTCAGACCGAAGGACAAGCAGGTTCTGAACTGGGAGCAGATGTGGCTCATCCTGGCCAACACCAGCAGGCGCGACCGGCTCCTGCTGATGTTGGATATGACCGCCGCCCTCCGGCCGAGCGAGCTGTTCGCTCTCCGCTGGAAATCCTTCGACGGGCGCAACACCCTGTCGATCACCGAAACCGTCTACCGCGGGGTCATTCGTCCCTTCGGCAAGACCAAGAAGAGTCTGGGCAAGGTACACCTGCCGGATGGATTGGCGAATGAGCTGCTCCTCTGGAAGGCCGAATGTCCGGATTCTTCGCCCGACGCCTTCATCTTCCCGAACAGCGACGGAGGGGTGATGCGCGTTTGCAATTACCGAGAGAGGGTCATGAAGCCCCTCGCTCAGCGGCTTGGAATTCCGCGACTGAACTTCCAGATCTTGCGCCGCACGATGGCTACCCAGGCGCAGAACATGGGATCGGTCAAAGACATTCAAGCGCACCTGCGGCACGCGAAGGCGGACACCACCGCCAACGAGTACATGCAGGAGCTACCCGAGAGCGTGCAGGAGATGGTTGGCTCCGTCTACCTCATGCTGGCGAGTGGAGCCGAGCAAAATCACGGTTCTGGCGATATGCAACAAAACGCAACAAAGCCCGATCGGGAGACCGGGCCTAAGTCATTGAAAAATATGGTGGGCACAGCAGGATTCGAACCTACGACTTCCACCGTGTGAAGGTGGCACTCTACCGCTGAGTTATGCGCCCTCGTATTTGCATAGCCGGAAGGGGATTCCCGCTGAGGATCTTCTAAAGAATAGCATTCTCGGAGCTTCAGCCAAAACTCACCCAGCGTCTGAATCCGGCTCTTATCGGCGTGGGCTTGTGAGAACCATCCCTCCCCAGACGATACAATCACCACAAGCCTCGAGTATGCCTGTCCCTCCCCATCCCGGCCCTCCAGCCCCTCCCCCGCAGCCAAACCGAAGACCTCCCGAGGACCTGCCGCAAAATCCGGTAGAAACGCAACCTGGAGACGAAGATGGGGTTAGCACTGGTATGGCAACGCTCGCAGTCAATCCGACGCTTCTCGATAACCACCAGACGATCGAGCCATACCATTCGTCTGGCGAGTTTGCTCAGATGGACGATGCCGCCATCATGTTGGAACTTCGCGCCGGTAACATGGCTGGCTTCGATTATCTGATTCAGAAATATCGAAAACCCATCGTTCACTTTATGTACCGCATGGTCCACAATCAGGCTGTCGCCGAAGAGCTGGCCCAGGAGGTCTTCCTCCGCGTCTATCGTTCACGCGAGACATATCGTGCCGAGGCCCGTTTCAGCACCTGGCTCTATCGCATCGCCACCAATCTCGGCGTCAACTACGCCCGAGATACGCGCCATGAACGCGCTGCCTCTACGGTCTATATTGATGAGGCAGATTCCGAGACCGGTACGACCCCCGACCTTGCCGATTCAGCACCGGGGGCCGAATCCAATCTGCTCCGCCGCGAGCGACTTGAGACTATCCGACAGCACGTTCTCGCTTTGCCGGAGCGACAACGGATGGCTGTACTCATGCACAAATACGAAGGCATGGATTACAAACAGATCGGCGACGTACTTAAGTTGAGTGAATCAGCCACGAAGTCCTTGCTCTTCCGCGCTTACCAGACACTGCGCGGAAAGCTGAAGAGTTTTATCTAGTTCTCTATGAATCCTTGCTCGTACCATAGATAGATACGACAGGGAGAAAGGAATTGGGAGAGTCCCATGAACTGCCGCGACTGCCAATCTGCACTTCCCGATCTTCTGATCGATCCGACCGCGCCATCGAACACATCTGCGCGGATGCACGTAGACTCCTGCAACGAATGCCGTCAGGAGCTTGAATCTCTTCAGGCGACGATGTCCCTGCTCGATGCCTGGGAGGCACCCGAGCCCTCGCCTTACTTCGATCAAAAGCTTGCCGTCCTTCTCCGGGAGGAGCAGGCCAAGGCCCCGGCTGGCTGGTTTGAGCGCATGCGCTCCCGCCTGCTATTCAACACAGGCCGCCAGTTCCGTCCTGCCCTCGCTGGGGCTCTCGCTCTTGCGCTGTTGATCGGCGGCGGAACCTTTGCCGATCTCTCTAGTTTTCACTTCGGAGGATCTCCGGAGGCATCGGCAACTGTTAAGGATCTTCAGGTTCTCGACAAGAACGATCAGGCTCTCCAGACCATGGACCTGCTCCTCCAGGACGAAGGCTCTGCGGACGACTAACCGGCCCAGCCTGCTGGTTAGTCAGTAAATACTTATTTTTTTCTGAAAGGAGCCGGACGCAGTAAGCTTTCTATCAGGAAAACGTCCTCTTCTTAAGGCAAGTTCAGTTTTATGTCTCTGTTCGTCACAACCCGCCGTGCCATCACTTCAGTGCTTGCGGCGCTGCTGTTGGCTGCCTTGCACCATTCGGCAATGGCTCAGCAGAATGGTGGTCAGAGAAATCCCCCTCCCCGCATGGCAGTGCCACACTCGGCCGTCCCCAACCATACCGGGCAGAGCCCGCACCTGCAACAGTGGATGGACAACCACCGCAATCTCACACCCGAACAGCAGCAGAAGGCTCTGAGCCATGAGCCCGGCTTCCGCGATCTTCCCCCTGAGACCCAGCAGAGGATGCGTGATCGCCTCACCCAGCTCAACAATATGCCACCGGAGCGACGCCAGCGCTTGCTCGAGCGTAACGAGGCCATCGCTCGCCTCAGCCTGCCGCAACGCCAACAGTTCCGAAATGCCATGGACCAATTCAAGGGTCTCCCCGCCGACCGTCGCCGCGAGGTCGCTCGCGCCTTCCGGGATCTTCGCCAGATGCCCGAGTCGCAGCGGCAGGCCACCCTGAACTCCGACCGCTACCGCCAGTTCTCTGATCAGGAGCGCAACACCCTCTCCAACCTCCTCTCAGTCGAGCCTTATCTACCTATACGCCGCCCCGACGACTCCCCCGAAAGATAGCTCCGCGCCTCCCCTCTTGACGCCGTCCCGATACCGTCCTACCCTTAATTAAGGATGAACACGCCTCACATCCTCTGTTGTCGCTGTTGCCGCTCCTAAAGCTGGCCGGCGCAGAGGCGTGTCTAAAGCACTCCCTCCTGCATCATCCCTTCTCTCCTAAAAACTGAAAAGAATCGAGCCTTCCATGAAAGCCTTTGTTGGGAAGCTGTTCCCTGCTCCGCTCTTCGCAGGTTTCCTCCTGCTCGCCATCCCTACTTTTACCCTGGCCTCTTCCTCCGCGATCGACGGTCAATGGGAGGGCACCGCTACGGTCCGCGGCCACGAAGTTCCTTTACGCCTCCAGCTCAACGGCTCCTCTTCCAATCTCCACGCCGCTCTTCTTAACGGAGCTGAGCGGGCCGTAGCCTCTTCCACCACTCTTCAGGACGGCAAACTCCTGCTGAACTTCAACTACTTCGCCCGCACTCTCGAAGCCACTCTCTCCGGCGATCAGCTCACCGGAACCTTCGGCTCGACCGTCGCCGCCCCCCACGCTACGCCACGGGTTCCCATTACCCTGCACCGCACTTCGGCAGCATCTTCCACTGCCACAGCAGGGCCCGACATCCACGGCGACTGGGAGATCGCCGTATCCAGCTCCAAGGGAGAGTCTGCCTGGCAGCTCCGCATCGAGCCCTCCAAGGATGGCCAACCCAACACCGTTCGAGCCGTTATCCAGCGTATCGACGGCGACACCGGCTCCCTCTATGGCGCATGGGACGGACACCAGTACAACGTAAGCCATTTCACTGCCTCCGGACCGGCTCTCTACTCCATCGTTCCGCAAAGCGATGGGACCCTGCTGGTCTCTAACGTTCTCGCCTCAGAAGCGCAGAAGGCACAGTCACGCGATCTTGTTGCCCGCCGTCCTGACGACGCGCGTAAGCAAAACCTTGCAGCTCCCACCGAATCCACCGATCAGACTCGCGTCAAAGACCCCTCTGCCCCCTTCACCTTCAACTTCCCTGATCTCTCCGGCAAACAGGTTTCAAGCTCGGATTCTCAGTTCCACGATAAGGTCGTCATCGTCGCCATCGGTGGCTCCTGGTGCCCCAACTGCCACGATGAGGCCCCCTTCCTCGAAGGCCTCTATAAGCAGTTCCACAACAAAGGCCTTGAGGTCGTAAACCTCAGCTTCGAAGAAGAAGACCAGCTTCATGACCCCACGCGCCTGCGTGCCTTCATCCAGCGCTACGACATCACCTACCCTGTGCTCGTCGCCGGAACCCCTGACGAGCTCAACGAAAAAATCACGCAGGCCGACCATCTCAACTGCTGGCCGACTTCCTTTATCCTCGGCCGCGACGGACGAGTCCGTGAAGTGCACGCCGGATTCGCCGGTCCAGCGAATCCACCCGCTCACCAGGCCTTGAAGCATGAAGTCACCGCGTTGGTCGAAAAGCTCCTTGCCGAGCCCGCTCCAACACAGAAAGCCTCCTTCTGACTCATTGGAGGCACGGCTTCCACCGTGCCTCCAAACCCATCCCGGTCAGGCTGTTTTCACTACGGCCTCTTTCCAAGCAGATTGCTCTTCACTGCAACCTGCAGCGGAACTACCGTCGGAGCAGCCGCGCCAACATATTCGAAGATACTGTTGACGTAATTATCCGAAGTCCACACATTGCCTGAAGGATCGATAGCAATGCCCACTCCGGCTGTCGCGCCATCGGAGATGAACCCCGTCGCCGGGGAGATCGCAGCTCCTGTATTGGAAAATCGACTGACCGATCCATCCGAGTTGGCAGTCCATACTGTGTTGTCCCCGTCCACAGCAATCGAAGCTGCTCCTGCCGGAATCGTATAGCCCACGCCCGACAGAGGAGTCCCCCCTGCACTCAACTTGCTGACGACAGGATGGTCGAAGCTGGCGATCCAGGCATTCCCTCCTGCATCGATTGCTACTCCCACTGCGCCCGTTATACCGCCTCCCGAATAGCCCTTGGGAGCCGCCGCGCCCCCGCTGTCAGAGAATTTGCTGACACTATTGCTGTAGCCATAGTTTGCGACCCAGAGGTTCTGCGATCTATCGACAGCGACAGCATAGGGGAAATCAAGGCCTCCCTGCTGAAACTGTGCGACCAGAGCGCCCGACGAGCTCAACTTCGCCACCGTATTATCGCCATTGGCTGTCAGAACATTACCGCCACTATCCAGAGCCAGCGCATAGGGCAACTTCAACTCGCTCGCCACAAAGCCGGAGCCGGATAAAGGCGTCCCGTCTGCATTATGTTTACTTACCGAGTTATTGCCGACATTTGCAGCCCAGGCATCGCCCGTCTGGTCGATCGCTACAGCCAGCGGATAGCTCAGTCCCCCGCCGGCAAATCCTTTCGCTCCTGAGAGCGGCTCTCCCGCAGGGCTGAACTTGCTGAGCGTTCCAGGATCGACAGCATTCGGAACCCAGATATTTCCTTCGCCATCAGCTGCGATCAGCTGCCCATAATTCAAGCCACCGCCCGTGTACTCCACGCTCAAGGTCCAATCGTTCGGAGCACCCGCAAGCGACGGTTGATAGGGACCACTCAATGTCAGCGATCCAAGATTCAGTCTCGGATTCAAAGCGATATTCAGTGCAGCAGCCAACGTATCCCGAGGCGTAATTCCACCAGCTACCGTCGCTTGAAAAAGCTTCAAACAGGCCGGCGATCCGCTCGGCGATTCAATGCAGGCAGCCAACACATTCGCCAGCGCGTTGATCTTGCTTCCAGGCACCGTGCCATTTCCGGCTGGAGTCGTCTCGCGCACGCGTCCCGATGTGCTGTCATACAAATTGGCAACCATCCGAAACGCATTCTTCAAGCCAACGAGATTGCTCCGGCTTGCCCCCACCGCCGTACTTCCGGGAGACATAAACTGATCAAGTGCATAGACGCTCGCAACGGTTGTCATCTCATTCAGCACAATCGGGGAAGAGCCAACCTTCCCACAATCGCCTAGCGCCGACATCAGAACTGTTCCTGAATTCGCCCCGGCTCCCGTGTCGCCTCCCGCAGCCACCATGTAGACCTGAGCATCATCGGCGGGACACTTATAAGCATCTGCAAGCAAAAAACTGCCGTCATTCTCGGTGGAGATAGACTTCGCATTGCTCAGCAGAGAGGTCGCACCCTCTCCGTAGCCAGAGTTACCCGCAGCGAAGAAAGAAATCTTTGCCCCACTCACTGGATGCTGCCCGCTGTATACCTTTCCCATGACCTCAACAACGGGTGCAGCAGGAGCAGGAGGTGCAGCAGGAGCCGCTGGAGCTGGAGGCACAGAAGGAGCAGAGGGTTGAGCTGGACTTCCAGTCGTCGGAGCCGAGGGCCCAGCCGCAGTGCCACCCGAAGAAGGACTACTTGTAGGTGGAGCTGTTGTGCCTCCGCCAGAAGGATTAGTCCCTGTAACAGGTCCCGTACTCGGACCTCCTCCTGTCGTCCCCGTCCCACCACCGGTGGGATTTGTTGGAGATGCCCCTGTAGCCGGAGGAATAGAACCTAAGAACGAATTGCCTGGAAGAACACCGGACCCGCAACCCGAAAGGACCATGCCTGCAACAAGGCCCGCACATACACTGATTCCTCGAAGGAATATCTTCAAACGCATAAAACTCCTTGGATAACTCGTCTTATCGTTCAAGGCGAATAAAGGGAAAGACCATCAATGCAACAAAGGAAATACAAACCAAGGAAGCCATATGCACTCTGTTTAAAAGGACAGAGCCAAATCCAAATCCAAGTCACAGGTGAAACGAATTAAAGCTCGGCAGGGGGAATACATCGAGTGTACCGAAAATTCGCCTCTCTGGACGATTGCAGGTGCAAAAGGGGATTAAAACCAAAAGAGGAAGAGCCAGGCTCTTCCTCTTCGGCATTTTTGAAATTACTTATTTGAGTGGGCTGGAATCCCGCGCGGCAGAATGAACCCCAACATTCGAAGAGATCCCCACAGGGCGCGTGACGATGGCGGTCGTATCTCGCATCGCCGCAATTGCCTTGTCATATCGGCCTGCCAGGGAGTTCAATCGAATTCGTCCCATCTCCTCCAGCATCTTCATGCCGTCCTTCAGATAGCTGATGCGAGACCGCTCGTCGTGACCCCACGTTACCGGAACCTCGCGGATCTCATATCCCAGTTTCTGTGCGATAAACAGAATCTCCGGATCGAACCCCCAGCGCTCGATAGTCTGCAGACGGAAGATAACCTGCGCCACGGGACGCTTGAACGCCTTGAAGCCACACTGCGTGTCCTTGAAAGGAAGCCCCATCACCGTGCGGGTAATCCAGTTGAAGCAACGGCCAAAAAACTGCCGGTAAAGAGGTTGATGGATGGTCTGGCGTGCACGGTCGAGCCAGCGAGACCCGATCGCCACATCCGCCCCGTTATGAATCGCCGCGATAAGCCGCTCCGCCTCCTCCATGGGAGCCGAAAGATCGGCATCAGTAAACATAACGATGTCGCCCGCTGCCTGCAGCAGGCCATTCCTGACCGAGTATCCTTTGCCTCGATTACCAGGATTCTGCACCAGATGAAGGCGAGGATGGCTCTGCATCCAGCGCTGTACGATCAACGCGGTATCATCCGTCGAACCATCATCCACAACAAGAACTTCTGCATCCCAGCCCTGTTCTGCAACACACGACATGACGCGATCCAGCGCATGCTCAATACGTGCGCTTTCGTTATACGCGGGAATAACAATACTTAATTCGGGGTGCGCCATCGCGCGGGGCCAGCCTTCCTGGGAAATTCTGCTTTATCTACCGTGTAGTCAGAGGGACAACGCCGTTCATCATACTGCAATTATTGGACGTATGAACAGCAATTTACGTTTCAAATTCCCATGCATCTATTCGCGAAACCCTCATTTCCCCCACTTAAAATAGCCTTCTTCGGGGAGGCAAAATCCGTGAACTCCCTGCTACACTCCACATCATGCCGGACGATTTCGCGCAACAGCCGCCTTCTCCGCCGCCACCGCCGCCACCACCCCAGTTCGGCGGATACGCCGCGCCTTCGCCTTCCTACACCTACACTGCCGGTCCGTTTCCTCCTCCCTATCGCCCCGCGCCCCGTGTGAACCGTTCTCCCTGGTTCTATGTCGTAACCATTGGAGGATCATTTGCTGCCATATGCCTCGTGCTCAGCGGCATGTTCTGGTTCATGATGCGCTCCGTTCAGGGCAACAATACCTCGGGGCTTGGACTTGGAAGCAGCCAGATCGCCGTGCTCGACATCAACGGAGTCATCCTCTCCGCCGACACCGTCAATACGCAGCTGCGTAAGTTCGGCGACGATTCCTCGGTCAAGGCCATCATCCTGCACATCAACTCCCCCGGGGGAGGGGCGGCCGCCTCGCAGGAGATATATCACGAGGTCCTGCGCATCCGAAAAGAGAAGCACAAGAAGATCATCGCCTCTATAGAGAGCGTGGGAGCCTCCGGAGCCTACTACATCGCCAGCGCATGTGATCGAATCTACGCAAACGAGGCCTCTGTCGTAGGATCGATCGGCGTCATTATGGAATGGATGAACTACGGCGACCTGCTCAAATGGGCCAAGCTGAAGAACATCACCATCACGGCGGGCGAGTTGAAGAGTGCGGGTGATCCCAGCCGCGACCTTACTCCGAAAGAACAGGCCTACTTCCAGTCTCTCGTCGACAACATGTACTCCCAGTTCGTCCACGACGTCGCAGCGGGACGAAATACGACCGATGAGAAGATCAAGCCCCTTGCCACCGGTCAGGTTTGGACCGGCAAGCAGTCGCTCTCGCTTGGGCTCATCGATAGGGTTGGAGGATTCCGTACAGCCCTGATCGATACGGCCCGCGAGGTCGGAATCTCAGGCGAACCCTCCATCGTCCGGCCGGCAAAAAATAAACGGGGTCTGTTGACCGTTCTGACCGATGATGGCGAAGACCTATTTCCCAACCCGGGCCAGATGCTGAATCGCGCTCCGGGCTTTTATTTTATGTGGAAGTAAGTGCTGACCGGCATTCCTTTAGCCTGAATCGAGCTACCTGGGATCAGGCGCGTGGCGACGGTCTCCCAGCCGGAGATCGTCGCCGCAGGATTAGTTTCTCATTTCGTGACAGCCTCGGGTTTCCTTTCGGCCGTGACTTGCATCCCATTTATAATCAAGCCAGTAAGCCGACACTCTGGATGTAGCCTACTCGGCCCTCCCTGATTGAAAGGACCTGCTCATGACCAAGGCTGATCTTGTCGACAAAGTAACCGCCCTCGGCGACCTCACCAGGCGCGACGGCGAGGTAATCGTCGATACCCTCTTTGAATCCGTCATCGGCGCTCTCAAAGCCGGTGACAAAATCGAGATTCGTGGTTTTGGCAGTTTTCGTACCAGGCAGCGGAATGCGCGCACAGGCCGCAATCCAAAAACTGGAGAAAAGGTTGATGTTCCTGCGAAACGGGTTCCCTTCTTCAAGCCATCGAAAGAACTCCGAGACTCTGTAAACCCCGGTGGAAAGAGTAGCGAAGCGTCTGGCAAGGTCGACCCACACCACCCACCAGCGATGTAACTCATTTCATACATCTTTCTCAAAACTCGCATAGGGCCATGATCTTCACCTCAGTGAAGATCATGGCTTTTTGTGCTTTCTGGCACGATTTGCCACATGTCCTATAATGGGAACCAGCGTGGAGCTGCTCCTCAATTTTTTGTGGTTGTCCGTCTCCCTTGCCATGGTTCTTACCTGGGCATGGACAACGAGGCACGAATCCACAAAGCGCTCCTGGAACGTCTTTATCGCGCTGGTTTTACTCCTGGTCCTGTTGCTCCCTGTCATCTCCATGACGGACGATCTTGTAGCAATGGACGGTCCTTCCGAGTCTGAACATGTGGTTCGCCGCAGCGAGATGCCTTTGCTGCACCTGACTCATGACACAGCTGCTCTGCTGGATATAGGACTTCTTTCCGCACTTCTCTTCCTTGGATTCGCTGTACTCTTCTCCCGTCTGTCCCGGTTCATGCTGCGCTTCTCTCCCCGCATCTTGATGGAGGCCTTCATTCGAACAACGGGAGTGCGTCCTCCGCCTTTGGTTTCCCTGACCGCCTAGTTCTGTCGGGAAAGTAAACTCGCTTCTTCCAGACTCTTTATAGATTCATTCCAACCTGAAGGTAGGGCATGATACCGAAAGCATTTCGTGCTGTCGGCGCCGCATTGTTTTCTATGGCGTCCGCACTCATGGCACAGACGCCACCCCCTACTCCACCGCCTGTTGCGCCGCTCACGCTGCAACAGGCAGTGGCTCGCGCCCTGGCGGCGAATCCCTCATTGCAATCAGCCCGTGAACATGTCTCTGCGGTTGAAGCCAACAAAATCACGGCAGGGCTGCGCCAGAACCCTAACCTCACCCTCTATGGGCAGGGATTGACGCTGCCCGAAGTTCCCACTGTCCCTGCTGGAAACCCATTCTTCTATTCGGCAAACGTCTCGCGTCTGTTCGAACGTGGAGAGAAGCGGCGCTGGCGGCTGGACTCGGCAAATGCCACGGCCGAATCCACACAGAGCCTCTATCGCGATCAGCAACGGCAACTCGTGCTCGCTGTCCGCGATGCCTTCACGGCCATGCTGCTCGCCAAGGCCTCTCTCGCCGTTGCAGATGAGAACCTCGCCGACTATCGCAAGACAGTTGAGCTGAGCCGTGCACGCCTCGACGCTGGAGATATCACCCCCACCGACTTCGAGCGCATCGACCTGCAGCAGGTACAGTTCGAGTCCGACGCCGACAATGCCCGTCTGAATCTCCAGCAGGCATCGGCACAACTCCAGCTTCTCTTCGGTGCGGACAGGCCGAATCAGACGCTCGACGTCACCGGAACACTCGATCCCCCGCAGGTTCCCCTCACCATGACCGAGGCAGAGGACAAGGGGCTCGCATCGCGGCCCGATTACCTCGCCGCGCGTCAGGCTCTCACTGCCTCAGAGGCCAACGCTAAGCTGGCGATCGCAGGCGGCACGACCGACCCGACGCTCTCCACCGAGTATGACCGCAACGGCGTCGACAACTCCTTCGGCGTCAGCGTTGCCATTCCGCTGCGTATCTTCGATCGTAATCAGGGCGAGAAAGAGCGTACGCGCTACGAGGTCCAATCCAGCCGCTCCGCCGTCACCGCAGCGCGCAATCAGGTCGTCTCCGATGTCGATCAGGCATGGATGGCCCTCGACACCGCACAGCGGCTGGCGCAGCGCTATAACAGCCACTATCTCGACGAGGCCGGACACGTTCGCGACAACCTCCAGTTCAGTTATCGCAACGGCAACTCCACCCTGCTCGACTACCTCTCGGCCCTGCGCGACTATCGCGCCATCAGAGTCAGCAGCCTGACTGCAAACGCACAGGTTTGGCTCGCTCTCCACCAGCTTAGCTTCGCTACCGCGACGGACATCCTCCCATGAAGGACCGCATGAACACGATCACGATACGAACCGAATCTCTTCTCCTGCTCGCGCTCATTGCGGCGCCTCTCACCGCATGCAAATCCTCTGCGCCGCCTCCAGCGGAGAGCCAGCAACCCGCCAACGCCGGAATCGAAACCACAGTCGCTCACGTTCAACAGAGCACCGACTTCCTCGAGATTCCCGCGCACGTCGAAGCCGACCCCTCTCACGTCGTCCGCGTCTTTCCTCCGCTCAGCGGCCGGATGCTCGGACTTCGCGTGTTGCCCGGCCAGGAAGTGACAAAGGGCGACACCATCGCCCAGCTTCAGAGCAGCGATATCGCCGCAGCCCGCTCCGACTTCGAAAAAGCGAAGATCGAGGTTCTCCGCTCCGACCGCGCATTAACCCGCGGCAAGCTGCTCCTTCAGCACGAAGTCCTCTCGCAGGCCGACTACTACGAGCTGGAGGCAGCCGATCAGACAGCTCACTCCGAGCTCGAGCGCTCTCGTCAGCGCATTCGCGAACTCGGCTTCTCCGAGGACAACACCTCCGACGAAGTCGCTCTGCGCGCCCCCATCTCCGGCGTCGTGCTCGATATCGGCACCGCAGCGGGTGAGATGCAACGCTCGCTCGACAACGCCACTCCCATCGCCACCATCGCCAACATCGACTCCGTCTGGATCGTCGGCGATGTCTTCGAACGCGATCTCGCCAGCGTAAAGCCGGGCCGAGAGGTACAGGTTCTCGTTCCCGCCTATCCCGGACTCACCCTCACCGGCCATGTAGCCAACATCGGCGATGCTCTCGATCCCAACACCCACACGCTCAAGCTGCGCGTAGTTCTTCCTAATCCGAAGCACACGCTGAAGACCGACATGTTTTCAACGATCCGGATTCCCGGTGCGACGCGAAATGCCGTTATCCTTCCGGCGACCGCGGTTCTTCACGAAGGCGAGAAGACCTCAGTCTTCATCGTCAACGCATCCGGCAAGTACGAGCAACGCCCCGTCACCGTGGGACGCAGCTTTGACTCCGGACCGATAAAGAACATTGAGATTCTCACTGGCCTCAACGACGGCGAAAAGGTCGTCTCAGTCGGCGGAGCACTACTCCGTCCCACCAATGGAGAGTGACGCGTGCAAGGACTGATTCGACTCTTCATACGTTATCGCGCCATCATCCTCATCCTCTTCGCGGTGATGCTTGCCGCAGGCAGCTTCGCCCTGTCGCGCCTCGATATCGAAGCTTATCCCGACCCCTCGCCGCCGCTGGTCGAGATCATCACTCAAAACCCCTCGTGGTCTGCCGAAGAGATGGAGCAGCAGGTCACAGTCCCCGTCGAAACGACGCTGAACGGAACCCCTCATCTCGATCAGGTCCGCTCCATCTCGATCTTCGGACTCTCCGACGTAAAACTCTACTTCAGCTTTGACTCCGACTACTTCCGCGATCGTCAGGAGGTCCTCAACCGTCTCCAGACGCTGCAGCTTCCCAACGCTCTGCAACCGCAGCTCTCCCCGTGGTCTCCCATCGGCGAGATCTTCCGCTATCAGCTCACCGGACGCGGCTACACCCTCAACGAGCTGAAGGCCACACAGGACTGGCTGGTACGCCGCGAACTCAAGCAGGTTCCCGGCATCATCGACATCACCACCTTCGGTGGAACCACCCGCCAGTATCAGGTCGAAGCCGATCCTGACCGTCTGCTCGGTTACGGAGTCACGCTGCCGCAGGTACTCAACTCCATCCAGTCCTCCAATGCCAACGCCGGAGGAAACTACGTCCAGCTCGGCAATCAGAACGTCAACGTCCGCGCACTTGGACAGGTACACAACACCGACGACATCGCCCACATCGTGGTCGCCGAAAAGAACGGCGCCCCCATCACGGTGGGAGACATCGGCAAAGTCCGGGAGGGCTTCCAGCCTCGTCTCGGTCAGGTCGGCCGCAATAAGGAAAACGACATCGTTCTTGGAATCGTGCTCCTTCAGAAGGAAGAGAAGTCTCTGCCCTCTCTGAAGGCTCTCAAGGAGAAGATCGCCAGCCTCAACACAGGCAGCCTTCTTCCTCCGGGCATGCACATCAGCACCATCTACGACCGCACGAACCTCATTAACCGCACCACCCACACGGTCCGCGAGGTCATCCTCACCGGCCTTGTCCTCGTCACGCTGGTGTTGCTCTCCATGCTCGGAGATCTGCGCATCACCTTCATCGCCGCGGTCACCATCCCCTTCGCTGTGCTCTTTGCCTTCGGCATGATGGTGCTCAGCGGACGCTCGGCAAACCTCATCTCCATCGGCGCCATCGACTTCGGCATTCTCGTCGACTCATCGATCATCGTGCTCGAAAGCATCTACCGTAAACTCTCTCGCCGTGTACCCGGCGAAGAGACCGGCGATCTGATCGTCGAAGGCGTCACCGACGCCGCACGTCCTGTGCTGTTCTCGACAGCGATCATCCTGATCGCCTTCATTCCTCTCTTCACCATGCAGGGCGTGGCCGGTCAGATCTTCTCGCCCATGTCGGTAACCTATGGCTTCGCCCTGATGGGAGCTCTGCTGTTCGCCCTCATCTTCGCTCCAGTGCTCGGATACATGACGGCACCGGCCGAACAAAAGGTCGGAGACGGCTACACCTGGCTCAGCCGCGGTCTCAAGAACCTCTACGAGAAGGCGCTGCACCACACGCTGCATTTCCCTCGCATAGTGTGGATTGGAGCAGCGGCAATGCTCGGCGTCGGCGTGCTCTGCTTCATGCTCGTCGGTGGAGAGTTCATGCCTCCGCTCGAAGAAGGAAACCTCTGGATTCGAGCCACACTTCCGCAGGACGTCTCCTTCGATACATCGGCGAACATTGCGGATCAGCTTCGCGCCGATATTGCCAAGTCTCCCGAAGTGACGCAGACGGTCTCGCAGATGGGACGCCCCGACGACGGCACCGACGTCTCCACCTTCAACAACATCGAGATCTCCGCCGCACTTAAGCCGCAGGAAGAGTGGCGCCCGGGACTCACAAAGGCAAAGCTGATCGACGAGATGAACCGGAGGCTCTCGCGCTTCCCGGGAATCGAGCTCAACTTCTCGCAGGCCATCCAGGACAACGTCGAAGAGGCGATGTCCGGCGTGAAGGGAGAAAACTCACTCAAGCTCTTCGGTGACGACCTCGACACCCTCACCTCGCTCTCCGGAAAGATCGAAAAGACCATGGAGTCTGTTCCGGGCGTCGCAGACGTCGGCGTCTTCAAGGTCGGCGGACAGCCTTCGCTGGTCATCCAGATCGACCGCGCGCGTGCTGCCCGTTACGGCATCCTCTCCGGAGACATCAACGCAGTCGTACAGGCCGCGGTGGGCGGTGCCCCGGTCACCCAGGTCATCCAGGGCGACCGCCGCTTCGATCTCGCTGTACGCTATCCCGAAGCCAATCGCTCAACCCCCGAGGCCATTCGAGCCATCCTTATCCCCACCGCCGATGGCAGCCGCATTCCCTTGGCCCAGATCGCCGATGTCTCCATTCGCCAGGGCAGCTTCCAGATCTTCCGCGAAGCAGGACGTCGCTACATCCCCATCAAGTTCTCCGTACGCGGACGAGACCTTGCAACCACCATCACCGATCTGCAGGCGAAGCTGAAGCAACAGGTTCCCATGCCGACCGGCTACGACTACACCTGGGCCGGCGAGTTCGACTCGCTCCGCAAGGAGCAGGCGCGACTCGCCATCATCATCCCCATCTCACTCGCCATCATCGTCATCCTGCTCTACATGCAGTTCGGCACATGGAAGGACGCGTTCATCGTCATCGCAACCCTTCCTTTCGCCGCCGTAGGAGGCACCGTCTCCCTCTTCCTCACCCACACGGCGTTCAGTATCTCCGCAGCCGTGGGCTTCACATCGCTGATCGGTGTAGCCACCCTGGGAGCCGTCGTCTTCATGTCGGGCGTACGGAGAGCTCAGCGTGAGAGCATCGATGGAACCGGCCTCGAGCATGGCTGCGTCGACGAGATGCGTCCCGTCGTCATGGCCTGCATGGCCGCAGGATTGGGCCTTCTCCCCGCCGCCGTCTCTAACGGCATCGGAGCGCAGGCTCAACAGCCTCTGGCACGCGTCGTAGTCGGAGGCATGGCCACAACCATCATCGCAATCCTGTTCGTGATGCCGCTGCTGCTGCGGCATCCACCGGAAAATCCCCTCATGCGAATCGGTGACACCGGCAAGGGCACCGAGGCGGAGTAACTTCCGCCTCAGTGCCCTCCCGAGGGCTTCCCTGAAACTTTAAACTTGGGGATCAAAAACACCAGCGGCATCACCGCCAGGGTCAGCCAGCCAATCGCGCGAAAGACATCCATAAAGCCCAGCAGCTTGGTCTGCGCATCCAGTTGCTCGTAGTAATGAAGATACGCGGCCTTCACAGCATCGGCGTGCGAGTACCCCTGACTCATCAGGTAGTTCGTCGTCCGGCGGATCGCATCCTGCAGCCACGCGCCCGAGGCAGGCAGGTTCGCCGACATCACCGACTGGTGAAAACTCTGCCGCCGTTCGCTGAGGGCCGTCGCGAAAGATATCCCAAAGCTTCCACCCCAGTTCCGAAAGAGGTTGGTGAGGCTCGACGCCCTGTTGTTCTCATTCGGCTTCAGCTGCGAATAAGACACCACACTCAGCGGAACGAAGAAGAAGGCATAGCCTAACCCTTGAAAGCATCGCGCAAGGGCATAGTGTTTATAGTCGGACTGTAAGGTCAGCCCGCTGTAATAGACCATCGCTGCCGAAACTGTCGTCAGGCTGAACACCAGCAGCGTCTTGGGATGCACCAGCCCTCGCTGGACCAGCTGTGCTCCTACAGGTGCAAGCAGCGTGATGACAAAGGCTCCCGGCCCCAGCACAAGCCCTGCATCAATCGCTCGATAGCCATAGAGCGACTGCAGAATCTGCGGGATCATCGTCGTCGTCGCAAACAGACCAAAACCAAAGACAAAATAGAAGATCGACGAGATAGCAAAGCTCGGATAACGCAGCAATCGCAACTCAATGATCGGCTCGTCTACCCTCAACTCCCAGATGATTGCGACGATTCCGCAAATAATCGCAATTGCAAAAAGCCAGCAGATAAAACTGCTTCCAAACCAGTCATCGATCTGGCCGCGATCGAGCATGATCTCAAGCGACGCCGATCCCAGAGCGATCAACCCGATCCCGACTCCGTCAATCTTCAGCTGTCCACCTACACGGGCCTTATCCCGCTCTTCCTTGAACGCAGGCGGATCGCTCACAAAGCGATTCGTCAGATACAACGACAGCAGGCCAATCGGGATATTGATCAGAAATACCCAACGCCAGTTGTAGTTATCCGTAATCCAACCGCCTAGCACCGGACCAATCGCCGGAGCCGTCACAATCGCCACCGTGTACAGAGCAAACGCAGAGGCGCGTTTCGCAGGAGGAAAGGTATCGACAAGAATGGCCTGTTCAACGGGAGCAAGTCCGCCGCCACCGACCCCCTGCAGCACCCGGCTTATCAACATCACCCCAAGCGTAGGCGCGAGACCGCAGAAGAGCGACGTCAGCGTGAACAGGGCCACACAGGCCATGTAATAGTTCTTGCGCCCAAAGACGCGGCTCAACCAAGCGCTCATCGGCAGCACAACAGCGTTGGCCACCAGATAAGTCGTCAGGATCCAGGTAACCTCATCGAAGCTGCGCCCAAGACCACCGGCAATATGGGGCAGCGACACGTTGGCAATCGAAGTATCCAGCAGCTCCATGAACGTCGCCAGCGTCACCGTAAGGGCGACAACCCACGGGTTCACTGGCTTGCGAGCACCCGCAACCTTCTGTTGAGGCAGTACCTGAACCGCACCCATCGCAATCCTTTGCCTTTAGAGATAAGAGACCATTTGGTCTCTTAATGACAAGATTGTGATGCGATCCAACGTCTTCCGGATTCTCAAATTGCCCCTGTTCGAAGACTTTATGAAACAGAGGTTGGCAAGTGCGCTCTTCCCTTCGACATAGGCGCACGCACTCGTGTCTCCAGATAAGCATCCAGATGCTCCATGGCATCCTGAAGAGCCTGATCACTCTTCTCAATGCGGCTCACGAGCATGCCTCCTTCCAGCCCCGAGATAATAAGCCTCGAGACCTTCTCGGCATCCACATCCGCCCGCACCGTTCCAGCCGCAATCCCATCCGTAAGGATATTTCGCAACATCTTCTGCCATCCACGGAACGCGTTGCGAACCCGTTCACGCAGAATCGGATTGCCGTTATCCGAGTCCACTGCCGTATTCAGCAGAGGGCATCCCCCCGGAATGCTCGACCGAAAGACAAACCCCGCGATGTGGTGCTTCAGACGATCCACATGATCCGGAATCTCATCGAGTCCCTGGCGACGAAGTGCCGAGGTCACCATCCAGGCATAATCGAAGGCTTCGGCCGCAATCTCTTCCTTGCTGTCGAAATGCCTGTAAATGCCACCCTTTTCAAGCCCCGTAGCAGCCATAATGTCCTTAAGGACACAACCTGCATACCCCTGCTTGTTGAACAGGGGCGCAGCCGCCGCAATAATTCTCTGCCGAGTCTCTTCGCCTTTATTCATGGGTCTATTCCTTAGATAAAAAAGAAACCGATTAGTCTCAAATTGTTACATCTAAGAAACTTCACTTCCAGCAATTCCTATTACATTCAGCATTCTTCCGGTCTTCCCCGCCTGAGCCCTGTGCGAGAAGTACTTCGGCGTTCCTTCATCGTCGCGAGCGCAGGAGGTGCACTCTCCCACCACCGATATCCTCTCCGCCAGAACTCCCGCATTCAGAAGCTGCCTCCTGTTCGCCTCCCAGAGATCGACTCTCAGATGCGAAGCTCCATCCTCGCCCTGAACCATCCGAAAAAGATCGGGGCCATAGGAAAACTCGGAGGTAAACCTCTCCCGAACCTCTTCTCCTACGGTGTAGCAACACGCTCCAATGCTCGGACCGATGGCTGCGGACAGCTCCTCAGGACGCGAGCCGTACTCTCTCGCCATCATCTCAACCCCATGTTCCACGATTCGGGCCACAGTCCCCCTCCAGCCCGCGTGGAAGGCCCCCACAGCTCGATTCACAGGGTCCAGCAGCAGTACGGGAACACAATCCGCAGTTCCCACCCCCAGAAGGACACCAGCGTCATTCGTCACCAATCCATCGCCTTCAAGGACAGCCTTGCCCTCCGGAGTCTCGAGACGTCCCTCACGAGCATCCTCTCCCCTGACAACCTGGATCTGGTTTCCATGAACCTGTCGAACAGTCACCAGCCTGGAAGACAACGCCACGCTGTCCACCAGACGTCTCCTGTTTTCGCTCACGTTTGCCGGATCGTCTTCCTTTGTCCACCCCAGATTCAGTGACTTAGCTCCATAGACGGTGGAGACTCCACCCCGCCGAGTGCTGAATCCATGACGCAGCCATTGAATATCTCGCCACCCCGGCACCTGTACCACATCGACTTCTGCCATAATTTATTCATTCTAAAGTCGAAATACCGTTGACTTTTTCCAGCTTCCACCGTCTTCCCTAAGGGCAGTCACCGGACCGTCCCCGCAAAAGGCTAAATATCTTTTCTTTCAACAAAAATTTGCATCTGAAATCGTGGGTCTGTAAGATACCGCGATTGTAGACATGAGAGCGAACGTGCCCACTCCCACCGCAGCCACACAACTTCTTCGTACCCGAATCGGCAAAGTTTGCGTCGCCATCATCGGCTCCACCGCCGCCGAGATGATCGAAAAGGCGAACTCTGTCGTCCGGGAGACCCCCTTTCTCGAATTCCGGCTCGACTATCTCGAAAAGCCTCTGACGGCCCTTCCCAAGCTGAAGCAGTTCTTCGCCGACAACACCGCGGCCACCGGAATCGCGACCTGCCGTCGTGCCGCCAACGGTGGAAAATTCACGGGATCGCTCGCGGCCGAGATGGAGGTCCTCTCCAAGGCAGCGTCGGCCGGATTTCATATCGTCGATCTTGAGCTCGAATCGGCTGAAGCTCTCAAGAAGGGTGAGGTGCAGAAGCTTCGCGACACCGGCGTTGCCGTGATCATCAGCCACCACGACTTCTCCGCGACCAAAGATCTCGACAAGATCTACGAGCGCATCGTGCCCTTCCAGCCGGATTTCATCAAGATCGTTCCCACGGCAAAGACGCTCACCGATAACGTCACTCTCATGCGTTTCATGGAGCGGATGCAGGAGAACTCCAACATCATCGGCATCTGCATGGGCGATGCCGGAATCATCTCACGCGTGCTCGGTCTGCGCGCGGGTTCGGTCTTCACCTTTGCCGCGGCCACTTCAGGCGAAGAGACCGGTCCAGGCCAGATCGCCGCACGTACCCTGATCGAGACCTACCGGATCGACCAGGTGGACGCGGCAACCAAGGTCTATGGAGTAGCGGGCAATCCCATCAAGAGCTCTCTCTCCCCCATCATGATGAACACCGCCTTCCGCCGCGAAACGGTCAATGCCGTCTACCTCGCGCTCCAGGCGACAAAGGTCAGCGACCTCCTCAAACTGGTGCAGGAGATCCCCATCCAGGGCCTCAGCGTCACCATGCCCCACAAGCAGGAGATCATGGCCCATCTGGAGAACACCGATCCCCTCTCCGCAAAGATCGGGGCCTGTAACACCGTTCTCCGCGCGCAGGATGGCAAGCTCTACGGCTTCAACACCGACGTCGCCGGCATCGTAGGTCCTCTTGAGAAGAGGATGTCTCTGCGTGGCGCTAAGGCCCTCGTACTCGGAGCCGGAGGGGCCGCACGCGCCGCCGTCTTCGGTCTTCGCGACAAAGGCGCCGATGTCTTCATCCTCAACCGCACCGCCGAGACCGCCCAGAAACTGGCGAAGCAGTCCGGCTCCAAGGCCATCAAGAAAGAAGCCGTAGCCAAGACTCCCTTCGACGTCATCATCAATGCCACTCCCATCGGCATGGCAGGGCAAAAGGGGACACATCTGCTCGACGCAAAAGACCTGAACACGAGGCTGGTCTTCGATCTGGTCTACAACCCTATCGAGACGCCCCTGATTCGTCTTGCTCGTCAACAGAGCATCCCGTTCATCACCGGAGTCGAGATGTTCGTTCAGCAGGGAGCTCGCCAGTTCGAGATATGGACCGGTAAGCCTGCCCCCGAAGAGGAGATGCTTCGCGTAGTCATCCATGCTCTCCGTCAGCAGGCAGAAGCGGCAGCAGCGGAAGAAGCCGCGCCTGCGGCTAAGACAGCGGCAAAACGCAAGCAGGCATCCTGAACTTGAATATTGTCTGAAATCCAGAAAAAAGAGCCACCCCAAGACGGGGTGGCTTATCGTTTGAAGCAGAAATCTTTAGTGACGGCCCTCGGCGGAGGCAATCTTCTCCTCTGCCTGACGCGTCAAGGCATTGGCCTCGTCGTACTTCTCGCCGTCGTCGCCGGCTTCCTGCCACATCTTTTCGCCCTTGGCGAGCTCTGCGCGAGCCTCATCGGCGTTGATCTCCTCCGGATGGAAGGCATTCTCCGCCAGGATGGTGATGCGCTCCGGAAGAACCTCGACAAAACCCCATGCGACAAAAAACCTCTGGTTCTCGGAGCTTCCACCGTGCAGCCTTACCTCACCCGCACCCAGCTCTGCCAGCAGCGGTGCATGACCATAGAGCGCTTCGAGGTAACCAGACATCGACGGCAGCTCAACCGCTTCCGCAGTCGTATCTACCAGAATGCGGTCCGACGTTACCAGGCGGACAGCAAGGAGACCGGATTGGTTTGTATCTGCCATTTCGTTCTAACTCAGTGCTCCAAAGATCTCTCTGGAGGATTCTCAACTAATTTTCGGGCTGTCCGTCGCAAATTTTGCAACGGACAGACTGGATAAACTCTTACGCCGTAGCCTTCATCTTCTCTGCCGCGGCCAGAACGTCCTCGATACCGCCCTTCAGATAGAAGGCCTGCTCGGGAATATCATCATGCTTTCCTTCGATGATCTCCTTGAAGGAGCGGATCGTGTCCTCGACCTTGACGTAAGCGCCGGGGATACCCGTGAAGATTTCGGCCACATGGAAGGGCTGCGACAGGAAGCGCTGCACCTTGCGGGCGCGGGCAACCGTAATCTTGTCCTCTTCCGAAAGCTCGTCGATGCCGAGGATGGCGATGATGTCCTGCAGGTCCTTGTAACGCTGCAGAATCTTCTTCACACCCTGGGCTACGTCGTAGTGCTCCTGGCCGACAACGCGCGGAGAAAGAATACGCGAAGTCGAAGCCAGCGGATCGACCGCCGGATAGATACCAAGCTCAGAGAGCGGACGCGAAAGCACGGTCGTCGCATCAAGGTGAGCGAAGGTCGTCGCCGGAGCCGGGTCAGTAAGGTCGTCGGCCGGAACATAGACAGCCTGCACCGACGTAACCGATCCCTTCTTGGTCGAGGTGATGCGCTCCTGCAGCTGTCCCATCTCGGTCGCGAGGTTCGGCTGGTATCCCACGGCCGAAGGCATACGGCCAAGCAGAGTCGAAACCTCGGAACCCGCCTGCGTGAAGCGGAAGATGTTATCGATGAACAGCAGCGTGTCGGCGCCCTCTTCGTCGCGGAAGTTCTCGGCGACGGTCAGACCGGTCAGCGCCACGCGCAGACGTGCTCCCGGCGGCTCGGTCATCTGGCCGTAGATCAGCGCAGCTTTGGACTTGTTGTAGTCCCTCGGGTCAATAACGCCCGACTCCTGGAACTCGTGCCACAGGTCGTTTCCTTCGCGGGTACGCTCACCCACACCGGCGAACACCGAGAAGCCACCGTGCTTCGAAGCGACGTTGTTGATCAGCTCCTGAATAACGACGGTCTTGCCTACACCGGCGCCACCGAACAGGCCGATCTTTCCACCCTTCAAGAACGGCTGAATCAGGTCGATGACCTTGATGCCGGTCTCGAACATCTCTTCAGACGTCGACTGCTCGTCGAACGCCGGAGCCTGACGGTGAATCGGCAGATGCTTCTTCGCGTTCACAGGTCCAAGCTCGTCCACCGGCTGTCCCAGAACATTCAAAACACGGCCCAGCGTCTCACGTCCCACCGGAACCATGATCGGAGCACCGGTATCAATCGCCTTCATGCCGCGAACCAGACCCTCGGTTGCCACCATGGCGATGCAGCGCACACGGCCCTCGCCAAGGTGCTGCTGCACCTCGACGACTACGTCCATGGGGTTAGGAACGTCGAAGCCCTCGCTGACGATGCGCACGGCCTGGTAGATAGCCGGCATCTTCGCCTCTTCGAACTGAATGTCAACGGCCGGACCGCTGATCGAAATCACTTTTCCAATATTCTCTGCCATAGTCTCTTTCTCTAAAGAGCGGCCGCTCCGCTCACGATCTCAATAATTTCCTTCGTAATCGCTGCCTGACGCACTCGATTCATCTCAAGCGAGAGCGCGTCGATCATGTCACCAGCGTTGTTGGTAGCCGAATCCATTGCAGTCATACGCGCCGCATGTTCTGCCGCAACCGACTCCAGCAAAGCGTGAAAGATCTGTGTCGTCACATATCGCGGCATCAGATGCCGGAACAGACTCTCAGGCTTCTGGTCGAAGATGTAATCGACCTCTGCCGTGCCAAACTTCTTGGCTTCGGACTCGATCACCGACTCTTCCGGCTCATAGAGGCTCACACCCGACGTAACCGCGGCATGTGCTGCAGCCTCTTTCTGCTCCTCGCTCATCTCCTCCGCCACCGTAATCTCGTGCGAACCAAGCTTGCGGATTGGGAGCAGCTTCTCGACAACAACGCGCTGAGCGATAACTGACTTGAACTCGTTGTAGACAACATAGACCGAGTCGATCTCGGCGCGCGTATAGCGCTCGATAATCGAGTGAGCCAGATCGCTCACCTGATTGATGTCGACCTTGTTCAGAAGAGCAGGATGATCGCCCGTAACCTCGATGGGAGCATTCCGGTGTCTCAAAACCTCATAGTGCGTCGCCAGATCATTGTCGTAGTGCTCTTCCGTCTTCTCATAAACAGCCGCCGGATACCGCTTCCCAACCAGATCGCGAGCCTTGCGGCCTACCGGTTCGATATCGACATTCTGACCGATCGACCGGCGCTGATTGATGAAAGAGTGAGCAGCCTTGGTGATATTCGAGTTGAAGGCACCCGCAAATCCCTTATCGCCTGCAATCACCACGACAAGGACATTCTTCTCTTCACGCTCTACCAGAAGAGGATGCCGAACATCACCCGTCTCGTCACTGTATAGATCGGAGCGGCGCACCAGCGATTCCAGCACACTCGCGATCATCTGGGCATAGGGTCGCGCCTGCAGAGCCCGCTCCTGCGCACGGCGCAGTTTGGCAGCCGAGACCATCTTCATGGCCTTGGTAATCTGCCGCGTGTTCTTCACACTGCGGATGCGACGCCGTAGATCGAGTACGTTTGCCATGGTTTACTTGGCCTGAGCCGTCTCTTTCTCCTTGCGCTGCGCCAGGAAGGTCGACTTGAAGTCGTTGATCGCCGAGATCAGACGCGCCTTGATGTCATCGTCGATCGCCTTCTTCGTAGCAATGTCCGAAAGCACATTCGATCCGGTCGACTCAAGATACGGATAGAGACCATCTTCGAACGCACGCAGATCAGGAACCGCAACATCGTCGAGCAGGCCATTGACACCGGCAAAGATGATGGCAACCTGCTTCTCGAAGGGAAGAGGCCGGAACTGAGGCTGCTTCAACAACTCCGTAAGCCTCTGGCCGCGGTTCAGCTGACGCTGCGTCACCGGGTCCAGATCCGAACCGAACTGCGCAAAGGCAGCAAGCTCACGATACTGTGCAAGGTCCAGCTTCAGGGTCGAACCGACCTGCTTGGTCGCTTTGACTGCCGCGGCAAATCCTACACGCGAGACCGACAGACCGACGTTGACGGCAGGACGAACACCCGAGTTGAATAGGTCGGTTTCAAGGAAGATCTGTCCGTCCGTAATCGAGATGACGTTGGTCGGAATGTATGCCGATACGTCTCCAGCCTGCGTCTCAATGATCGGAAGGGCCGTAAGGCTTCCTCCACCCAGTTCATTGGAGAGCTTCGAAGAGCGCTCCAGCAGACGCGAGTGCAGATAGAAGACGTCGCCGGGGTATGCCTCACGTCCCGGGGGACGGCGGAGCAGAAGCGAGATCTCGCGGTACGACGCAGCGTGCTTCGAGAGATCGTCGTAGATCACCAGAGCGTGCTTGCCGTTGTCGCGGAAGTACTCGCCGATAGCGGTCGCAGCGAACGGAGCCAGATACTGCATCGGAGCAGGCTCGGACGCGGTAGCGGCAACTATGATCGTGTAAGGCATCGCGCCGTTCTCTTCCAGCGTCTGCACCACCTGGGCAACCGACGAGCGCTTCTGACCGATCGCGCAGTAGATGCAGATCAGGTCGTTCTTCGCCGAGTTGATGATGGTGTCGAGAGCAATCGCGGTCTTGCCGGTCTGACGGTCGCCGATCAAAAGCTCGCGCTGGCCGCGGCCGATCGGAATCATCGTGTCGATGGCCTTGATACCGGTAGCCATCGGCTCACGGACCGACTGACGCGCGATAACACCCGGAGCGAGACGCTCGACAGGAAGGAAGTGATCCGTATTGATGGGTCCCTTATCGTCGATGGGCTGGCCAAGAGCGTTGACAACGCGACCGATCATCGCCTCGCCAACAGGAACCGACATGATGCGGCCTGTACGCTTAACCTGATCGCCTTCCTTCAGCACCGTGTAATCGCCAAGGAGCACCGCACCAACCTGGTCCTCGTCAAGGTTCATGGCGAGACCCGCAACGTTGTGCGGGAATTCGATCAGCTCTCCAGCCATTACCTTGTCGAGACCGTGAACGCGCGCAATACCATCGCCCAGCGAGATGATCGTGCCGACCTCGTCGACCTGAATCTTCTGCTCGTAGTTCTCAATCTGCTGGCGAAGCAGCTCTGTTATCTCACCTGCATTGATCTGTGCCATGTCTTCCTTCTACTCGCCTCGTATCAATCTCTTCGTAACCTTGCAACTGCTTAAGCGCTAACCAACCGCCGCTTCAACTGCTCCAACTGGGCGCGGATAGAACCGTCATAAACAGTCGATCCAATCCTGACGACCGCACCACCCAGCAGGGTCGGATCTTCGCGGTACGTCGCACGAATCCGTCCGCCGGCCAGCCTGGATACCTGAGCCTCCAGAGAAGACCGGTCTTCCTCGCTCAAAGCGTGGGCGCTGACGATCTCTGCCTCCGAAAGGCTGGCTTCCTCGTTGGCAACCGCACGATACTCATCCAGAATCTCTCCCAGATCAGCAAGCCGGTCATGCTCCATAATCACCGCGATGAAGTTCCGGACCTGCGGAAACATATCGATCTTTCCGGCAATAGCATCCAAGACCCTCAACTTCTGCTCGCGCAGGATCACCGGATCCATCAGAACCTCGCGAAGCTCGCGGCTTCCCTGAAACGTTCCGCGAAAATCCTGAAGCTGTTGCTGAGCAGCGTCAGCATCGATCTTCTGATCTTTTACAACTGAGGCGAAAGCATGGGCGTAACGAAGCGCGACGACGGACATTAGTTGCGCCCTCCCTCAACATCGGCTCCGAGACGGCGCGCAAACTCCTGCACCAGCAACCTGTCGGTCTCAGCCGTTACAACCAGCTTCTTCGCTGCCTGATCGATAGCAAGATCCGCGGCATACTGCTGAATCTGGCGACGCGCCTGAGCAGCCGCTGCAGCAATCTCCTGCTCAGCCGCAGCAAGAACTTTCTGCTTCTCTTCCTCAACGGAGGCCTTCATACGCTGCTCGTCCTGAAGAGCGTCCTTCTCCGCCTGCGCACGCATCGCGGCGATCTGCTCATCCAGCTTGCCAAGCCGGGCTTCTACGCCGCTCAGCCGGGCATTCGCCTCGGTGCTGGCCTTCTGGGCCTCAACAAGATGCTTCTGCAGAGCCGCATTCCGGTCCCGGAAGGTCTTGGGCAGCGTCTTCAGCAGGAACCAACCTACCAGAAGCGCCAGAACAACAAAATTTGTAATCGTGAAAACATTCGCAGCCTGTTCAGCATCGAGACCGAGCTTCGAGCCCAACGCCTTTACCGCAGCAGAGTGCCGGTAGGCATCGTTCTCGTCCCCTTCCTTCTCCTGCTTCTCCGCAGGCTGGCCAGCCGAAGCGCTCCCACCTTCGCTCTGCGCCGCCGGAGCCTGCTCCACAGCATGAAGGCGAGGCATCGGGCCGAGCAGCATGAACGCCAGTGCAAGACCGGGCAACAGCGTCTTCAAGACAATCCTGGAACTCTTCACCGCGTCACCTCCGTCACAGCGACTTCGGAGGGAAGAATTGCCGTCAGGATCTTGGAGCTCAGCTCCGCGCTGACGCCTTCGATCTGCGTCTTCGCCTGAGCGACGCTCTGTTCAATTCCCTGCCGCGCGGAACCGACGCGCTCCTGCGCAGCCTTCCGCACCTGCTCCAGGGCAGCCTCTCGCTCATCGGCCCACTGCTTCAGCCTGCGCTCCCGAGCCTCGAAGATCTCAGACTTCGCCTTGCGAAGCTTCTCCTCGTAGGCATTCGTCTCAGCCTCAGCAGCGGCGATTGCGCCCTTGGCCTGTTCCATGGCTCCCGAAGTGCGGGCGTGCCGCTCAGCCAGAACACGCTCCAGCGGTCGGCGAACCAGCAGTCCATACGCGATAACCAAGAGAATGAAGAGGACCATCGTCGGCACAGCGCCGAGCACAAGTCCACCGAGTTGATTAAGTATCTGGTCCATGTAGGGGTTCGGCCGCGACCGCTCCGAGTCTTTTCTTACATCCGCCGTTCAGGCAAGCATAACTTCTTCGAAGCGTTACAGGTTGGGCCTGCTTTTGTAGATTGCGGTACACCTAGTTTTAGCAAAGCGTTTGACGGAGTGTCAAACCGCGATAATGCGATAACCGAACACATGGGCGTTCATCGCCCTTTTCGCCGCACCGCAACTTCCTTTGACTTTCCCTTCAAATCTCGTAAACTTTAATCACCACCCGGACCCTATTCTCTGGGTCACATAGGTCGCGTGATCGGGGACACCACCTCCGCTCCCCATCAGGCGGCCTATGCTAGTTAACCGGCTTTTCCTTCGAACTTACGTGGAATCTCCGATAGCGGTTCAGCAGGGATGCCGGTCCCCTGGCCGAAAAAAACACCACATTCCCCTCAAACCGCTTTTCGCTCAAAAGAGCGCCCCCTTCAAGCGCGGCTATGACAGCGCCCTCCGACTGGGGCAGACGAAATTCCGCTTGAATCACCGGATCGGCAATTAAATGTCTGTCAATTGTCTGAAGCAGCTCGTCCAGCCCCTCTCCAGTCAGCCCCGAGACCAGAACTCGCCCCTCCCTTGCCAGCCCCATTCGCTCAATCGGGGAGACAAGATCGATCTTGTTCATCACCTCGATGACAGTCTTTCCCGCCACGTCCAGTTCACCCAGAACTCTCTCGACTTCGACCTTCTGCTCCTCAAGCATCGAGCTTGAAGCGTCCCTCACATGCAGCAGCAACTCCGCGCGCTCAACCTCTTCCAGAGTCGCCCTGAAGCTCGTCACCAGCGTATGCGGCAGGTTGCGAATGAATCCCACCGTATCCGACAGCAGAATCTTCCGCCGCGATGGAAGCTGCAGCTGCTTCAGCTTCGGGTCCAG
>Ga0255336_100611_pt1 | contig 47855 bp, 52 predicted proteins | sample MeOH1_35cm_T3_17_FD_189102 | JGI IMG/M metagenome (GOLD analysis project Ga0255336, IMG submission 189102) | Sandy soil microbial communities from University of British Columbia, Vancouver, Canada - MeOH1_35cm_T3_179 | ecosystem: Engineered > Artificial ecosystem > Sand microcosm > Unclassified ... | reverse complement strand
TGTACGTGTCCTGGAATGGCGCCACCGAGGTCACGTCATGGAGGTTCTTTGGCGCCGACGCGAACCATGGGCCGTGGCACGAGATGGCGCTCCGGCCCAAGAACGGATTTGAGACGACATACAAACACGAGTCCACATTCAAATACACGTATGCCGAAGCGGTGGATGCGGCCGGCCAGACCCTCGGCGTCAGCGACGTGCAGGAGACCTATACTCCGAATGAGAAGATGGTCGAATACTGCGATGATCTGGCCTGTCGGTTCATGCCCACGGGCGCCGAGCGGGAGCATGAGAGAGAGCAGAAGGCCAAGGAACGGCAAGAAAAGGAGGCCCGGGAGAAATGGGAAAAGGACAGAAAGTTCAGGATCACCCAGATCGTCGTGGGAACTTTGGGCGGCCTGGCCGGCGCCCTCGTCATCCTGGCGCTTCTCTGGACCAACAACTTCATCAGCCGGCCTGTCCACCGCTGGTCCCACAGAGTCGTCCATGCCATCCGGAAGCGTCGTCGGCGGAGAGGGAGCACGGCGAGTTACAAAGCACTGGCACTGGAAGAGCACGACAGTGACAGTGGTGGTGATCGGGCTCCCATGATCACAGATGGATCGTAGCGACCAAGTCAGCCATGCATGATACAACATCGTCTTTTTGTTTCTTTGCCATCGGCGGGAATGGACTCGCAGGCCTTGCCTGATCTGCCTTGAGACCATGTTACCTCGTGCAACCAATGCTCTACACAGCATTCTCGACCATCTGCCTCACTAGGAAGGAGATGCGACTCTCCAAAAAGGCTGGTCATTACAACTGGGGAATTTACACTTGCAGATCGCCGTGCCGTGTACCCGACCAGGGTTTGCAGTGGAGTATGCATGCCGCTGGGCCACATGGTCGATTAGCACAGACCCCCGGCTTGCATTGGCTTCAGCTGGGCCGACCCTCGTGGTGTTAGCAGATATCAAGGACTCTGAAGTCGGTGGCGTGCGAATGTAGCCGCGTCATCGGTAACTTGACGGTCGATCTGAGAGAGGACAAGAATACGCGTACGACATAGAAGCTTGAGACGGCACTTGACACAAGGGCTTGCGTGTGCCGCGCGCTCGTTCCCGTTCCAGCTCCAGTCTGAGAACCAGCTTACGGGCCATGACCGGTGATGTCGGAAACAGGCTGGGATGCTGGGCGTAGCGACTGACCCAATTTACTGGATTGAGATAAGGAGACAAGAAATTTGCTGGCGGCCAAGCATCGGCGCTGTGCCCTGGTTGGAATGCAGGGGCGCCGCTGACGGGTGGGCCCTTGGCCTGCATTTACAGTTACTGTGACGGAATGATTGTCTTGACATATCTTTCCCAAGCCCGACCACAGCAATATCGCGGATCGCCGCATCCTGGTCTCCCAGACGTTTGTAGATGCTCGCTTTTTTTGTATTGGAGCAGCCAAGTCATTCATATTGACAGGATCACGCCGACTACCGTGCTGGGTCTGGTCTCCAACTCGGCACCGGCACTCATCAGGCAGGGCAGCGATGCCCGTGCAAACCTCAGGTCACACCGATATCGACAGGTGACCGGGTACTGAAGACACGAGCACAACATGTCCCAAGATACAGAGAACAGAGCGGTCAAACCGGCTCCACCGCCGTCATGGACTTCGATCCCGAACAAGATTCAACTGGCCATCATTTGCTCGGTGCGGATTGTGGACTTCTTCCAGCAAGCGGCTCTGCAGGCCTACATGTTCTATCAGCTCAAGTCCTTCTCCCCGTCGGCGTCTGATAGTGAGATCTCATACCAGACGGGTGTACTACAGGGCGTCTTCACCGCCGCACAGGTCTTTACCGGCATTCTCTGGGGACGGGTCGCCGACTCGCCCTCCTTTGGGAGGAAAACTGTGTTGCTCATTGGATTGACCGGCCAAGGACTGAGCTGTGTGGGAGTGGCCTTTTCGAGAAGCTTTGCGGCCGCCGTGGTCTGGAGGTGTCTAGGTGGTGCCGTGAATGCCACCGTCGGCGGAGCGCGGACGTCTTTGGCCGAGAGTACGGAGAAGATATACCATTCCCGGACCTTTCTCCTCCTCCCTTTGGCCTGGAACATTGCCAATATCTTCGGACCGCTGTTTGGTGGCCTGCTCTCCGATCCCGTCTTCAATTATCCCGGCTTATTTGGGGACCATTCGACCTTTGGCGGCGCCCACGGCGTCAGTTGGCTGAAGAAGTTCCCATATGCGCTTCCCAACCTCTTCTGCGCCCTGGTCCTCTTCGCCGACGCCCTGCTCGTCTGGGTGGGTCTGCGTGAAACGTTGGCAGCGAGAAAGTATCACCGAGACCGCGGGATCGAATGGGCTGAGAACATCCGCTATCGGCTCCATACCATGATATTCCAGCGATTCGGCTATAGCCTGATCGGCCAGTCAGAGATCCGAGAGCCCGACACCGTTGACGACAATGACATGCTCACAAGCACGCCCTTGACCATTCTCCCGAGTGCCAAAGAAGCGAATCGGGATTCTCAAGTCCATCAACTCCCCAAACCACTGGCGCCGTCGGAAGGGCCGAAAGCGGCACCGCCATTCTTTCACGCCTTCACGCCCAACGTCCTCATGGTGCTCGCCACCGTGGCCATCATGGACTTCCAAATGGGCGGCTTCGCGTCATTGTGGACCATCTTCCTCTCCTCCGCGCGACGCACAGAGGAAGAAGAGGCCGCGATCCATTTGCCCTTTGTCTTCGCCGGCGGGATGAGCTTTTCGCTGCCCACCATCGGCCTGGCCATGTCGATCCTCGGCTTCGTCGGCATCATCCTCCAACTCACGCTGTATCCAAGCGTCAATGCGCGCTTTGGCCTTTTGCGCTCCACCCGGTGGAGTCTGTATGTCTTCCCGATCGCCTACGCCCTGGCGCCGTATCTCAGCCTGCTCATCTCTGTGCCCGCCGTGCTGTGGGTCGGCATCGTCGTCGTCGTGGTGCTGCAGGTTGCCGCCCGCACCTTCGCCATCCCGGGCTCGGTGCTGCTGATCAACAACAGCAGCCCGGGCCCGGCGATGCTGGGCACCATACACGGCATGGGCGCCGCCACAAGCAGCGCCTTCCGCACCGTCGGCCCCATTGTCGCCGGCCATTGGTACGGAAGCGGGCTGAAGATGGGCGTCGTGGGCTGGGCGTGGTGGCTGCTGGCAGCCGTCAGCTTGGTCGGCGTGGTCCCGAGTTATTGGGCACGGGACGGCCAGTAAGGAGGAGTATGACGATGACGTGAAGATGAGGCAACGGACCACCTTGACGTTGTCCTGCGAGGGTTGCTTTGCATTGTTGCATTGGCGATGCATGACTGATATGGATCGGATCTAAGGGATGGGAAATCCCTCTTGTACAGCATCTATTAATATGCCTCGTCATTATGAGAATCTAGGGACATGAGGCTTATATACTACAAGAATTAGACATCACCCACATGCACTCCCCAATTATATTCAGACGTGCCACTCTTTTCAGATATCCGTCTCATTCGTCATACACCGATTCCAATCTATACATCACGCAAGCGCAATCGAACTCGAATGAAACGCTCCAGTAGTGGGACCTAGTCACTTATCACTACTACCATCCTAGAGACCCGGGGAATCCATGTATTTCATGATTTGCCATTTTGGTATCGACCATTCGTATGACGAAACTTTTCAATGCCAGTCGCATCTCTGGTATAGCAGAGAGCCGGCCATACAATCCCATTCCCTTTTGGTCATCGAAAAAATGCAAAGCTTGTTCCTGTTTTACTCGTCGTCTCGCATCCTGTCTCCCGAGCCACGACCACCGCCACTAGGCTGGCCATTTCTCCCAGAGTGACCGATTCTCCCTGTAATGTCTTGCCACGTGGCGCCGAATCTTCTGCCCGTGCTGGCCAGCAAGCCTTCCTCCTCTTCCTCGATCGCATCCTCCTCGGCCTCCTGGTCGCTGATCTTCGGCGTTCGGAACAAGAGGAGGACGAAGCTGAGCAGGAAAATGCCCAGAAAGGCGAATTGAGCCCAGAAGTCGACGACGCCAAAGAAGGGATAGTTGATGGTGACGCGGTTCAAGAAGGTCGAGACCACCGACGGCGTGCACACATCCCCGGCGGCAGGATTATCCGCCTTCTCTGAGCAGGGGACAATCTGATTCGGATAATCGCGGCAGTCCGGTTGCTCACCAGGATGCAACGGCGGTCGATCGCAGAATGTCTGCGGCCCAAACGTGGCATACTGAGGGGCGACCATCATGGCAATCGAATAGTTGATGGCAAGGGTCATGAGAGTGAGCAGCACGGTGGCAACGAGCAACGCTTGGGGAGAGGTGTGGGCTTTGCGGATCCGGAAAATCGTAATCCAAAGAAGTCGGATGCCGATCGTGGCTAAGCCAATGACGCTGGCCGCGAAGAATAACATGACCAGGAGTAAAAAGATGACATAGTCGATCGGAAAGACCTTGGCGGAGGTGACGAGAATCCAGTTGACGGGCTGGAAGATGTTGATGTTGGCCAGAAGGTATCCGCAATGCCGCTTGCAAATGGAATTTTTCGCCTTGTCGATGCCCGTAATGAGCATGCTGACGACCACAATCCACACAATGATGATCAAGAGGATGCCGAACACGAGCTTGATGGGGCGAAAGATGGCCTCCATCTTGGTCCAGATCTTCCAAAAAGGAGTCTGGTTCTCGCCAGATGCTTCGGCAGCAAGACGTTGATGGCGTCGCAACGTGCGTTCCTCACGCACCAATGCATCGAGTTCTCTTTGATCTTTTGACGACAACCCGTCGGGATTGCCGTTCGCCCGGCCGAGAAGTTGTCGCTGCCGCTCTTGGTTGCTCTCCAGCTGCGCCGCCGTCGACGCGCTCAACGCCGGGGCGGAAATACTGGGAGCAGACTTGATCAAGGTGAGCGGAAGGAGAGCCATTCCCACAGCGGTGTAGAAGCAGTAGAGGACGACGCCGATGGTGATGAGAAGGCCCAATGCAAACGTCAACGCACGCTCACCATGATTCTCGGCCAGCAGCTTCTTGAAAAAGTCGAGGTCGAAATGTGCGCCCTCGCGGTGCCGAGCCACGGGAACGAAGAAGCCAACCAGGAAGATGGCGACACACAGGAACACGAAGACCAGCGTGTACTTGAGCGCAGCCCCGAACCGGGTGGCGAATGTTTGCGATCCCTCTTCTTGCGCAATCTCATCGTATTCTTCGTACCAGAAATAGGTGAACGGAATGACGAGCAGACACAAGACGGCGTCGAGAGAATAGAGGAGGTAGTAGACGATGCGGAGGGTATAGGTGATCTGGTAGACCTTGTCTTGAGTGGCCCAGTCCTTCCGCTGCCCCGTCTGGGAGCTGGTCGTACTCGAGACGAGAGCGACATCCACCGGGAGGAGGAGGACCGTGGCCAGCAGGCAGGTGATGGTGAAAATGCAGACGGTGGTGACATAGGAGGACCGCTCACGATGTGTCTGATAGAGGAAGACAAATAGAGAGGCGATGGCAAGGAGGAGAACGACGGCAATGGCGTAGACCACCCAGATCAGAGTCGTCTGGACATAGCCCGCGGAAGCCATGGTCGAGAGAGTGGGTTCGAGCGGCAGGTCCATGGCAGAGTCGTCAATTCGTCTGCGGTGATAGATGCGTTGGATGTTATAGCCTCAGCATTAGAGGTCAGCCAGGCCTTCCATAGATATCCAGGCAGCGTCCTGCATGACATTGAACATGTGCACGGCCGGCCAGGGCAAAGGCGCTGGCGTCATAATCTCAAAACAAGTTTACAGGCACAAACGGGGTTTTCACGTGACCACCAAGACATCCACTCCTTTCTTTTTTGACTTTGACACTCGACCAACACGCGAGTGGAATAAATGCGACGCGCTCAGTTCTACGTTGACCCTGTGAAGCAGGCACGGACAATGGCCGAGGACCATTGACAACGTCTCTCATCGTCGTGATGCAGTGCTATTCAGAGCTCGTCCCGCCGTCCGGGGTAACACACGCGCTTTCGGTACCTTTCACGGCGGCAAATGCGAGCAATCTGATCTTGGGCCGGACATCCCTGCTTCAGATATATTCTCCCAAACAGACAAACCAGGGCCAGAGCACCAGGCTTGTGCTCGTCGCCGAGTACAATCTGCCCGGCACCATCACTTCCCTGGGCCGTGTGAAGATCCGAAATCCCAAGAGCGGCGGAGAGGCCATCCTGGTAGCCCTTCGTGATGCGAAGTTGAGCTTGGTCGAATGGGATCCGAACCAGCATAGTATATCTACCATCTCAATACATTACTACGAGCACTATGACTTACATGCGGCGCCATGGTCGCTGGGCTTGGCCGACAGTGTCAGCCATCTCACCGTTGATCCCCGGAGTAGATGTGCGGCGTTCAACTTTGGCGTCAGTAACTTGGCCATCATTCCTTTCCACCAGCTCGGTGATGACCTTGCCATGGACGACTATGACGAGCTCGATGACGAGGGGAATGGTCTGGCGTCCGCGACGGCCGCAAACGGGCATGCCAGGGCCCAAGACACACCGTATGCTCCCTCCTTCGTCCTGCCGTTGACGACGCTCGACCCGGGCCTTCTCCATCCCATCGACATGGCTTTCCTCCACGAGTACCGCGACCCGACCATTGGCATCTTATACTCGAGCGCTGCAAGATCGGCGAACATGGCTCCCGAACGTCGAGACGTCACCATTTACGCCGTGTATGCGTTAGACCTGGAGCAAAAGGCATCCACGACGCTTCAGTCGGTGCAAAAGTTGCCGAATGACCTGTACAGAGTCATCGCTCTCCCGCTTCCGGTGGGGGGCGCTTTGCTCATCGGAGGGAATGAGTTGATTCACATCGACCAAGGCGGCAAGACAACCGCGATCGGAGTCAACGAATTTGCGCGAGAGTGTTCGTCTTTTCCGATGGTCGACCACTCCGCCTACCGCATGCGACTGGAAGGCTGTCAGATTCAGGCTCTGGGGAACGCCCGTGGTGATATGCTTGTCGTTCTGGCCACGGGCGACGTCGCCGTTCTGAGTTTCCGCCTGGACGGCCGCTCGCTCACTGGCATGTCCCTTCATCGCATCGAACCACAACACGTCTCGAGCCTGGTCAAGACCGCGGCCTCTTGCATGGCTCACATCGGCCTGGGACGCGTCTTCGTGGGCAGCGAAGATTCCGAGTCCGTCCTGGTGGCCACGGCGAAAAGACCGTCGCTGTTCAAAAGACAGAGCTCTCGTGCCCAGGCCCCGCTGAATGGCCATTCGTCGGAAAAATTGGAAGACGATGGCAGCAGCGAAGAAGAAGCCGAGGGTGAAGAAGAAGATGACCTGTACGGAAGTAACAACAACCTTTACACCACGAACGGCGAGATGTCGGCCGACGGAGCTCCTGTCAGTGGACAGAACTTCCATTTACTGGATCTCCTCCCGTGCATTGCTCCAATTCACGATGTGACCTTCGGACGACCCAGCAAACGGAAGCGCGACCCGGAAGATGAGAGTGAGGATCTCGATGCACAACGACTCGATCTTGCGGTCGCGTGTGGCCGAGGCAGAGCGGGAGGCCTTGCATTCTTCTCGAGACGGCTTGAGCCCCGAATTCTCAAACGAATCAGAAAGGAAAACTTGACCGGAGTGTGGTGTTTCAGCACGAATGTTCGGGATGGGACCAGCCCACACGCGGAGAGCACGAGCCGGTTTGACGATCACATCATCTTATCCCAAAGGACGGGTGAGGGTGCCGGCCAGTCCTCACTCCACACCCTCTCAGGAGGACAGCTGTATGCCAAAGACGACACCGAGTTCGATGGTTCTGCGGGAGCTACCATTGCGGTTGGCGGCTTGGCCACGTCGAATCACACAGTACAGGTAACCGCCAACGAGGTTCGGGTGTATGATGCCGGTGAGCAAGCAGACTGCCACACAGAAGCGTCTCATTACTGACAACTCAGATTTTGGTCTCTCTCAGATCTTCCCCATCTTTGACGAAGAAGAAGGGCAGCTGGCCAAAGTGTCGCGAGCAAGTGTCGCCGAACCTTACATTGTCATTTTCAAGGACGACAAGAAAATGATGCTGCTGAAAGCAGACCGTGCCGGTGAGCTGGACGAGGTCGAACTGCCCGACGCCGTGCGGGAAAAGAGCATTCTTTCCGCCTGCATCTATCAGGACTCCCGCGACTTTTTCCAGTCATCCAGGTTTTACGACACGTCACCGACGCCACCGGACATTTCGATCCTGGTCGTACTGACATCGGAAGGCCATTTCTGCATGTTGTCACTCCCTAATGTCGCCATCCAGATATTCCAGTGCGAGAGTCTCCCGTTCTTGCCCACACAACTGGGAGCAGACGTCCCAATACCGAAGCATTGGAGGACCAAGGACGATCTTACCGAAGCGTTGCTGGCCGATCTCGGGGATGCCGCAGATCAGCAACCCTGCCTCGTGGTACGCAACACATTGAACGACATCATCATGTACCAGCCGTTTGCGGTGCCTGATGTCGTCGGGACGTTCAAATTCAAAAAGATCGCCAATCGAGCTGCCGAAATGACCAACGAGACTGCTCTGCAAGGAGATGGCGGGAATTCCGCGCCGCTGTCTCCGATGCACGCGTTGGAAATAGGTTCGGCATATGCGGCCATCTTTGTCCCTGAACCCTGTCCCGCCATCATCCTCAAGCGGGCATCCAGCATGCCACACATCTACCAATTGAGAGCCCACGGCATACGCTCAATAAGTGCACTACACAGCGACATCTCCGACCGCAGCTTTGCCTTGATCGACGAAAGAGGTGACCTCTGCATTGCCGAGATTCCTTCTCCAACCATTTTCGGCGATTCCGACTGGCTGGTGGAGAAGGTGGAACTGGGCCAGGATATCACGTCGCTGGCCTATTTCGCACCAGCTCAGTCCTACGTCCTGGCGACACACTCCAGCACCGAGTTTCAATTGCCGCAGGATGACGAGTGGCATCCGGAATGGCAGAACGAGAAGACTTCGTTCCTGCCCACGACCACGCAAAGCGCGCTCAAGCTGCTGAGCTCAAAGACACATTCCATCATCAGCCAACACCACTTTGAGCCTTCTGAACGCATCCTATGCGTCCAGTCGCTGAATCTGGAAATATCAGAAGAAACTCATGAACGAAAGGACATGATCGTCGTCGGCACCGCCATCATCAAAGGCGAGAACGTCGTGACCAGAGGCAACCTCTACATCTTCGACGTCGTTGAGGTCGTCCCGGAACCCGATGTCCCCGAAACTGACCTCAAATTGAAGTTGATCACGAAAGAAGACGTGAGGGGGGCCGTGACCGCGGTGTCAGAAGTCGGGTCGCAAGGATTCTTGCTCGCTGCCCAAGGCCAGAAGTGCATGGTCCGAGGTCTGAAGGAAGACATGTCGATCTTGCCGGTGGCCTTCATGGACATGCGCTACTACGTAAAAGTGGCTAAAGACCTTCCAGGAACTGGCCTGTGCATCCTCGGAGACGCCTTCTCCGGACTTTGGCTGATGGGATACTCGGAAGAACCATATAAGATGCAGCTGCTGGGCCGAGACCTGGCGAATCCCGAAGTGCTGGCCGCCGAGTTTCTGCCTGACGGGAAACAACTGTTCATCATCAGCTCTGACGGAGATGGACAACTGCGCGTGTTACAATACGACCCAGAGAACCCCAAGACCGAACGAGGCGCGAAACTGCTCCTGCGAAGCACGTTCAACACTGGCGCTCTCCCGACGACCATGACTTTGCTGCCTCGCACTCCCGTGTCGTCAGAAGCTTCACACCAAGTCTTGTCGATCAACACGACCACCACCTCCTCCTCTTCCTCACCAGATGCCAGCAACATCATGGATCTTGACGCGACCGCTAGCGCCAGCTCGTCCAACTACGCCCGGCACCAAATCCTGCTGACGACACAAGAAGGCAGCCTGGCACTCCTCACGCCTCTCTCCGAGCAAAGTTACCGACTCCTCTCCACATTACAAAACATCTTGTTTACCACCCTCGACCATCACCCCTGCGGCCTCAACCCGCGCGCCCACCGCCGCGTTGAGACTGACGGACTTGGTGGGCGCGGGCTCATCGATGGGAACCTTGTCCGACGGTGGTCGGGGCAGAGCACGCCACAGCAAAGCTCTACCGCCGACAAGGCTGGTGCTTCTGTGTGGGAGGTCCGTGGTGATCTGGAGGCCGTTAGCGGGAGAGGTCTAGGCTATTTGTGATGTATGTGGTCGTGACTGCCAGCTTGTAGTCACGGCGCGTCGCAGTACGAGGCATAGGAAGAGGAGAATATGCGCACAAGCAGCCGAATACAAGTGTAATAAATTTATCTTCTACCCGTTACCGAGGCTCCTGTCTCCCTCTCACTCAGTCTGCCTCTTCCACCCATCTATCCCGTCCTCCCCTAGAGACTTCAGCCTCACCTCCGCCTCTCCGTTTTGACTCTCAATCCCAAATCTATTCCAAATCACCAACTGACACTCTAAAGTGGCGCCCTGCGCATGCAGGGCGTGACCCAACCCAAACATCCCAAAAATCTCGTCTTGCCTCATCAGTCATCAATGTGACCGTGTCCCACCCTCTTGTATGCCTTCGTTCTTGTTCGGAACAAAGCACAAGACCACGACGCCATCTAAAGAGATCCTGAAACCGCACAATAACAATTGCATATGTACCCTCTGACCGTCCATGTGAAAAGGAAATAAATGAAACAAATCAACACACCGAGTTAAGAGTTAGACCGCCCAACTGCCTCTTCTGACTCGTGCTCCCCAGTCATCGTCGGCGTATATGACAGCTCCTCGTCCCTGTTCGACGAAATTTGGGCTCTGCCTCGCCCATTCACGCACGTACAGCCTGAGCGCCTCCCACCTCTTACACTTGCCGTTGACGACCTCGCTCTCGTCTACTCCGTCCCCCTCGGGCACGCCAACATACCCTTTCGCATCTATGTTGTAGTCATCCCTTCGGAGCTCTTCAAGAGAAATCTTGCTGATCTTGCTCAACTCTTCGTCAAACATGTGTGCCAAGCTCGGGTATCCAAGACTCAAGTAATTGTATATTTGGGTAATCACGCGATTGGGAAACTCCTCCTCGATCTGCTTCTCGAGCTGTAACTTCTTGTCAATCGTGCTGGTGAACGTGTCTTCGCCGTCGGAGCTGCGAGGAGGTGTCAATGGCAAAAAGTTCGTGCCCGAAATCGGTCGTCGTCTGCCAGGTGTATGTGCGTCGCGTCCAGGAGTCCCCGGCTCAAACGGGTTATTCCGCTCGAGCCCGGGTGTATGTGATGTCGGGGTTACGATTCCACTTCTCTGCCCTGATTGAGGTTGCACTTGTTCCTGATGGCCCATCTGACACATTCCCATCCACAATCCCGCACCGGGAGGGCTGGATTTCTTGACATTGGCCTGCCACAATTGCACATCACAGTCGATCTGCATCTCATCGTCGTCCGCCTCTGCCGTTCTCGGCCTGGGGACCTGATCTGTGTCGCAGCGGGTCATTTTGGGCGAGATGGTGAAGGGGAATTGAAGATCACCCCCCAGCATCGGAGGTGCCGCGGCAGCCCTCATTCTGGCCAGCTCACTGTCTTCATCCGATATTGCGGCCCTCAATTTCTTGGCCTTTTTTAATTTGATCTCTTCCAGGTGATGTCGGGTGGCCAATGCCGCGGCGCTGAATCTGCTCTGGCCCGCAGTGTCGGCTCTCAGTTCTCGCTTGGCTCGCTCAAGTTGCTCGTGATGCCTCCGCATACTCTGCAACTCCAAATCAAGTTCGGCAGCGGACGACCGTCGGAACGTCTTCACATCGGCGCCATCTTCGACCGAGAAGGTGGGCACCGGAAGGGGGCCATCTTCATCTGGGTCATGGGAGATGGCAAAGTGGTCTACCGGCTCGTGCGGTCTCTCGTTAATGTAGGCCGCCATGGCTTGTTCTTGCAGCTCCTTCTCGTCGACCGTCTCGGCAGCCAGTCGAAGGACATACTCGGTGTAACTATCTCGAGCCGCAGGACGCTTCGGCTGTCTGTGCTCTATGCCGTCGGAGGAGGGCGGGTCAGCTAGCGACGCTGCTCCCGATCCCTCGTCGTCCGAGTTAGACTCGATCACAGGCAGATCGGGTACGACGAAGGAATGCTGGCGACTAAGCTCGGGGTTCCTTCGGGCCAATGCGGCCGCAGAAAACCGTGACTCTTCGATTTCGTCGCCAGCGCCTTCGTCTCCCCCCTCTGGCGGCAGATCCAGCAGCGATCCCGGCAGTTCGGGCTGTTTCAATGTGGTGGATGGCGGCGAGCTCTGCGCTCGTCGGTAAGAACCTTTGGCCGTCTCGAGCAGTTCGGGGGAGAACCTGCGCGGTCCACTGGAGGTCCTGCTTGAGATGGCCGATGAAGCCGGAGAGACGGATTCTGGCTGTGACGTTTCACTCTCCCCCCCACCTTCGTCGTTCTCCTTCTCATCTGCGGGTTTCAGTCGTCTCCGACTCGTCGTCGTGGTTTCAATCGGTTCAGACACAAACTTTCGCCGAGTCCGGGCGCTGGGAGAATGCTCCAGATCTGCTTGCTTCTTGTCCTTACTGCTCCTGATACTGGTCTCGACGGGTTCAGGGACGAAGCGCCGACGCGGCGGAGCGGCGCCGGATGTCTCTTGGGTACCTTTGTCCTTGCTCCTCCTGGTGCTCGTCTCGATTGGTTCGATGGCAAACCTCCTCCGAGAGCTGCGTGACGTCGTCTCGATTGGCTCGGGGACGAAGCGTCGTGTCGTCGTGGGAGCAGGGCCGCTGTTGGCGACACCAGGCAATGTCGGATCGTTCAACGAGGCGTGCTGAGGACTGTTGTTCTCCCTACCCTGACCGAGCTCTTCTTTCCACGCGGATTCGTCGACGTGCTCAACCTTGGCCAGGGGCGAGCTGCGTGTACTCTCCTCGATCGGCTGAGGCCAAAACTTGCGAGATTTGGTCTGCATGCCCATAGATCCAGAATTTGAACGTCCGTGTGTCTCTCCGTGCACGGGCTCAAAAGCCGGATTGGACAGGGCGCTGCCTGATTTCTCCTCGTTCCGTCTCGAGCTGCGAACGATCGTCTCGATAGGTTCGGGGAGAAAGCGCCTGGGCCGAGCTGGGGAAGAGCTCATGGTAAGTGAGGCTACGAGGCAAGCTCGGCCATATCCCTAGGAGCACGCGAGCATGGCCACAAAGCAGGTCCAGAGTTACCGAAATGCGGGGAGCGGTGTGCTCGAGAGGGGGTCGGAATGAAACGGCAACGAGGTGAGGTGAAATGAAGGCTGCACCAGTGGCAGTGTAAACAACGCCCGTGCGGGACGACTGGCAGGAAGATTGGAGATTGGAGATGAATCTCGATACAGAAAACTTTGTAGACAAGTGTGGACTGGCAGACGCACGGATGACGGGCGAGGTGAAGGAGCAAGCGAGTAGACGAGTCAGGGCAGGATAAGACGCGAGTGGCATGTGGTTGGTTGACCAAATGATCTCACAGACCAAGACAAAAGCCCTCGAACCATGAGCCTTGAATCTAACTACTGTAAAACCAAGCCTCACTACCACTGGGCCTGGCTGCTGGGTGTTGGCGGCTCCGGCCGGGGACTAAAGGTCGCGGGAGGCGGGCGGCCCTGGTTTGAGGTTTTGGACCCAACCGCGATGGCTACAGTCCCTCCTCCACAAGATCAGCGCAGTTAGCCTGGCAGACCGCCCTACTGGTGGGCTGCTACCATGTAGTATTGTGCCACGATTCAAAACCATCACCAATCTGACTCAGCGTTGTCAAGCTGATCAAACGATCCCAAACTTGTCTCCCTTGCACACTCATCATCAGCAGGCAAAAGAGCCTACACTCCATGTCTCCGAACTCACATACCGGTCGCCGACATCTCCCGAATATCCTGCGCTCTGCGGCCGTTATCCATGGCCGTCGACCTGGGATGGACTCGAGACGCGCTGAAAACCTAGACAAGAGCGTGGCCAATCATGTCACGAGAGGATCATCAGATCAACATGGCGGTCAGTCTCCCGCTCTTTTGCACGGCCTAGTTTGCACGACGCGGCCCAGGTTCCTAGTCAGAGTTCTCCTCCTGCGCCAGTTCGCGATCCTCCTTGAGCGTGATCTTGGCCAGGCCCGGCTCCAGCTGCAGACTTGAGGACATGTCCGGTCCTCCCGTCATGTCCGAATTGCTGGTGCTGACCCGCAGACTTTTCCTTCTCTCGCGCTGGTGGATCAGGCCCGGAAACGCTCGAGGTTCGTGGCCCGAGATGTGGGTGTCGGGATGAGACTGGGTCTGGTACAGCGCACTCGAGGAGGCGCGTGGTCGAGGAGACATGCTCATGTTCGGTAGTCGATCCATCGTGTGGATCGATGGCGAACTGGGCAGTCTGGCCGTTTGTGGCGGCGGGATCGAGTCTGCCACCGTGGCGTAGTACTGGCGTGGCGACTCCAGGCCCTTGTACTCCTCGATCGGCGTCGCCGGGTCTGTGGGATCAGGCAACGAAGGTGTGCACCGTTCCAAATGTGAATAGTCCTCGGTGTACTTGGCGATGCTGTAAGGCGACGTCAGTATACGATTCTTGGACCATCCTCTGTACTCACAATGCATGCTCCGCTTTCAACGTCTCGTGCCGGAATGCTTCCCGCACGTCCGGGACATTACACTTGGAGACATCATTGCCCAGGACGCCGGGCAAGTAGCAGTACTTTCCGAGCCACCGTCTTTTCAAAGACAACTCAAATCCGCATTGGTCGACAGAGTGCTTGGCCAGCTCGCACATGTCGACCGCGCTCAGCTTGTAGATTTGCGCTGCCACCGAATACTCCTCAATCAGCGGCTCCTTGGTGAAAGCGAACTGTAACGGATCGTCGGTCGACAACGACACGTTGAGCCCTTTCTTGAAATAGCTGATAAACGGATTTCGATCGTAGGTCAAGAACAAGGCGTTGTTGCTCAATGGCGACATGGCGATCCCGATTTGGTCGAGGTAGAAGATGTATTGGAGCAGCGGCACTTTGCGCAGGGTGATGCCGTGGCTGATACTGTGGCAGCACAACAGCGCCGAAGCCAGATGATCGGTATCGCCGGCCTCTCCACAGTGCGGTCGGAGCACAAACGTATTAAATCCTCGCTGCTTTCGCCAAGCATTGAGCGAGCTCAGGTTGGCAAACAGGTAATAGATCCAGTATCCGTACGGCGGATTTTGCTTCGTGTTCCACTCCTTGGGTTCGGGATATTTGCGGTACAGTCGTCGCTCCACTTTGCTTTCGTCGTCCACGCTGTCAAAGCCGACCACTCTTTGGAGGAAGACGTGGAGCTTTGGATGACTCGAGGGGTCTTCGGTCACTTCGAACAGTGGTTGAAACACGTTTCGGATCAGTTCTTCGAAGTTGTCCATCTGCTTGATCGACTTGTACAGCGCAAATAACCTCGGGATCTGGATGAGCCATCGAACGTTATGGGAAAAGAGCTTGTTATCCACCACCCATGCCGCCATCTTGTCCCATTCATCCACGTTCCGCCCGTAGATGCTGATCCGCCATTCAACCTGAATCTGGTCAACCAAGATGTCGCCGGGAGACATGAGCAGGGCTTACCATTTGATATTTGCTCGACTCCAGGTCCGAGATGACCTCCTTCGTGATTTCTGCCAAGTATTTGCCTTTGATAAAGTTGTCCGTTTTGAGGAAGATGTCCCGCAACCGCGACTGCCCGATGGGATTGTACTTCAAATTGAACTTGTCGAATCGGTGAAAGGAATCGGTATGGGCGTGCATATCCAACGTGTCAATGCTGAGATCGTACGCGGTCAACTTGATACTCTCAAACACTTCCCTCAACGTCAACTGCTTTCCGTCGCGGTCAATCACCACCTCGTCCGGACATTTCTTCATCTTGCTTTTGATGAACCGCAGTAAATGTTTCTGGTTCATGCAAGCCGAGTGATGCACGTGCGTGTCGACTTTGCGCACGTTGTAAAAATCTCGATGAGGGACCTTTTTGGTGTCGGCCACCTCCTCATATTCATTGAGCAGCGTATATAAATGGTACCGACCTTCCAGATATTGCAACCGTCGATAGGCGAAGCTCTTCGCCGGTCCGTCCGTCGCAACCTCAAGGATGGTGTCCAAGGCCATGTAGTAGTCTCGCAGCGTGGGCACCTGGACGAGGGCCTTGCCCTTGGACTCGTACACCTGGTACACGCTCCCGGCATCGAGTGCGAAACGGGCGCTGTCGGTGGCCTTGCCCGGGATGTAGCATTCACTGAGATCAAAGTCGTCACCGATCGCCTCTCCCGCCTTTCTCGCTTTTTTGGCAGTTGCGGGAGAGGTCGGTCCACGTTCAGAACCAGCCTGGCTGACGGTCGGCGTCCATTTGCTTGTGTCATGACCGCCGAGCTTGGAGTCAGCCATGTACAAACTGCTGGAAGTGCCCTTCAGCGCTGTCGCCTCCGCCGGAAGCGGACGTTGTTTGTCCTCTGTCCACACCGGCTCCGGTGGCCGAGGATAGATTTCCCACGTTTCATCGTCCTTGGGGTTCGCTCCGGGACATTGGAGAGACACGGTCATGTACCGTTGCCTCAAATCCAGCACTGTTTTGATCTTGTCGCAAATCGCCTGAACCTCGGAGACAATCGTTTCTTCTTGTCGTGCCAGTCCACCCGGACCAGACCCGAGGCCTATCCCAGCTCCGGCGCCGTGGAGTCCCTGGTCTGCAAGCAGTGAATCCTTGAACTCATGCGGAAGCCCCGGGTGATGGTAATGGGCGCGTGCGACGGCGTCAGCAATCGACGCTGGATCTTGTTGAATCCCTTGGTGATCGACATGCGGCTGCAAAGCTGGAAATGCTTCCTTTGACCGTCCCACCGGTTGCCCGTTCGCACCGCCGCTCAAGACTTGACCTCCCGGTCGTGATTGCCTTGAGAAGCTCCCAGTCCGATTCAGCAAACTGACATCTCCATCGATAAAGTTGGGCATGGTAAACGATTTGGCGAGCAACTGAGGACTCGCCATGTCTTTTTCAGACTTGGTGTCGAGACGGTGTCTCTGGTATATCAGTTTGGCATCGGCGAAAGTGTCCGACTTCTCGACCGCATAGTCATAGAACGGATGTGGCTGATCGTCGGCGTTTATCTCATCAGACAAATCGGCATCGTCCGCCTCAGTGTTTGCATGGTGTTTGCCATAATCCTCGAACTCTTCAACGGATGCTTTCCGTCGGGTTGGCTTTGCCGTCCCTGGCTCACCCTCCCGCCGGGCCAGCCGTGCTTTGTACACATACACGTTTGCTTCCTCATCCGAGTCGGCCATCCCGTTGTGTTGCGTCCTGGGCAGTGTCGAAGCGCGGCTGTCCATCAGCGATGAGCTCAATGATCAATGGGCACGTTGTTGACTGGCTTCCAATGTGCTTCAAACATCAGCACTTGTGTTACGCACGGTATGCCACAGAGGAGGCGCCGTCAAAGCCGTTGCACAATTCACCGCCACGTCAAACATAGGAAAACATTGAACGGAGGCCTTTGGCCAAAATCTTTGATACACATAACCATGACAAACTCGCCACAACCTGTAAGCGGTGGACCAGGGTTTGTGGTCCTCCCTCTTGGCGTGAAACCATCCGCCAAGCCTGGTGCCAACACATCACTGCATATTCTCTTGTCGCAGCATCAGCCTTACCTCACACTTTCAATCCTCAGATCCCACGCAGACGGTCTGCAGATTCGAATTAAGGGCGGTTTTGCCTGTATAAATAGCATGTCTGTCAGTAACTTCAACAATCGTGCCAACGTTGGCAATCAGGCTGTCCATCAAACCATACACGGAAATGTCATCATTGGCCAGTCAGTTCAGGCCTGCCGCATCACATCTCAGTGGTAAACTAATCATCCTATCACAGGAGTGGATCTGAGACCGACCACGAGATCAATGACTGTTTACAAAAGTTAAAATTGACCGACCCTGAAACGGATAAAGCTTCCTTAATTCGCAGGAAAGGCCGCCGCGCAAAAGGTACATGCATGTGGTTCCTCGACACCTGGGAAATTAAATCGTGGTTCAACCACACGCATGGCACGGAAGATCATGATGACGCTGTCAATATCCTATGGCTTCACGGTAACCCTGGAACAGGCAAATCAACGATGGCGCTGTTCCTGGCTGAAGAATTCGAGAAGCAGTGTGCATCCACGAACAATCGAATTTTGGCCTATTTTTTCTGTGATGCAGCATCTGAACATCGACAGACCGCTACAGCAGTTCTCCGAGGCCTATTGTTTCAAATATGCCGGCGACGTCGCAACCTTGTTCACGACTACTTGCTTCCAGAGTATCAAGTGAGAAAGAACGATCTTTTGTCGTCGTTTGATGGTCTGTGGAATATCTTTGTCAAGATCACTGCAGACAAAACTGTGGATGGCATATATTGCATCATTGACGCCCTGGATGAGTGCGACGAAATAAGTCAAGATGCCTTGCTCCATCAATTACAACAAACCTTTGGAGACCTCAAACCTAACGATTCCATGTCCAAACTTCACATTCTGGTCACCAGCAGACCTTATTCCAATATACACGAATGGTTGGATGATTTTACGAATATGGATTTGGCCTCCTTCGACGAGTCGAAGAAAGATGTAGAGGCCTTCATTGCTGGGAAAGTTGCAGACCTTGCCAAAAGAAAGCATTATACCTCTAAACTCAGGGACGAGGTCGAGCGCAGTCTGAATATGAAAGCTGAAGGCACATTTTTGTGGGTCGGTCTCGCATACGAAGAATTGTTAAAAAAAGCAAGCAAAGACGCCTTGAAGCTGCTGGCCGATTTGCCTCCCGGTCTTGAATCTATATACCAGAGGCAACTCAATCAAGCCCTTCAAGAGGCTGGCCTCGACAAAGGAGACATTATTCAAATCCTCAGCCTTGTGTCCGTGTCACTTCGACCACTCAGCCTGCTAGAGTTATCTATCGCCTGTCAACTACACGAAGAAGAGGAGGTTGAGGAGCGGATTCAGTTCACCCGCGACAGCATTGCATCCTGCCGACTGATGGTCGTTGTGCAGGACGACATGGTTCACCTGCTCCATAAATCGGTCAAGGATTTTTTGACACGGTCGAAATACGACCGATTATTCCACCATTTGGTTGCTCATGCCCATTTTGCGGAACGATGTATCGATTACCTGCTCGACCGACTAAGGGTCCCGGAACAAATTCCCGCGCCAAAGGATCCTTTTTTGTTCTATGCTGCCCAGAACTGGGTAATACATGCACGACTAGCAGAGTCTGAATTTGAAGTAAAGCAATCGCAAGCTGACTTCTTCACTCTGTATTCAGAGGTCCGCGAGAGATGGTTAGCATCTTATCGAGAAACCCAGCAGGTTGGCCGAAGATTCTCCATATTCCATGTTGCGGCGCACTGGGACATTCCGGGTCTTATAGATTATGGGGTTTCGGCAAAATGTTTAGAAGAGTCCTCATGCCTCGCTGCTACACCACAAACAGAGCTGGAAAGGTTTGCCGGATTGACTGATTCCAGAAATGAAACCGTTTTACAAGTCGCCGCATCCCTACGACACGTGGCCGTCATTAGGCGTGTGTTGCATCATTTTGCAGGAGCAATCACTGGGCCGAAGAAGAAGTTTACGGAACAGAATGGAAATGAGAGTCCTGCGCAAGCGGTTCACCGATCTCGGAGTGAGATTCTGATAACCAGGGACGTAGTCATGGCGGCAGCAGGAACTCACACGAACGGCGATGACGTGATGTCGCTGCTGCTTGATAGTGGAGGTCAAGACGTGGTCACGGAAGAGGTGGTGAAGACAGCAGCAAGGAATTGGAGCTGTGGCCAGGAAGTGATGACCGCTTTATTAAATCGAGGAGGAGATCAAGTGGTGGTCACAGAAAAGGTGGTGAAGGCAGCTGCACAGAATAAAAGGTCTGCTTCAGAAGTGATGACATTGCTGTTGGATCGACGAGGGGATCAAGTGGTGGTCACAGAAGAGGTGGTGAAGGCAGCAGCACAAAATGGAGTGTGTGGTCAGGAAGTGATGACATTGCTGTTGGATCGACGAGGGGATCAAGTGGTGGTCACAGAAGAGGTGGTGAAGGCAGCAGCACAAAATGGAGGGTGTGGTCAGGAAGTGATGACATTGCTGTTGGATCGACGAGGGGATCAAGTGGTGGTCACAGAAGAGGTGGTGAAGGCGGCAGCAAGGAATAGGGTGTGTGGTCAGAAAGTGATGACATTGCTGTTGGATCGACGAGGGGATCAAGTGGTGGTCACAGAAGAGGTGGTGAAGGCAGCGGCACAGAATGAAGAGTGTGGTCAGGAAGTGATGACATTGCTGTTGGATCGACGAGGGGATCAAGTGGTGGTCACAGAAGAGGTGGTGAAGGCAGCAGCAGGGAATTGGAACTGTGGTCAGGAAGTGATGACATTGCTGTTGGATCGACAAGGGGATCAAGTGGTGGTCACAGAAGAGGTGGTGATGGCAGCAGCACAGAATGAATGGTCTGGTTCAGAAGTGGTGGCATTGCTGTTGGATCGACGAGGAGATCAAGTGGTGGCCACAGAAGAGGAGGTGACGGCAGCAGCACAGAATGAACGGGGTGGTCAGAAAGCGACGACATTGCTGTTGGATCGACGAGATCAAGTGGTGGTCACAGAAGAGGCAGTCAAGGCGATTGCAGCGAGGTTCGATGAGAAAGTGGTGACAGCGCTGATGAACCGGCAAACCGATTAAAGTGATCATGGGAGAGGAGGTGATGAAGGCACAGCAGAGAACTGGATATATGTCCGGTACCACTCCTGGGAGCAGATCCAGATACGATAAAGGACAAACTAAACTCGAAAATGGTAAATGAATCTGCCTTTGGGCACGAGATCTATTTTGACGGGGTTATGAAAAGGTCAAACGAGGAATCAGCAGGTGAAGGGACAAGGAAACGGCCGCGACGGTAACAGCGTCCAAGCTCGCGGAATAAGAGGCTGGAAATGATGCCAGTCCGTCGCGCTATCAAAGTAGTAGCCTCCTAGTCCAAGGTTAGCTGTGCCAGGCTATTGTCAAAAGTTGGCAGCGAAGGACTAAATAGGTCATGGGAATTCAGAAAAGTCGAGGGTGATGAAAGGCAGGAGGTCTTCAGCTCCGGCTGAAATCCGTAGGATCAGGTTACAAAGGTTTCAAATACAAGGTAGAAGCCTCCAAAACCCAGGTCCGGCACCGCCAATGCTCGCTTGCCAAACGTCTTGAAAATCATGAAATATTGTTTACTCTGCGCCAATTCAGGATGACAGCGCTCCGCATATCACTTGTACAAGCCAGTCACTACCGCTGTAGCTGGTGCAGGCCTGCTTGATCGAGGTGAGTTCTGGGCTGTCGGCCTCTGTCGACTTGGCCATGGTTTCTGGTGTGGTTGCACCAAGGGAATCTCCGTTGAGTGCCCATCCATCCACGGTACTCTGTGCATTGCTGGGTGGGGTCTGTGGTCCCAAAGTTCCCTTTTGCCACCCACCTGAAATGCTGGTTGGGTGTCCCGTGCTGTCTTGGATACAGTACTGTGAATTGAACTGTGTGCCTTTGCGTTCCTGAAAGGCCATGATGGCGGCGCGCTTCCACACGAAAGTGGCATCATACATCATCTCGTGTGTCCACCATATCCGACAGTCGGCTGCTTCGTAGACATACTGCAAGGGCGTCTCGGTCTGATCACCGACGCGGAAATGGTTGCGGCCATTAACCCCCAAGGTTCCTCCAGACTGAAGTCTCAAAATGGGGTCATCGGTGAAGTTCTCCCAGATCGTGCCGGTGATTTGATCAAGAATGGCGTCTTGAGACTCCCAGAACGAAAGCCAAGTTTCGAAGACACCAAGGTCAAAGATCTGGGATCCCTTGACGCCACCGACGGCCTGCATGGGCCCTGTCTGTGGACGACCACCGACGGCAATAAATTGCACACCGGCATAGTTTTTGAGATATTCGGAAAACACAGTGCATGTGCTGCCACAATAGCCATCATACAAGACCACGACATCTTGGGCGGCAAAAGGCTGCCTGAAACCCGTCCTGTTGTTGGTGCCGGTGATGACAATTCCCGTGCCCTCAAAGTCTGACGCAATGAGGTTGGTATAATTATTTTGGAAGAATGAAGAGAAGTTGCCGCCGTAGAGTGGAACGGGGCCGTAGAACCGTGGCCAGTCGGGAAAATTCTTGACGTCCGGGCTCATGATTGTCTGGTAGGTCAAGGGCGTAAAGATGTTCTCAAAAGCCTCGGCATCATCTATGTCGCCCTCTGCGTACGAGGCTGAAATATTATTTGCCAGTGTGTCGCCCAGGAGGAAGAGGCCCATGTTGTCTCTCATGTTGGACTTTGAATTGGGAGGGCTCTGCGGCGGAAACAGCTGGCCGAAAGTATCGATGCCCAGGTCGATGATTCCCCCTGAGAGAGGTCAGCCACCAAACGTACTTTTGTCCGTCATATGTGTGTCATCGTCTCACATACCTCCATTCGCTCGAAGATCGATGATCAGCTTCTGTTTCCCCATTCTCACGGCAGCGTCCAAGAATTTCTGGAGCACGTCTTGGAACTCCTGTTCAGCGGCTATCAAGGCGGCGTTATCGCTGACCCCGCTTGGTTCAAAGGCGGTGATTTGCAGAACGGCGACGTCCGTGAGGCCGGTGTCGTTCAGATAATACCCGGCCACCATGTCGTTGCTGTCCTTGATGACCGGATACGGGAACGATGATATGGTGGGCGAGGCCGGCGCGGCCGTCGACACGGTGCTGGCTGCAGACGACGACGTGGGCAACGCACTGGTGGCCGCAGCTGACGATGTTGAAGATTCCACCGCCCCGGGGCAGAACACTGCATACGCATCTTCTCCCGTTGTGATGCCATCCAGGGACGCGACGACGACGGCCACGTTGGGATAGGAATTCGTCGTGCCGTTTGCAAATGTGAGATTTGTCGACGGTCCAGGATAGAAAGTGGGAATTTGAAAAACGTCTCCTTCACGACCCAGTTGGACGACCGCTTGGTTCCACAATGCATCCGGATCCTGCGAATTGGCAACCAGCGACTGCGACAGAAGAAAAGTTACGACGTCAATTCCATCGATGGCTTCCACCGGTGAAGGTGTGTACCCTGTGACGGGCTTCAAGGCGAGAGTTTCCGCATCTTGAGTAACCAGGTCATCTAACCGGTCAGTTCGCGTCCTCCGTAGGCCTGTGCTCACTTACTGTAATGGTAGATCTGCGGAGTCTGCTGGCCATCGGCCGAGACGGCCGCCAGTCCTCCAGTTGTCCGTAGAAACGCGAAGGCTCCGAGGACATCGCCTTGCCATGTCAAGTGCCCATCCCGCGCTGCCAACAGCATCGCAAAGATGTCCACCTGCATGTCGTATTCACTCGTGTATTCGCCATTCTCAACCGTCTTCTGAATCGAATTCAATTCTTGGTCAAGGTCAATGCCCGGAAACAGGTAACCTGACGGGGGTTTCCGCAGATATTCCTTGTCGCTCTGGAATTCAAGGTAGGTACGAAGCCCTGCGATCAGGTTCAAAGCAGGTTCAGGATAATTCGGCACAGACTGCAAGCAGTCATATGCGAGATTGGCAGGGATCTCGGCTTGCGCCGCTACGTTGATTAGTCTTTGGACGCGCAGGACGAGCTTTGTTCACTTACCAGACGGCTGTGCAGCAGCAAAGGCCGCAGATGCGCTCGACGCCAGTGCACACGCAGTATTGGACGCAGTAGCCCGTGCCCGGAGGCCATTTGCTGGTGCCGCCAAGGCAAGACCGACAGTGCAATGGGCCCAGAAGATTCCAGCAAGAAGGCACGTCCAGCGGTTGAGGGAGTACATGTTGAAACAAACAAAGAACGGGTCGTTGCAATGCCTCTTCAGGCGCCGGCAAGTCCAGCGCCAGACGGAGAGCAAACCAGAAAGACTTAAATATACATGAAACAGGTGAAGGTGAACACGGGGAGGATGAAGCGACCATGGGCGGAGTCCTGAAGGATTGCCATGGTCTCGACGGAGGTGGTGCGCCCTGTATCATTAGATGAATCCCATCCACCAGCATCAGCAGTAAGCTCAAACGGGATCGAGGACATTCCTCCACCAAGCGCCTCCTCGTCAAGGCTGAGCCATGGGTCGGAGGTTCAAGGCCCGTGCGTGGCCAGTGGCTGGAGAAAGATGGAGTGCGGCTGAGCCACGACTCCAAAATTGGATGGACCAGGGGGTCGGGCCCTGGGTGGCCCTGGGTGGATCCCCTTACTATCGCTAGACATGAAGTATAGAGCGCATGCTTTGCTTTGCTCCTGCTCAGTCCTAATCATCCTCACCTTCTCGTCTTACCTGGAAATAACTCTTGCCAAAGAGTGGGCTGTCACACAGAAAGAGCATATTGCGGAATGCCCAGAAGTTTGTCCTTTGCCTATAGTCACCCTCACTTTCCTTCTCGGTTCCTATTGTCCTGAACGCAGAGAAACGTGCTCAGTCAAAAACGAGAAACCAAGGGACATGGAAAGATATACTTCTCATTTACCCGATACGGCAACCACTGAGAAATCGTCGAGTTATTATACGAGGCTGAAGTCGCCTAATCATGCTATATTTGTAAAATCTAGACTACGCTCAGCCACATGCGCAGGCATCGCCTCCTTGTTCTCTCCTTCATTCAGCCGCGAGTCTGTCTCTTCTCTCCCCCCGTGTAAAACGTCCCTGTCCCGCGCAACGGCCGCCACTGCCTTGATCGCAACATCTGGTCGATTCCGCCGTCAGCTCAATCAGGCTGAAAAGGCCTGTCTCTGTCTTCACCGACAAGTAGCTGAAGACTCTCTCCAAGATGGTAGGATCCAAAAGATAACCAGAAGCCGCCTACTGAAACCACACAGGGCAAAGTACCAGATGACACAGCCAATCCCCCTCCGTCCTACACTCAGGCCAATAGCTATGGCCTCAACCAGTACCCAGCGCCTCCTCTAGGGTACCAGCCCGGCACATCATATGGCCAATTTCAAAATGAGCGACCCATCGTGTTCATCAATCCAGCTCCTGCGAATACCTCGAGCTCCCGTGACATGAAAGCCTTTGGTGCCGGAGTCGGAGTCGGGGTGGCCGCAGGTTGCTGTGCCTTTTGCTGTACAGTAATGTGAGAGATGGAGTCGTTGACATAGCGAAAGACGAGATTTGGGGCAATGACTGTTGAGTAGCGGTCTGAAGTGATGCTGTGTGGGATGGCCTGAGGTTATCTGGCTGGTTCTCGATTTCAGAGATAGGTGAGTGGGGTGTTTAGGCGCCAGCTATAAGGCTCGCGTGTACCAGTGGAGCGGTGCCGGCAGCTACTTGAAGCGCCAGTGAGATTCATCTCGCATAAGGAGGTCAGATTTTAGCATTGGCCCTGTGTATACGTCTCCCAGAGACTTATCCTCCTTGACTGACCGGATCCTTTATCTGGGAATGCTCCCGGTCAGAGAACTCAGAGAAGACGGCACCTTGAACGATGTCATGGATCAAAAACTGTTGTTCTGCATTATGACCTTGCGTAGGAGTGGGATGCCTCGCAGATGAGAGAGGGTGGTTGAGAAAGAAGTCATCCCAATAATGTACACGAGAAGGATAATCAATCCGAAGTTCGTCATCTGCCACCGGACGAACAACGCCAGGGCCATGCGAGACATTCATGCAACAGCCTGACAAGATCGGGTCGCCTTATTCCTCAATGCCCCGCCGAAGCCGTCTGCGATGGCGTTGGCTGGCGCGAATGGCATCTTCCGTCAAGATCGTATCTGGGAGTTCGAAATCCTGCTCTGTAAGCTCGGGAACGGGTTGTCCAAACGCCAGCACGGTTCGGCCACGCTGACGTCCTGCCACCGCCGCGTCTCGGAGGTGGCGTTTCGAGAAGAAGGAGGTGAAAGGCTTGTACACCGGCGGCTCTGGAACCGTCGCTATCACGGCCTTTTTGCGCTTGCTGGCAGATTTCGCTTCCTCGATCAGTTGTTGTGACGCGAGGGCATCGATTTCGCTCGAATTCGGGGCCTGAGTCGACGCGCTTCTCAGGCTCTCACTGTCCTGTCCCGACACGGTACTTCCTCCTTCCCCCCCTCCTCCCTCATCGCCCTCATCGTCCCCTTCATCCCCGCCTTCCCCTTTGTTCTCAGCAGCCTCTTCGAGCAAGGCCTGCTCTTTCTCCAGTTTCCTTCGCTTCTCCTCCTCCTTCCATCTCTTGAACTTGTCAATCAGGGCCTGAGTTTCTCGGATAAACAAGACTCGCTTGGGCTCATATCGCTTCTTTTCTGTCTCGGTCACGCCGGTGATGCCGAGGATCTTCAGCCAGTCTGGACCGCGCAGCTCTTCCAACAGCCGTTCCAGCTGGTATTTTTCGTGCTGTGCTTTCTCCCGATCGCCATTCTTCATTTGCTTCTCATGTCTCTCGGCCTTCTGGTGGATTTTGAGATACAATTCGTCGTCGAGAGGATCCTGAGAGGCGACCTGCCTGCTATGCGGAATCGCGGGCAGGTGAATGACTTCAGTCTTGTACAGCGGTTTATGTGAGCCGAAAGGATCGGGCTGTGGTGCGGCCGGCGTGAAATTGGGCGTGTCATCCACCAGGATGACCTTCGTCTTCGGCGTCAACGCTTCTGTTCTTGTCAATCTTGTGCCATCATGGTCGGTCTGCCTTCCGTACCTGGGTCCGGGGGGTTGAGACTGAGCATCTCCTCGAAATCGGGAAAGTACTGGGCCAGCTCGGTCTTGGACCTCGTGCCTCCACCTTCCGACCGTAACTTTCGACGGTCATCATGAGTACCAGAGGTGGCACCGGCATCGTGTATCGAGGCTCGGGCCTTCTCCTCGATGATTCGGATCTGGTCATACTGCGGTTTGTTGCCGGGCGAGTCGACGATGTCGTAGAATCGTGAAAGGCGCGGGGGTGTTTCCGGTACGGATACAGAGGGCGTACCGGCGGGTGGTGAGACGACCTTGGGCACACCCACTCTACTTCGCAGCGGAATCCGCAGCTGAGGAAGGTCTTGTTTGTTGGCCAGTCGGCGCCTTTTTTGCTCCTGTTCTTGCCCTGTCACCGTGGGAGCGCGGATCCGTTTGCTGCGCAGCGTCTTGACTGCTTCCACGGGCTGGAGAGGTATAGGTGGCGCGTGGTCGGGAGGCGGACTGCTGGAACTTGATGGCTTACGGCCTCGTAGATTAGGACGCCTCAACGACGACCTGGAGTCGGCCACCATGATATGTATCGTATCAAATGGCTCATGATGCTGCTGTTCCAGGCCGACACGCGTGGATCAACCGTTGAATGCGTGTTGTGTCCGCTCGTCCAAGTGCAAGCTGCCTTCTGAACCTTGAGAGGCTCAGAGGGCGCCTCCTATGTTTATGATACACGTCATTTCAAACGTGCCGAGCTCGACCATGAAACCAACAGTTAATGATGGACACCTTTGTCCACGTCAAGTGAAGACATCGAGGACCAGGGGGAATTTTTCAGATTCAATAAAACTCTGTTGCTACGGTTTATCTATCAGAATGCTCCTCCTCGATGCACGCGTGCCGCCCACATTGACCGCCGAAAATGCTCGCCACCAATGTTAGACCCGGTCAACGCCGTCCTTTGATCATTTTGCGTGATCCTCAGAGCCCGTGTCGTTGCTGGGAGGAGTGTCTTGATCACGATAGTCCTCATCACTGTACAAGTCATCATCACTTTCACCCGCAAACGCGTCGTAGAGCTCGCCTCCCCGTCTCGCCCTGCTTTGGTGCCGACTTCCCAGGGCGCGAGGATTCACCAGGAGGCCAGGGGGGCGATGATGATCATCCTCTTCTTCGTCTCCGATCATCTCAAATTCATACGTGTCCCGTGGGTTGTTTCTCAATCTTCTCCGGCGCTGGACAAAGAAATACACTCCCAGGCCGATACAGAAGACGGCGATCAGAACGATGGAGCCGTAAATCCAGATCTGCGTCCTTTTGGAGACACCAAATGTGGGGAAGAACGACGGCAAGAAACTATCCGAGTGCGCATGTGTGGGCTCTGAAAATCTCGTCGTCGTGGAAGCAGGCGCCGCTCCTGTCGACGCAACCGCGGCTGTCGACGTGGTCGCATCGCTGGGTTTGGGTTTGATCGGCCGGTCAATATGGTCTGTCGGAGCGGCAGGAAGGGCCGTGGGGGGCCCACCAGGATCAATACTGGCCGTGCTCACCACCGCCGTCGCGACGTCATGATCATCGTCGTGCGTGTCGGGCAGGGCATGGAGACCCTGAATGGCGGGATCAATGCATTCACCCCAAAGATTGAGGCGCCAGTCGATAAAGGTACCATTGATGCCATTGACGTTGGTGTCTTTGACAAGGACGGTCCAAGTACCAATGCCCGATTCGCCCCTGCCACTCCTGTTAGCGATGACCGGTCCCGGAGGCCGGTCCTGCTTACCAGTGAACCACAGACATAAAGGTCCAGTCATCGTAGCCGGAAGAGGCGCCGTCGTTCCGCCGCGTGGTCGCAATGTGACTGACAACGCCGCTCGGACTTCGCAGTTCGACGCTCAAATCGCCTCGTCTGCCGTGCTCGACGTTCATCGTCACCGTGACATGTTCCAGCCGTTCCAAATTGGCCTCGGTGAGCATTTCTGGTGTGACGTCGTACGACGCGGCAAGACCTTGATCGCCTTCCGGAACTTGGTGTTGGACGCTGATCCAGGGCGAGTGAAACCAAGCTTGGGGCTTGACCGACTGGAACGACTTGGCCGCTTCCACGAATCGGTAAGCGTCCATTTTGCCGTATCCATACGTATGACTGAATTTCTTTCCGATGGTCGTATCTTGCCAACTCCCGTCGTCCAGATGGATGGGAACAGCCGTGTCGACGCAGAGATATTGCAGGTCCCGCCACGACAGATCGGGTCGGACGCTCAGGGCCAGAGCGATGGCGCCAACGACCAATGGTCCCGCGGCCGACGTACCGCCATGGCCGTTGTAGCATTTGTCCACGCCGACATCGGTCGTGTGGATGGCATCGCCGTGACCAGAGCTGTACGTCACCACGAGCTGGGCCGAGCAAGCTTCGGAATAGTAGGGATGATTGCCGGCCCGGTCAATGCCTCCGACGGTGATGCTGTAGATGCTATTCGTATATCCGTCGAAGTTGCAGTTGTCTTCACTCGCCGCCCCATTCCCGGCCGCGAACACAAAGACCGATCCCAGGCCATCGCGGCCGTGCTGGATCCCATTGACCATGGCTCGTTGGATCAGAATTCCCGGCGCTTCCATCGTCTGTCCGTCGTCCGGGGGGCCCCACGAGCAGGAATATATCTGATTCTCTTGATAGTGATAATTGATCGCGCTGGCCTCATCCTCGTCGGTAATGGGCTTCGACAGGATGCGAATCCCGGCCACTTTGCTGTCATACGCCATTCCGACTCCACAGACGTTGTTCCGGACCGCGGCAATCTCTCCGGCGCATCGAGTCCCGTGTTTATCATCAAAGAGTCTGGGTCTGGGCTCGTCCGTCTTGTCGTTGAAGTCGTACGATCCCGGAGCATAGTAATTGTCTTTGAGGTCGTCGCTGTACATATCCAGCCCGTCGTCAATCACGGCAGAGATCGTCCCATTGCCGGTGATTCCTTCCAGCCACAGCCCGGTCACGTTCAGATCGTGTCCGACCTGTAGAGGATTGAACAAGTGCCATTGCTCTTTGAAAATGGGGTCCTGGATGTCCAGTGTCGTCGCAATGCTGTTCAGCCGCTCGATCGCGAGCTGCTGAGCTTCATCCAGCTCCGCATTTGGCGGGGGGCTTGTGGACTCTTGCCGGAGACGATCTGCAGGTGAAGGGGCAGGTGGTATTCTTTTGACCAGACGTTGTCGTAATTGCTGTTTATTCGACCACAAAATGCCATCCACACCACTGATCGGCTCCTCCTCCACCCCGGCCCCACGTCTTCGCAGTCTTCTTCGTCTCCTCAATTCCTCCAATGTACGTTCCACTGGGGCGCTGGAGTGCTTCGGGCAAGAGAAGGTATAGTGATCTGGCAGCTCGCCAGTCTGGCCCTCGAGGTGAATGCCCAGTCGGCGGGCTATTTCTTCGGGTTGGACATGACTGTCCAGGTGGAGGGCAAAGTAATCATTCTTTTCATAATCGCGCCGAGGCCACTTTGCATTCGCTTGCAGGGCTAAGAGCAGCGGGCAGAGCCATGCCAGCAGTCGCATGATACCCTGTGCAAATGTATCGATCCCTAAGCCGTGCACATGCCCCTGGGCCGTCGGATGGAGGACCTTGGGTATCAACTGAAAAAGGAAAAAGAAAGAAAGTATATCTAACACATGGGCCTGAGATTTGCGATCCTGGTCCCGGTTACAGCGTGTCTACGCTGCATACAACATGGCTTCAGACATGTCCGTCAACATCAAGACCTGGCTCACAGCAGCGGCCTGCGCTGTGGAGAAGCCAGATCGTTTCAGTCTGGGCGCTCCCAAAATCCGCCAGTGAAGAGCGGCGCCTACTTTAGATCACCGCGGCCCCCCGGCCACTTTCTGCGATGTGTTGGATGCCTCTTTCTCCAATACCCAGGACGCGTGTGGCTGGGAACAGCTGGAAGGCGTTTGGTCTTTTAACTTGCTACTTCTTCGACTCTAATGCTGCTACCGGCGTGTACGTAACGGTGGTCATCAAAATATAACTCTATGTTGCGACTTTCCTTCGGTTGGTTGTGTGACGTGTTGCGCACAACCTGCAGATGCTCTCCCGGACCATTTCGCCGCGTTGAGGACGAAAACCGCGAGAGGCTTTACCACATCAGCCACGAGCCTGTAATTGAAATATCCGTTTGCTCACCATCCCCTTGGCCTTTCGAAACTTCTGTTCGCACTTCCCTCGAATTTCCTTCCGTTCTCCATGGCGACGTCTATGAACCCTGTCGAGCTCTACAACGACCCTTCCCTCGATGGATTGATTGGCCAAAACAACACTGCGGATGGATATCGCTCGAATCGCAGGAGGTATAGCGGGCCAGAGCGACGGCAGGACTCCGACCAGGCCAGCATACCGCCACGGCCACCTCCGGCGCCCGAAGTGCCGCGCGGGCCACCGATCTCATACAGAGGAACTGGGCAGGCTGACCCGAGCATAATGCAAAGATCGTTTTCTCAGAGAGCGAAAGGCCGGCCTTTTGCCAAAGAAGCGTTTGCAGACGTGGACAGCTATCCAGTGATCGACAGCGTTGCAGCAAGGCAACCCACCCCAGAAGTGTATGAGAAGGATGTTGAACGAGCCGTTCGGACAAAACCTCTGCCAGCAGACCACCTTCGCGTCAACACGTCAGATCTCAATGGTGGAGGCAGTGCGAAAGCCTTGCGCAGGGAGAAGAACGCCGGCCTCGACTCCAGTCCCAATCACTCTAATGCGAGATCTCGTCCCCGACAGATCTCAGACCCGGTCCGCCATGGGGAAGAGCCAGCCTCCGCTGTCAGCGGCCTGGGCCCTTTTCGCGACGCATCGAATGTGCCCGGCGATCAACGGCGGGACTGGGCCCCAGACCGCTCTCCCTTGCAAAAGCTGGAAGTCAAGCTGAATGATATCAGCCGAGAGGAAAAAAGAGCACGAGTTCAGGAGGCCGAAATGGCCTCCCGCGAAAGAGCAGCACGCCGCAATGCGCAGCAAGCGCGTCAGCGAACCTCCACTCAAGACTCCGCCGCGCCCGTCAAACGGACCAGTGCCAAACGGGACGGGGAATCTGGGCAAGACGTGCCGACCATAGGAGATGCGGGCAGCACTCAGCGGCACCGACTGCAACATAGTACGACGCTGGATGGTCGTAGACCTAATGCACAGAGACTATCCGATGAAGGCCACCGCGGTTTCGACTATGCCACGGCCGGGGAGCCAGGGGTGACACCCACGAAACAGTCCACTCGAGCAGCGTCGAAGGCGAGGGAAGACGACCAGTCCGCATATCACACCTCAACAGAGCCTCCACGAAGAACGGACTACCCGGACTCCACCAGGCCGTCACGCGTTCAGTCTCGGAGGCAATCGGCCGCGCAAGCACCTTCAGCGGTCTCCAAGCTCCCCAAACCCGCACGTGATGTCTCTGTTCGGCCATCTCAAAGCTCAACTCGGCCAGACTTCAACGCAGAGACCGAGCTCACGGAACAAGAGAGGAGCGCATCACACCGAGCAGCTCTTGATCGGCTGACTGGACCCGCACCTCCTCCAGCAGCGACGACGAGGAATGCATCTCGTAAACTTCAGAAACCACTACCCGCAGAACCGTTGGCCAACCAAAGCACAGCGGCCCCGGGGTGGGAGGCACGGCCGATTCCACGAGGCGTGTCTGACGACCGGGGCATGGATTCGGGACCGCCGCGTCAAGACCACCCACCTGTCGGGCTTGGACTGCAAAGTTCACCTCATCCAAGCAGTCCTCGGTCGCCTCCTGGCAAGGTCGACGTGACACGACAACGACAGCGAACCTCAAGTGTATCATTCAAGGAGCCTGTGATTCAAGGTCCTGTGGATGAATGGGAAAATGCCGGTACCGCGCGCCTCACTTTAGCGGATTTTGCGACGGACAGCGCCATAGAAAACGACAAGAAGACTCCCTGGTGGGAGCAAACGCCCACCTCCTCCGGCGGTCGAAGAAGAAGCCGGGGAACGAAGACATTGGATGCTTCCGCTTTCGCTTCGGATGGACCAATTGACGACAGGACGCCCGAGTTCTGGCCCAAGCTTTACCTGATGTGTGGGCCCTTGCTGCGCTACACCGGCATGAAGAAGATTGCTTCGGAAAATGGGAAAGAAGATCGTGAGATCTGGCGTGGCAGTGTGATGATTGTCACCAGAGACTCGTCGTCGTCTTATGACGTCCCTCCCACCCTTCGACTCTTCTCCCAGCCTAAACGGCTTCTTCCCCCTCCACCGACCGAGCTGACGGGAGAAGATTTGGCCCCCGAGTATGTGGACCCCATCGCCGGGTTGACCAAACTGTCCAGAAAGGGGAGGCCACTGTACGTGCGCCCGATCGACCATCTTGAGGAAGGAAAGGATCTGTCCCAGATCGAGAATGATGATGGGCTGTTTGAAAGCTCTCCCAGCCCCCTGGACGTCAACGGGGGTAAGAATGCGACGGCGGCCACCACGAATAAAAGAACGCTGGATACCGACGGCGAACGACTGGGCAGGTATAGAGAAGTGGTCGGAGCGAGGTTATATGCAGACCCTGACCGGGATGTCACGTTCTGGCGCTTCAATCTGGAAATCGAACTGGACACGGAACAGCGTCACATTGCCTACCGGATCAACCGTGCCCCGGCGATTGGGTTTTGGGTCCCTGGTCGCGGACAGACCATGAACATGATGTTTCACAGTTGCAATGGATTCAGCCTGTCAGTCCACCCGGACGATTTTAGCGGCCCCGATCCACTGTGGAGGGACGTCCTCAACACCCATCAAACTCGACCATTCCATGTGATGATAGGGGGAGGCGACCAGCTGTACAATGATCGCGTCATGCTCGAGACCAAGCATTTCGGGGAATGGACCAAGCTCCGCAATCCTCAGCACAAACACCATGCTCCGTTCACGAATGAAATGAAAGAAGAGCTCGAGACCTTTTACCTGCACAGATATGCCATGTGGTTCTCACAAGGCCTTTTTAGCATGGCAAACAGCCAGATTCCCATGGTCAATATCTGGGACGACCACGACATCATCGACGGATTTGGCTCGTATCCCCACCATTTCATGGAATCGCCCGTCTTTTCGGGCCTCGGCAACGTGGCGTTCAAGTACTACCTGCTCTTTCAGCATCAAAGCGTCCCCGAAGAGACCCCGGCCCACGAACCGAGCTGGATATTGGGCTATCAGCCGGGCCCATACATCACCCAACTCAGCAGAAATGTCTTTCTGCGCATGGGGAAGCACGTGGCCTTCCTGGGAATCGACTGCCGCACGGAGCGTATGCGTGATGAGATTATGACCCTCGACACTCTCGACTTGATCCTCGACCGCTGCCGCAAAGAGCTCGTCGAAGGCGAGACAAAACATCTCCTCATTCTCCTCGGCGTCCCCATTGCTTATCCACGCCTCGTGTGGCTGGAAAACGTGCTCACCAGTCGCATCATGGATCCTGTCAAAGCCCTCGGCCGAGCTGGAGTGTTGAAAGGCGGCTTCCTCAACAAATTTGACGGCGGCGTCGAAATCCTCGACGACCTGGACGACCACTGGACGGCGACGCACCACAAAGCGGAACGGAATGAGCTGATTAAAGAGTTACAGGACCTGGCGGCAGAGAAATCCGTACGTATCACCATTTTGGGCGGGGATGTCCACCTGGCCGCCATCGGCCAGTTCTTCTCGAATCCGAAGCTCAGGATTCCCAAGGACAAGGATCATCGATACATGCCGAACGTGATATCCTCGGCCATCGTCAACACTCCGCCCTCCGACATGCTGGCAGACATCCTCAACAAACGGAACAAAACTCACCACTTGGACAAATACACCGACGAGAATATGATCCCCATCTTCACACATGACGTTGACCACAAAAAGCGCAACAACAAGCACATGCTGCCGAGGCGGAACTGGTGTTCCATTCGAGAATACATGCCGGGCTCTACTCCTCTTCCAACCCCTCCCACGACCCCCTCCGAACGCGGGTCAGACGGCGAGGAAGGGGAAGAGGCGGCACATCCAGGTTCCAGCCATCGCCGCTTTTCTTTTTCCAAGGACGCCGTGAACCCTCGCGCCTTGCTCCGCAGACTGAGCTCATCACAGAATGCGCCACCCTCGTCATATCGCGACGCCGGAGACCCTGGCCCGAACCATATTCGCTCGGCATCTTATGATGGCGTCCAGAGACGGGCGAACGATCCGTCTTTTGCTCACGATTCGAATCCGGCCGACTCTGGACGGGCCTCTGCCGACCCCCCGGCACCACCACCGAATCGTCGCGCGTCATCGTATGACCACACCTCTTCGGGCGCCCCGGTGAGGCCGGGACCGTTTCAACGTCGCCTCACCAACTTGTCAGAAAAGGCTGCTCACAAAGGGAACGTTCCCGCGCTGGATGCCGACGCCAATGAAATCGACGCCGATGATCATGTCAACCTCGAGGGCGGTCTGGATATCCTCCTGAATGTGGAAATAGATCAGAAAGATGCGTCGGGCATTACCACTCCTTATCGTCTCTTGGTTCCTGCACTCTGGTACGACGGCAGCTCTGACCGTGAAAAGCTCGACCAGGCTTCGGATGTGCATCGCAAACCGACCCTCCTGAAAAGAATTGGTTTCGGCGCCGGCCGACGCAGTCAACAGGCGGCATCCAGTCAAGGAGCGGGCAACTGGGGCCAGGAGGCGAGCGACGGAGAAAGCTACAGTGGGAGTGAAGATGTGCAAAAGGCTCCGCCGAGACGCCGATTCAGCTTGTTTGGAAGCAGAAAGCCAAAGAAGCAAGAATCTTACAGCGATTCCGAGTCAGATCATGACGAGCACCAACACCAGCCCCATCCGCCCTTCCAACAGCCTCTCCCGAACCGCGGCGTGTCTGCTGGCCAGCCGCCGCATCCATTGCCGACCACGGGGCCCCCCCACTCTGATCAGCTGTACGATACTGAGAATAGACCACCAGCACATCATCCGACACAGAGAGTGCCTGTCCCAGCTCCGACGCCCAGCGTTCGGAGATCCCTGACCATCACTTCTCAACCGCGTCCAGGGAATTCCAATCTTCGCGACACCCGCGACTCCAGTGACAGCTATTCAGTTCCCCACCCATCGTTTCAAGCGCCAGCTTCAACGGCCCGGCGGCCATCTTTGTCACCAGCGCAACTCAACAATCCTCTCCCGCCGCTGCCCACCGACGCAACGCCACCGCCCCGGCGCCGGCTCTCCAAACAAGAACGCCTTCTCGGCATCAGCTCGGAGCAAGATTCTTTCCCTGAACCTCAACAGCAGTCCCTCCGGGGCAACGGCGTCGTGGGCAAGAAGTACGAGTATAGTCCCAGTAGTGCGCCGCCGCCAAGTGCATACCTGAGAGGATACAGTGGTGTGGAGGCATACAAGGAACCCAAGGCCCGAAGGACATGGAGTTTGAGGGCGGCAAAGGATTGGTTTGATGGGGGAAGAAATCAGTAAGCACGGTTGTGAGATGAGAAGAGTCTGGCGGATCATCTCGGACATGAAAATTTATATCTTTTTTATTTTCATCTAATGCCAATTCACACTGGTTCACTCAGCCGATTCTGAGACTCAGTCTAGCAAGTAGAATTGACCCGATAGTCATGCCTTGCATCCACACGCATCGTTTCATTCTCTCCTTGGCCCTGTTGACGCGGCAAGATTATGATAATAACATCTAGCTTGCTTCAATCAATGGATAGATGGGTGGACGGATTTTGCAGAGAAGAGTCGATCATCACGTGGACTCAGCAACTCAACTTGGACTAAAGACGTTTCTAAGGCCAAGTCTTAAATAATAGGTCACATCTCTGGATCACGTCCCAAAAGGAGACTTGGGTTCGTCAGCTCTTTATATTGATACAGCCTCAACCTCGAGGTGAATACTGTACTGTGCCGTCCTCCATCATCCAAGCCAGTGCATCATAATCTACGAGGTAGCCACGCCCAGCGCCTGACACGCCCTCTGCCAATATGCTGTCCGACTCGTGCTGCCCGTCCCCTCGTCCACTGTCGTGCCCACACATTGAGTAATGAATGCTTCCCAACCGGCTTGCCCCTGGGCCTGTACACCCTGCTTCACCTCCGCATCACAATGTGTGCTGTAAAACCAGGCCGCGGTCGCGAAACTGTACTGGTCCGGCTGGACGAGCTTCAGCACATCGACTGGATCTTTGCCTGCCACCTGTCCCGCCAGTTCTGGTATGCTGCTCGCGTACTCTTGTACAAAGCTGGGAGACATCATGTTTCGCGTGCCTTGGCCGGGGGTACCGGGCGCCGGGAAGTGATTTTGATTGTACTTGAATTCCGCGGACTCGTACGCCATCCAAGACAGTAGCGCAGCCTGCTCAGGTGCCGTGAGGATGCTATAATTGGCAAAGGACGAAATGATGGGACCAACCGCTTCGGCTGCAGTGGCGCACTCGGAGGGGATGGGGGCGCCGCCACAAGTGCTGGCTGTGGGCACGATGGAGAGAAGTTGTGAGGTGGGATCTGCTACGGCGGTGCCGCGAGACTCGAGGGCCAAAAAAGCGGGCGGTATGGCGTACGCCATTGCCATTGCCGAGCAGCAGAAGCCAGCTCGTACTCTGAGGAGGCGCGTAGGGCGCATGATTGTGATGTAAGTCCGTGTCAGAAGCGGGCACACGCAAGTGCGGTGGGCGCTGCAGACTTATCCGGCGAGTTAATTGATCTCACACTGGTCGACTGTAATCTATGAGAGCAAATACCGGTAGATTGGCTTCGGGAGATAAAGAGGACAAAAGAAAACAAGAGGGTGAAGATGACAGCGATCCAGAGCAACGATGGGAACCGTGAAGGGCGCGAAAGGTTCAACTTCGAAATCACACATTTTGAAGGACAAAGGGGAGACCGAGACCAATTAATCCGTCCCCCCTAACGCGACAAAGCGAAGTGTCCTGAAGACGTCGCGGTCCTTGGACATGGAGAGAATGGTTGGAAGTTATGCACTCTGAAGTGGGACTAGAGATTCACGTGACCAAGAGGTGGCCAATCAACTGAAACAGCAAGAATCTGTGCCTCTTCTCTGAAACTCACCATCCTGGCAGTACCACGTGACACCTTCTTGTTTTGCCTGAGGCTGCGTCGATGCAGATGCCAGCCTATCCTACTCGGCGATCAAGATGGAAGCCTTGGGCGGGATCGCCTTGGATTCTGCCTGAGTTCAGCCTGTCAGATAAATCAACCTGAATGGATGGGCCATGATCTTGATTACAAAATGTCTCAGCCATGCCTCCCCGAAGCTCCTGTAAGAACTCTGCAATTCGTCCAGTCGAAGAAGAACCAGGTGCCACAGTCAAATGCCTCCTTGTTACCACCATACTTTCACAAATATTCGCCCAGACAGGCTTTTTGAAGTCCAGAAGTGAAGGTCCCAGAATGTGTGGATTGCCGTTATCCTGCTGGCTTCTGGAAGCAGGACGAACAATCACTACTGGCAGTGCCGGGGTTCACGGTCGAGAAAAATCATAGCCATATCATGAACTCATGGCGAGTCTAGTTGGCAATCTTTTCTACAGACATTGAGCTTCACATTTAATTATTGGAGATCCAATCTTGCGAGTGTTGAAAGGCGGTGATAGTCGAAATTTCTAATAGGGAGGATGCCAGATATTGTTCATCAGTTCGAAATACGCTCTTACTTCGACTCCAGAGCCCGTTGCTTAGATTTCTGGCTTGTGAATGGCCGGCCTTTACTACGAACCTGAGCAATGCATGATCGCAAACGGCAGTCCTTTTGAAGGGCGACGCCCAACTCTGTCCTGACTACCGATGTCTGCCTTAGAATGATGGTAGAGACGACCCAAAGTGAAAGGTCAACAAAGCATATAAAATTAGATGACATGCTCTCTTCCCTAGGGGTTCGCCCTGTCCTACCCAATATCTCGATTCACATGGTCGTATATCCATCACATGGCCATGTTCCATGTTCCATCCATCCGGCCGCTCATATCATATACCACGGCTGCCACACCTTGAGCCAATAAACCAAACAATCCGCATCGACAGACACCACAGCGCATCACACCATATTCGCTTGCGTCAACCTGTATTACATTGCCCACACCTCTCGTGTCACCGCCTCCTCTCATCACATCACATTACACGTACCAAGACACTGACATGCACCAGGCAAAGGAAGGCAACAATACCTTGACAATCTTGCATCAGGGAACTTGTGTTCGACTTCGACGGCGGCCGGGCATGGAGGCGGAAAATTCGACCGCCTTGGAAGTGGCATTGGCGGCATTGTCCCTCCAACATGGTCTGGCACCATCACTCATCCTCCTCGCCCTCAGCATCAGCGTCTTCCTCGTCATCAACATCAACATCTTCATGACCATCGTCGTCATCATCTTCATCTTCTCCCTCTTCTTCGTCTTCTTCTTCTCCGTCGTCTTCATCATCGTCGTCTTCATCTTCCTCTCCTTCTGCATCCTCGTCCTTGACTGAGTCAGGGCCATCGCTTCTATTCGCCACCGTCACGAGCTCATCGACCTCCTCCTGGTCAACTGGCACCATCGTCCTGGCACTCCGTCTTCGTCCTCTCCGGCTCCCTCCCTCATCATTGTCGGTCGGCTCAAACCCGGCCAGGTAAAAGGCGCCCTTGCTCTTGCCCTTCCCCTCCACCACGACGCCTTCCCTGATGGCCCACTCCCTCAACCCTTCATCTACTTCTTCCTCTTCCACTCGGAGTCTATCTTTCTCAAAGTGCCGGCCCACATGCTCCATTCTCTCCTCCCATCCGCTTCGAACACTTCCGTCCTTTTTGCCCGGGCCGTTGGCGCCATCAACAAACGTCTGGCCACAAAAGCCGCAACGACTCTTCTCGGGAGCCTTGCGCATGTCCACCCAACACCGTTTTCTGATATCCTCCATCTGCTTCTCAAAGTCGTCCTTCTCCTTCTTCGACACCTCGTCGTCACCCTTCTTGGCCCACGGTGCATGCATGCGTCGACAGTGCTGGGTGAACAAGTCCTTGCGGTTGAAGTCGTTGTAACCCCGTTGCCGGGTGCGCGGGAACGTCGGCGAGCACGAACCCATATCGCAGCGGAAGAATCCCAGCTGGAGGTGCTGTGACGACACGTGGCGCTTCCACTCGTTTTTGCTGGCAAACGTGGCCGTGCAGCCGTAGTGATGAAAGGTGCAGGGGAACGATTTGCCTGCTTGGTGGGTGAGTCTGTTTATCGGTTGGCGCTTCGCTTTGGACCGTGAATTATTCAGCGACGGTCGGCGGCCGTGAGTAGGCTTCTGTACTCGCGCGCCAGGATCGATCACGGCTCTGGTGGAGAAGGACGACGTCGTGGTGGTGGTGGTACTGCGGCGAGGATGACGGGGAAAAGGACGGCCGGGATTGCTGTGGTGACGTGTCCCTGTTCCGTGAGGGTCAAAGTCGGGATCGTCGTCGCTTTCTTGTAGAGGAACGTCGTCGTCGTCGTTCTCCTCCTCGTCCTCACCTTTGATGTCGTCCTCGTGGATTGACAGACCGAGACCCGAATCGGTGGGACTGGCCAGGGGATCGGACAATTCCAGCTCTTCGGGCTGCTTGACCAGAATGGTGTCCTTGTCGCCCATGAGACCGTCTCCCGGGGGCGGCTCCGGGGTGACCAGCAACTCTTTCAAGTTGCAATGCATGTCGCAACTTGGCGTCGGCGTCCAATTCGAGCCCAAGTGCGAGATGGCCTCGACAGGCCGCATAAACGGGCGACGATGACATTCTGACGGTGGAAAGGAGATGGGTTGATCCCGGCTTCTGGGGACGTCTGGGCTCCAGGTGTACTCGCTGATTGACGACGCTGTACTCGACGTCGTCATTCCAGACGTCGTGGGCGACACGTATCGGACGTTGCGATACTGGTCGACCTCGCCCCAGACGTTGGCGAGGCCCAGTTGATACATTGCGTCTCCCGCCATGTTCGGCGGGTATGCTTGACCGAAACCATGCGCGAGAGTATCGTACGAGCAGAAGCGTCGGTCATCAGCCGGCGGTCGTGTATTGCAAAATGGCTCATAGTGCGAGTCAATGCTGGTCCAGATAGCGAAATCCGTGTCTGAGCCGTCCATTTCGGGGTTGGAGAAGTCTACACTGTTGATGCCTGGCAGATCATGGTACAGTTGACAGACCGGTAAATCCATTGGGGCTCTCCTGGCCGGCGACTGAAGGAATTGACAAATGCAACACGCGGCTGAAAAAAATTGCGCACTCGACACACCACGGCGAATGCTAAAGAGGGGGAGGGGGGATCATCCAGGGCGAGAGCCTCCATAAGTATGATGCTGTTATGAAAAATGTATCATGCATGGCGCCAGCCGCGGATGGGGCCAAAACGACGGCCAAAGTAGTCGGGCGCCCTCTGCCTGAGAAAGGGGCAAGTCTCATATGCAGCCACAACCAGCATGAGCAAGCAGACTGATGGGCAGCAATGGATGCTGGTGCTGGGAGGGGAGGACTCTTTCTCGACTCTGGGTCCGCACAGAGCCGCACTTGGCCGTATTGGAACAGCTCGGAGGCCATAGAAGGGCTAACATCTGCTCGAAGGCGGCAAATATAGGCCGGCGCCAGGTGGGGGCGTCAGAGCTGCAACCATGAGTGGTGATGAAACCCATGTCAGCTTGTGGTGCTCTGCGGTTGGCCTGTAGCGAAAACCGGTGAAATGGTCATGCGCAGTTTGCCTCGCTTCTGGTATCACGCCGTTTCTGCCTCTGCTTTTGCCTTGGGCGCCTCTCGCGTCCTCGGCACATGGCGCAGCCCCCAGGACCATGATTGCACCACTGCACCGCAAAGTCGTGCTGTTCATGCGCTGCCACCACAAAAGTTCTTTCCTGGATCTTTTGGCCCATACCTGCGAGACCTCCAACCTTCCCCCCCTGCAGCCCCCCCAGGCGACCGGCGGGGCACACCGCGTGCACGACACAACACCTGCGGTCCGCGGCGCAGTGAGTCGTTGCTGGACGACATGCCACTAATTTGCCTAACGACCCGGAGATGTGACTGGAAACGGAATCGATCGATGTGGTCGAGAGCATGCACCGGACGCCGACGGACATGGATGTTGTTGTACATACAGATTTGGCGATGGCGTGTTGCGGGCTCGAACGTGAGGGCCAGTATCGAAGGGATGAAAGCACAAGGTCGAGAACTGTGTGACGAGCCTGGAAGTTTCAGTGGCGCCATAAGCGCCAATCATTCTGCAGTAGTCTGAAGGGTACGAGCGGTGTAATAATAGCGAGTGCCGTGACCTGCTCGCCTTTTGCAAAAGTAGGGCAGCACAGCCGGGTCTGCCGAACGCGGACGGACTGGGTAAGAGATCAAGCACGAAGAACCAGAACTAGTCGGTTAGTCATCGTCACCAGCCCTGATCCTGGACGGAGGTGACCTTCCACCATGACCAAGGGCTTCGGCCATTGTATTACAGACCCAAACAGTTATTTAGGCACCCCCGCTATCACAGAATGCGCCGTCGCATCAAATTGCATCCACCGGTCATGGTTCACGGACAGAGTTCAAGGTTGGGCCGTCGCGGTCCGCGGCCAGCGGCACTTCCGCCATCATCGGCGCTATCTTGGATACCCTCCTTCGTCCGGATTCCCTGTTCATTCTTCCGCTGTGCACACCTCTGCGACTGGCCCGCTGTCAGTCCACGCTAGGACTCAGCCCCCGAAGTGAGGCAGAACCTGTATCTGCAGCGGGCGGAGGGTGGGAGGACTCCCAGACCGAGAAAGGCAAGAATCGGTCCCGTGCAAAGCCTGCCTGTTGAGACCCGTTTCGTCCTAGTGCTGGCAGCTGAAAACAAGGTGTAGGGAGGTGGAGTAGATAAATCAGCCCAGGTTCCCAGGTCAGTGGCCCTCCAGCACCAGATCAAGTCAGACATTTCGCTTAAGCCTGCTCTTTGGATTGCATTGGTCCCGTGCCCCCTTCCCTCCCGGCTCTCATCCTGGACTTCGACACCCGATCTTGTGTCTCGGTTTAGGCCACGTGCGGCCCTGGTCCGACCGAAAGCTACACGACTCGCGGCCTGCCGAGGAGCACTGTCACACCGCATTCTCCTTTCCAGGGGTGAGAAGGGGAACCGCCAAAGCCGCTGGGGTCGTGATCGCTGATCATACCGGAGTCGGGCTGGCGGTTCGCCTGCTCTTGAACCATCTTGGTCTGCCCAAGATTGTGACAATGACAGCTCAAACCGCAAATACTTTCCACCAGCGTCCCATTTCAGCATCGCCTGTTGCCCAGCATCAAGCTATGTCCAGAACCCCCCCAACGTCAGCCAGCCCGGAATCCGTCTCGTCCAATTTTGGCCGGTTTCTGGTGTGGATGCGGTGCGCCACCACGTTGACATCCACGTTGACCTCCACGTTGACCTCCACCTTGAGCCCGGCCCGTATCGTGATATCACCATCCTCCCGCTCTGGCACGTCGACCGTCCAGGCCTCGCGCTCACACTCACATAAGACGATCGTCACGGGTCAGCAGGCCATCATCCGCTCAACCATCTTTGTTGCGCCAATCGCAGTCCTCTCCTGGGGCTGAGCAATATCGCTTCTCGATCACGACGACCGCATCACCCGCGTCTCTCAAACCTCGACGCTAGTATTTCCTCTTCCTCCCATCCCCATCCCCTGTCGCTGCGATCGGCCCTCCCCCCTTGTTGTCGCGGAGGAGAACGGGCCTGTAGCCAAGCAATGAGGGTCCGTGCCTGTAGAAACATGTCATCATGATTCCCTGACCACTCAGTCTGCGCCTCAGCTCGGGCCGAGGATCTGACCGAACAAGGTCCCCCTACGTCGTCGTGTCGTTGACTTTTGTTCTGCTTCTTTGCACTGGCGACGTCTGCTACACGGGATGGCATCTTGCCTCGTCGTCAATCCTGGAGTCGTCTTTGTCATTCGTATCGTCATCGTGACTCAGCCTGTCTGATGCCCGGGCATGGACACGATGTGGAACTGTGGAGGGCCAAGTACGGTGCCGGCCAGCGTGGTAGGCTTCCATATGACCGCTGTGCGTCAGTTGCCTTTGGTCTGGAAACGTCCAATGGTCGACCAACAATAAGGTGTTGACCAGGCAGGATGTGAATTTGTGTCGTGGTATCCTTTGACGGGCGAGCGCGGTCCGTCTGGGCCCACCTCTCAACGAGGTCTATCGTGTTTATCAGTGACCGCTCATTTGATCTGATCCTTCATCTGCAAAGTCAATGGATCGGTGTCTGCCCCTAGCGAATCAGCCCTGGCCGCAGCAGATCTTCCCCCGTGCTTTCGGTGCTCTCTGCCTGCGCCACACAAGCGCTCAGCGTCTACCGAACGAGACTTGACTGACTGCGCTTGAAAACTCGAGGTGAATGTCTACTCCAGGCGCCCAGGTGAGGGCCGGCACGACTGAGCGACCAAAGCCTTCTTGTGCCGTCTGTTTGAAAGTTGTGCCTGGAAATGCAACTCGATTGTCACATCGGTGGCGGCGTGGGTTCTGCTGGTATCGCCATCGTCCATGCGGTCATCAGCGGAGTCGATTTCCACTTCTCGCGCCTCCAGCATCTGGTTCTCCCGGAGCATGGGGAGGAGTGATTGGCAGTGCCGTGATATCTAGTTGACCGCATCGACCGCAGTCAGAAGTTCTCTGGTGAGGTTGAGGAGCGTAGCATCGGTAAATCTGCCTTTTGCAACAAGACGCCGGATCAGACTCCAGTGGATAGCGATAAATAAATAATGAAGGACATTCAATAGAAAGAATGTATGAGCACGGTGGTGGTGTCTGCCAACCCACTTTCGGCCGTGATACATTCCCCAGAGAGTGGTTGCCCGTCCTGAAATCAAGAGAACGTGCATACATCGCACAGGGGCCGAATCGAACTCTGAGGGAAAGGATCAAACCCTTTCTCACACCTTTCCGCGAAGGTGTGCCGAAGTTAAACTTCTGCTGCCGGCATCGACATTCTTGGATCGGTCTCGTTCGAATCGGTCCTGCCGCCTTCTAGCCCGGTGTTGGTTTGTACTTGATCACCGCCAGATTATCGGACATGAGGCTGGCTACACCGTCAACGACTGCCCTCGATTAAGCGGTGTCCTGAAACCCATGACCGGCGCAAGTTTTCCAAGTTCCACACATGTCCTGCTTCAATGTTGTCAGTCAGTCGGTCACTTTGCACCACCGTGCGCTTCCATCCATCTCCTGTCACAGTGTACTGCACGGATCGATGGCCAATGGTCTTCCATCACCTTGCACAATCCTTCCTCACTTGCTGCTCTCGGACTCGTGCGAATCGCTTCATTCGTGTTCACGACCATGCTGGCTCATTCGTGTTCACGGCCATGCTGGCCCAAGTGGCGTCGCCACACTCGAGGATGTGATCGCCACATACGGTTGCCACTGAGCAGCCCAAAGCTCGCTCGAGTTCACCAGAATCACATTTTCCAGACAATAGGACAATGACTAGCCAGCCACCGGCCTGAGGTTTCAGCGATCACGCAGTCTCCGACATCGCTGGGCATGGAGGTAACATTCGAACGAATGTCTGGTTACCATAATCCTTCCGGGGTAAGATTTCATTTTCGGGTGGATTTATATCCAGCGCTTGGACCACTTTCAACAATCACTTCATGAAGAGCTTACCGACATATCAGCATCATAAAGACCTCTCCCTTCTCATCTTCATCAACAAGAGATCTAAACATGGACCGACGAGTTGTTGCCTCTGGTGAGGAATGTGGCTAGCTTGGCTTGTTAGTAGTACTTGTCTTGCAGAAACGGTCTAATGATTGTTGCTGTGTGATTGGCTGCCATCTTACCTCTATTTTAGGATCGTCAGCATCATAACCCGAGATCATCCTGGGCACGCTACATCCCTATGCGTTTCCCGAAAGTTGCCCTCAGCAATTTCCATTTCCGCCTTTGGACCTGAGCAGCTGCTGCTTTATCCTGAGGAGTGAGTGAGCTTGGGGCGCTAAGGATGCCATGGGCCAAAAATGGACACAAGCCTGCAAGGGATAATTCTTGGGCCCCCAGTTTGAGCCCCCTATGCGCACTTTATTCTCAGCCAAGGCTGGTACCTAGAGCCCGGCCAATGACGGATGCGGCCTTTTCTGTCCGTGGTGCCCCAGATCCGGTCGGCCGTGTCCAGCCAGCAAAACTGCGATCCTCCCAACGTGGGCCATTGCATTTCATAGAGTTGCTCTCTCTGTGTCTTTGTCTGCATCCCATGGAAACTACCATATCAGATTCTTCTGGATTCTGTCAACCGGTCCAATTCTTTCACATTCACCTTCGTCGCGCAGGCGTCCATCCGATGCTCGACCACCATCCCACCATGTGCCTTCCGCAATTCCAGCTGGTGCAACGTCGCGGGATGAATCGGCGGCCCGCCTCGATAAGAAGTCTCGGAGACGAATCGTGGCTCAGGCCAGCGCCGCCGCACCGGGCCATCTTTATGTCGGTCACGATCACGCCGGCCGCGTGGCCGTCTGACCGAGCTACCAGTAACTAGGCTTCTCGCGACCTGACTCCGGCAAATGAGATGCACGACGTCTTAAGAGGCTCCTTCCACCGAGAGTATGCCTGGCTTTGTGAGTATAAGGGACAGCAGCCCTCGAAATTCACCCCCTCACTCACCTTTCTATTCCTGCATCTTCGACGAAAAGCAGCTTTCGACCACAGTCTGGACTTCCTCGACTTCTGTTTGGACGACAGGAGTCAAAAAGCCGTGAAGAGTCAAGGTGATTTCCTGCTTGGCACGGTAGACCTATTTAGCAGTCTCAGAGTTCGCTCTTTGCAGGATCAACCAGCCATCATCACACTGCTTGGTTCATCAGGTTCATCTGTGGAACACCACGATTCTGGAGTCCTGGAGGTTATAAACCAAGCACTCTGATTGGCTGAAAGACATTGCCATGGCCAAGAGCTTCAATGCTGCAGCCAATCACAGCGCTGGACGACTGTCTCTTCATTCACTTCTATGAAAAATTCTACCAGATTCTGCCAAGCACTTGTGGCCAGTCAGGCACACAAATATCTGCTGCTCAGTCGCACCCTCAGACCTGAATATCATCCATCTCACTCATCCTCATACTTCCGTTCTGTCTTGGCGCTCTCTAGGCGTTGTCTTGGCGCTTTTCCTTAGTCATCCAGCTCTGCATCATGTGACCGCCTTGTCCTCTGATCCTCATCCTCAGGGTTAACTGGCTCAAAGGCATCCTCAGGGTCAACTGGCTCAAGGCATCCTCAGGGTTAACTGGCTCAGGGCATCCTCACCAGCTCAACACCCGAGCTGGTTCATCATCCTGACCCTAATATCGTCTACTGGTTGGCAATTGCGCCTTCTCTTTCCACTCGCTTGCCCTCTGCTGCCACTCCTACACCTGCTTCCTACGCCTGCCTCCTACGCCTGCTTCCTACACCTGCTGGTGCTCGCTTCTACCTACGTCCCGCCGTCCTATCAACCGCCATGGACTCCTTTCCAGAACATAACTCCGAGGAGGCCAGCCAGCCAGAGCCCACCATCGAGGAGATAAAAAATTGGGATGAGGACGACTTGCTCAAGTGGATCCAACAAAGGCATCCGAAACTGCTTAAAGGTGACGATCTCAAGAAATTAAAAGGGGAACGCGTGGACGGGGTTGTCTTCCTGAACCATGCTGGTGACAAGAAATACTTCCGCGAAGAATGCAATCTGGCTAGTGGGACTAGCGAGAGACTCGCGAATCTGGCAAGGGAGATCGCAGGAGGGGAGACTGCCGGTATGGTACAGAAAGGGAAGGAACAAGATACCAGCACTGGTAAGTCCTCCGACCACGCACCTTTGTTGTTCTTTTTACACTAATCCATATTACTGCAGACCCTAAGACGAGGAAGAGAAAGAGTCCGCCTCACACCGAGATAGCGCCTTCACCGAAGAGAACCCGAGTTGGTAATAGCAGCCTGATAATTAACGGCAAACTGAAGCACTTCCAATCCGGAGAGATGACTTTTTCCACACTTCTACAGAAAGAGGGCCAGGCTTACTTCGATCGTACTAGCTATATCTTCAAGTTGCACGAACTCCACACTTCCATCCTTTTCTGCCGCCCACGTCGGTTCGGCAAATCATTAACAATAAGCATGCTGGAACATTTCCACGGTCTTCAGTATGCAGGTGAACATCAATCACTCTACAAGGTATGCAACGATATCCTTAATTGCCTTGACGTGAGAACTTACT